>Ga0179591_1277383_pt1 | contig 20474 bp, 30 predicted proteins | sample CZOMad2_1_08_16f_FD_182891 | JGI IMG/M metagenome (GOLD analysis project Ga0179591, IMG submission 182891) | Vadose zone soil fungal communities from Angelo Coast Range Reserve, California, USA - CZOMad2_1_08_16fungal (PacBio error correction) | ecosystem: Environmental > Terrestrial > Soil >... | reverse complement strand
CATGGGCGGTAGTTTTCATTCCTTCTTTTCCTTCGACATTTTTTCCTTTTTCTACCATTTTCGCAGAGCTCTAGGGATACCCTTTCCCTTCCCGCTCACCCCCCTCTTTCGTCTTCCCCCCCCCTTTGGACATTGTTCTTTTCCTATAATTTTTCAATTTGCCCTCATGATGGATCCCCCTCGCTCTTTCAGGCGCTTCTTTCTCAGAAAGTAAGTCCCTCCCCGATATATCTTGTCTCCTACTCATCAGATTTTCCACCTTGGTTCTTCATTCGACCATAATTACCCAATCAGTTTGGACCCGGAACCCCGCGATCTTTCTTCCTCCTTTCTCCCCAAAGATGGTCTTTTTAGGAGATTTAGGCCTTTCAACCCCTTCTTCCCCCCTTTGTAGATTCCTCATTTTTTTCTCGTTCTTCCCCCGTCTTGATTCTTTTCCCCACCCCCCCCGTGGTTTTTAATAATTCTTTTTGGCGGTGTTCCTCTTATTTTTTGAAAAGTCTCTCCCCGCGTCCCATTTATCCTTCATCTGTTCTCCCCAGTTTTTTTGCTTTGTCCCTCCCCTGTCATTTTCTTTTCCCCCCCGGCGTTACCTTCTCGAAGGGCTAGCGTTTTTCCCCTCTCCCCCTGTCAAATTTTTTTTCCGGACCCTCCGTCAATTATTGTGTCATTTTTCGTCTTCCTTTTATGACTTTCTCCCCTCCCTCTCTCGTAAAAGCTTCACCCCTCAAACGTGATCCCATACCCTCCGGCCCCAACGTTTTGCATGAACCTGAACTGTCTCTACCATTTTTTCAGTTTCTTTCCCTTATGTTGCCGCTTTGTTTTGTTCTTCTTCCCCTCCCTTCAACAGTTTTTTAGGATCTCCCCCTTTCCCATTTGTGTGCATGAACTCTCTTTTTCGTCGATGTGATTGATCCTTATTTTCTGCCTCTTGCCGTCTTTGTTTATCCTATGCTCTTTCCTGGATTCCCCCCTTTCTCCTTCCGACTTCGATCGGGTGAGCAGTTCCTTTTATTACGTTTGCAACCCCTAACCATGCACCTCTCCCTTGTTTTGGTCTTTTTTTTTTCACAACACAAAACCACCCAAGGGTTTTTAATTCTAGTTTCCTTCCCTAGAACGTCCCCCCCTCTTCTCCTAAGAGGGGTACTTCTCTCTTTGACATTCCGTCTGTGGTACGATTCTCATGTACTTTCCTTCCCCCTTTTAGGTTCCCTTTCCTCTTTTTTGGGTCCCCCCCCTCCCCCCTCATAATTCTTTCTTTCTTCCCAAATTCATTTCCCCCGGTCGTTCGCCAAGACAATTTCGAGACCTTTCCTTTTCTGGCCATGATGCTTCTTTCTTCTCTTTTTTTTTACCTTACACCGTTCTCTGAAGACGCTTCCCCATTGATGTCATGTTCCCTCTCTAAGCCCCGACCCCTTCCAGAGAATACCCTGGATTTTCTTTTGACTGGGAGGGGCTTTTGGGGTTTTTCGTGGGTCCCCCCCCCGTTAGGATTTGCTCCCCTTTTTTTTTAAGACGCTTCCCTTTGTTTGCTGCGGACCTCCGGTCGGAATCCCTCCTTCGTTCATAGACTCCTTTCTAGCCGAAGGGTTTCCCCAGGTGAGGCGACCCGATCCCCCCCTCCCGTCCGAAATTCCCTCCTAACTTCATTGCTTATTGGTTTTTGATTACCCCCTCCGCTGATGTAATTCCCGTATAGCTTTTCTGATGTTAATATTTAAGACCACCCCAGACCTCTCTTTCTTCCGGAAGTACCCCGGTCAATACCCCTTATCCTCCTCCTCCCCCTCTTCTGGATCTTTTTGCCCTTCCCGCTATCTTCGCACCCTTCAGAGATAGGAAGCAATCCACTTTCTCTGAGACGTTATTCTCCCCTTTGAGTGCTGCAGTCACCACTCCCCTCCCCATCAATTTTTTTTCCCCTGTCTCCAATTTTGGAAATGCCTCCTCTTTCCCAGGTTTTTAGCTTCAGCCTCCTGTGTCCTTCCTCTCAAGAAATTCCCCTGCGGCCCTTTTTCATTAACCTCCCCCTTCCCCTCCTGAGGTTTGAGTCCTCAGGTTTGTAGCCCTACCCTCTCCCCCCGACAAGGTTTTTTCTTAAACCCTTAAGATTTTTTCCCCCCCCAATGCCTCTACCCTTCGGTCTGCGGAATGCGTTCCCTTTCCCTCTTCCCTCATTTTCTCCCCCTTCCAGTGCTTTGCTTTTCCTCTCCTAACTGCCTCTAAAAGTTAGGTTTTAATGTATCAGACTAATTCGCCTGGATGAAGAACCCTCCCTATCTCGGCTCTTCACTCCTTTAAGTTCCTCCTCCACACAGATGTTTACTTCACAGATTTACCTGGCCACTCCCTTTTTTGTGTTTTTTGGGAACACCTCTAATGCTATTCAAAGCTTTTCCTGACCTATTCTTCTCCAGGCCACTGATCATGTTTTCTTTCTTCCTTTCCTTTTCTGCAAGCGGCACTCCCCCCCTCTTGGGAAACTTTATTCGGTAGTCTGTTCTCCCCCCCGAATATGTCTTTCCCCCCCCCCCTCTAATTGTTTCCCCCCTTCCATTAGGTGCCCCTTTCTTTCGTTTTCTCATTAGGTCATTCCCAGTTGACACATTTTACCCTTTAGATTTTTTCCACCCCCTCCCCTTTTTCCTCCCTTCCGGTAGGCCTTCGCCCCTTGAGACACCCGGATGAGTCAGAACTCTCGGATAGACTTTTTCATCTGGGCATTTTTCCAGTTGGAACTTCCACCCAGAACTTTTAGGTCTTCCTATCCTTTTTAAGAGAACCATCCTTTCTCCCCCCAACAACCAGACTCCCCCCTCCTGATTCCTCACATTTCTCCCCAAGTAGTTTTCAGCTTAGAGATTTGCTTACTCTGTGATTCGAATCCTTTTTTAAGCTCTTTCTAGTGGCAGTATTTTCCCCCCCCTGACAGGCTCACCTCAGGGTCCCCTCCTTTTCCCCCTTCGAATCCGCTCGTTCCCACGTCAGACTCGGCACTTTCCCCCCCCTTCTTTGTTCCCTCTTCCGGGTTTAATTTCCCCTTCATCCGTAGCTTCCCTTTTTCATCCCCTTATTTCGTTTTTTCCTCCCACTCTCCTCTCCATAGTTCCCTCCCCTCTCCCGGTCCAAGAGCCTCTCCTCCCTTGGCTTTTTTTCGTTCGTTCCCAATCTTTTTGTCTCACCTACGGCACGCCGGATGTCCGTTCGCGTTTTTTCCCCCACTCAGGGTGATCCCTTCTGGCTTAGCTCCTCCCTTTCCCCCATCTTCCGCCCATTTCCAAATTAGTCATAATCCTTCCCCCCCCCCTTATTAGCCCCTTTTTCGGAAAAGCTTCTTTCATTGCGCTCTCCTTTTCTTTCTTCATTCTTTTTCCCTTCACTCGTCCCCCCTCTCTATCCCTGTGCCCTCCTTGGTTGTCAACAAGATTTCCCCATTAACTCCTTCTTTCCATAAAATACTTTTGTTGTTGAGTCGCTTTTTCTCCATTCCCCGTGCCAACGTAATTTTTTTCACATTGTCATCGAGTTTGATCGGGTTGATTGATTCACACAGGTCCCCTTATTGACATCCCTGATTTTCCTGTTCCTTCAATTTTTTCTGAGACTTTCCGTCTCTTCCTTGTATGTAATACTTTACCCTTTAACTGGCTTGTATAGTCTTAGATGTGTCTCTCCTTTCCTTTTCGCGTCCCCCTTTCCCCCCCAACCCCCCCCCCCCCCCCCCCCCCCCCCCAGTATTTTCATCTCTTATTTCGGTTGACTTCTTTTTTGGACCACCCCCAGATTTCGAGACCCTATGCCTTCATTGTTCTTGCCTCTTTTTTTTTTACGCGTCCCCCTGTGTCCCTTTTTCTTTCTCTGCCCTTGAGTCTTTCTTCCGTGGACTTCATATTCCTTCTTTCCTTTTCTCTGGAACCCCAGGAATTCTCCACTGGTCGGTCCCGTCCCCCCTTCTTCCTTTCCTTTTCCCTCCTGACTCATGTTTTGTCTGGGTCGGAGTGGACGTTGCTTCCGTGAGTATTTTTTTTACTTTTTTTTTTTCCCCGTGAATTTTTTTTCTTTTACCCGTTGGTAAGTTCCCCACCTCTGAAGGAATTCAGCCTTATCTGACCCCTTGCATTTTGCTCTCCATTACGTTGCAACTCTTTTCTCCCTTCCCCTCTTGAAGTTCTTTCCTTCATGATGGTGGTAGTTCCCTCTTTTACGAGGAAACTGTTTATTTCGTCCCCTCTCCCGCGAAGCTGTCGTTTTCGGCCATGGTACCTTTCACCCCCGCTTCCAACTTCTCTTTGGATTTCCTTTCCCTCCGAGGATTTCTCCCTCTTCCAATTTACCCTCGCCCGGGGCCCCAACTTATGTGAGGTCCCCAGTCACTCCCCCAGTTATCCGAAGGTGGTTGCCCCTTCTTCCTTTTTTCTGATTAACTTCTTCCGACCTCCAAGGAAGGATTTTGTCTAAAGGTAGAAAGGGTTCCGAGTTCTTAGGTTCCCTTCCTAGCCCCTGTTTTTTTCCTCTCCTCCCCTTCCCTTAATAGAGCCCTTCTCCCTCGACCTCCTTGTAGTCCGGTCTTTTCTCATATCCTGTCTCTTTGTCCCCGCCGGGCTTTTCCCATTTTTAAACAAACTTTTATGCCCTCCTAGTCTTCCTCTATCCCCTCTTGCTTTTTCTTTCTCAGCGAAGAGCTCCCCTTCCTGAGAGACCGACTGTAGATCTTCCCCCGTTTGGAGACCCTAAACCTCTGTTGGACATTTTCGTTCTTTTACCCGAATCGTAATTTCCTTCCTTCTTTTTTTTTTAGGCTTTTTCCTTCCCCCCTGGAGTTTTGTAGCCCGGGAGCCCCCCCCCTTTAGTAGAGGAGAGGCCGGTTTCCTTTTTTGTAGTTTCCGTTCCCCCTCTGTTTCATATTCTTTTTTCTCCCTCATAAGGAATTCTTTTTCACTCCCCCTTTTTTCGTCTCTTCGGAGCTTTGAACTGTCCCTTTGGAACCACTTGGATTGCCTTTTATTTTTTAAGTTCTCTCTTCCGTCCTTTTGTCTCTTCTGGTTAGTGATTCTCTTATTTTCTTTCTCGAGTCTCGAGGAGCCTCTCAGGATCACAGGTGCTTTTTCAGTTTCCTTCCTCCCCCCCTCGTGCGCGTCCCCTTCTTTCACTGCGTGTCCCTTTAGGCCCGAGATGTTTTTTTCTTGGTGCAATAGAACTTCCTTTTTTTCAGTTCCGCCCCTTCCCGGTACATCCATACTTCCCTTCGTTGGAACGTGATTTGTATCCTTAATCACCTGTGGCAACTTGTATCCCTGACTCTTTTCCCACCGTTAGGATTCGTTCCTTGTTTTTTCTCCACTTTCCCTGAGTGCAACTGTAGTGGAAGTAGGACCCTTTCATTTTCCAGTTAACCAACCTCCCCCACCTCCCTAAAACTTCCCCCCCTCGCTAACAGATGCTTTCTATGAAGACTTGCTGCTCTTAGTCGCATGAATTCACTATTAGTAGTCTTTTTCCAGGAGTTCTTTTTTCCTACCTCCTCTCCGTCCCCTTGGGAATACGCCCTTCTCAATTCTTAAAGAGATTCCCCACTTTACTTCATGAGTCCTGGCTTCTCCATCTCTGTCCTAATTCATTTTTGTTGAATAATCTTTAATGCTAAATCTTCCCCCTGACCCCTCCTTTTTTCCGCGACTTTTGAAAATATCCTCTCTGCAGACTCCATCTTCCCTTCTGAAATTTTATTTATCTTCTTTCAGCTTTGTCAGTTGCACCCCCACCCCATTTTTCTTTTTTTTAACTCCCTCCCGTTCCGATTTGCATTTTTTTCTTTTTCCCCCTCGTCGCTAAAACCTCGTCCCTCACTTTCCCTTTTTTCTTCTTTTTTAGACTCCAATTTACTCCCCCCTATCTTTGACCGTTCAAAACTGACCTTCCCACTCCTTCCTTCATTCAATGAACCTGTTTTTCCTTCCCTCTTGTCTGTTTTTCCCCCCCATCTTGTAATATAATCCCCCAATTAGGTTCGCCGATAAACCCCCCCACCTTCCCCGTGACTCCTCCCTCTCCCTTCTTGAACTTCCTCCTCTTTGTTGTTTTCTGCTCCCTTGCTTTTGCCCATCATCTTTTTTTCCTTGTGTTAGTTTTTTTCTGCTGATAGTTTCCCTCTTCATACGCGTTCCCCCCAGATAAAGCCGTTCCATATTGATTTTTTAAGTCTTGGTGCCCTTTTTTTTTTTGAGATAACATCATCGTCTCACATATTCTTCCTTTGAGAGTCCTTCCCCCTTCTTGCGAGTTAGCACTTTCCAGAGAGACTCTGACCTACCATGCCTTTGACTATTTCTCCCCTTTCCTCCTTTGCTTGGAAACCCCTCCTCTTTCAACGTCCCCTCCCCATCTATCCCCAAGGTCCTTTCACCCCTGCCAGTGAATTTTCCTTGTGGTCCGAACCATAAAGCTCTCTCTTAATTTTTCTCCCGGTGTCCAGACCTGGGCCTCGCTCCCCCCCTCCGAAGCCACCTCTTGCCAGTTTGCTAATTAGCCCCTCTCCCCCTCGCCGGTCCGCTTGGTGCCTTCCCCCTGATCCCTCTCGACAAGAATTTTTTTCTCATAGCGCTCCCCCTCTTCTTTCGGTCTTTGTCGTCTCCACCCTGCCATTCTCTTTTTCCAATCTTTCACCTTCTTAGGACACTCCCCTGACATGGTTTTACTTTCCTCCCCTCGTTTGATCGATCCTCCCCGAGGTCTCCTCCTCTTCTGCGATACCTCTTCTTCCCCATACCATTTTTTCCTTTCCTCTTGCATTCACCTTTCCCTTCTTCCTCCCTTCATCAGACTTCCTCTCCCCCCCTTTAATGAGCTGGTCTGTGGCCTTATTCCTCCCAAGAGACCTCTTAGCCCGATCATCTTTCCCCCCACCTCCCTTTGTTTTTCTTTTTTTTTTTTTCGTGACCCCCCCCCCCCCTCCTCCCTTTACCCTCCCCTTTTTCCCTTCTTTCTGATTGCGTCTGGACTGTTTCCTGTTTCCCTTGACCTCTTCGTGCAAAGGCGACATGGCCGTTTCTTTGTCTCCTCTTTTTCTCTCTCCTTCTCTCTTTCTAGCTTTCCTCTTTTCCTTCCTAACACTAAATTTCCCCCTTTGAGACAGACTTCTTTTTCAATACTTTTTCGTCGAAGTACTTCTTTGACCTTTTTCTAGTCCTTCGTGCCCCTCCCCTTCCTTCTCGCTTCTTTGTTTCTCCGACGCTTAGAAATTATGTGACCCCTTGACCCCCCATCAGAACGGAACACCCCCCCCCGGTCCGCTGGGTCATTTCTCCCCCCACACTCCTACAGGGCGCACGCGACTGCCCGAAACTCGGACCAGGACTCGCGAGGTCTTATTCAGCGTTAGTCCCCATTGTTACCTTATCTCCTACCATGTTCTTTTGCTCCTTTCATTTTCCCTAGCTTTTACTCCCTTAAACCCCCCCTTAAGGACGGCGGTCCCCCCCAAACCCAGGTTTTTCCCCAGATATTCGGAGTTTTTTCCTGTTCCCCCTGCTGTTGTCCCACTTCCGACCCCTGCCCCTTTCTTCTTCCCTTTCGTCTCTGCCCCTGGCGAACTCGCGCTCCCCCCCCCTTCCGTCTTTCGCTCTTCACTGCTCTTCGACGTTCCTATTTTGTATCTCGGTTTCTCCCCTTTCAACCTTTTTCTTGCGAGGAAACTCCTCTTTAGGTTTGGGCGCGTGATAGATGCATAGTTTTGTTTTCTCTTCTCCCTCGATCCCGCCGTCTCGATTAAACATTTTTCCCACTGGATAATCCCCCTGACTTCCCCCTTCCCACCTTTAGCCATGTCCACCCCCTTTAACTTTTTAGATTCCTCCTGACCCGCCATTTTCTTTACTTTCATTTCCCCTCTTTTTCTCTCGTTGAGAGAAGGCAAGTTTTTTTCTTTCTCCCACAAGTTGTCAGCCTTTACCTCCAGTTATTTGCTTCTTATCCTTAATTTGAAGGCCTCTTCACCTCTAGTTTCTTTCCTTTTTAGTAATCAGGACGATTTTCTAATTGGTCAACAATTAGCTTGAGCCCCTTATACCTTTCCTCCGTCTGCGTGCTCCTCTTCCTCTTTCCCCCCCTCCCACAACTTCACACCTCCCCCTACCATCGACTTTTTTTGCTTTGAAAACCACCCCCTTTTTTTTTTCCCTTCCCCTCTCTTTGCAGAGAGCCCCTCCACCCAGTAATCTCCACTTCGTTTTGCCGTTCCCTCTCCAGATGTACCTCGGACATATTTGGGCCCCGTGGTCGCGACTCCAGAGAGTTCTGGGCCCCCTCGGTTCGTTGAGCTTTTTTGGGCCACAATCCCCCCCCTTCTTAAGTCATCCAGCCCTATGCTTTCCCTTACGCTGACCTTCCATCATCGCGACACTTTTCAGCGCCCTTGAATCCTGTCTTATGATCCTTTTTTGTCTTAGTGAGTTCCTTCCCTCCTTCCCTACCCGTGACTCCCTCAGCAGCCAAATTTGTCCTTTTACGATAGCCCACTCTTTGCCTTCCCTTCCTTTTGCCGGACCCTTCCTTTTTTGGTGGTGTTGTTTTTTTGACCTTCCCAGTTAGACGGCAAGCCATTTTCTCCTCTGACATTTGATTAATAATGGTTATCAGAGTTCCTGGCGTTTCTTTCAGTCTTTCACGTTGAGTCAGAATCTCCCTTTTTTCCCTAAGGATCCCTTTTTCCCCTAGATTCTTCACTCCTCTTTCCTTCTTGAACTGACTATGCGATTTTAGGGGGTGCCTCAAACCCCTCTGCACCTCTTTGTTGGAAGTGCCCCCCCCCCTTCTCCCCTACCCCCTCAAGAATTCGCATTACCTACCTCCCCCAGAGAATCCTCTTGATTTCTGCCTCCCTCGTCTGAGAACTTTCTTCCCCCCAGGCATACTCCTTTTTTTTCCCCTCCCGGCCCTCTGTCCTCCTCCCATAATTTTGCTTCCTTTTTTAAAGACCATCCCAATTCCACCTCCCGGAATGTTTCCACCCTAATGAACTTCAAATTCGCTATATCCCCTGTTGCTCTCTCTTCTCCTTCTCTCATCCCTCCCTCCCCAGTTAATCCGACCCCTCTTGGTTCCATTGGACCGTGACTCGACCTGTGTCCAGTACTTCTAGATCCTCGTTTTCGTAGCCACCGAACATTGTCTGTCCCCCTGTGGCCTATTCCCACCATTCCCCAAGAACTCTTTTCTTTTTTTGACATTCGCCCCTTCGGCCGGTCCGTCCACGCCCTGTGTTTTTTTTATTTGCGACAACAGTGTACTTTTCCCCGCGGTCCCCCCCTTCTTTTAATATCCTTCCCCTCCTAATTACCAGGCGTCCTTACAACCCTCCCCCGCTTCTATGGTCTAAAGAAGTGGAAGACACCCCCCCTCTTTTCATGGAACACTTTTTTGTCGGCCAACCCCGCATCCCCCTGTCGATTCCCAGCATTTCTCCGACCAATGCTCTTTTTCTTTTCTCCATGCGGGATCTCTTCTTTAGCTTCCCCCCCCCCTCCCGAGTAAGCCTTGGAAAACCCGTTATTTTTCCGATTTGAGCCCCATCATTGTCACCCTTTATGGATTAAAATCCCTTCCCCTCTGTGTTTAGTTTCTGTCCCTCGAGTCCCTAAGAGACTTACTCCCTTACCCCCTCATTTATCGGTTTCCTTGCCAACCCTCTTCTCGAATCTTTTTTTTGGTGTCTTCCCCCGAAAATTGTCAACCCTTCTTTTGACGTTCTTCATTAAGATTCCTCCCAGAATTTTGTTTTCAACCTCTCTTCCCTCCTCCCCTTGCCGTTGGAACTTCCCTTGGACGTCCCCCCTTTTCCCCTGCTGCGATTTTAAGACTACATTCTTCCTACCTCCCTTTTTTAATCACCTTTTTGTAAGTATCCCCTTCTCCCCCTTTATCGAGAGAGGTGACCTTTTTGATAAGCATGCCCCTTTCGAGATTCCTTATGGTTGTTCCCCGTATGTGTGATCCCAGGTATTTACCCCCCTCCCTCTCCTTCGCAGTCCCTTTCTGCCCCCTCCCTCTATGTTCCTTTTTGATTCCTTTTCCTGGGTCGACTTTTTGACATTACTTTTACCTTGCTTTGGTTTCGCTCCCTTTTCTTCTGCTCACGCAAAACTACGATCGAAAAACCGTTTCCTGACCCTCTCCCGGTTACAAGAGTCCTCCAGCCATGGTCTGACTAAACCTTTCCTTTTAGCTACCTTTGTTGTTTTTATCCCCCCCCTCATTCCTAATGGTTCCCCCTCTCCCTTGTCCCTATGACGAGGTTTCTCTCCCCCTCCCTCTTAACGCCTCTCATCCCCCCCCGTCAGACATGGTCAAACCTTTATTTATAAATTTCCCCCCCCTTCCACCCTTTCCCCAGGCCCCAACTCTTATGGTTCCTTTCTTTTTAGTTTCCCGCTGTCCTTTTTTCGGGAAAGGTACCCCCTCTAATACCTTGCCGTTCCCCCCCTCAGTTGTGAAATCCGGCCTCCCTCCTTACGTGGTTTGGGTGTATCCTTCCTTCCTCGTTTTACTCACTTCTTTTTTCCCCTGAGGGAATCGGTTGAACTCCCCCAGGATGTTTGGTGGCTTTTTTAACCCCTGTGATTCTTAGTTGTGTACCTTTTCTCCCTTTTTTTTCGTTTGGTCTTCTTTCCCGCTTGCGGGCGCCTCAACATTTCCACTTGAGTTCCATCTTTTTCTCGTCTCTGGCCTGTCTCCTCCTGACATTGAGTCCCCAGAAAACCGTCTGATGTCCTTTTGTCCCCCTTCGGGAGTGTTAGGTTTCTCCCCCCTATTGAAGGAGACCCTCTTTTCGATAATTTTTGTCCCTCTTCTCTTGAATCTTTTCTGCATTGAATTTTTTTTTTTTTGTTCCTCCTTCGTGAATGTAGCTTTCTTCCCTGGCACCTTCCCGTCTCTTGAGTTCCAGACAATTCCTCCAAAACTTTAACCCCTGCTTTCCCCCTCCCTCAACCATTCTTTTTTTTTTTTTTTTTGTTGGTGGGTTTGTTGTTTTTTGTTGCTGTTGGGGTGTTTTGTTGTTTTTCTTTCCTTTTTTCTTTTTTCGGTTTTTTTTTTTTTCTTTGGTGGGGTGTTTTTTTTTTTTTGGGTTTTTTTCTTCTTTTTCTTCGGGTTTGGTTGGGGGTGGGTGGGTGTTTTTGGTTGTTGTTGGTTTGGTGTTGTTGGTTTTTTTTTTTTTTTTCTTGCTTGGGTGCTTTCTCCTTTTTTTTTGTGGTGGTTGTTTTTCTCCTCTTGGGGGGGGTTTTTTTTTGGGTTTGGCGTTTGTTTGTGGTGGGGGTTTTGTTTTTTCTGTTGGGGATCTTGTCCTTTTTTTTTTTGGACTTTTTGCGGGTTTTTGTTGTTTTGTTTTTTTTTTTTTTTTTTTTTCTGGTGGGCGCTTGTTTTTTTTCGTCTTGGTTTGGTCTGTTTTTGGGGGGTTTTTTTGGTGGGGGGGTTTGTTGGGGGTTCTTTTTTTTTTGGGATTTTTCCTCTTTTGTGTGTTTTTTTGTGTCTTTGTTGATTTTTTTTTTTTTTGTTGGCGGGGGGGTTTTTGTTTTTGTTGGGGGGTGTTCTTTTGCGGGTTGGGGTTTTTTGGTGTTTGGTGTTTTTTTCTTTTTTTGGGTGGTTTGTTTTTTTTTCTTTTTTTGGTCTTTTGCTTTTTTTTGTGTCTCGGTTTTTTTTTTTTTGTCGGTCTGTTTCTTTTTTTTCTTGGGGGTTGGTTTTGGGGTTCTTTTGGTTTGGTTCCGGGGGTGGGAGTTTTGTTTTTTTTGGTGGTTTTTTTGGGTTGGTTGGTGTTTTCTTTCTTTGATTTTTCCTTTTTTTGTTTTTTTCTTTTCTTTTTTTTTCTTTTTTTTTGGGTTTCTTTTGGGTCTTTTTTTTTCTTTCTTGGGGGGGTTCTTTTTGGTGGTGTGGTTTTTGGGTTGGTTGTTCTTTTTTTTTGGGTGTCGCCAGCTTATTTTTTGGCTCTTTTTGTGGTGTTTTTTTTCTTCGTTTTATCTGCGTCTTTTTTTTTGAGTTTTTTTTGGGGGGGTGGGGTTTTGTTTTTGTTGGGCTTTTTGGTGTGTTGGGTTTGGGTTGGTTCTGTGTTTTTTTTATTGTGGTGTTTGTTGTGGGGTTTTTGAGGGATTTCTTGGGTTGTTGTTTTGGTTTTTTTTTTTTTTTTCGGTGTTGGGGTTGTGTGGTGTTTGTGTGTTGAGGTTTTCCTCTTGTGTTTTGGGTTTGGTTTTTGTTTTTTTGGGTTTTTTCGGGGGGGGTGTTTTATTTTTGTTTGGGGTTTTGTTGTTTTTTGGTGTGTGGTGGGTGTTGGGTTTGGTGTGTGTTCTTTTTTTTGGGATTTGTTTTTTTTTTTTTTGTGGTGGGTTTTTGGGGGTCTTTTGTTGTTGTGGGGTGGTGGGGGCGTTGTGGGTTGGTTTTCTTGTTTTTTTGTTTTCCCTTGGTTCTGTCTTTTTTTTGTGTCTTTTTTTGCGTTTTGGGTTTTTGGGTGTCGTTTTTTCTTTTTGGGGGTGGGGGGTTTGTCTTTTTCTTTCGTTGGGTTATTGTTTTGTTGGTTTTTGTTTTGGTTGTTTTTTTTTTGGGGGGGGGCTTGGGGGTTGTTATTGGGGGGTGGGGTTTTGTGTGTAGGGTGTGGGTGGTTTTTTGTTTGTTTTTTGGGGGTTTTTTTTGGGGGGTTGTCGGGTTTTTTTTTTTCTGTTTTTTGCGGGGTTGGTTGGGGTTGGGTTGGGTGGGGGGTGTGTTTTTTTTCTTTTTCTTTCTTTTTTTTCTGGTTGTTTGTTTCTTTTGGCTTTTTTCCTTTTTTTTTTTGGGAGGGTTTTTTTTTTTGGGCTTTTTTTTTGTTTTCGGTTTTGTGGTGTTTGTGGGGGTTTTGGGGGGTTGTTTGCCGTTTTTTCTTTTTTCTTTTTTCGGTGTGTTTCTCTTTTTTGTGTTGTTTTTTTTTTTGGGTTTTTTTTTTTTTTGGGTTTTTTGTGTTTTTTGGTTTTTTTTGGGGGGGTTGTGGTTGTTTTTTTATTGTTGTGGTGGTCCTTGTTTTCCTGGTGGTCTTCTTTTTTCTTGGCTTTTATTGTTGGGTTTTTTTTTTTTTTTTTGTTTTAGGTTTTTTTTTTTTCGTGTTTTTTTTTTTTTTCTTTTTTTGGTTTGTGGTTCTTGGGGTTTTTGGGTTTTTTTTTTTGGTGGTTTTGTGCGGGTTTTTGGTTGTTTTGTCTTCTTTTTTTTTTTTTGTTGGTTGCTTTTTTTTTCTTTTTTGGCGTTGAGAGGTGTTTTTTTTTTTTTGGGGTTTTTTGTTTTCGGGGGGTCGGTTTTTTTGGGGTTTTCTCCTTGGTTTTTTGTTTTTGTGGGCCGGGGCTGTTTTTTTTTTGTTGTTGGGGGGTTTTTGGTTTCTTCTCTTTTCTTTTTGTTTGGGTTTTTTTTTTTTTTTTTTGGTTTTCTTTCCTTTTTTTTTTTTTTCGCTGTTTATTTTTTGTTTTTTTTTTTTTTTGGTTTTTTTTTGGGTTTTGGTCTGTTTGTGTTGTGGTCAGTTGTTGGGGGGTTGTTTGGTTTTTTTCTTTTTTTTTGTTTGTTTTTTTTTGTTTTTTTTTTTTTTTTTGTTTTTTTTTTTTTCTTTTTGGGTTTTTTTTTCTTTTTGTGGGTTTTTTTTTTTGCCTCTTCTTGTTGTTTTGGGGTTTGGGTTTTGTTATTTTTTGTGGGTTTTTTTTTTTTTTTTTGTTGTTTTTTTTTATTTTATGTTTGTGTTATCGTTTTATTTCTTTTTTTTTTGTGGGGTTTTTTTTTTTGGGTTGGTGTTTGTGTTTTTGGTTTTTGGGTTTTTTTTTTCCTTTGGGGTTTTTTTTTTTTTTTTTGGCCTTTCTGTTTTTTTTTTTTTTTTTTTTTTTTTTTTTTGGTGCTTTTCTTTCTTTTTCTTTTTTTTTTTTGGGTGTTCTTTTTTTTCCTTTTGCTCTTTTTTTTGGGTTTTTGGGTGTTTGTGTTGGTTTTCTTGGGTTTTGTTTTTTTTTTTTTGTGGGGGTGTTGTGTTTTTTTTTTCCTCTTTTTCCTTTTTTTTTTTTTTGGTGTTTTTTTTTTTTTTTTTTTTTTTTTGTTGTTTTTTTTTTTTTTTTTTTTTTTTTTTTTTTTTGTTTTTTTTTTTTTTTTTTTTTTTTTTTTTTTTTTTTTTTTTTTTGGGTTTTTGTTCTTTTTCCCGTGGTTGTTTATTTTTTCTTCCGGTTTTCTTTTAGGTATTACTTTCTTTTGTTACTCCCTTGTCCCCTCAGCCCCCTCCGCACTGCATTTTTTCTTTTTAATCCCTCCTTCTCTTCCTTTTTTCCGTGACCCCACCTCCTTTCCGTCGGACCCCCCCTTATCGCACCCTCCTCGACTTCCTTTGATATTTTTTGAAGTTATCCTTTTTTTTTCTTGAACGTTTCTTAGAGTACCCACCCATTCAGTCGAAGTCTCCAGTCCTCTTCTTTTCCTTCCCCTTGTTTCCCGTTCCCCTTCCTGTGCAAGGCTCTCCTTGGCTTTTCTTTCGCTCCTTTTCTTCGAAGTCTCAACTCAAAGATCGGTTCGTCCCAGTTGCGTTTTTTCTGCCCCCAGATCTTCTTCTTCCTCCTTTTTTTACCTTCCTCCTGTTTTTCCTCCCTGGTTTTCTTAACCCCTCCATTCCTTCTTTTTGGCTGATCTACTTTTTCCCCTGCTAGTTCTTTTTGATCCCTCTCCCCCCTGCAGACCTTTGGGGCCCTGATGACCGCTGAAGTTTCCATTCTGACAATTCTCCCTCTCCCCAGGATCGCCTAAACACTATTGTAGGATCGTTTTAGAAGATCAGGGCTAGTTCTTTGACCCCTCGTCAGTACCCTTCGGGTGTTTCTTTGTACGAGGACAAAAGTCTGATAGTAACTTTCTGGTCTGTTCCCCTTAGCCTTCCTGTCTTTCCCTTGAATCTATCCAAAGGTCCTAATCCCTAAATGTAGATTTGCCATTGTTTGTTATCGCCCTCCGTCCCCAAGTCCCTCTTTCCCCTTTGCTCCTCCTCGTAAATTCAATTGAATTCGTCCTCAGATCTCTGCCTTGCTAGGCCCCCCCCCCCCCCCCCCCCCTTTGGAACCCCCCCTTAGTGTTTCTTTCCTACAACTCGTTGTCCCTTCTCTCTGCCATTCCCCCCTTATTTCTTTCTCTGGCCCCCCCTCCTTCTGGTCCCGCGTCCCCTTTGCCTCTCCGAATTTACTCCCTAAACAGTAGAGATGTTCGTTGTCCTTTCCCGGAACCCATCGTCTTGTTGGTTTGTGGGGGCTTCTGGTTTTTTTGGTTTTTTTTGCTCTTTTTTGATTTCCATGCTTCCTTCCAATCCCCAGCTGAGACTCTCCTTTTCTAGGAGTTTATGAATTTAATTTTCAGCCCCGCGGAGCAGTCGTTTCCTTCGGGAGGTAGGTCCATCCCTTGGACGCCTTCTCCCCTTTTAATACGGAGATTTTTTTTTGTCAGGCCCTTCCAGCTAATTCTTTCTTTCCGGAGACTATCCCCTCTCCTAACTTTAATTTACCCTTTTCGCGTTCCTTTTACGATTTATATTCGTTCCAGCACCTTCCCCTGTCCCAGTTTGGATCCCATGAGCGATTTCCTTGTTTTTATTCCTGCCCCTCTTGTTGCATTAATCGTCTTACATCTTTCCGTCGCGGTTTCTTGCCCCCATCCCCCACCCTCACCATCCTCCCCCGAGCCTTTCTTTTGCGATTCCGATTCCTTCCCCTCTCTTAGACTGACAGCAGATGTCTTTGTACGTGATTTTTCCCCTAAAAATTTCCTTTTTCTTTAACGGAAGAATTCATTCCAAACGTAGTCTAGACATAGACATCTAACGGAGCCCCTGTACTTCCTTCCAAGCAGCCCCCTTCCATTTATTTTTTTTTATCCCCCTATTTCCCCCTGATTTTTCCCCTAGACTTCAGGTCCCCAACTTATGTCTGCTTTCCTCATGATTTCCCCTGGCTTCCTTCGCTAAGTTCGATTTTTTGAGTTCCCTTATTTGAATTTCCCCCACTTTTTCCCTCACCTTTTTTTTCTTTCTTTAACTACGTCGCACCCTCTCCTCCCGGATACGTGCTCGTCATGGTCGACCCCCCAATGATCATCTTCTCCCAAACTTCCTCCCGATCGGCCTTCACTGAACCTGCTCTTCCTCCCCTGTTAAAATCAGGTTCTCCCACCCCTCCCCTCTCACACCCCTTTACTTTTTTCCCCCCCCTACAAATCGTCCTTCATTCACCGCACGAGCGTGAGGACTCTCGATTCCCCCCGGGTTCTGCTCAGTTTTCTCTTTGGTATGACCTTTTGATTTCCCTTTTTTGACGCTTATTGTGAAGACACTGTCTCTCCCCCTCGACTTTCACTGACGTCTACTTTCTTCGTTGTGTGTTTTTGCTTTTCTGAATTTGGTCCGTGTTTTTAGACATTCCTGCTCCTGATTTACACTTCTTGGAATGCTCCGTCCCCGAAAACTTCCTCTCCCTTTTTTTTCCCCGTTTCTCTAGCCTCTCCCTTTCACTGAAGTTTCTTTTTTTGCAACTTCCAATACTTTTCCCTAAATGAAAAACAAGTCTCTTTTTTTTTTCACACCGGTGGTGCCGCTTTCCTTTTTTGAATAACCTTTTCTCCTCAGATCCCGTTCTTCTTTGTGTCCCCTCCTCCCCTCCCTACGTCGCGCATTTTTTTTTTTCCCCCCCCCCCCCCCCAGTGTGAATTCTTTCGAGGCAGGTCCAGCTTTTTTTTTCCGGCCCCTTTCGATTCCGACATGCGTTACCCAGAATTTAGACTCCTTTGAACCCCTCCCCCTTTTGGCTTTTTTTTCTTTTCATTCAAATTTAAGCCATTAGGTTCTCCATCCCGAGCATTTCCCTTCCGAGCTGATCGACCAGAACGGAAACTTTGTTTTTTTTATCCGAAATTCTCGATTCTTTTTAATCAGTAAGACCCCTTCTCTACCCCCTCCCCTTCCCCCCTTTTTTTCCGCGCTGCGTCCGTTTTCAAATTCCATCCGTCAGATTTACCCCTTCTCCCCTTCCCCAGTAATTGAATCTTTTTTTTTCCTTTTTGAGGCAGACTCTTACCGATCAGAGCGTCATATTTTCCTCCCCCTTACTCCGTTTGTTTTTCCGGAACACGTGGCTCTTTTCTTTTTTTTTTGGTTTTTTTGTTGTTTTTTCCCTTCCCCTTTTCTTTTTTCCCTTTTGAACAGCTGACGTTTCTGCTCTTCTTGTAAGGTCGTTTTTTTCCACTTGCCGCCCTCCTCGTGCACTGCGACTGGCCTTTGCTTTTTGTTTAGATTCTCGCCTATTTCTAGGCTTCCCCTTTTCTCCGCCGATCTTTTCCCAACGAAATTCTTTCTTTTTTTTCTTTCTTTTTTGACCCATCCCCCCCTTCTTTCTGTCACCGCCGAGATTCGGCGTTGTTTTCTACTCCCCCTAAATAAAGTCTCTTTAGTGTTGGCGATTCTCGGAGTTCCCTTGTTTAATTTACCTCGACCGCTTCCCCCCCGGCGCGCCGTCATCTCTCTAGTCCTCGATCTAACACAGCTGGCGCTGCTTCGGCGTGATGTGCAGGACCCTCCCTCCCTCCCGTTTTCTCTTTCTCTTCGCTTTTCTTCCCCCAACACGTCCCTTTTCTTTTCCCCCAAAAAACGTTTTCCCCCCGATCTTGGGGGCTTTTTCCTCTTTATTTTCATCCTCTTCCCTTGCCCTTTAGGTCATTGATTTTTTTTTGTGCACTGGTTTCACTCGCGCGCTTTGAGTTTTCTTCCTTCCATTCGATGTCCCTTCCTGTCCCCTTTGAGAAGCGCCCTGTTTTATTCCCAAAAGTCCCTCCCGACCTACTTTGTTTGATTATCTTTTTTATTTTTCCCCGCGACTCTTCCCCTCGGCACCCGTCACGTTCTCATTCCGATAGTTCCCACCCGCTTTATACTTCCCACCTCCTTCAGACTTTCTTTTCCCCGGTGTCCTCCCCCCGTTGATTGTCTCGTGGCGAACCTTAAAGGTTTTTATTTTCTCTTCCCCTCACTTTTGTGTTGCCTCCCTTCCTATTAGCGCCTTTTTTTTTCGAGTCCCCTTCCTTTCCATTGCCTTATTTTTTTTTTCGTCCCTTCATTAGATTGTTCCTTCCCATTCCCCCATTCTCGTCGGGCTTATTGTCTTCCTCTGTGTGCGTTCCCCTTGCTTCAAAGAAACCCCGCAACGAACCTGGGCTGTTTGGATTTTACCCAACGGTGTTTTTACACCCGCACTGCCTAGTCCCCCCTCTCCGTTAACCACAATTCTTCTCTTCTTTTTTCCTATTTCATGGATTTTTTTTTTTTATAGAACCTTTGGTAACTGCTTGCTCCTCACCCCCTAGCATTTTCCCCTGCTCCCTGACGTTTTAAACCGCCATTCCCATCTTTCTGAACTGATTTCGGAAGAGCCCTATTCTGTTTTTCCCACTTAGTTCTCTTACGGATGATTTTATGTGCTTCCTGCTTTATAGTTTTTTTTTTTGCCAAAGCGTTCCGCTGGCCCCTCGCCGCCAATGTCTCCTGCTCCGATAAATGCGTCAATTTCCCCCCCCCCTCTCGGTTTTTTCCCCGGTCTTTGTTTGTTTTTTGCTTTTTTAGGGGTGTTGTGAAACCCCCTTTCCTCCCGGCAAGGTGTCCGATTCCCTTGGGGCGTCCTTCAGCCCCTTTTACCCCCCTTTTTTTTTTCATTACTCTTTTCTTCTCCTCTGGTTTTCAGTGATTTCCCTAAGTTCCCCCCACGTCGCTACCAAGCAGCGACAGTCTGCGTTTTTACTTCTCTTTTCCTTCCGGCCCCCCCTTTTTTGTTTTCCCCTCATTTTTCTTTTTTACCACCGGCTAGCATGATTCCGGCATGGGCACCTTTCCGCGCTCAATTCTTCCCCCCTATTTTTTCCTTTTCTCCTGATGCGGGCTCCTCCGCAAATGACCACGCTCTTCCCCCTATACCACGTCCCGTTTTGTCTCGCTTATCCTATGGGTCGTTCTCTCAACCCTTCCAATTCCCCCCCCTCCAAGGCTTTTCCCCTCTTAAAGTTCCCTCTCATCTACGGTTGATTCTGAATTATCATCTCCCGCCTGTGAAGCTCCTATTGGGATTTTCCTCTGAAGCCCGAATTTTTCATTTTCAGCTCAGACGACTGCACCTGAGAACACGACAATGGTTATTCAACCCCATCACTTTTCCCCTCTCTGCTTTCCTGAACGTTTTTTGCCCAATTTGAACCTCGGCGGCAGGCGAAGTAAGTTAATGCCTGTCTAATCTCCCCCCCCCCCCCACTTTTCACTCGTCATCTTTTTTCTAAGAATGGTCATTGTTGAATAAATAGGTCCCGCCCCGCAGGAGGCGCCTGGTTTCCTTATTGCCCCGCCTCAATCTGTTCCTTGACTTTCCTGCGGTTAAAGGTACATGCTCTCGAACCCACTGTGATTGCGATCGGACCTGTTTCTCCCCCCCTTTTCTTTTTTGTCTCTTCCAATTTCTAAGGTGCACCATGCTTGTCATGAGGACCATCCACGTTTGGAACCTTATGATTAACCCTTCACCCCCCCCCCCCACCCCCCCCCCCCCCCCCCAAACCCCCCCCCCCCCCCCCCCCCCCCCCCCCCCCCCCCCCCCCCCCCCCCCCCCCCCCCCCCCCCCCTCCTTTTTTGTCGTGCCTCCGCTCTTTTCTTACCATTCTCACATGTGAGGTTCAACCGGCTTTCCGCCAATCGTTTGAAGCAAGGCAAGTTTCGCCGGCTCTGTTCGGACCCCTGGCCGCGGAGCGTCGGCTTTCTACGAATTCTCTTTCCTTTTCCTGTTTTTTCCGTGAGCTAATAAGACTTTTCGGACTCTTTCCTACGCATACCTCTGGCTTAACGTTTGACCCCCTTCCTCCCTTCTCTCTCTTCTCCTGTTTTCTTATCTCCTAGGTGGGTGCATAATACTTTCTCGCGCACCCGGGCCTCTTGATAGGCCTGAAAGTCCTTCTTTTTTTCGATTGCCCTTTTTCCCCACCTGTCCCCCCATAAGAGGAAGCAGAGTAGCCACAGTCGCCCCCTCTGTTCAATCCCTCTGGATGCCTGAATTTTCCCTGTGGTTTTTTGGACAAGGAAAATCTAGTTTTTGGCATTTCCGCTTCCCTCTCATATTGCCCGCGTCAGCAACAAGCGCCGAATTCCCCATCTCTTCAGTACCCCCTCCTTTGTTTCCTTCGTCCCCATGAGAGACGTCGACTTTAGTGGTCTCAACACCGACCGCGCCGTCGACTTCTCCGCTGAAAATCTCTTCTTTTTCTCAATTATTAGCCTCCCGGTTTCCCCTTTCTGACGAAATCCACATTAGTATTCATCCCGAAATCTTAATCGACCTGCTCGGGTGACCAGCGGAGTTCTCCCTTTCTCCCATAATTGCTTTTCCCTCTTATTCTTCGGAGATCTCCGGGAAAGGTTTTCACCGATCAAG
>Ga0179591_1361727_pt1 | contig 20478 bp, 17 predicted proteins | sample CZOMad2_1_08_16f_FD_182891 | JGI IMG/M metagenome (GOLD analysis project Ga0179591, IMG submission 182891) | Vadose zone soil fungal communities from Angelo Coast Range Reserve, California, USA - CZOMad2_1_08_16fungal (PacBio error correction) | ecosystem: Environmental > Terrestrial > Soil >... | reverse complement strand
TGCGGTGCGCCAAGTCTTCCCGCGACTGGGAGAACATCCCCTTTTTTTTTCCAGACTTCCCCTCGAACACGTGACTAATAAGGAGCCTGCCATGTCTTTTTGCCAACGTAATAAAGATCGCCTCGTCTATTACCCGGAGCCGAGCCGGATTATTATGTTCTTTTTCCGACAAACCCTTCGCACGTGGTTGTCCATTCAGATGAACCTCGTCGTTCCTTTAGTTTGCTGGCGACCCGGGCATCTTCCTCTCCTCAGAATGACTTTTTATTGTGCCATGATCTGGGCATGCTGCACGAACATCAAAGCTGTTTTTGTAAGGTACGACCATCCTTGAGGTTCCGGTTTCCTGCTTCTTTCTTTTTCATCCTGATCATTCAAATATTCCGTTTTCCTTCTGCTGGGAACGCCCCTTCAGTTCAAAGGTCGAATTCTTGCCACTTCCATGCTGCAGTTGTTGATCTCCAGTGCGTCGCGAGCAACCCGTGTTTCCCCCACAAACAACATCCGGAGGGCGCAGAGACTGGAGCTCCCTACCCCCAAGCCGTAGACAAACTTCTGCGTACGTCTCAAGAATTCATTACCTCCGGAGCCCCCGCCTTTAATATTTGTCATATCGTGAGGTGCTGATGAAAGAAGGTTGTTTTTACGACCGAGTGTTTCCCATGGTTAGAATCCGCCCCTTTCCTCCCATAGCGGACCTAGTTCGTTCCTTTCCCTTCCCCTGGCCACTAAACAAACGTCTTTTCGATTTGTCTGTTTTTCACCGTTCCCGCTACCCCCTCCTGCAGTTGCGATGCTAGGTCTTTTGGGGACATTTGCCTGCTCCTTCCTTTTTGCGATTGCATATTGTAGCGATGGTCTATTTCCGACCTGAACTTTGCCGTTTCCTCTTTTGTAAATGATACGCGCGGCCCCGTTTTTTTCTCTTCACCCCGTATAGGATGTGTTTCTCCACCCGTCAAAAGTTCGTCGCGAGGGGTTTCTCCAAGCGGTCTGACCTAACCCTAGCGCGCCTTGACCCCAAAGCCAACTTTATTGACATTCTTTGCTTTCCTTCTTTTGCTCTCCAACCGTCAAGCCCACGGTACAGTTTTTCACGGTCGGAGGTCGTGTCGTGAGACTTTTCAACAACTTGTCCGTTTTTTCCCGTCTCGCACTTCCCCAAGTTCCACCAAAGGATGAGTGGCTTTCGTTTTACATGCTCCCTGAAACCTTGCAGTTCCCCCGCCTCAGTAACTCCTTGAAGAATCTAGCCGCAGAGCCCCCCTGTCCTTAGCGTCGCGAGCCCCGATATCTTTTTGCGAGCGTTCCAGGCGTCGGCTTTTGCCTGCCAATATTTTTTTTACACTTTTTTGAACCCCCAGCATGGCAAACAAAGCGCACTGCCACCCCCCCCTTCAATTTGAAGCGCTGCACAAGATTGCCGAGACCAACTTTGAAAAGCCCCCCAAGGCGCGTCCTCCGTGATGATAGATTGTTTCCCCCCTCGTACGACCCTTTCAGTTCACTTTTGCCCCTTTTTTTTGGCTTATCCGGACTTACCTTTCAATCACAGCGCCCTATAGGCAAGAGACTCCGACCCTTTTCTTAGGCCCCTTTCCCCTGATAGCCAGAGACGAGGCTTAATGGTGAAGTCTCCTCCCTTTCACACGGAGACAAAAGGAAAAGGGGGCGGGCGGTCCTCCTGCCCCGGGCCTGCCCCAACCTTAAAGTACACGTCCCTCATCTTCGCTCTCCCCCCCTCTTTCCCCAACGAGCCCCCCTCCGGCCATTACCGCGAAAGGAATAAACCTACATCGGGCTATGAGATCGGCCGCCACTCCCGAGAGGATCCCCCCCCCTTTCTTCCGCGTTTTTCTATGTCCTCCCCCTTTCGTTACTCCCTCCTCTAGAAAGTGATACCTTTCCAGCAGGCCAGGTTCGATCAACAAGCCGGCACCCCCCGGCATGAAGCACGAGCTTCTCTCTTTGCAAGCCTCATGTCTAGATGCTAACGGATCAGTTGTCGTGCTCCCCTCTTTCCCCCCCCCCCCAAGCGCCCGGCCGAGGGTCAACCTCCGTTCAAGATATCTCACCTCGAGTGTCCCTTTCCCCTTTCCCTTGCCCAGCAGTTAGAGTTGCTTCCCCCTCCTTGTCAGAATCGTCTCCCTTTGAGTCCCATCCACTTTTTTGGATTTTGGTCTTTTCTCTGCGTCTTAAGACCTTTTTTCACACACGTTGGATGTTTTCCAGTACTTCAGCTTTCAGTGGACCCCCCTTTCGCTTCCGTCTAAACATTGTGATATGGACCATCACCCCTTTTAGTTTCGTTTTGGATTTACCCTCTGTTCGATTTTTTTGGTTAGAGTCTTCAGCAGCGTGATCTCACACCGACGTAATCATCTGTTTGATCCCTTTTCAGCAGGGTTGGGATCCAGTGATGAAGCTTTCCCCTCAAGTTCGTCATCACCTTGTTTTTGTGTTCTATGTTGTAGAACGCTGCTTAGGATATGGCCTGCGGCTCCCTTTTCTTATGAACTTGCTGCCTTTTTTTCCTGACCCTCGTCATGATGCATGGGGGCGTACTCATGCCCCGAGTTATGGGAATGCTGACCTCAATTCCCACCCCCTTTAGCAGATTCTTCGATCATCTCCCAATGACCGCGAAAGTTTGACAGACCGTCAGTTTGGTTTTGTGCCCTGTAGTTTTCTTGCTGGGTTGTCGATGTTTAAAAAGTTGAAGGATGTCCAATTGCGCAATCCCCCTCTGAAACAAGTTCGTTTGTTTTTTTGGCCTTTTGACTCTCCCGACCACGCCTCCCCTATGTATTGTTCTGCGAATCGCTCCTCCTCCCTTTCCTTTGTGGAGCTCTATTACGCATTAAATTCTCGGCATCAGTGGGGTCGGGCCAGCCCAGTAAGGACCCACCCCCGATTTCCTGGTTCCTTGCGCTCTGGGAAAAATTCATTCTGTGTCATCGAGCCCATGCCCTCCCCCTTTACGGCTGGCTGACAGAAAACTGGAGGCATCGTCTTCGCTTTTTTCGCTTGGTCTTCTTCCCCCGCGGTAATTTTTAGCAAAGTTGTTCAATTTTATTTTTAATTTTTTCAGCCTTCAAGCCCAATGCCACTCCCGTCTTTCACTTCCTCACGTCTTCTTTTGCCCCTCACCTTGCTGAGATCCCCGCCCCTCCGAATCTTGAGTTTGCGCCCCCCCCAATATCCTCCCTTCTTTGTTTTCTTACGCTACGCCAATGAGGCCGATCTGCATTCCCGTTTTTTCGGCCCATTCAATATGATTTTTAATTCAACAGGGATGTCCCCTACTCGTTCTAGGCACCATTGAGCCATGCCCACCTACCCCGACACTGTTCCGTCAACCCTCAACCGTAGGTTTCCAGTTTCCCCATCTTCTCACTGCTCCACTTTTGGCTGGGTCGTTCTACACCTGAGACATTTTGATGCACCTTGGTTTTTCCCTGCTGGTTCCTGACCTTACCTAGATTTTTATTCGAACCGCCTTTTACGATCACCCTTTTAATGGGTACCAAAGTCTTCTGCTGAGCTTTTTCCTTGTCTTTTCTCGGCGGGCTTGAGCCGTTTCTCTTTTTTTTTTTTGAATGATTTCCTTCCTGTCGCTATGTCAGCTGCTTATTTTTCTCCCCCTGCAAGATCTTTGTCAACGCCTAGCGTTGTAACGTGCATCTTCCTGCTGCCTTTATCCGTGACCGTTTAGGACCGGTCAACCATCACAGCCCTTCCCCGACCTCCATTAGGATTTCCGTGCGCTATCCATTAACGAAGCTGCCCGTCCGTGGATCCTGTCTCGGTTTCTTGCCGAGGCATAGCGTCGATTTTCCTTTTTCTTGAGTTCTTTGGTCCCCTTCCCGGCACGCCTTTCCCGTGGTTTCGTACGCCGTGCGCGGCGGGGTAGGATCGAAAAGTCAACCGTAGCTTCTCTTTATCGGGAGATAAACTTGGCAACGGTCTAGGCGGCGCTTTCAATGATGGGGAGGGACTTGAACTTCAGTCTTTATAGAGCCCCGCCCCTGCCCGTTCCCCCGATTTCTGATCCCCCATAATAGAAAGGCGCGCCTTGTTTATTGGATGGCAATCTTGGCTGGGGTTTGGGCCCCACTCCATTCGTTTTTCCTAGTTTGCTGGGTCTGTTATTGCGTTCGGTCTTTCAGCCAGCCTGCCTGCCTCTCCCTCCTTTGACCTAGATTGTGATATCTGTACGGCTCTCGTCACTTCCCCCCTACGTCCATTATGAGTTATCAGGCGCGCGTGAGTTCCTTTATTTTTGTGAACTTTTCCGATTTTTTTCCCTATAGTGACTTTGTAGCCCACACGCACCGTTGATTGGTTTACTGTTATTTTTTCCCCCAACCTTTTTTCACCGACCAAGAACGACCACCTTTGACGTTATTCTCTCTGGATACTTTTGGTAGTCTGACCCGTTCAACTACATGTCCAACTACTGATTTGGCTATTGTAGGCCTCCCTCTCTTATCCTCCTCCTCCGAACCTGCTGTCCCCCTGTCTCGCTGAACGTGTCGGTTTAGTCCTTCAACGCCCCTTGCAGTGATAGCCGTGTCTCGTAGGCTTCTTCACGAATTTTTACCCCCCGTTCTTCGACGGCCTGTCCAAGCGGAATCATCGCCCAGGTTTCATCGTCAAACGTGGCCATGATTTTCCCATTTTTAACCCCTCCCTCCCGCAAAGCAAACGTCATCTTTTGTAGCGGGCCGTTTTTCCCTCTGAAGAAGGTGTTTCCCATCCGGTTTTTTTTTCGGCACCTTTGCAGGTCTTTTCTAGACGCTACTTCTCTCTTTTAGGATCCTTCCTTTCCCGGTCTCGGCCGTGCCATTCTCGATCCCAGCATTCGCTCTCCCTCGTATTCCCTCGCATGCGGTCAGTTGCGCACTGGAATGCTGTTTCCCCTCCGCTCGTTTTTGAACACCTCTTTTGTTTTGGAGAGGGCAGCTGTTCTTCCTTCTTTTCTGCCCTCCATATTAGGAGGGGCCGCCACTTTCTTCTTTCTGCCTTGAAACAGGGTGCTGTCGGTGCCTCCCGCCTTTCTTGTAACCTCCGTGGCGATTTGGAAGCGTGACTTATTGGAGCGGTTCTTGCCTTTTTCATGAAGAAAAGAACAGTCCTCGCCAGCCAGCAAGCCTTTTTATTTCGTGACCACACCGCCGCCTACGATTTGTGTTAGTGCAGTTTCTTCCCCCCCCCGTCGTGATTTTCCGACCAGTTTCATCGTAAGGAGTGAGCCGGGCTCCGGCTCCGTTTTTTTTTTCCCGGATGCCTTACCTCCGCGGTTTCTCGACTTGGAAAACTTGAGACTGTGGTGTCCGGTAGTACCCGTATCCCCGCTGGACGTCTCCTTCTCTACGAAGTTCATCCTTGATTGGCCTACCTTGTTCTGGCCGGAGCTCTGGTCCCTTTTCCGCAAGTTCGAAATTTGTCCCCCTAGTTCCTCAATTCCTTTTCTATGTAGAGACCCATTTATCTTTTCTCCTCTCAGTGTGAGAGAGAATTTTTCTCCGTCGCCACGATGCAGCGTGTCCCCCTGACACGTTTTCATCTCAGCACAAGTCACCCTCGCTCCAACTGTCTGACCCCCCTGGGGCGCGGCTGCAAGATTCACTTATTCCTCTGACAGGATCCGCCGCCCTGCTTTCCCTAAGTCAGGAAAAAACATTTTCGCAGGTTGTCCCCATTCTAACCTCGTGCTGCAAGGATGTACTTTCCCCCCGGCCTTTCTACTGCGTACTTTTCCCAGTTCTGTTGGGTAATCGCGCACCTCACATCAAAGCACCGGAGGCTTTTCCAGTGCGAAGAGCAAAAGTATGCTGTTTATTGTGCGCTTCGGCTATGGAGTAGGCCCACTCCCCAGCAATTCTACCTATTCCGCTCCATTCTTAACGCCCCCACGGATGGGCCGCATGCCTTTTTCACTCCATGGTCTCTTCCCAGCGCGCGCTCCCAAGGGTTAGTGAAACTCCCTGACCCTGTCGGGCGACAGTCGCCTTTTCCCTCTCCCCTATTCTCCCATACCAAGACCTATGTGGTCGGACCGTCGGCTCCTTCCACCTTACGCACCGGCCCGCACAGCGAGAGGCCTTTTTTTTTTGAGCCTTCTTTTTACGAGAAGGCATGCTCTTCAACGGTGTAAGATTCTCCCCGCAACCTCTCCCCCCGGCCAAGAGGGGCGTGCCCTTCCAAGTGAACAGGCCTTCTGCTTTCCTTCCCGCTTCCCGGTCCCGCTACCCTACTGACCGTTTTGAGATTGAGCGGAGGTGAGGCACCCTGGCTTTTGTGTTAGATTGGCGATTTTTACTTTTTTCCTTCTCCTGGCCCCCAGTCCCGTTTAAGGGAGTTCGTGCAGTCCCTCCCCTCCGCCTGATTACCCTTTAACGATGGCTTGGGCCTCCTCACCTACACCGTAACTTCTTTCCTCCTCCGTTATTCGACCAACTCAGGAGCTGAGACGTCCCTATCGTCTCCCTGCACAACGTCCCCCCTAGGGTCACGGTCCTTTCCGCAAGCTCACCCACAATTGGTATCTTCCCCGCTCTCAAGCAACGTTCAGCAAAGGCTGTCTTTTTTGCTTGAGGGTCCTTGGGAGTTCCCGTCTCTCTCGACTTCCAAAAAATCAACAGGTTCACTCTCAGCCCCTACTCCCTTGCTATCGATTTGCAGTTAAAGATGCTCCTGTTACCTCGAGCTGATCCTTTTCCTCTACGCTCCATTTACTTAGGGGCTTCGCGGCATTTACAAGATATAGTGCCCGCTTGCGCAAACTTTTATCGGCTGCTAAAAGATTGTTAGGCCCCCAATCGCCTCTTTTTGAACCTTCATACCGTTCCACGCGTCAAATGACCCACAAAACGTGAATTGAACTCTTGACTTGAAACCAACGCAATTAGCGTCAAAGCAGGTCGCTCGAAAGGAATCGCCTCACCTCGTTTCCTTCCCCCAGTCCTGTGGTTTTGAAGACCCGTTTTTCTCCCGCTCTCAGAGTTTCAATTCTATTGGAACCGTGAATTTCTGATTTTCCCCCTCGACCTCGCTCCGAGGCGCAGTTCCTGGTTGTAACAGGTAGCCGCCCAGAATTTCGCCACTAAAGGAAACTCTTTGGTCCCCCTTCTTGCCTCCGCAAATTTAACGTACACGTTTTGGGTTGGCCCGTTCCCCCTCCGTGGTTGCCAAGAGAAAACCTCCGTCCCTCTTTGCTTTTTTCGCACTTGACCCGAGTGGAAGAGGATCGCCGGCACGGCCTCGGCTTCTCGGTCTGCCGGTGGAATTTTTTCCATCACTTTTCTACGCCCTATGAGCCTTATCTCCCGGTCGCATCAGTCAAAAACGCGGTCCAACTCTCGGCGTTGCCCAGTGGTCGGCATTCCCGTCTCGCTGTCCTCCTGTCATCTCGTCGAACCTTAGCCCTTCTCCCCCCTTCGACGGCCCTGCGTCGGGGCCCCTCCCGGTCAGTCAGACAAAAGAGGCCCAAGAAAAGCCTTCAGCCCTCTTCTAGGATAAGAAGTCTCGTTGCGGCTTCCTGTCCCCCCAGCGGATGGTCGTTTGCGGTCCTTCAAGAGGTTTCACCCTTTGGTCTCCCTCTTCTTCTGCGTCTTTTGAGCCACGGGTAACTCCCCCCGTCCGGCGGGGGCTCCATTTGTCTATGGCCACTTGCCCCCCCCCAGAATTTGGGTTTTTGAACATTTTTCGATTTTTCTTCTTTCTGCGTGGCGATATCCCCAAGAACTTCATTCCCCTTCGCCAGTCCTAGTCCTCCGGGGGGAATAGCCAAGTTCTTGCCTTATCGCCATTTAGTTACTGCGTGATGTGAGGCCTGCTTGCGCCCACTGCTTCGTCTTTGCTCTCGCCCCACACTTTTCGTTCCTCAGGGTGGTGTGCCTCCTTTAATTAGTTTTAATGGTAGTCCCTGCCTCGTTCTGGCCTTCATTTTCCCCTCCACAACATTCACCAAAAACTGTCTTTTTGAATTGCCCTTAGGAGAACGTCCCATGCCCCAGCGATAAGTTCCCTGCCGGTTGGGTGTGGTAAGCCATGTTTGCGGTCCCGGGTTTGCGATCCCTTCGGCAATGCTTTTTCCCTTGGCTCTTCCCCCTATGTGACCCCCCAGCCTGTGGGTGTTCCCTTCTACCCGACGAATCGATGCGCTGATTTTAGTGGATTTGAATATCGATATGTTAATCTCTTTGTTTTTTTTTCCTTGATTCGTCTCGCCTCATCTCGGCATCCTTGTCAATTCCCATTCCACCACGTCTTTGCCTGGGGTTCACCTCCGTCTCTATTTAATTTGGCAGCCCATAGTCTCCCTTTCAGCCACGACGGCCGGCGACCCAAATCCCCAATGACCGGTCTTCTCGTGCTTTTTTTTTTTCCCTTTTGGTTCGCCTCGATATGGCATTTTTTCCATCCAGGTTTTGGACAAGTTCTCTGTCTCCCTTCCCCAGAAATCAGGGCCAGCGGAAGCTCCCCTCCCCCGACCCCTGCTGACGGCCGCACTGCTGGAGTAGGAGAACATGGCTAGAGCACAATCCCTTCTTTTCTCTTATACACCCCTCAGAAGACCTCATCCTTGTCGACGTTATTCAGCCCTGCCCGCTCGGCATCACCCCGGCACACCTGCTTCCGCCCAGTTCTTTCCCACCAGGATTGGAATTAAGGGTGTCGTCCCTCGCTCGACCGTCCAACTCCAATTCCGTTGGCATGCGGGCATCACCGGATACCGCCGGCCGTGGGCCTGTGTCCCTTACCTTCCCCGTTTGAGCTGTATCCCCCCTGTTTCCTGTCTGTAAGTTACGCGTACCCCTGAAAATAACGGATGTTCGGCCCTCCTTCCCTATTTGACCTCTATGCCGAGCTTTTTGGACTTAATCTTTCTGCCCCCTTTTATCGTGACCGGCGCTTTGAAACCTCGCGCCGTCTGGGTCTTTGCCCCTCTGTCGTCTGTTCGACGCGCATTGTTTGTTCCAGCGCGTAGTCTTTCCGACAGCTTTTGTGTTTGCCCCCCCCGGGGTAACGGCTTCTGCTCTCCTGGCCTGTGACCGCGATCCCGGCTCATCTATTCGTCGAACGAGGGCGCCTCCCCCACTTTTCCCCCAGTCAGCCGGTCCTTACCCGGCCTATATCGACAAGAAAGTGCCTTCGTGAGTTCCTTTTCTCGGTGTTTTTTGGTACAGTTTTTCCTTCGCGTATTCGATCTGGCTTGGGTCACATGGTGCTTTTTTTTACGGGAGCGGCCAGACGAACAAGCAACCTGTGTTCATGTCCTCCGTCGTGGGCTCTACCTTTCACCCCCAAAACAACCTTTTTGTGGCTTTTTTTGGTCCCCCCTGGGACCCCCACTGAGATAGAGGTTATTGCCGCTACCCCGGCACTAGAGGAGGATTGGCCCTTTCTGCTCGCTGGCTCCCGGTAAGTCTGGATCATCACAGAAAAGGCTTCCCTCTTGCGACCCCCCTCGCCTTCCCCCTCAGACTAGATATTCTTGGCTCTGCCCCATTTTTTCGATAAATCGGGCCTTTCCCGCTGTTTGGCCTGTATGTGTTAACTGGCGATGCGGACCTTTTTCTGCTAGAACTTGAATAGCATAGAAGCTTCACTATATCGGGACTTTCCCTCGACCTTGATCGTGCGTTACAGTCTCGTCGTCTCAGCTTTCAGGTCCGAGCGCGACCTTCGGAAGATGATGTTTTCGATCCCTCAACGCACGTTGATTGGAAATGAAGTTCCTTCGCTTGGCGCCCCAATTTTTGTTTCCTTACCTTCCACCTTTTTCTTTTCCGTTGCTTGAGCCCTGTTTCGCTTCGGTTGGGAGCACTTGACCTCCCACGAACCCTTACTCCCCCTATTTGGCTATTTTTAAGGAGAGATCGGTCGATCCCCCTGCCCGTGTCGACCCTCTCGCATTGACTTGGGTCGGTGGTAGGTGAGAAAAATATCCCTCTGACCCTATCCCTTCCCCCCTCCTTGCGAGATATGATAACTACATCTTTCCGGCAACCCGTTTCGATTGGCCTCTACCCCAGTCACGCCAAAATATGCTGTCCCCTGCACCAAACGCCCCGTTTCGTTTAGTCAAGATTTTCCCTCCGTCCGCCATCCGCCACTAGGGGTTATCTTTCCTTTTACTTGCAGACAGCCGCCACATGCAGGGTTTAGCACCTTTTCATTTTTTTCGCCCCTCCTTGCACAGCACTGGTTAGGAAGTTTTCTGACCTTCCCTTCCACCCTGTCTCCCCCTAGACACCAGCCTTCTTGGCAGCAGCCCGCTCTTCCTTCGGGCGACGAGCATTCCTTTCAACGGTCTGTCCGATGGTGCTCCCACCCTGCTTGGATATCCTCCTTGCTCAGGAGTACGCAAGACGATATTTCCGTAGTTGGTGTTGCCCGCAAACGGGTCCCTAGTATAGAGACAATCTCCACACCCCCGGCAGGCTGCTTCCCCATGATCGTCGCCCGTCGATCTGCGAACTCTTTTCCTCTTCATAGGGGTTCATTTGCTGAGTGATTCTCGAAGACAAGCAGCGAAACGGACCTCCTTCCCAGGCCTTTTTGGATCGTCCCTACACCGAGTCGTCCTTTGCTGTTCGTTCCGCACCCCAAACTTATCTGCTCGCCTCGTGCTCGGGAAAACGTCCCTGTGCTGATAGGTTCATCGACTGCCCACCTTGTCTAATTTTGGTGGCCTCCCCCCTGCTGACCCGTAGAAGTAGGCTGCTCTTTTTTCTGAACGATTGATGGGCTGTTTTTCCCCCTGGCCTCGCGCGGATTGGTTGTTACGAATTGACCCCCACTTGGCATCATCCATTTTCTGCATGTCCTACCTTTTTTTTCGCGAAAAGAGATTCTTTCTCCTTTCTCTTTTTGTTGTTCGTCGCTCTTTTCGCTTTCGGCCACGTATGCCCATTAATGGAATATCCACTTTCTAGCCTTCACGCCTCAAGGACAAATTTCCTAACGTTCCATTGCCCCCCCAAAAGTAGGACTCCCCTATCTAGTCTTCTTCTCTCCCCTGAGCCGCAGCGGATCCTTCCCCTTCCGGAACCAACGCTAATTGTCCACGATGCCCCTCTGGGTCCCTCAACTCAGAAGGTTTTTTTTCCCGATTCCGAGTCGGGGAAGAATAAGCGTCTTTTTTTCTGTGCCTTTCCCACGCAACCCTAACCCAGAAAGGCCCTGTTGGTGCGTCAACTCTTTCCCGATCCACCCTTGGTCCTTTTCTTCTACTTCCTCTTATGGCTGGTCTCCTGTTCAGTCCCTCTTCAACTTCCATCCCCTCCTCTTCCGGAGAGGTCAACTGAAAAGGATGGATCAAGTCTTCATGCACTACCTCTGCTGACCTCTTAAGGGAGCTTGTGTTTCTTTTTGAACCCAACTTAAATCTAGGAGGGAAAGAATCCTGTTTTTTTTTTTTTCCTTCCCCCAAGGCACGAGGTCCCGCTTTTCTTTTCCCCCCCCTTTCTATCTTTGAGAACCCCTTCCTCTGAATCTCAGATTTCTGCCTTCCAGAAGTTGGGATGGAAGGCGAAAGGCCGTTTGAAGTCCCCTTCCACTGCCTTCCTCCCACGTCATCTTATAGGGAGGGGGAGAAATCACCTTTGAATACCCCCCCCCCCCCACCCCTGCATGTGCCTGTCGATTGATCCCTTCCCGCCACTCCTGCGCCAGATTGGAGTAGGAGGTTTACCTTTTAGCAGACTGGAATGGTAGTTCTGCGTTTTTCCTCTGTTGGCGTTTTTTGCTGGTCGCTGATTCAAGGAAGCATTGCCGTCCTGATCTTTCCGAAGTTCAGAGAAGATCTTTACTACCCGCGATTGTATTTTGGCGTCCCGACCAGCAATTCCTTCTCTGTATACAAGAGAGTAGATGATATGATACCTATCTCTCCTGACCACAAGAGCCTACTTTTTTTACATGTTTGCCCTGTAAGGACTGACTGAAACCCTTTGGTTTCCCCTCCCCCCCGCTAAGTAAAACATCCCCCCCTTCTGTCGTGCGGTGAGGGTCCCCCACTGTTTTTTGATTTCACCTCGCATAGACTCCGGGAAAATCCCCTTGTGGTGTGATTCGTCGACCTTCCTTCTCGGCCTTCCGTTCATATGGATAGTACTGAAGCCATCGCTTTCTTCTCCCTCCTCGAAATTTCAGTAGGGCCCATGTCGAGCTTCCCCCTCCTCTTCCACTCTCCTTCTCTCACGTCGGAGATTCTTCATGGAACAGATGTCGGACATCCCTTTTTTTACGGTCCCTCCCATACATGCAAAACAAGCAAAGCACCCACCCCTGACTTCTTTGCGCCCAAGATTTGCCACTCCGCCCAACTCCATAGCAGTTTTTAAGGGGAAGAGTCTCTTCTTGGCTCTCGCAAATTTGACGAAAGGTAAGTTGTTCGTGTTGTCCTCTGCTCCCCCTTTACCTCCCCGCGTTTTCCGCATGGCATAACTTGACGAATAGACCTTGCTTCCCTCTCACTCTATCTCCGAGGAGAAGCTAATGTTTTCACGTTTTCCGCCCTCCCAGTTTCAAGGTCCCCTCCCCAGGCCAACTTTCTTTGTCGGGGTTTTTTGATACGCAAGCACCACTTCCCCTCTTCCCCCACTTCCCCTGATGTCTCATTACGATTGTCCCTGCGCCACTTCCTTCCCCCTCAACGGAGACTTCCGGCACTTGTGTGTCTTCTTCTCTCGGCGTTAACTAGACTTTGGCCCGCTCCCGTGGCACCCGCCTTTTCCGCTTATTGATGAGTCCGGAGATCGTTCGCTGGCCGGCTCTTCACCCCTCCTTTTCCGTAGTTGAACTCCCGAGCTTGCTTGTCGTCATCCTCCAGCAGGATTTAAGAAAGATCGAGTCCCCTCCTTTCCCCCCTTCGCCCCACCCACTCCTCCGTCTCTCTGTGGGTAAAAGAGAGATCTTCCCCATCTTAGTGATAAAAAACAAGCGAAAACACAGAAACAACACACCCCCCCTCCCTCTTCAGGCCTGCAGTCCTCCTTTTTCGGGGCTTGGCCTCAGATAGTCCAGAATATTGATGCTTCATCCTCGTTCTGCCTTTTTCTCTCGTCTTCCAGAAAGGACACCACGTGTTTTTGATGACATTCGCCTCTGGTTCTTTTTTTCACGGCAAATGTCCCCTTCCGGATGGTGTCCATTTTTTTTGATATGGCCCAGAACAGTTCCCACAGACCGTTATGTTTTTTGGTCCCTGGCGTTTTTAGATGTCCGCGCGTCCCCTGCTTTTTCCACCTCCTGTGAGTGCTTTTGTCAGCATTTCCTTTTTCTCCTGTTGCAGAGATCCGTCCCCCATTTCTTCTTCCCTCGTGCTGCCCCTGTGTTAGGTGGGATCCTCTTATCTTTCATTCCCTTCTCTGTGCTTTTCTTTCATCCACGATTCCCTTGGACGCCTTCCGATGTCATTGGGCGCGCTGTAAAGGTTTTTGGATCCCCTTCTAACCTTCCAAAAAAATGCTTTTTGAAGGCCAGCCCCCTTCTTTCCGTGCGCTCCAGCGTCAATGATTAAAGCACGATTTGTTGGACGTTGTCCCTCCCTCCGTTTCGTGGGAACTGGGGATAATTGCCTCATTTTTCTTGAATTGCCTCCCCTCGTCCCCTCCCTTTTTTAACAAGGAACCGGGGGGGGCTGTGCTCGCCGACCGCATCTCTCTCTTCTTTCGGAGAATCTCGTGTTTTTGGGTTTCTCTCTGCCGAAACGCATCCTTCGTTTCTGGCGGCAAACCAAGAGGGCCTGGGCGGCTTCGAGATTTCCGTACTTGCCTCAGGCCCCCAACCAATGTGGCTTCATAGAGAAAATGAAGCCCCGACTGCTGTTTTGTCCCCCCCCCCTCCACCATGAAGGTTTAGCTTCGCCCGGTCATTGCTTTTTTGCTCTCCCTCCTTCGCCGGCATTCCAGCAAAGTTAAGTTACCCCCCTTTCTTTCAATTTCCCATCAGTTGCCCCTCTTGGCCACCCGCGCAACCTGAAAAGAGCCGGTTTCCCTTCCCCCTCACGTCTTTCCTTCCGGCTTTTTCCCGCCTTTTGATCAAAGACTCCGCTTTAGCTCTACGTCTCGTGCGCCAACCCCTCCTTCCGAATAATACGCTCTGATCCGGCATTCTCTTTCCCCTTGCGAGATAACATGCTTTCCATATGGCTCAACCCTTCTTTCCTTCCGTTTTTCTCGGTCACTTCGACCCATCGCCAAAATCGACAGGTCACAACACCCGTGCTGGGCATCTCACCCATCTCCCCCCTCTTTGCCGTAGGGGCCGTAAACAATGCCTTCCCGAGTCGGTATCCCACGTTTTTTTCCCTGTGTTTTTTTTTCCCCTTATCAGAACCGTATTGAACTTGAAACCCGCACGATCTGGACTGCTTTAACAATTGATGTGCCGAAGTCTGCCCTCTTTCATTTCTTCCTTCCTTTAAACGCGTAGAGGGGACGCGCGCTTTCCCCCCCCCTCTTTTTTTCTTCTTCTTTTTTCTTTTTTTTTTCGAGAATCTTCTAAGTTCTTCCCCCGCGAGCCTGGGCGCTGTTTCTCCCTCTCACTGCCTTTGTGGAAAAAGGAGGATCGTTTCCTTTGTTGACTCTTCTTGATTATCCGGGAATAATTTCCGTTGTTGACCCTCTTTTTTCCCTCTAACGGTGTAAGACTCCCTCCCTGCGTGCAGGCCGATCCATCGCCACTTTCAGGTGAAGTGTGACCGTTGGCTCTATTCCTATGTTTTCTTTGTACCACTAGAGATCCGTTTTGGCCCTTTTTCTGTTCCTTGCTTTCTTCCTGGGCGGATAAGCCTCCCCCTCCAGTGGGACTGGTGCCGTAGCAGTTTTGGGGAGCGGGGAGGTGAATTTCCCCTGTCGACCCTGAGTATCCAGGTAGCGGCCTCTCTCCATTCCCCCCTTTTTCGTCATGAGGTCTGCGGCGCTTCTCCCGGTAAGTGAGAGACCGCCATTACGTCTTCCTCTGCGATACCAAAGCAAGGAGAGCCTTTGCTTTCTCCTCTTTCCGTTTTTCCTTTCTTTGAAATTGGCGACCTTTCAATAGTTGTTTTGGAAGGATGTTGCGCTTTATGCTTTTTCCGTAGCTGACGAATTTTTGGAGCCCTCCCCCTCCCCCTTGCGCCCTTTCCTGCTGAAATACTTTTTAACCAGTTCGCTTCTTCCATTGATGGCTATAAGGGTATGTACGCAGCTTTGCCTTCCTATGCACTCATGCTTCCTAACGCAATGTTGATTTTGCCCTTTCCGTACCTATAGCGTTGGAAGTCCACCAGTTGTTGAACCACGAGACCGCCCCCAGAAAGCGCAGTGATTCGAGCGTCTGCTGGTTGGATAGTGCACTTACCCCCCCCCCCCCCCTGTCCCTCCCCCCCAGTGAAAATCCCCCTCAGATTTGGATATGTTTCTTCGCTCTAGACTCTCACAGACGTTGTACTCGCGCCTTACCTTTTCGTGTAGGCCCAGGAGAAACAGCCTTTGGAATCCTACTGGCCTCCTTTTGCTCGTAAAGGACCTGAATTGCTTCCCACGTTTGTCGACCTTTGCAACCAATCATCGACCAAAGACGCTTCACCCCCCCGAAAGGCTGATTCATTTGTCACCTCAGCAACTCCCCCCAAAGCGTCCTTCGGTGGTTGGGAAGGTTGTAACGCAGGACCTTTCCCGCCTTTCCGTGTTGTCTTCCCCTTTGCAGGTCTTTCCCGAACTCTAAGATATGTAGGCCTCGTTGCTTACTAATACCTACCCAGGCCCCCTCAAATCTCCCTCTCCCACTCCCCTTTTCTGAGTCCCCTCCCCTCCGAGTTCCTCGGGAGGTGCTAAGTTGCCGTAATTTGAAGGAAGTTAACTCCTCTCCGTTTGCGACCCCCATCGGGATTGTGCTAGAACTCTGATACGGAGTCTCGACCTCCTAGAGTTTTAGTTGTTTCCGAACAACACGGGCTCTCTCGCTCCCCTTCAGCCCCGCAGGTGCGTTCGCTCGCCTTTTTTTTACCCAAGGGGATCTCATGGTCTCTTCCTCTTTGTATTTACGTTCTTGAGTGTATTTAATGTCCCCTGCCACCTGCCTAGGAGTCATCCGAGCCTTTGATCAATCCCCCCCCGGTAACACCCGCCTCCTTCCTAGGCTTTGTTGTGGAAGTGCCCCCGTATCGCAACTCGTTGCCTTTCCGCGAGCTAGGATTTTTTTTCCCCCTGTAATTTTGCCTCTTGCTATTTGTCGACGGTTAATCCTTCCCCCTTCGCTTTGTTGAGAACGTTGTCCTGAATCCTACTGCTTCCTGTATAAAGTTATTCTTTTTACGTTGTCCTTTTTTTTTGTTGTGGCTTTTTTAGCCCTTTTTCCTTTGGTCCTTAGGCTCCTTATAGGCCCCACCTTGAATATTCCTCGCTACTGGTGCGACGCACAAATCATATATTGTTCCCCTAATTGTGGTTTTTCCTGAGAGCTTTTTAGCGAGCCCCCTCTTTACAGGATGGACTGCATATCCATTCTGTCCCCAGTGCTAAGACGCTAATGAAGTGACCCAAACCAGCGAGGAAATTCCCTCCTCAATTTTATGTAGAGAAAGCTCCCCGCTCCTTCCTTGTTCGCCAGGTCGGCCCCCCCCAGTCTCCCCTTTGGTTCCTAGACGAACCTCCCTGCGACATCTTCCCCTCCTTGTTCCGAGGTAGGGCGCCGTCCTCTTACGATCGCTTGCGGGGAGTTGGTCCTTGCTTCCCTCCCATCTCCCTCCGAGGTTCTGTTTCCCGGTCTTCACGGCTGCTGGCTTTGCTGAGTCTTGGCTGGTCCTTGACTCTTCTTCCCCTTCCATCCCTTTCCTTCCCCCGGTGCTTCACGCCAGAGGTCGACCTCCCCCCCTTGCCATGCACTACCACTGCCGGTTTTTTGGATCTTCTCGCTTTTTTCCCCTCATGTCTTTTGTTTCGGTGTCCAACCTCTCGGGAGGTAAATTTTCATTAATGCCGTTCTATCCCAATCCCTATGGTTTCTCCCACGTATTTTTTGCGTTTAATCTTCCTAACTTCCGCCTTGATGCTATCTGAGTTTTTCTGATTCCAGACGGCGGGGCTCTTAGTTCCCGTCGAGCTAAGGAATTACCTTTCTTCCTACCACGCTCGGACCTCTTTGTCATGCCCACATGTTTCCCAACCCGGCAGTCATGGTTGTATTGTCGTTGTCACAGTCACAGAAACTTAGCTTTCTATTGAGTATGTGGACTTCTGCCGCCATGCCTTCTTTTTTTCTCTCGGAGTGGATCTTTTCTGTTCTATGGAGGCCGACCCCGTGACCCTGATTTTTGTAAGAAGACATACGACAGTGCGTTTGAAGGATCTTCTGGGCGCCCTACACTCCAATTTAGATGTATCGACAACTCCGTTTTTCCTCTGATCCTGACCCTTTTGACCGAGCATAGAATTTGACCTTTTGTTGACGGTCAGGGAATCCAAGCTCCCCAACCTTTCGAACCCTCGACAAGCACCACTTCCTAAGGCGGTCGTTCGTGAGTGAGCGTCCCCTGGAGTCCGTCAAGAGCCGTTCTGATCCAGTTCCCCCTCACATTTTCTGCTATCGCCGAACTCGATATCTGATCGGCCGTTCACGGCTGTTTCCCTGAAGCTTTAAGCCTGAGAGTTATCATGCAATTTCCGATCTTTCCCTTTTTAGAGTCCTTCCGTATTTAGTGCAAGTTTTCTGATAGTTCTTCCCCGTAGATATGCCTTCCCCAGATGTAGGACCCACCGACCCCTTCCCCCCGGAAATTCACATTCAGGCCAAACTCAAGGCCACCAATCATTGAAGCCCCGCCGAAAAGATTAAATCTCCCCCCCCTAAATAGACTCACCCAGCGAGGCTCCCTTGCTAGGATTGGGTATCAATCTGACAGACATCCTTGTGACACGGTGAAGCTTCTCCCCCAGAATTACCTCAGACGCGCCCGTTTCCCCGAGCAGCCCTCCCGTTGAGTGAGTAGGAGAGGACCCCGAGACCGGGCAGCATGGTGAAGTTACTCTACGCCCCCCCCTCCATCGCTGACATGACATTGGCCAACGTGGCTTTGTTTCCTTGTGACGCCGCCGGGCCTGCCACTCGTCACCTCGGCCAGATGCTGTCCCCCAAGCCTTCCCATCTTTCCGCGCCCCCCAGTTTTTTTTCACCGTGTGGAGATGAGAGGCCCCCTTCACGCCTTTGATCGGTCTTGGGCGCGTTGGAATTTTTTGACGAACCCGTTGACTCACGTCTGTCGCGGATATAGGTAAGCAGCCCCGGCGATCAACCGCCCCCCCCTGACTTTCGCAGAGCTGGATTTTCGGCAAGCCTTCCCTCATGAACTCTGATCCCGATCAGATTGCTTTAGACCAATGCCGAACTTGCCCCCCCAAACTCAGAGGGTTCTAGGCCCGATCTCGTTAGCAAATTCTTAAGCCCACCTTTAAGTAATCAGCCCCTCTTCTTTCTGTTTCCCGCGCTCAGGACCAGAATCGTAGGTTACGGTCACATAATTGATTTTTTATGGTCTTGTCTGCGCCGTTTCATCTGAATGTCAGCCGTCGCCTTCCCCTTAGTCCTTTTCTTTCTTACGATGGGTGATACATTGTCTATGTCCCCACTTTTTCCCCTGATGAGGTTGGAGTGAAGGTATATTTTTACGATGTCGATCCGATCGACTCCCAGTGAAATCCTTTTTAGCCAGCTGTCCGTCTTTTTCCTTTCTTAGACAGTTTAAGATCGCGCAGTTGGTAATCTTTAGACCGCGATTCTTGTTGCTTGTTGACGCGCGTTTTAGAGATGAAGGTTTTACGCTCTTGCCCTTGCCGTAATTTAGGACTGTTGCATTTATGTTCATTTTTGCGCTTCCCTCTGGCCGTTTGGCATTTCGGACATAACACTTGAACTTTTGCTTCTCCCCCGCCTTTCCTAGCCAGACATGCCCGCTCAAGCCCTCCTGCCCTCCCCCCCTCCTGGTGTATTGTCAGCCAGCCTTCGGGTGTGGCAGGTTCTTCTCCCCCTTGCTACCAAGTGCGGGCAATCAATTGCCGGACGGTGGAAACCCAAGGCCCTCGTTTTTTGACCCGTCCGTAGGGTTTCTAGAATTCCCTTTCCTCCCTCCTCCTTTTTTTTTTGTTGTCTGATCTTTCTCCCTCCCATTGGGTTGGGTTCAAGGACACACCCCTGTGCACTGTTGGTTCCTTCTTCTCTCGCTTCTTGCCCCTTTCGGCAACTGTGATATATAGCCCATGACAGACCGCCTGTTTGTTATGACCGCCAACGAGGGTGACAGAGCTTTTTCGCTTCATTGCGCTGTTCACTTCCGACTTCTGCCCAGCCTTTCCATTTTCCACGGTCTCCTCCTTAAGAACTTTCCTCGGGAAGCGCCCAATGAACCCATCCCTGCCGTTCACTCTGTGTAGTAGTTCAATTCCTCGAGCCAATGCTTCCTCCTTCCTTATATAGTGCCGCCAAGACGTCATCATTCGAGGTCTACTCTCCCCGCCTTCGGCCTAATGCCAGCATCTTCCGCTCTTTTCTCAAAAGGTGTTGATTACTTCCTTTGGATCTTCCACTCGACGACGAAATCGACAATTTCCCATACCCCCCTCTTTTGGTTGCCCAAGGACCCCGCAGGGAGTAGGGGACTTGCCCCCCCCTACGGCCTGACTTTTTTCTGATGTATCCCCCTTGGTTTTTTCTTTACGCAGACCCCCGTACCTTTTTGTGTCGGCCCGTGACCAGAACGACCCCCTATTTCTGGGACGATATGTCTGGCAATTCTAAGCTTGCTGCTTCCTGAAGCTCCTTCTTGCTCTCTATATGGCCTTCAGACGTTCTTTTTGGCAAGCTAGTCACCTGTTTCCTTTTTTTCCTGTGCATCTGGCTCTGGCTGAATGTGAGCAGAGCCACTTCTAAGTTCTTCCTCTGATCCTTCTGAGGCTGCTCTCCTGGCCAAATCCTTTGGAAAGCCGCTTTGTAACGGAGGTGGTGATAGCGGCAGGAATGTTACCCCCTCTCCCTTTCTTCACTATGAAGTCGTCTTCCGATGTTATAGGAAAATCATACCTCTTCCCTCACCGCAGCCTCTCTTGCGTGGTGAGATCATAGACAAACGCAAGTGCCTTTTTTTGCTGCCCCCCGTTAGCGGGCGATGGACCTCTTTTGAGCTTGCTCTCCCCATCTGGCCTTTCCGGTGAATTTGCTTTCATTCCTGTCCTTCCTTCCCCTTAAACAACCGGTTGATGGTTATGTAGACCGCTTTTTGCAGCTTCTGGTAGCCTAACTTCCCCCCGGAGGCTCTTTTCTGAGGATATATGTTTAGAGGGAAGACCTGCACCCCTGCCCCCTTTTCCCGGCCTTGTGAAATGTGCAGCGCGGTATTGAAAGTCTCATTTTCCTGTCAGCTGCCCCTGCAGGTCCAGTTCATCTTTCGCTCCCAACTAGCCCGGCGCCGTCCCTTGCGGGCGCTTGTTT
>Ga0179591_1176257_pt1 | contig 20478 bp, 18 predicted proteins | sample CZOMad2_1_08_16f_FD_182891 | JGI IMG/M metagenome (GOLD analysis project Ga0179591, IMG submission 182891) | Vadose zone soil fungal communities from Angelo Coast Range Reserve, California, USA - CZOMad2_1_08_16fungal (PacBio error correction) | ecosystem: Environmental > Terrestrial > Soil >... | reverse complement strand
TCCCTCATGATCTCGAAGAGTCCTTTACTACCTGAATGCAAATTTGACCTTTCTCCCGAGCGACATCGAGCACCTTCGAGGTTTTCTTCCCCTAGCTTTGCCTTTCCCTTTGTTAAGCCCACGATTTCTTCACCTCGTATATCTCCCACATTAGCCTGCTCCTCCTTCTTGCTTTAAGGCGTCCCCAGAAACCCCTAAGTGGGTTTAGCGCCCTGCCACCTCCCTCCGATGCGCATGAAAGACGTCCGCTCGTTGCTTCGTATAAATTAGGACCAGTCCCCCATAGCCTCTCCATCTCTCCCTCTACTCTTTCCCCCCATTGAGCTTTCTTCCCCCCTTTATAAATCCGTACGCAAGACTGCACCTCTTTTTCTTCGCCCGCCTTGTTTTTTTGCGGCCTGTCGTCACTGCCTTTCCTTCCACAATACCCTGATAGATTCGCCCGTCCTTTGTCTGCCCCCTGAGAGAAGTACTGTCACGCCCCATGCTCCCCTGTCATGATTATTGGTGTCTGCAGTGAGTGCCGTCGTTCTCCCCCCCCCAATCTCTCCCTGTAGCCTGACAAAGTGTTTGTAGAAGGCAGCGAGATTTTTTCTTCTCACATGGTTGTTAGCCTCCCAGATTTTAAGGAAAGACCCCCTCTTCCTGGTATTCCTTGTTTCTCCCTCCATGAGTGCTTTCGTACTGTACTATTTTTTACGATGAGAAATTCTCCGGTTCCAACCTCTCAAGTAGCCCCCCGGTACTATTGAAGTGTTTTTTCCCCCCCTCAGGGAAAGCTTCCTTTCCCCCACCCTCTCTTTAAGGTTCAGTTTTTTTTCTTTTTTGATGCGTTGGCAATTGCACGAGAGCCTGACGGTCAGCGCGCCCCGGCTCTTTTTCTCGAAAGAAGTAAGGATAAGTCATCTTAGCTCCCGCTTTCCAGACTTTTTTTCATGTAGCTTCAGATATGAGACGCCTCACCTTCATGTAGATATCGTGATAATGGTATGCGTGTTGCCTGCGTGTAAGCTGAACATCTCCCTGACTCCTTCAATCACACCTCTAAAGAATTTCAAAGGTTCTTTTTCACTTACTTCCCTAGATTTGTTACCACCGTATCGTGCCCCCTCTCCTTACTTCTACGTGTTTCACTGGAATTTTTATGTTGCCAATATCAACACCTCTCCCCTAACCCGTCGTCACACATGCCCCCCGCTCTTTTGTCCTAGCGTCTTCTCCGGCAACACAAATGTTGATACAGCTTTCCCTGATGAGACGACGTACATCTGTGCCTTAACTATTGGGGTGAGCGACCTTCCCATTCTCTACCTCACAGACTACATCCTTGCGTCCCTTTTCTCAATGAAGGCTATGAGTTGTCGAGCCCAGTTTTCCCGGGTATCACTCCACGTCTAAGCATCGCCATTATCCCTCCTCACACCCCCGCCTAGAAACCTTTTCTACGATCTGATCCTTGAACCATTCGCTTTTTTTAACGGCTCATTTTGCTCACTCCCCCTATTTCCAAGAGACAGACTGTCACGCATTCCAATCACGGTCCCCTGATCTTAGACCCACCCCAAATGTACGGGCCAGTTCTACCCACCGACCAACGTTCCTCCCAGGTAGCGTCACCGACGTTAAGGGGGAGCGGAACAGACTTGGGAGTGCGATCCGTTCTCGCCATGGTTCGCTCGTCCCCCCTTCTGAACCGTTGAAAAAACGGAGGAGATTTCTTATGCTTTTTGTCTCTTCCAGACTTTCTTCTTGCAAGGTACGATGCCCACTTATTGTCTCCGTGCGCATCGTCCTACCCCTAGTAGGAGAATTCCTCCTTTTCTATCGCTCTCCGTCGCATCTTTGAACCCTCCATACCACTGTTCCTTCCGCGAGCAGACAGGCAGATGCGCCTGGTCGACTTATGACAATATCAGTAGGCTGATAATTCTGTGAGCCTCTAATCCTTACGCCGATCTTCCTCTTGCAGTCCTTACTTTGTATTCTGCTCAAAGATTCTTTTTTTTCTTCACTTATAGAGTGAGCTCTTTTTTGGTTTTTTAGAGGATGCTATTGCGTTGCTTCTATAGGCGCCTCTTTATTCTGATTTCTCCCCCTCCAAAATTCTGTAACTCTCCCTTCCCTTGCGGGAGATGGTAGTTTCGACTCCCCACTTTCATGACTATCCACCGATACCCAGAACATACTGAGCATCCCAGGATGTCGAGGTCGGCTCTTTACTGTCCTGACAGTTCTTCCTGCCGCTTCCCACCTTTCCTGTCAACTCCCTGCACGATTCCTCCCTCCGATTGATTTTCTAGAATTTAGAACTGAGCCTTTCCCCCCCCCCCCCCCCACACCCCAAGTAGAACCCCCACTCACGTTTTGCCTTGTGAAAAACCTGCACTCGGGAGCTTTTGTCGGCGCCCCACCCATAGCCTTGATGATCCTTCCTGGTACTGTCAAACATGTGCCGAATTTTTCCCCCCCCGCCTCTTCCTGTGGTCGAAGCAGGGTGTCTTGCATAAACTAGTCAGTAGTACCAAGTTAAAGCCTTGCAGGTGCTTTCCCTCCCCCTTTAACCCTCCCAATTAACGGGCGGTTCCTCTGCCTCCCACGGATGATTCCTTTCCTTTCCCCACTACGGGGAAAGTGGTACTCCCAGATCTTTTCTTTGCCCTCGACTGTCTTCCTTTACACCGCTGCTAAACTATTTAAGTTTCCTTCCCCAATGTCGATTTTCTTTGCGCTCCCCCCGCTTTATAAGCCCGGTGGCGTCCTTCGAGATATGTTGGCGCCTGCTCTCCCAAGAGAAGTATTTGTCCCTATCCCTACGTTCCAGTCCTCCCTTTTTCCGCCTCCTCCGCCACCGTCCGCCTTTTCCCCCCTGTGAGACACATGAAGATCATGGATGAACTGCGTTTTTCTTTCCGATACAGTGCCCGCACACCTCATCGGATTCTCCGAGATACATTACCCACATATTCCCCCTCCCCCTCCTCGTTTTTTTTTTTGATTTCTACTTGGAGACGTCTACTGCTTCCTATCGTAATTTCTGCCGTTTCTTGGCTGTAGGATGTAATGATCGTCACAATCGCCTTTAATCCGTGCTGCGCGCTTCATTCTCCATGACCAATGGTTTGTGCTCTCCTCGGTGCTCTCTTCCCAGGATTTAATCGTCTTCTGCCATAGGCATATGGCCATTCCCATATAGTAGATGGTGATCGAAGTCCATCTTCCTATAGCTCATAAGCGTCGTCTCCCTCTTGGGGTCTTTCGCCCCTCCCACCCAATCGACCCCTTTCCCTAAGAGGATAGTCTCGATGTGGGCCAAAGTAGTGTTCGTTACACACATTATCCTTTGGAGGACCAAATTCACTGGTGATTTAGTAAATCAGGACTGGTTTGAGTTCTCGCTTTCCGAGAGTTTATACGTGATTTTTCAGGTGATCACCGTTTCACTTTTTTTTACTGAAGGACATGAGCACTAACTATATTTTTTCTGACCACCTCTTCAGAACAGTTAAGAACCGACTTCCTTGTGTAAGTCTTCCAAAAATGTTCCACCCCCTTTCCCATGTCCGGCTTTCTCCTGATTTTTTTTGGTGTTGGCGGAATCCATCCAGCGGAGAGATCTACTGTTCCCATCTCCGTCCCTTTTCTGTGGTAGATTGTGGTACGCTTTTGGCCCCCGCTTTCTCGCAAGGACTTCCCTCCCAATCAATAGTCTCTCTTTTCCTTGACTCCCCTTAAGATTGTTCCCGGTGCCTTATGCATTTCACCCTCCTTTCAGCCCTTCTCTCGTCTCCCGAAATTAGTCAAATAGTGACATGGGGGGAGCGGGATTTTGTTTCCCGGTTTCTTTTGTTCGTCCGTTGCTTCGGCACAGTACCCTTTCTCGCAGACACTTTTCCATGCAAGATCGGTTCCCAGTCCAGATCACTGGAACAGGAACTGAATCGTACCTCCTCCCTCTTTGAAACGTTTCAAATCCTGCTCCCCCACACCCCCCCCCACCCCCACAGGAACCCCCCCCCCCCCCCCCCCCCCCCAAAGACCTCCGGAGGCACAGCTACCCTCCTTAGACCCTCCAGCGCCTCTCAGTTTCGATGCACTGTAGTCCATTCTGTTTGAGCTGTGTCATCAATCTTCTTTCCAAAGAGACCCCCCTTTCTCTTCCCGATGATCTTAGAATCGTCTCCGCCTACCCAAGACTGGTACAACGGATATAGCCTCCCCCCCCTATCTCCCAGCCTCAGAACCAAGTACTGACGTTTTCTTTATCTTGGACAATTGGTCTACAATTTTTCACTAGTGGAGACTTTCTATGAGTCACTCCTCCCCTCGAACCCCCTCTTATGGCAGGAATTTTCCCTACCGAAAAAGCCCCTGAAGTTTGGGTAATCTACCGGGCCAAATTTACAACGCTGGTCAATGATTCCACTAAGACGCACCGTTCTACCCTCTCTCTCAGTTCCGAACTGCGGGTACAGAGAACCCATAGCGGTCCGATACATCGCGACCCTTTTAGTCCCATGCCGATGATTCCCTGAACCTCCTTTTCGTCTCTCCGAAGACGAGTCCCAGCTTTGCCGAGGCCCCTCAGACCTGCGCCAATCCCGGCGATATCGCTCCCCCTGGCCAGTGTATCGACCGAGATATCTTCCCTCCCTGCACCGAGGGATTTGCTTTGTATTTTTTGACAAGTCGAAAAACCTCCCTCCAGCGCTCGCACCTCTCGTTCATCTCCATGAAGGATCTTTCTTTTTATTTTCATGGTTTGTGCGGCATCGAGAAGTCCTGAATCAGGCATGTTTCCGTGTTCCAGACAATGGTTCTTCCGTCGAAGTTATCTGTTCCTTATCCTTCCCCTTCGCTTAGGCCTCGGACGAGCCTTCCCCTTTTTCAAAGGATGGCAGTGAATTTCCCACACTCGTTGCTTTACTGTGGTTTTCATTCCCCTCGTTTTTTTCCCTTTGAAGAGTGAGAGACGTCAGTTCCTCCTTCCCTTCGTCACTCTTTTTAACTGATTCCTTCCCTTTTCTCCTTTCCCTTTTACTCCTAATGTTTTGGTTCGATCTGAGACCGATGATTTCTAAAAGGCTGCGCTACCGGGACTTTCTCGCGGAGGAATCCGATTCCCTGACGCTATAATCACCCTTTCCATTGAACGATTATTTTCCCCCTTCCTGCCATTTCGATGGTCACCCTCTCTTTTGAACTCGGCCGATACACTCGGCGCGGTTCAGTTCGTTGATGCATCTTCTTCCACTTTAAGGACCGCACCTGTAGGCACCGCAAAAATCAGAAGGTTTCTTTTTTCTGAGAATTTGCCGCAACCCACCCCGATTTCTATAATAGACTATGCTTGCTAAGTTACTTTCTACCTTGTTTCCCCTCTTCGTTATGAGGTGTGAGGTCGACTTTTCACGAAGTCAGAAGACAAAGCCACCTCTCCTTCTCATCGACTGACGGCTACTTTTTGATTCTAACCCCTTGAGGTACGTTTTAGATTGATCCGGTTTTATTCGAAGTCGCGCATGGCCGACCCCCAACCCACTCCAGGCCTCTCCGTAGTATGACTTCCGTATCTACCACGGTTCCTCATCGGTCACCATGAGACCGGTCTAGCTGTCTTCTGGATACGAGATGTTTTTTCCTGTTCACCTCTGAATTGTAGACAAGATCCCTGCCACAATTCTCTAGGCGTTCTCTGTGACACCTCACTTTCAGTTGGATCCCTCCCCCCCCCCATTTGTAAGTGCTGGGGACGAGGTCCTATTCAGTCGGAGAAGGAGTATTTTTTCTCTCTTCTTTCCCCTTTTGTGACCTTCTCCAAGTACACTTCCCAGACTCTATCTTTAAACTTATTTAAGGGTCCTTCCCTCTCGGAACCCGGTCCTATCCTGGGTCCCTTTTTTATACGACTTTGAATATAATGCGTTTTCCCCTCCTATTTTTCTATCAGACGAGTAAGATTTTCTCCCAGATATTCAGTCCCCTCCGCGAATAACTTTAGACGGGTCTTCTCTTGTGGAGTTTTAGCGGTAAGCGTATCATTCGGCGTCCTTCTTTTTCCTGCTTTTTTCTAGATAGCCCTTTCCCCTTTTGGCCCCTTTCCCCTATCCTACTATTTAGTGCGGACAATAAGAGGGGATCGCCGAACGATTTTCTCTTCCGACTACCACGTACAATCCTTTTTCTCCCCCCCTACCTAGGTCTCTTTATTCTCTAGAATCCTCCCCCCGTTCGCCAAGGGACCTGACTTCCCCTGCAACCTTGTTCCGTAAAGGGCCCTCAAGAACTACTCCGAGAGTCCTGGCCCTGATCACCTGCTCCCGCAACTTAGATGCCCCCAATCCCCTTGCATCTGTGGAAACATCAGAACTGTTTGGAATCCACCCCCTTTAACCGCTGTCTCTTAGGCCTACCCCCCCACAACCAGGCGTTCCGACTTGCCGGATACCTTTTTCGGAACCAATTTTGAGTCGGAAAAACACGCCCCAGTGCCCGCTAGCCTGTCGCCTTTTGTCCGTTTCCTACCTATCCTCCGTAAGAATATCACAGAAACTTGCCTCTTGCTCCTACCGAACATCGCTGACGTGCCTTAAGCTCCCCCCTTGGTCTGGAAAGCACTTTTCCCCTTCATTTTTTCCGTTTTCACTACCGTCCGCCCGCCTTGTCCCTCTGACTTCGTTGCACACAGACTCCTATTCCCCCGCACCCTACGCGACAATTGTGCGGTGCCCCCCCCCTTCGACACCCGGGCGTGCATGCATGACGCGATGATCGTGTCGCTTAGGATTAAACCAGTCCTAGTCTTCCGTGATGAACATTTCCCTATCCTCAAGAAGAGTCTTTCCTCAAATAAGACCCATTTCGAGTCCCCCTGTTCCACAATTTTGCATGCTTCCATTAAGATGAAGCGCGATAACTGCTGGTTCGATGTCATCATTATCCACCCCCTGACGACTCTTCCCTCTTCTTCGCAGAGACACCGGCCCAAAATAGACTCGAGTCTTTTACATCCGACCTTTTTTTTGGTTTAGTAGCTCTTTGCTCAATCCTTCACGATCGCATATGGTTCCGTGGAGGCTGTAGTCTATTTCGACCCCCCTCAATAGATCTTCCCTTTTTGCCTATTATCCTTCCCCACCTGTGTGCCCCCCTTTCGCGTTCAGTTTAATAGTCCCCTTCGGGGAGTGAATCGCTTCAGGCCCTCTCTTGTCTCCAAAGCTCCCCCCCGGAGACTGTTTTCCTGTTCACTGCGCCGAGAGCAGCTTCCGGCGGGCGTCTAAGAGTGGGTGTTTTTCCCTCTCGCCCACCGTTTCCAAATTTCCGAAGCTTCTCTGTCCGAGTTTGCCAAACGCATTCGGGATTGACAATGCCTGTCTCTTCACAGGGGCCGGAGAGAACGTACCTGGGGGCATGGAGGAATCAGTCCGTTGGGGACTTCCCCTCCATTGACCCTCTTTTTCGTGATGGTTCGGGATCACCTTCCCAATGCTGTTCGGTTCTTGCTCTCTTTTGTCTTGACCCCCCCTCGGGAGAACCCAAGCTGTCCGTTCCTCGGTTTTCTCACTTTTTTTTATTTCCCCCTGCCCTAACGTGACGTAAACTTTCTCTTCAGTTATATCTTTTCTGTTTTCGTCCCTGGGCCGCAGCTGAGTCTTTAGCTGTTATCGCGTATTTTTCGATCCGTGTCTTTTTTTACGTGGCGGGCCTAAGTGATAAGTCTTGCCCTAAAGGTCTTAGTTCTGCCTTGCAATCTTTAATGTGGAAGTTTCCTTTAAAGGCCCCTGCCTTCCCTACGAAGGAAGCGAAGCCCCCTCATCTAAGGTGAGACTTCTTGGTAACGTTTCTCGTTCTTATCGGTCCTGAGATAACCTCCTCACGTAACCCTGAAATGTACCCTCCTTGGCCAGACAAGTGTGGTCCGCCAATCTATGACTCCTTGTGCCAAGAATAGAATTCTGCATCGAAGGAGCCCTTGCTACCACGCACCACCGAAGCTTGGACTACAGAGAAGTTTTATGCTGCTCAATTACTGTTCTGCCAAGACCAAACCCCTCCTGCTTATTCCGCATGTGCCGTCTTTATATGCGAAGCTACTCAGACGTGCCCCTGATCGTGCTTCCTCTCTACAGTTTGCTCACTTCGTTTTTTCTGTCCCCTTCCTCTGGTTCTTTTTTCTTTGTGAAGGTAAAAAGAGGCTTCTTCTGCTAGCAACAATCTCTTGCGCTTCGTCTTCTTCTTTTTTACCCAAGCTGTTTTTGTCGAGACCGTCAACCTCACCGTCGGGGTTAAGCTTGAGCATGCTCTATCCTTCGTTGTCCCTCCTCCTTGTTTGACCTGCGTACCAGCAACTCAAAGTATTACTTTTCCGTCAAGAGCGGACCGGCAGCGTCATTCCTATTATCCCCTTTTGCGAAATATGGGTCCGTCACAATCTTCTTTTGAGGTTAAGCTCTCCGCGTCCCATCTTATAGTCGGATCCGTCCCCCGTTTTTTCGTGACCAGAGAGCCCGTAGGACCTCTGCTCCGGATGGCGGATTTCTTAGGAGTATCCGATGCCCCCGTTTCACCTCTCAATTCTGCTCTGACACACATTCTTTCCTTGTTCCTGCCGCCGATGGGAGTACGAACTGGTTTGGTTCGGTTTTCTTTCCCCTAGCCTACTTACGGCATGGTTGGATGTGTTTGCCACATGTTGTCTTTTAAGGCTCCTGTAGTTGCGCACTTCTCCGAAACACCCTCTTTCCCCCTTCCTCAGGCGAGTGATCGTTGTTTTGTGAAATCTGACTTTCAGTGTACTGCCCCACCCTTTCCCCCTCTTCTTTTGGTGTGGTTCATTCTGTCAAATTGTTTCCTCTCCCCTAGCGAGCCAGATAAGTTTTCTCTCAACGCGGTTAATCTTATCATCCTTCTATCCCTAGCTTACCCTCCCCCTCTTTGTTGTGTTGATCTCGTCTGCACTTCGCTTTAAAGTCCCCGTGTCTTTTACTGAGGACGTGATCCTGCTCGATGAGTCTGCGTCTCCTTCTTCAATTGAAAGTCCTTCTAATACCTTTCCAGTGGCAACGTATTTTCCCATTAACGGAACGTAGTTGTTCACCTATTCAATAGTCCCTTGACATTTCCCCCCGTACTATTCTTCCTCCGGAAGTCTTTTCTACACCCTCGCCCCCGGTCCCCACCATTTCCTGCCCCCCCTTCCCATCAATGCCGATGTCGTCTTTTCCAAAGCTATTCCCATCCCACCTTTTCTTTCTCCCCCTGAGCGCTGCTTCCTTTCTCTCCTCCTTTTTTTGTTTTCAGTATAGATCGCTTTTTTCTAGAGTTAACGGACCCAGCGCCTCCCACGTAAGAAATCATCGATCTCGCTTGCGCTGACTTTCCCCTCGGAACCTTTTTAGGATTTCAAGTGAGCTCCCCCCTTATTATTCTTTCTGCGCAGGATTGCAGCAAACTGCACTCGCCTTTATTTCACTGTCCTGTTTCGCATTTTCTAACTAGAGTCCTTAGGCCTTTTAGAGATCTTACGTCCTTGGGTGTTTTCTAGTGGTTCCCCCCTCCTTCTACGGCCGCGAACGGAAACGCCTTTAGCGTTCTTTTGTGCCCGACTCGTTGCCGTTTCTCGTCTTCTTCAAACACGTTGTTTTTTCCTTTGGCGCTTAGACGAAGTCAGGTCGTCCTCCCCTGCGAATTGTTCTATGCCCTTTCCCGGTTTTTTTCCACCTTTTCTCCCCATTCATACAAATTCCTCGCTGATTGGTTTTAATTCGCCATTTGACTGTCGATCCCTCTTTTTTACCCTATTCTTTGTCTTTTGCTTATTTTACTCTAGAGATAAATTCGGCTCGATGGAGATTTGTGAGAATCTTTATTGCTGCTTCCCACTTATTCTTAGGAGAGCATCCCGTTTCCTTTGGAGTCCTCGGTGGCTTTCTTTTCTCCGGCCTCGTCATAATGAGGCTGGCTATTTTTCCTTTTTTCTACCCTAGGAGAGTTTTTATACGTACAACCTTTTTTTTGCCATCTGTCCCTGCCACCTATTTGTTCTGACGGTTTTCCTTTTCTCCCCGAAAACCCCCCCGATTAGCCCCTTCCCTAGTAACCATCAAAAGAAATGCGTCTTCCCCTCTTTCGAAGGGCGGTCGGCTTGCTTTCTCCCGGTGTAGTTTCCCTTATCCGGAAACCCCCCCCTTTCACCTTTCCTCCTCCTTTCCCCTCCTCCCCCCTATGGTAGAGACTTTTTGATCTTTTACGAAAGACAACTAGCCACTCCCACCGTTTTCCCAATTGAAATTCGACCTTTTTTGAAACCGTCACTCTAACGTCTTCTTCTCCCCCCCCCAACACCTCTATATGATGCCACGTCATTGCAGGCACCAGGTGCTCGCCCCAACCGCCCCAAGATCCTGCGGGTCATCGCTGATTGCTGTTTGTCAGCAGACCCTTCGCATTCATCAGTCCCGCCATTTTCCTTTGAGAAGACAGAACCATACAAGAAAAAGTTTAAGTTCTCCCGCCTTTTTTATTTACTACTGCCACGAAGGGGAAGTTGCCCCACTCCCTCTTGTCCCTCCTGCATTGAGTGGCAACTCGGACCTATGCCTTTCCCACTACACTTATTTCTCTTTAGCTTCTGAACACACCCCCCCCCCCCTCCTTTGACCAGCCCTCGGAGGACTGCCGGCAGATTTCTCCTTAGAGTTCTCACCCTCCCGACCTATGGCCCTGAGCCTATCAGCATCCCCCAGTTATGATTCTCTTTTTTCCTCTCACCTCTCTACCTTGACAAATCTCCTCTACTTCCTGAATCTCCCAGCGGATGACAGCATATGGCGGATACTTTCCTCCGCCCCTCCTTCATAGTCTATTAATCTCTACGTACAAATAACCCTTTCCTTATTTTTTACTTACGCTAACGGTGATATTGTTGTTTCTTTTTCGATCTTTTTGTAAATTTTAAATTCCGATCGCCTATGAGGTTGTCCGGTAGGATTCTCTTATCCCTCAAATCTCTTCACATCTTCTTTCTGCTTCTGAGTATTCCCTTTGTATAACCAGTTTAGACCGAGGTGAGTAGTCGGATTCTAGGATCGTCTTCTTCACTCTGAATATTCTTCTCTTGACATTTTGCTCTTCGTGAGGTTTTTTAGTACCTGACCTTTCAGCGACACTCCTCTCGCACTGCGCTTCAGGGTCCCTTGAGTCTGCCCCTTCCTGTTTTTCCAGGCTCCCCCCCGGGAAAATTTCCTAATCACGCTTCTTCTCTTTTCAGAATTAGGGGGCACTAATTTGCCTTTGTGTTTTTTTTCGGCGGCCTGAAGTGCTTTCCCCACTTCCCTTCGTTTTGAATAGTCCCAAGCCTGTGTGGCTTCTATCTCTTCCCGGAATCGGTAGTGACTTTTCGGGAACTTCTCAGAGTAAATTTGGTTTACGTGCGTCCCCGTTCCTACTTTTTTTAAAAGACATGGAGAAATTGCCTGTACGGATTCGGGTTTAAGTGTCTTCACCCAGTTTTTCCTTCCAGTGTAGTCTTCCTAATCACTCTATGCTCTTAGTTTTTGTGTTTTTCCCAGGTCCCCCGAATCCCTCCCCGTATAGGGACGGGCCGCCTCGACGTTCACCGTGGCGGGTATGTGGTTAATAAGTGCGGTTTTGCGCCCCTTTTCTAGTTTTACCTCCAATCGTCATTTCCTTTTGATTATAAGTTGCCTTTTATCAAGTGGTTTCCGGATGCAAAAAGCCGAAGCTTTTACGTCACTATCGACAAGGTCAGCGCCCACTTCTCATTGCAGTTCCCTTCATGATGGGGTTTTTTTTCTTATTCAGTTCTTTCTTTTTCTTCGCTAAAGTACCGAGCAAAGGACCCGCACCTGTCCCAGGACTCCGGGCACATTCGTTTCCTTTCGAATCTCTCCGCGGGACATCCTTTTCCCAAACGATATCAGGAAGGCCGGCCCTCCCCCCCTGCCGATACCACGCCAAAGACGGCCCGCCAGCCTACAGATGAGATCCGGCAGTATCTGGGAGCCTCACCCACTTTACATTCTGCATGCAGAGAGTATGCTCAATGGATATTAGACATTCCCTCATCTTCCCCTCTTCTACTCTTTCCTCCTATGCCAGCATCCCTTGCCAAACTTTCCTTTCCCCTCCCGAGCTCTGTTTTTCGCCCTTTCCTATTTCTTTGCCGAAGTGGCACAGAGGAGCCGTAGTGAGATAGACCCCCCCATTTCTCCGGCGATCCTTTGCATTTCTAAGACCTCACCTCCACAGGCGCTTTTTTTTTTCCTACACTGGACAAAGCCAACGGCTTGCCTCCTCACGCCGCTCTGAACGTACTTTACGCCCTTCTGATTTCTACCTTTCCCCTGAACATTTAACCCTCCGGGAAGACCATCCGCGAAAGTGAGCTCGATTTTCAGCTATAAAAAATTGTCCCTAATCTGGCTTAATATAAGCGCACTTTTTTTTTTTCGGTTAAGACTTCTTTCCTTTTCTCCCACAACGGGATTCTGCGTAAGAAGTTACACCCCAGGTTCTCTCTACCCTTCGACGTGATAAGCTCTTAGGTGTGGCTTGGCTCGTCTGTTTCCTTTTCTCTTAAACCCAAAGAGATACTTCGTTCCTTTTTGCCCAATGGTTGCTCTCAGAAGAGACGTTTTTTCTTTTTTTTCCCTTCCAGCGCAGCCGCAATTAGTCATGTGGATTGTTCCTCCCTTTTTCCGTTCCTTAGACGTTTAGGTGCTCAACTTCCCGGAACACGACCTCCCCCCCTCTTTTAGTGTGCTTCTCTTTCCGTTTTCACAGCGACTGATTGAAAAGTACTTCCCCCCAATACTAAGGTGCATCTTCTTTTTTTGATCTATTTTCTCTTGAATTGAACTCGCGTCCCAGACTTTACCCTCCCCCTTTCGTCGAGAAAGAAAGCGTTGTTAAATCTTACTGTCAATCCTTCTTCTTCTATATCCCCCCTTCTTTTTGGGTTGGAGTCGATCGGAGCCCTGACTTTTAAACGGCTTTCCTCCCTTCCCGCCTGAGCTCGGCCCCTCTCGCCTTGATTGAAAGCAGTCCCCCCCCTTCCAGGAACAGAGGATTGGCCCCCCCAAGTCCCTGACACCTATGTACCCCCAACGTCTTCCACCATTCTTCATTTTTCTTATCAATGTGAGAATTTATCCCACCCCCCCCTTTCTCCCCTCACGCAACACACCGTCGTCCCCAGTAAACACTAAGACTGGACTTTCTTCTTTGCTCCCCATAGGACTTCCCCCGCCCCCCATTGGAATACAATACGAGAAAGCTACATTCTCTCCTCAATCCTTGGGGTATCTCCGATTCTGATTGAGCTTCCTGATTGCACGCGCCTACTGCACCATTTATCCCCTAACGGCATCGAAGTCCTTTGCTTTTATGCCCACACCTTTAAGTTTGTTCCCCCCCCCCCCCCCCCCTATCCTTTCCTTTTTTCTGTCTTCGTGCCCATAAACAGCGGTTTCCTCGTCTTTCTCTCCGGCCCGGATTTAGCCAAGTGATAATCTTTCCCTCATTCGTTATCTCTTTCGGTTTTCTTCATAGACTCTATTTGGTTGTCTTTTCCTCTTAATGGTCCGACCCGGCCCCCGACTCAAGAGAGCTAGCGTTCTTCTTTTTTCTCCCCGCTGGCAGGGGAACGTTCGCTTTGAACCCACCGGATGTTCGCTCCCTCTTCCCTCAGCCATTCTTTCTCCAGGCGTCCGCCTTTCCCCCTCCTCCGGAGCAATATCTTTCCCTTAGACAATAACGGCCTCCGCTAGAATCAAAGGAGAAGATCCCTTAGACCTTCGCTTCACAGGGCGTCCCTTATAAGTGTAAGGTCTGCTTCCGCGGAAGAAGATCACATCGGTCAGACCGTCCTTTTCCTCTTGTCTTACATACTTCAGGCTTGATTATACCCACTGCTCTGTAGAGTTTTACTCCCAAGTCGCGTAGTTTTTATCGTTTTTTTGCGTTGTTGCTGCGCGGTCGCGGCCGTCCTTATCTTGACCTAATCCTTTGGCATTTGACCCCTTTCCTTTCACAACTGAGCTGTTTGGCCCAGCACGTTTTTCCTTCCCTTGCGTCAGGGGGCGGTGACTGACGCTCCACGTTCCTCCAGAGCACGACAGACGCCCCTAGACTTTCTGAACCCTATTTCTCAGTGCGTTAGTTGTGTTCCCTTCCTCCCGTAAGGTCTTTGGACTGACCGGAACTCCCTTCCCCCTTTTTCCTTTTCCTCCGCACTCATTGATTATCTATTTGCTCCTCCACGGCCGCCCGCACCGGATTACGCACAGCCAGGTCCTGAGAGTTTTGTGTCCACCGTTTTTAACTCTCACCTTTCTGCTTCCTTGCCCCCCCCCAGCTATATGATTCTCCTTTTTTTCACAGGTGATACGAACGTTCCCCTCTTCATTTTCAGGCTGGTTCGTTCCGCGTGTTTCCATCAGAAAGAAACTTTCTTTATTCCCCTCCCCGTCCATCCGATTTTCCCTTTCAGAAAGACTTCCCTTCCATTCGGACGCGATAAAAACGCATTTTTTTTGTTCCCCTCCTCCACGAAAGGTGAACGTTTTTCATACGAGACCACAAACCACCCCTGGATAATGCGTGTCCCCTTCTTACTGTTGACGAGCTTATCTTTGTCCCTTTGTTCGAGGTACGGAGACACCCCTGTTCTTCCCCTAACGGCGAAGCGAAGTTGATTGCGCCGTGTCTTCCCCCACCCGCGCCTTCCTCGAAGTATTGAGATATGAAGTATATAGCCGCTTCCTCCCCCACCTTTCATCTAACTATCCCCCCGGTTTTCAGATCTTGAAGCGTTCCCTCGGATTTTTTGAACTAGATGGGCGGTATCGTTCGCCGCCCACGACGATCTCTCTTACCTTAGTCCTCCCCCCCCCCTCCTTCTTTTTTCCTCACTCTTCCTTGTTTGTGTTTTGCTTTATTAGGCTTAGGGGGGGGTGGGAAGCTTTGGACGCCCTTCTCCCCTTGTCCCTATCTTTTTCTTTCATTTCTCGTGGCGGGGGAGCTTCCCCTTCACTTCGGTATCCGCTGTCAGCCCTGTACGGACCCGTGTGTTGAAAGGTCAGACGTCGCTTCTCGTCGTCGGCGGGCCTTCTCCTTCTAATCGTTTTCCCTTTTTCCTATCGTTTCCCGCTGGTTGATCTCAAGGAGAACCCTCTTCCGCCGTGCGGCTCACTCGGGGGTGGCGCCTAACCCCCCCAGGCCACAAGTGTACGTTTTTCCCCTTCCTTCCTATGGATAGAGGTCTCCACTCCATTCTTTCTATCTCAAAAATAATGACCCTCCCCAGGGTTTATGACAAATCAAAAGCTATGTATTTTAATTTTCAGGGGATCCCCTGTCAGGCAATTGTCTTCTTTTTCTGTGGGCTTACTAACCGTTGCACCCTTTGTTGTAAGGCGGTATTCTTCTTCGCTGAAAACAGTCGTGCCGAAATTTCGCCGAACTTCTTCGTTCCTTTCATACCCCCCTTTTGCTGAACCTCTCTGTTCCGAATTCATATAGACTGGTGGTGTTGGAGCCCCCCGCAGTCCTCTTAACTCCAGAGTGCCGGTTTCCCCGACGGTTCCTTTGAGTGGGTCTACGTGTTTTTCCTCCGTTTTTTCGCTAGAAATCAATTATTCGTTGTGATAGTGCTGCTTTCGACTTTTTTGCATGGCTCCTCCACTGGCTCCAGATTATTTCTTCAGCCAGACCGTCGAAATCGTGTCATGGCGCGCAGTGATCTTCCGGGTTGTAGGTCTTTGTATCTTGCTTCCAGTTTTCTGTCTGATTTCCCTATCCCCCTACAAGCAAGCTTTTTCCTTTAGCCCGTTTAATTGCGCTCCTCTTTTCCGCTTTTCGAGGAACAGCGCGTAGCAGGCTCTCTCCCACCCCTTCCGCTTCCCCACTCCAAAGAATTTTCTCGCTTTCGTGATGAGAGAGCCTTCCTCTGGGTAGCATCATCGTACTTCTGAAAGCTGACCTTAGGCTGATTCTCCCTTTCTCCTCCCGTAATGAAGCCAGCCCCTGATAGAGTTCAACGCTCCTCTTTCACATATTCGCGTGTTTTTTCGAGTGTTCCCCTTTGCGGTTTCTCATGGCCAAAAGAGGGTTCTGAATAGCTTCTAGCAACCATTTACTAAGTTTCCTTTTCCCCTCTTATGAGGAGCGATCCCCTTCCTCCGGTGGTTTGTCGTCGACCTTAATCAACTTTTTTTTTTCCCCAGCAGCCCCTAAGCTCCTCTTTTTCGTTTACGCGGTCTTGCATTAGGGAACAGTACAAAATCAGAGGTTCGAAAGATCTACGTGAATAGCCCTCTGCCCCCATTTTCGAATAAGTTCAATTCCTTCTTTCCTCTACGGCCGGGTTCTGGCGCGCTTCAGGAACTTCCACCTAAAGTTATCAGAGGAAGCCCGGCCCGGTCTTTTTTAGACCAGAGTCGGGTTCGATTCAGCTGATTCCTTCTTTTCTTGTAGGAGGATTTTTTTTTTTCCCCCCCGAGATCGATCGAAAAAAGGGCCAGTCTTTTTTCATCGCTCTTTCATTCGAAATGTTTGTGGCGGCCTTCAGCCGCCCTTGGTCACTGGTGTTCTGTTTCAGAAATTTGTTTTTTCCCCCCTTTTTTTTAGATGCGCACATATACGTTTGCACCAGCGCCTGTCCAGGAGTCTGGCAGATTCTTGGTTGGTGAACGCGACTTTGAAGTATTTCCCCTATCTGTACTGTAGTGGTGTGGATGTCCTTTCTAGCTTCTTGCTAGCCTGTTTTACGTCCATCATCACTGGATTCTCGCTCACTCCTTCCCACTTATAAGTCTGCATCCTTCTCTTTTAATAATCATAGTTGTTGTTTTTGCTTCTCTCTCCGCCGATCCTTTTAACCTTCTTTTTCCTATACTGCGCTTCCTTGGACCCCACTCGCCCGGCGCGCGGGAACTTGCCCCTGAATCCCCCCCCCCCCCGACCAGTGCACCGAGTATTGGAAGTAGCGACATTCTGGTCACAGACTTTGAACATACGGCCGCTCTGACTGTCTCTTTTTATTTGACCTTTGCGTCCCTTAAAATTCCCCCCTTAGGCACCACCCTTCAACCGCTAAGGTCTTTATTGCGCGATGCCTTCAAAACCAATGTAGTCTGAATACAGAAGCGTGCCTGTCAGACGCCTCTTTTTTTCTCACTGTATCGCTGGGTCTACACTACCCCTTCACGCCGCCCACTCCATCCAGCCATCGCGACATATCACTTCGGATCGTATGTCTCTAAAAATTGAGGGGCTGTTCTCGATCCCGTGGCTTTGACTCCTGCTCTCCCCCACACCTCGTCCGCGATCCTTCCCCTTCTTCCGCCACGGGGGCCTTTCCCTTTCTCCTTCCGCGCGGTCGCGCTGTCGTAGACCGTCTTTTGTTTCTCTGCCCTGCAGGTAGAACCGCTACTTCCCTCTTTCTCCGCGGTGCTGCTTTACAGATTTCCTTCTCCTGTCTCGTACACCCCCTCTTGCTTGTCGTTTGCGCGCCGCCGCCGACGTTCGCCGGCGCTTGATATATAGACGTGCTCTTTGCCCCTCTCCCCCCCCCCCCTTGACATTGCCCAGAGAGAGCATCCAAGTCGAGTTTTTTTCTCCTCTGGAAACGCTATCCGGGGGTTTATTACGTTCTACGATCCATCGGCTTCATATGGAGATTCGTACGGGGACGTTTTGTCTCCCTAGGTCTGAGTCTCCTTCATCTCCTTCTCTCTTCGGTGGATGGTATCGTTTCCTTCCTTTCACTTCTATTCGTTATGCAAGAATCCCTCTCTCCTTTCTCACGAAAAGGGGCTGGCCCGTATTTTTCATTTCCCCCCCTGCTTTTCTTTCTTTCCTTTATTTTTCCCCCTGAAGACCCTTATCCCCTCCGAAACAGACAATGAAACGTGAGCCCTGAACCGATGTCTAACGGGCCAGTTCGCTCTTCCTTCGTCCCACTTGCCCTGGGCTTAATGCCCGGTCCCCCTCCCCCTCCCCGCGAAAGATCCGCCGTCATTTCCCTTTCTTCTATAGAGTCACTGCGGCCGTCGAACCACCTCCGGGCCGTTTTCGGTGTAAAACCGTCCCCGATCCCGATATTCCCCTTTCCTCACCCCCACCCCCACAAAGAGATCTGTCTGCCTCTCCCCCTTCTCCCTGAACCCATTTTCTTTAAACGAAAACTAATCAGGTAAGGCTTGCAGTTTTGGTTACTCCTACCATAGCGCCTCCCCTCTACCGACCTTTGCATTTTTTTTTTCTTTCTACCCGAAAATCTTCCCTTCCGGCCGATCCCCACCAGGCTGATGCCGAAACTTGCCCCTTAGGTGTCACGGGCTTCATCCGAATCTCCGTCTTGTAACTACGATGCCTTTCCTCTTCCTAGGCCGTTCTTCAGGGTCCCTTGTGTCTTTTCTCCCAACCCGCGTGCGCCGCCCGGGTCTCCGCTTCAGGTTTTCCTCGGATTCAAAATGCGACCGATCTTTGGCTTTCCGCCTGAATTTCTTCCCGAAGACGCTTCCGTTCTTCCTCTTCACCCTGCGCTCTTTCCCACGGTTCCTCTCATGAATAGCCAGCGGTGTCCACGCGATTTGGCCCTGATAAGTCCAAGGAAACTCCCTTTTGCTAGAGATACTCCCCTAGAGGACGTGCCCCCTACTCTCTTTTCAAGACTACTACGTGCATGGTTTCTCAGAGGAGACTTTGGACCAAGGCGCTTCTTCCCCAGAAGATTCCTCTTTCCTTCTCTCTTCTTGGCCGGGGCGGCTCATTTCGCCAGGTTTTCCCTCTGGCGATTCATGCAGCGGAACCCGGGGGGAACCCAGGTGCGCAGGTTCTCTTCCCGTTTTTTTAATCTTTCTATCTTAAATCTGATCGCGGTCAGCTTCCTCCTTCGGGTCACTCGCAGGGCGCACTACCTGCTGTCGTGGTTTTTTTTTCACGCGTTTTGGTCTTCAGAAACGCAGAACTTTTCGTTTTGAACGGCCTCAGGCCCTCTTTTAACCCATCCGGAGGGACCACATACTTCTTTTTCTTTTAAACACTTTCTCTTTCCCTTTGTCGTCATCAGCCTGTTTCCTCGTCCATGGAATGGTTCTTGTTTTATCTTTCCCGGTAAATGACTCAGTTTTTTCAGTGCGCTATTTCTGTCCCCCTCGGCGACACAGACCTTTCTTCTTTCTGTTTACGTTCGATACTTGTTGACTTCACATTTCTAGGCATAATATCGCTTCTGTGGTGTGTTCTTGCCGCGTCCGCGGACCTCTTACTGATTTTTTTTTCCCATCTCGTCCATTGTCGGTGTTTATTTTATTCGCCGTGCTATTTTTACTTTCTCAAATGTATTATTCTCTATGTTCTTCTCTTAATGACTTTGCAAGGTCTTTTTCTCCCCCCCCCAGACGCAGCAGAGAACGCACTTTTTTTGGGGGAGCTTGTTGCTTTCTGGTTCTTTCTTGTGGCATTGTCTTTGCCACTTCTCCGCACAGACCGGCTTCTGCAAAGCCAGTTTGAAGGCTACACCACTCTCGGGCTGTCATCCCATAGAGGCCTCAATATCGCTTTCCCTCCCCACCCCGAAGAAGCCAAGTCGCCGTTCCTTCCCAACACCTCTATGGAGCTAATTTTTCAAGCTCCATAGGGTTAAAGCCCATGTATTTCAGCCTCGTAATCCTCCTTCCTCTAGTTCCTCGAGAGACAGTCGCCCCTTTTTTTCTCTGGGAATTTGTCCTTTTCCCGGCAATGTGAGCCGTAGAGGATATTACCAAAATTCGCGGCCTGCCGAGTTCCGGTCGCCCTTCAAATGACTCTGTGGTGTTTTTCTGCCCTTCAACGGCCACGCGGTTCTTCCGCAGGACTCCTCGCTGTCTCCGTCGAGGTAGGACCTCTTGTTTCTACCACAGCACCCACGCTCGGTCAGACAGTAGCGCACCGTTCCCTCCTTTTATCTTGCGTTTCTCGTTTAGAAAGCGAACACATAGCAGGAGTGGTTTAGTTTCACCTCGGTCTCCTACCTCCCGGGGATATCGACTCACTGACAGGTGTTATTCATCAGATTTTTTCAGCTGTTTAGGCTAGCCTGTGGTATTTTCTCGTCTTGGAGTGAGCGGAGTTCCGTCCCGCTCACACAGCATATTCCCCTGTGCAAAAGTTTCTGAGAGAAGCATCGCCCCTTCTTAGCAATGGTTGTGCCTTTCTTCTTCCTCCGACCTTCGCACTGGTTTTTGGTGCCGACATGATTCTGAGTTTCGAAAGTTCCTGTACCCATTCTGCACTTTTTCGTCGGGCGCGTTCTTTTTTTTCAAAGCGGATTTTCGGCCCACTTCCTTCGGTTTTGCCTGGTCGTTTGGCCCCCCCCCCCCCCCCACCCACCCCACCACCCCCTCTTTTTATGATCTTCGGGCACTTGCCATGCTTTTCGAGCCAGGATCACGATTCGCGCACCTTGTTGAACGG
>Ga0179591_1286756_pt1 | contig 20479 bp, 23 predicted proteins | sample CZOMad2_1_08_16f_FD_182891 | JGI IMG/M metagenome (GOLD analysis project Ga0179591, IMG submission 182891) | Vadose zone soil fungal communities from Angelo Coast Range Reserve, California, USA - CZOMad2_1_08_16fungal (PacBio error correction) | ecosystem: Environmental > Terrestrial > Soil >... | reverse complement strand
CCAGCGACTCCCCCCCTCAGTGATTGCGGCGAGGCTCTGTTTGGACAGCCCGACGTGAGTCACCACCTTCCCATGGTTTTGCTTTTCACATCAAGGTTTATATCTCTTTCCCCGCCTGACCTTTTTTCGCAAACTGGTCCCCCAATCCCCCTTCTCACACAAAACCCCTCTCCTTTCCACCTCCGGAAAACCTGGGGAATTACCCTCTTCACCTGGGAGTTTCCTACGGGAATTTATGAAAATTTTTTTTTGTGCCCCCTGTGAAAGACTTTTTCTTTTCGATCTCTTTCGTTGTTTTCTCGACCGCCGGGCCCATTCCCGAGTAGGCATGTCCTCGACCACCTGTGGGACTTTTCCCCTTTACGGTTTTTTTCCCCCTCCGGGCCCTTGACGAGATTCCCCCACCGCCTCACCGATTCCTTTATTCATGAGAAATTCTTTTTCATTCGAGGCCAGGTGTTATCTTTTTTTTTTTTCCCCGAGGGAGAAATGGACATTCCGGGCCTCCAAAAAGTTCCGGACCGGACCTACGAAGACAACGTTTCCCTTTCCCGGAGAGTTCTAGAACCCTAACGTAAACCTTTTTCCCCTCCAGGTAATCTGGCAGACTTCCTGCCCGATTTTTCTTTCTGACCCCCTTCCCCCCCACTGCCCCTACATGTGGAGGGGGATTGTCTGTCGACGGGAGATAGACCACCTCTCCTTGGAAGGTTAAAACTAATCCCCAAGCCCCCACCCCTATACCCTGTAATTCCTCGTTTTAGGAGGCCATCTCCGAGCTGAAGGAACCGCGCGGCTGATTTTTCCTCCGCTAGACGATTAGGCTTCTTTTCAGTTTGATTCGTGAACTTTTCTAGGTTCCCCTTTAGAGCGGTTCAATTTTGGTTCTCCTCTTCGCCTCGAGGGCCGGTTTTTAAGGTATTCCCCCACCTCAGTAGTTAGTTTTTGCGCGGCACCTTTAATCTTTGGCCCTCTCTTCCAGGAGCTCCTTTGTATTTGGATCACCCGGGCTCGGAGTCACATTGCTGTTGGAAGTGCAGGGCGGCTCCTCTTTAAGCTTTCTTCCCACTCTTCTTTTTTTGCAACCTCCTGTCTGGACTGCTTCGCGTTCCCGGCGGTTTTTTTTACCCTTCACTGTGTTCCTGAGTGGGCTGTCAGTTTTTCTCGCTGAGAGCGATTGGACTTCCTCCTCTTTCCCCGCTCCCCCCTGCCCCTGACAGCGCGTTCCCAGCTGTCATTCCTTAAGTCTCCCCCACGTCTTTTGGTGTTTTTTACGGTTCCACTCGCCTCTTCCCCCCCTCCCGAGCCCCTCACATAATTACACAATTCCTTGAATGGTTCAGGGGCTCTATACCTTCCGGGGAATTCAAGTTCTTCCCCTCCCTCCTTTCTGCTTTTTCCCCCTTTTCCCTTTCTTGAGGCAACCTCCCCACCGCTCTGCAGAGGTTTTCTCTCATTACACTATTCCTTTTTTCCTTCTGCTCGGAGTGCAGCTTGCCGCTTTTCACACATGCCAGGGTCTTTTTCCTGCTTACTGGATTCTCGATGAACATATCACTAGAGTCCTCCGCTCTACCTCCCCTCCCTTGGTTGCTCCTCTGTAGTTTCGCAACTTTGCCGAACACACCGGTGGTTCGTACTTCTTTTCCCTCTTACCCCCCCTGTTTTTGTTTTTTTTTTTTTTTTTTGACTTCCCGACGGGGCGCTAAAAACCCGGACTTTTGTTTTTTTTCTTTTTTTTTCAAGGAATCCCCCCCCCCCCACTACACTTTACCGTCTCCCAGGAACACCTTAGCCTTGGTGTTCCCTTTCCCCCCACAAAGCCCCGCGTCGCGCACCCCATACCTCCTTTTTTTTTTTTTTCCTCTTGCGCGTGTTTGCCCCTGGAGACGTCTGGAAAGTCGGTTTTTTTGGGGCCTCTTTTTACATTATTGGAGGTTTGATTTTTTTTTTCTCCCACACACGTTACTCGAGTTCCGGGTCCCCGGCCCCCTCCCTCCACGTCCTTGTTCGTAAGCGGGCCTGTGCTAGTCCGGTTCCCCCCCCCTTTGACAAAAGGCCGTTTCGTCTGGCGCTCTTTTTTTTTGTGGAACAATTTTGGCTTTGAGATGAGCTTCGCGGCCGTGTTGTCCCTCGACATCCATTTTTTCTCTCGATACCCCGAAGTTTCCTTGGGCCCCTTCGCAAGACGGACAGACGAGACGGTCCCTTTTTTTTTGGGATATTGATTACCTGCAGACCTCGGACCATTCCATTGGTCTCCATTCTAATCTATTCGGGACTGTTGAGTGTCTTTTACATTACCCCTCTGCTCCCCAGTAACCTTTCCCCATCGTATGGCTCCCTTGCCCTTCTAGGAAATAGTCTCTCCTGTTGCGTGATTTACCATCGAAAGAGATTGGCGTCCCTGAGTTTCTTATTCTTTTTTTCCTTTGGCTGTGGATGCTTCTCTTTTTGTGGTGGATGTTTCTGGTAGGGACCAACGCCCGTTTGCATTTAATCTCCCCCCTCCGCTCATTTTCACCCCCCCCCAGAGGATTTTCTGCCTCTTGGTCCAGGTATGCTAATTTCCCTTCCTCTAGATACCCCCCGTCGGAGGATGGCCTCCCGTTCTTTTTCTTTTTTAACTGACCTTTCTATCCAAGGCTTGGTTATTTTGGTCTCTGGGTTTGAGATCCTTGGTCCTCCTGGTCCTTGACCTCCCTCAGACCTTTGTTCTAGGTTCCTTTTTCCCTTCCCCCCGTAATGCTGTGGTGCATTTTTTTCTGTCTCCCCCTTCCCTTGCACAAGGACCTCTAGTTTTCATGACACCCCCCAAGTGTCCCCCAGCCGGTTGGTTTGCGTTGTTTCTGTTTCAGGACTCTGAAGTTTGCTTTTTTCTTTTCTTGTGGGCCGTCTTTCCCGGGCAGTCAGCCGAAACCCGCTTCAAGTTCACTTGCCCCACCCTCTTCCCCCCCTGCCTCGATATTTTGACCCTCACTCCCGCGAGCGTTTCCTTTCAACTCAGATCCTATTTCCTTCCTCCGTTTTTTTTCGACCCCTGGAGTATCTGCTTCTGGGATTCCGCCTTTGTCTCCTTTCCCTTTTTTTTCTTCTTAAACGGCAACGTCCAAAACTCTTCCCCCCTTTTTTGAACATATTGTTGACGTGCCTTTTTGCGTCGGTTCTCGAGGCTGCTTATTTTGCCCGAGAACAGCACCCACGCGAGTTTTAACAAACCGATGTGCTGCGTCCTTTGTTTCCCACCTTAGGATTTGTTTACCTAAACTTATCCTGCATGGCGCGCCCAATTTTTTCCCTTCCTTTAGGCCATCAATGTTTTCCGTCTGGTAAATCTTTCATCGTTTCTTCACTCCGTCGGCAGTCTTCTCCACCTACTTACTTTTCCTTTTCCTTTTTTATCCCCTTCCCCGTTTCCCGTCCCATTGCACCCCCCCGTTTGCGATTAGCCTTCCGGGGCTGTCCCTTCCTTATAATTTTATCTACAACTTCGGACTCCCCTCTTGCTTTTTTTTTTTTTGGAGCCGCGGTCTTTCGCCGTCGTCGAGCCCCACCTTCAATGCTTTTCCCCAAAGCGCGGTCTCCTTTTTTTCCCTTCCACACGGGTCAGCGTCTGTCGAATCCCTTCTTCAACGAACCCCAGATGTCGCCTCTCAGGCTTTTTTTCTTTTCCCCTTTACTGTAGTTTTTTTCCTCCCTTTCTTCGATCAGACATGAAACCTGTTTTCGCCGGTTCTTTCAATAGGTCCAACAAGGAAACTGCATTCTCGTTCATCGTAGGCGGGTGCCCGGTCTACGTTCCTTCGCCCTTTCCTGAAAAGGTGTTTTCAATGTCGGTCGGACTAGAGTTCTGTCTAACTCTACCACTGACCCCCCCGGTTACCCCTGGGCCGAAGGATTTTTTGCCCCCATCACCCTTCCCCTTCCCTTTTAGTCGTTGGACTGTTTTGCTCTGGCGCCGCTATTACTTTTGAAGGCTTTTTTCGCCGGGTACGGCACACACGTGGTGGGTAACTGACCCTTGTCAACGCTGTTCTTTCGCGTAGTTTGCACCCCCGTCTTCCCCCGTTGTTTCTTACGGCGTACTTCGTTTTCCTTTTAGAGGATGGTTTTTTTCCGGTTGAGAGCCCCGGACGGGCCTGAAACTTGGTATAACGGTCACGCAAGTCGCATATACGTTCTTTTTCTTTTTTGTAGGTAGTTTTTCCGATGCGTCACCGTTGTGCCGCTTCTGTCTTTTTATCCCTCCTTACGGATCCCCCTTGTTCGAGTTTACCCAGGGTTTTTTTTCCTTGTCCCCCCTGTTGCAAAGCTCTTTTAACGTTTTTTTCGCAAGATGTAGAGAGATGCCTCTTCCTTCTTGCTTCGTTTTTCATCGAGACTGCACCTTTCACGATTCCCCTGGATCCCCTTTTGTTCGGAAGCGTCACTACTGCGGTTCCAGCTAGAGTCACCTCTTTACTCCGGTAGTAGTAGCAAGAGCTGGTTTTTTTTTTTTTTCCTTTCCGGTTTTTTTCACCCCTGGACAAAATGTCTCCGTTTACGGCCGGAGGGAACAGTCTTTTCCCTTTTTTCGCGCAAGGACCTGTTTGTGTAGCTCTCTCTCCTGTTTTGTGTTTAGATAGGTCCTTTTCTATTTAGAGTAAGTCAAAACACTTCCTCCTTTTTTTTTTTTAAGAGGTGTAGTTTCGTAAGATGTCAGCCTCCTTTTCTGAGAGAACATTCCCTCTCCCGCTATCTCTCCAAATAGACTCACGTCAAACTGGTGGTTTTTTTTTTGTTTTTTTTTTTTCGCAGTCCGAGAAGTTCCCTTCCCCAATTGAAATCTGCACCTGTTGCCCCGCTCATCTCCCAGTCTTTTTTAACCCTTGGATTCTTCAGACTTTTGTGAGGATGAAGAACCGTTTTGCCTTTTCTCACGAGCCTTTGGTTTTACCCTCTTCTTCTTGCCTGACGGCGTTCCGAAAGGGATCTCCCTTATTTCCCCCGCTTTCGGACCTTTGACGTAGGGATCTGGCCACTAAGACCTCTTCTTATCTGGAGGCCCCTTCTTTTTGGGAAACCCCCCACGGGCGTCCCGCTAAGATGTGACACCCCCCCTGCCCTAGCGTCCTCCTGAGTGATCCTCTCTGGCCTGCGTCTGATTGGTTATCCATTTTCTGGATAGGAGGAGGGCTTTGACGGAGGGTCCTTCCTTTTGGATAGGAGTGTGGTGTAGGGTAATCTTGGGGTTTTTTCCCTCCCCCCCCCGTTAGAATTTTACACGCGTTCTGATGATAGGGGTGCTTTTTGTCCACCCCCCTCCCCCAAGTCGCGGCCAGCTTTGCACTAGAGCCGGGGTCTCGGCGAAGCGCTTTCCGAATTTCTTTTCTTCCATGCTTCTTGGTCCTGGTGGCCGCCCCCCCTACCTAGCTTTTTTTTATTTTTCGTCGGGCTGAAGGGCGGTTGGGCTTCTTTGGATCCTTTCTCTTCCCCCCGACGACACCCTGCCCCTGATGACTCCTTTCTCCTGTCCTTTTCATGGAGTGGTGGCCTCTCCTCCCCCTTTTTGGGCCCCCCTCTTTGGGAGAAAGTGCGGTTTTCCTTTTCGGGTATGCCGAGATGGTTCTGATCGTCCCTTTTCCTCCCCCCCCGGACTTTCTTCCGACTTTCTCTACTCCGAGCTAGGTTCCCTTGTAAAATTTTTTCAGGCCCCTGAAAGAGCCGCGTAGGGACTTAAGTCCCCCCAATGTCGAGGGTATTTAGGTTCGCTGTTTCATGATAAGGGGGTCCATTTTTTAGCCCCTTGCTTAAAAGGTACGGACTTTGATCTCTATCGTGAAAAAGGGTTATTTCAACTTCGATTTTTTTTACTTTTGCCCTTTCCTTTCTGGGTATCTCTCTTATTTGCACCAGGCTTTTTATTTTTGAAATCATCTTCTATTTTTTATCCTAAGTTGTTTTGTTTTTTAGTATTCGGCTTTTTTGCAAACCCTCTTTGCAGGCGGCTCTTCTGTGTTTTTTTTTTTTTCTGCTGAGTGGCTCTACCTTTCCCTGGCAGGGTCCTGCTTCCCAATTCGTTTCCAATGGGAATTTTTTGAAAAGACCCCCCTGGTGCCGCTAGAGAGGTCAACACCTCCTCTGTTATGCCAAATTCTTAACCTTCTCTTGCCCTTAAGATTCCATACACTTAGTGAATAATTATTTATTCTCGGAGCCGTGACTCTTTTGATGGTTGTTTTCTTTTTGCTTCCTGCTCTTCTTCGGATTAGACTTCAGACGCCGTCCAGGCAATTTTCTTCCATTTTGACCGATTTTCCTCTGAACGTGTGTCCATATATGTTCGGCTCCTTAGAACCCACCTTCCTTCCAACCTATCGATCAGGTTGATCAGAGAGGATGTTGCTTCCCTCTGGGGCAGTTTCGGGTTCGACTTCTTCTTTTACTCCCCGGCTCAAAAACCTCACTCGTGCCCCCTGCCTGTCCCACGTTCACAAAACCCCCAATTTGCGCTATTTTTCCTGGAACTCCCCTCTTTTCTGCAGGATAAGTTGCTTCGGCAGATCTCGGCCCCATTTTCCCGGCCCTACCTTCCTTTTGCCCCCACCTCCCCCCCCCTAGGTTCTTGGCGTTGGGTTTTTTTTTTTGGATGATCCGATTACGGCGCTTCCAGGGCCCCCCTTTGTGGCAAAACACCCCTGACCCCCCCCCCCCTAGAGTCCCCCCCCCCCCGCAGTGAGACTAGAAGAATTCCCTCCCCCCTTGAGGTGTGGATTTTTTTAATTTACCCCTTTTTCTAAGAGCTTCACCCCGTCTGGGAGGGCCGGTAGAGGTCCACCCTGGACTCGGCCGCATTAGATTTCTTTTTTTTCTCCCCCCTTCCTTAGTCGAGCTCCCGATACATACTACCGTCATCCGCACTCTCGCCCTTTTTGGAGAGCCTTATTTACGAACCCGTTGGGCTCTGAAAAACCCCTTTTATGTTTTTTTTTTCGTAATTCCCGGACGTTCTCCCCTTTTTTACGTATAGGATTTTTTATCACCAGACAACATTTGGCGACGGCGATTGGTGTCTTTTTTTTTCCTTCCGTGCGTAAGTTCTCCTTTTTTCGCTGTTCCGGGCTTTGCTACTCTTAGTTCCCCTAAGCGGCACTGAAGGGCTGAGGCGCGTCCCGTCTTTCCCAACCCGTCATTTCCCTCACTTTTTTTCACCGTTTGCCAGGAGACTGCAACTACGGTGAGTCAAAACACCCAGGTTTGGCCCTCCCCCTTTTTCGTGTTACATAATCCCAGTTTCCTGTTTTATTAAAGAAGGGTCGGTTTGTTTCTCTCTCTTCCTTGCCGACATGGGCCCCCCCCCAGTTTGAACCGTCAGTTTTTTTTGCCTATGCGCGGTGATATAATAACTTGGCCTAGCGCTCGTGTCGCGACCTCTTCGTTTTGCTTCCCCTTCTTTATTCCTGTCCCTTCTTTCTTTTGAACCTACCGGAGTTAGATCTCTTCCTCTCAGTGAAAATTCCCTTTCTTTTGCGGTAGACCCCACTCGTCCCGGGCCCCCCCCTCAACCCCCTAGTCTTGATTTATCGACCTCGACAGCGGTTCTTCTGAGGGTTCCCCCTTCCCCCCCCGCAGTGCAGATGATCTTAAACCCCCCCCCCCCGCCTCACCAATCCACGACGATTCCCTATCCAAAACTCCCCCCCCGTGCTTTGGACCCTTCTCCAAAAATTATGTGGTCCTGACGCACCGCTCACCGAACAGCCTCCTCGCGACTGGTTTGTGAGAGATTCGATGTCTTTGACCACGGGTTTTGGTGTCCCTCCCATACACTCCAGGATTCCTGATTTTCTCGGTTCCCCCCAAGTGGATCTTGTAAGGAAAGGAGGGCCCTCTCATTAGTTGTTATCTCCATTAGTCAGATCAACGTCACAAGCTAAACGCCCTGTTTAGTTTTTTCTTGGCCTTATTGGAGTAGCAGTTGTAAAGGATGGCGGGTTTCATTTCCCTCTTAGGATTCCTGCTGAAATCTTCCATGGTCACCTTTTTCTCTACTTCCCTATTTCGTTCCCCAGGGACCGTGGCATTCGGAGTCGAGCTCTTCTGTTGTTTGTCGGGGGTTTTGCTTCTTTTATTCCGGAGTCTTCTGCATTTGTTCAGGTTTTTTCCTGCTAGAAGATCTTCTCGGGAAGACACCTTTCTTTCCCCCCCAGTTACCTGGTTCGGCCCGTATGCTTTTCCCTAATGTTTTCTTTCTTCGATTTCCCGGCTTTGGGGCCCTTGAATATAATTGAGTGGCTTTAGCGCTTTTTCTTTTTGAAGATGTGACGTCGTGTATGTTGGTTGTTCCTCTGAGAGGCCCGTGAAAGCCCGACCGTTTTTGGCGGCAACCGTTTCTTTGCCTTCATTCTTGTTCGGAGGCTCCATGAGGCTCCCGTACAAAAACTTCCGTTTTTCCCCCCTACCGGGCCGTTCGACCGGCCAATTTGTTGATTCTGTCGACTGCGTATGGGACGGGTGATGGTTTTTTTTGGGGAGCAAGCCTACTCTCTTTTTTTTTTTGCTCCTCTCCCCCTTGATTTTTTCTTTTCTTTTCTTTTCCCCCTTGAAGGCGTTGGGCTCGCCATTGGTCGCAAAAGGACCCAGATCTTTAATGGTCCCCCAAGAAATCGCGCCCCTTGTGGAGATGTCAATTTTTTAAGACTTCTCCCTTTTTGTTGCTGTTTCAGACTTGATATTTCTGAGCCCCCCTTCTTCCCATCTGTGGTTTTCACAGTCCCGTCCCAAGATTCCCAGCTGTTTCGGTGCGTTTTGACTTCCTCCCCTTTTTTAGCGTCTGTCTTTTCTTTGAATACTCTCTCTATTTTACCCCTTTGTGCGATTCTGATTCTTCCCTCCCGTGTCCCTCTGTTTCTTTCGGTGGGGTCCTTTTTCTCTTTGGCCCTTCCCTGAATCAATATGGTTTCTCTTTCTCGTTATTTTTATCCCTCGATTTCCTCATGAAGTACCCCGTCTCAAAACGGAGAGTTTCTGAACCCTTTCCCTTTTTGACATCTCCAATGTTTGAACCGCTATGGTTCTTGTTCATTTACATATTCTGGCTTTTTTTCCCACTTTCCTGCGTCCCCCCCTTTCCGGTGGTCCCCGTGCGACCGAGAAAATCTTCGTCTCACCGATCTCCGCAAACCCCGGAACGTTCCATTTTTTGGAATCCGACCCATCTGGTGCCCTTCTCAATTCCTTATAGACCACCGTTTCTGGCCACGCCGTTTTGTAACTTGTTTCCTCCCTTCCTTTCCCTCATGTCTCCTTCTGTCACAACTTTCATGGATTTTGGCACTATTTCCTAGTTTTTCTCGCTTTTTTCTTCGAAAGCTTCATCGGTTCTTTTCCCCCCCCCCCGACGTCAAGCTCCATACCGCTTTTCTTGTCTTTTTTTTTAAAGCAATTCCGGCAGCCGTCTTCGGTTTTCATTTTTATTTTTTTGAAAAGGTCATTCTTTTTTCAGGTCTTTCACTGAGTAACCCCCCCTTTACTGGAAGCCCAGCGTAGCTCTCTTATTTCACATTTTTTTTCACTGCACGGATTTCTTGCCTTTGCCACACCGCACCAGACCGCCCGACGATCTTCTTTCCCTAGATGGTTCAGGAGCCTTCATAGCTCAGTCTTTTTCTCCAATATGCGGCGGATTCCGAGGAGCCATACTCCCAGCTAGTGCCGTCGTCCCTCTGAACAGTCCCCCAAAAGGCCGGGTCCGGTTGGCCGGGTTCCCTCCTTCGATGTCGTTTAAGGAGTTTGGCTTGAACTCCTGCTTTCCCTTTTTGGGTTTGAAAGGCAAGGCACCCATCTCCTTGCCCCCGCATGTCTTTTCTGGAGGGCCAAACTCTCTTCCAGAGTTTCTTGACCACCCCCCGTCTCTAATGGCTGGTTTCGGTTGCGAGCAGTTTGCCCGTCCCTTTTTTTTCGCCCCGGACCCTGCGCGCGAATTTTGCTCCCCCGTTCTTTTGTTTTAGTTCTTGTTTGCGGGGATAGTCTTCTGGCTGTTTTTTTCCCGCCTTCGATCTCATCGTCCTAGTTTGGTGATCAGCTCCCCCCCCCCAAATCGGTTTTGCGTGCACTTGCCCATTTACTGCAAACCGTATGCTTTTTGATTGTCGGTTCTGATCCTTTTCCTCAGATCGCGTAACATCCTTTTCATCGAGCCCATACGCCAAGATTCCCTTTATTTTTAAGGTGGGGACCAGTCGACGAAGCTTGTTTCAGTGCCCTTTGTTCCAGATTGATTCCCGAGGTGTTTGTCACCGGCCCTTTCTCGCAGTTTTTGTGGATCCGATTCCACCGAGCCCCCAGACGCCCGTCAGCTCTGGCTGTTAAGGCCACGGACCGGTGTCGAGATCCCTCTGGGGCTTTCTTTCCTCCGGGCTCGTCGGGAATCCTAAGCTTTTCCCCAACCTCTCCGGGCCCCAAGAGTTCTTTGATTTTCGTTTGTGTGTTGTGTTTTTTTTTTGTGTGGTTGTGTTTGTGTGTTTTTTTTTTTTTTTTTCTTTGTTTGTTGTTTTCTTTTTCGTTTTTTGGTTTTTTCCTTTTTAGTTTTGTTGTTTTTTTTTTTTTTTTTTTTTTGTGTTGTCTATGGGAGATGACTCGTGAAGTTTTTCCCCGCGGCTAAGTAGCGTCCCCTTTCGTTTCTGGGTGTCATTCTGCTAACTTTCCGGCCACCTCCTGTTGTGGACCCCCTCAATCACGCTTCACAAGAGTCCGCCCTTTGTTCTCTTTTTCGACTTAAGGATCCTTCTACATTCCTCTGGCCGGTCCCCCATTTTCTTGGACGGTGTTCTTTTTGTTCACTTAGGGGTCTCTAAGAGCCCCTGAGCGTGCACTTATTTCCCGTTCGGTTTTTTTTTTTGGTCCGGCTTTTCCTCACTCGAGGTCGTTGCTGGCCCCGACTTTCTTTTGACTTTCAATTAGTCGTTGTCCCCTTTTCTCTGAAAACGGGCAAGAAGATGTTCTCTGTTTCCTTGCGGGACCGGGGAGAGTAGCTCTTCCTCCTCTTTGACGGGTCTGGAAGTGGCTTTAGTAGAATTCCGATTCAACATCTTTTTATAGAGTGATTCGGTCTGGGGGTTCCGGCCTTTTTAATGGAGGGTTCTTCGTCTTCGTTTCCTTTTCACCCCAAAAAGAACCCTGAGTCTTCGTGGTGAAGCTTTTTGCATTTTATGGCCAGCTTGCCGAAGTAGTGCTCTCCTTCATAGTCTTGTTATGCTAGACCCGATAATTGGCTTTTGTCCCCTGCTCTTTTTGCTTCCGGTTGCCCCCCCCCAGATGCTTTCTCTCCGCACCTTCTGGCACGTTTTTTTTTTGTTGAGATAGGACCTCCTGAGAAGGGTTCGGTCGTATACTCTTTGCACCGCGTGTGTGGCTTTTTTTCCCGGCCCTTGAGAAGGGTCTCGGCGGGGGTCTTTGGCGCGGCTTTGATTACAATACTGTCCGGTTCCTCCCACTGGCGCTCTATGCTTAGATGACTAATCTCTTGGTAGGAGTTTCTCACCAGCGCTCCTCCGCCACCGTCAGGGAAGACTATTCCATGTTGTGTTGATCATGCTTTCCCTTGCTAAGTTGGATGTTACTCATTTTTTCTGGAACAAACCTCCCTTGATCTTTATATTGTTCCCAGGTTATGTTAACAAATTGCGGATGTTTTTACTCTCCGTCCCGTCTTTCGCGTTGCCTCCGGAACCGCCTGGAGGGTTTATTTTCTTTTCCTTTAATCCCTCTTTGAATCGATGTTTTTCTTTGCACACTCGTTCGTTTCTGGTTTTGTTGGTTTTGTTGGGGGGGTTCCTATTTCCTTTTTGTGGTGGGAGGATTTTGAATTTTTCCGAGGTACCCGGCCGTGTTAACCCCCCCCCTTTACTTTTTGTTTGGGACAATCCTGTGTCGGATGCGTACAAGCCTCTGACGGGGTTTGCCCACAAGACCCTTTTTTTCGCCTAAAGCCCTCTCCACTGACACGACTCTTGCTTTCCCTTAAGTCTTTGTTCTTTGAGGTTTCCCCCCTCTTTCCCCCTTCCCCTGATGTTTTGTCTCCCTCCTAACGATGCTTATTTAGGATTGCTCCTTTGTGGAGACTTTATTTTCGGTTTTCCTGCGTTTTGCCTGTTCTTCCCCTCGGTCATATCTCGACTCCTTAGAAACCCTGCTTTTTGAGAATCAGGAACCTCAGACCCTTTTTTGCGCGCATGCGTATTTCTAATTCAATAGTGTGGGTCTTCTTTGACAGCGTACTTGGGCATAAAGACCTCTGGGGCCCCCTGCAAACAACCAAACTATTAGCCCGAAGACCCAACTCTCCTGTTAGTGTTTTGCTCAGGCTTCGCCTAACTCCTCGCTTTCGACGTGCAGAACAGTTTATGACTCAGTCTACCATATTAACGGGCCTGATGCCTTAACGAGGTACCTGTTGGTGTGATCGTGTTGAGAATATTCTTTCTGTAAAGGACTACACCTTTCTGGCCCCATCCCAAGACTTTTCCCTGACAAGGCCTTCTCAGAGCTCCTTTTCTCACCCAGTAATCTTGGCGACCTGAAGAAGTCTATCCCCTCTTTTTTTTTGCTACTCGGACTATTAGCCGTGATTCCGGGAAAGCGGGTCAAGATCGGGATCCTCCGGTCCGCGCCCCTTCCCACAAAGAGTTCGGAGCTGCTAACTTCAGATACGTAATTCCCCTTTTTTTGTGCTCGACCTCGTTCGAGTCCACTGCTCCTCAGAGCGAAAGATGTGTTTTCCTGGCGTTGATATACTTCCCTTCCTCACCTTTTTTTCTTCGGTGATAACCTTTACCCCTTGCGTGCGTTTTGAGATTCCAGGGATTTTTGCCCCGTGATGTTGTCCTCTTCTTATGCGTTTTTGCTGGGAGCCCGTCGTGATTTTGAGCAGCTTCCTGCCGTTGTCCCGGCTCCTCCTCTTCATTCATCGTCCCGCTCCCTGCCAACTTTCTCCTTGTTTGATACACTCTCAACTACGTTACAAGGGAACTGCCAAAGCCTCTTTTTCCCCTTTACGAGAAAACCTCATCCCAGCAGGTGGCCCCTTAGGGCGCGCTCTCCAGTCTTTGAGGGCCTAACACCAGTCCGGTTCTCTATCCTTTCGAGGACTATCTCATTGTTGTCGGGTTCAGTCTGGAACTGGTCCAGGAACAACTTTCCCACGTTTTGATCTCCTACCAACTAGGACTTCATCCTTCGGAGTGGGCTCTAGTATCCCCCCAAAAATGCTTCGGTCTTTTTGCGGCCCCGCTGCTTTTTGACAAAAAGGGCTGAGAATTTTCTAGGCGGATTCTTCATATCCGTTTGGGAAGAAAATTTCCTTTTTCTCGCGGGTAGACGTTCCTTTGTGGGCCTGGCATCCCCCCCCTTCAGTGTGACCCATAGACCTTTCCCAGTTCTTTTTCTCGAACGCCCCCGGTTCACACCAGCCCTCTCCCCATTTTTCGAAGTACCCACTCACTAACACTTAACGATCCCCGTCGAACAAATTTTCGCTGGCGGTGTGATGGATCTCGGTGGGGGCACTTCCCCAGACGCGCCACAACTGATCACAGCCCTTTCCTCTCGGAAAGTTGTTTTTTTTGAGTCCTGCTTTGAGACCTGCTGGTTTTCGCGGCATCCACTCCATGTTTGTGATCTGGTGTGGTTAGAGTTAAACACACTTGTCTTGGCAAGTTCCCGGGCGGCGCCGTAATGAGGCGTGCGCAGTCCGCCCCTTTCTTCACACCTCCAACGGCAGTTTTTCTGTTTGGTCGAGGCCCTTTTGAGGTCCCCCCTTGATTGGGTATCTCCGTTCGCGATCCAGAATACCTGCCCTTTCGCTCGAGTTCCAGAATTTTCCCCTTTTTCATCCCCCCCCTGTGAGGTTGACCTGATCCCCGGGTGTTTTTTGATCTTATGTAACGGGCAGACCTCGATAGTTTTCTTGCATTCGAGGAGCCTCTGGGACGTCTACGGTCGGTTTTCCAACCTTTACTGCTGACGCCTTTCTGATTAAGTTAAAGCCGGTTCGCTCGCTGACCCCTTGTCCAAGTGTCCCCTTTTTTCCCCCCCATCTCACAGCTTTTGAGGCGCCTCAGCGACGTCGGTTGTTGGGCTTTATTGTAGACGTTTCCTTTTCTTTCCAAAATGCGCCTCCTTCACGCTGATACCGAGGGTCCCCTCGTTTTCAGGATCTCTTGAAAAGTGTGCAGTGAATGCTTTCATTCTTTTTCTCAGCCTCCCCCTTCCACGTCTGATTTTCCTTCTTGGATCCTGCCTTGAGCTTGCGCTTTTCCTTCAGCTGATGCTTTCCCCGATTTTTTTTTTTGGAGAGAAAGACGTTTTCTCTCAGACGAGTTCTTGTTTCCCTTTTCTTTTCCCCCGGGAAGTTGATGTTTCGCGGGACGCGTTTTGGCAACCGTGTCAAGGGAAAGAGTCCCCTAAAACCCAAAGGAACATCCCGGGCCGATTACGTCTTCTAATTGCCGTTGGCTTCGTTTGCCGGGCGTTTCTCCGGACCCCTAAAGCGTTTGACCTCCCTGCGCCTTCCCTTCCCTTGTTATTTTTTTATGCGTTTTTTTTCTCCTTTTTGCGTAGTGCGTGGCCTAAGATCTATATTTTTCCCCTTTTCCTCCCTCCGTGTTAGAGACTCCTCTTCGGTGTCGCCAGTGCTCTCGGTCTTTTTCCTAAGTTTCCGAACGGAAAAATAGCATTGTCCAAAATCTTTTGGGCGCCCCGGCGTATTGACGTAGGTTCGGATCTCCTCTGCCCCGTCGCATGCAACCGGTCTCTTTCTCCACTGACCCACCCCGCCGTGCGTTCACGTCTTAGTTCTTGTTTTATTCCTCTTTCTTTTCTTGCATCGGGCGAGCCTGCGTTTTGCGGCAACAGCCTTCCGGGGTTGAACTCCTCCCGAGGAACCCAACTTTTTCTTTTTTCTTTGCCGGTTCCCTTCGTCTCTCACCCGCCACCCCATGGAAACTCCTTCTTGCCACCAATTGTCCCAAGTCAAGGGGCTATCGCAGCAGGGCTACCCTCTGCCGTGTACCGGTCTCCCCCCTCTCTCTTTTGTCTCTGTCCCCACAAACTCCAAGAGAATACCGGCGGGGTGTGTGGGGAGCTCGTAGTTTTAGCGATTATTTTTGCTTCGACCGACGTCAAGCTCCAGGCGGCTTAAAGCCGGCCTACCAGAAAGACTTTTTTCGAGTTTCTCGTTCCCAATTTACGGCATTCTTTTGCCCTGCGTCATTCCGTACTTTTTTTTTTTTTTTTTTTTGTGCCCCTGCCGTTTTTCTTTTTTCCCTTCCCCTGACTTTTTTTTTACCTGAACCCTGAACCATGAGGTCTGCCGGACACTCACCCGAGCAACCCACTACCCCCCACCTTTTTCCTCTCCCTGTATGTAATCGCGATGGCGGCCTGGGCAGACGTAGGGAAGATCCGAGCGCCCCCCGTTTCCTGGAGGTTGGCTTGCTGAGTTTTTTTCTAATTCTTTCCAGCCGGTCACGCCCGACCCCTCGCCTCCCCCCTCCAGCGTTAGGTCGTTTCCTTTTCTTTCACGCGCGGCAGGGGGGAGCTCCCTTGTCCTTCACTTGATCACTTTTGTGTGGAATTCGCATCTACCCGTTGCAAGTTTCCCTTGGGTTTTTTTTTTTTTTTCCTTTTTTCCGGGCACCCCCCCTTTCAGAGTCTCTCTAACCCCCCCCGCCGCCTTAGGCTGTTTTCTTTTTTTCGGCCGGCCGGATCTTGGATCCTTCCCCTCACAGAGGAACCTGGTTTGGTCGGGTTTTTTATGCGTGTAGATCTTTTTGTTCTTTCTGGTTTTCTTCGATTAGATCACTTCTAGGATCTGATAGCCCCCCGGTTTTGAGCCCCTTCCCCTTTTTCCTGTAAACAAAACTTTTGATTTTCTAGTGAGGGATTTCTTATACGCCCTTCGCGGAGACGGTTCCTCTGAGAAGCACTCTCTCAGTCTCATGGAGGCATTTTTTTTCCATAATGCAACCTCTTTTTCCCTCCACTTTTTTATTTTTTCTCCTAGGCCGCGGTGATGAGCACGCGCAGCTCCTTTGTATGTTTTTTTTTTTAATTTTCTGTGCCCCCCCCTGAGCAGTTAGAAGTGGCTGCTCCTTTCTGGAAAGGCCCGCAGAAATGTGCCTTTTTTTTTTTCTTCCTTGCACTTCTGCTGGGATTCGATTGGGTGATCGTTCTGTTTAGGGCCCTCCCCTTTTCCTTGGAAATTCCCTCCCTTTGCTCACCTCTTGTGTAGCGTATGATCCTTCTATCGTCCTGTCGACGGTAGTCTTTAGTCCTTCGTAGCCGGCCTTCGCGCGCGCAGCCTTAAGTCCCCCCCCCAGAGCAATTCTTCCCTTGGCAACCGCCACTGGGCTTGGAATCTCCGTTCTTTGTGTTTAGCGTGCCTCCCGTGACCCCTTTTTTTTCCTTTTTTTCTCTTTTTGAGCCCCCTGCGAAGCGGCATCTGGTTCGGCGCGGGGTCTGGGCACCCCCCCTTTTTTTTAGGGATCCCCCCTTTGTCGCTCTGGCAAGAGCCTTTTAGTTACGCTTTTCGACAACTCGTGGAGTGTAGACTGTCTTTCCGGCTCTCAAGGCCGCAGGCTCGCTGACCGCTTCGCCTCTGCTTGCCGATCTAGTTTTTCCCCCTCTTTTGTTGCAGGTTGAGCTCGCCTCGGAGTGGCCTGCACTTTTTTTTCCCCCTTTTTTGAGCTCGAAGAGCCCAAGGAGGGTCTTCGGAGGGGGCGGTTTTGTCGGTGGACTTTTTTTTCCCCCTTTTGAACCTTGATCGGTTGTGCGACGCCCCACCCCCCCCCTCCCGGTCGGGTTTTTGATTTTGGTCTTTGCGGCTGGCGCCGGGATTTCTGTCCTAAGAATTTGGATTTTTCTCCTTTCGTCCCGATCTTTTCCGATTTTCTTTGCCGTTTTTTTTTCGTTTTTTGCCCGGAAGGAATCGGTTTTTCCGGCGTCGGCTTTTTCGTGCTGAGTTTTTCTCCCCCACTCCTCGGACCTCGCCTCTGATGTGTTTTCTTTTTCGTTTTCTTTCTGGTTCCGCTTTTTTTTTTTTGCCCTTTTGGTCCTTTTAAAGCGTCGAAGGCGGGCGGCGATGGCCGGCTTGGCCGGCCACAGATTTAGTTTTCCTTTTTTTGCTCTCTTGAGCTCCGTCCCTAACTGGAGCTACGGATGTCGGTCCGGACCCCCCCATAGTTTGGCCCCGCTTTTTTTTTTTTTTCCCCCCTCAGCAGCTTCAGGAAGAAGGGATCCACTTGTTCGAGGTCTGGGCCCTTTTTCTGAAGAAGTCTTTTTTCTCCTTTGTCGTCACCCCCGTCCTGACTCTCTATCGGACCCGTTTATCGTGCCTTCCGTATTGTTTTACTTCCTCGTGGTTTGTTTTTGCTTTATTTCTTTTATCGGCGCGCATTTTTTGCCAATCATCTCTCTTTCCCCTTTCCGTTGTGTGTTTCCCCTTTTCTTTTTTTTTTTTTCTGGGCAATCGGCCGGCCTCATTTTCCTTCCCCTTTTTTCCCGCGTTTGGCGAGTACCTAGCATTGGGGCGGGTGAAACCCGTTTTTCCGATAGCTTTTCCCCCCCACCAATCCGAGTTGTTTTCCCAACTTTCCAATGCCCCCTTCCTCCTGACCTTCTCACATAAATCGGATTTTGAATCCTTCTCTTGTTTTCCCCTCTGAGGGGTTACTTTTTAATCTCATTGATAGTTGTCCCGAAGACTTCCGAAGGTTCCGTAGTCCTCTGGGGTGGATCTCCGGAGCCTCAAGGACCGCCATGAATCATTTGGTCGCCTGCCGCGCCATTTCGCCTTGACCTTGGAAAGTTCACCCCTCCCCCCACCTGCGGTGCCCAGTGGAGAGGGGCCCCCTCTAACTGGCGGAGCCCCCTTGTTTCCTGTCAATCGAGACGCGATTATTTTCTCCTTCAAGCCCTACCGTTTTGACCCGAAACCCCTTTCATCGGGTCCCTAACGAATCCGTTTACTGCCTCACTATCCCCCTTCCCGTATTGAGGCGTAGCTTTTATCCCCGAACCTCCCCCTCGGGTGATCGCAGGACTTCCGGGTTAATCTTCGAGCCATTCCCCGGTTTTTTTCCCCCCCTCGCCGCTTTGAGGGGTGTTTTGCTTTGAGGCTCTTTTCAACCCTTGCGTCCCATGACGGGACCTGTTCCCCCCCTAATACCCAGAAATAGACAGATGCTCGGGATCCCGCTCCCTCGAAGGGCATCTGCCTTCACCCAGCCACTGAGGAGATTTTTTTTTTTTTTTTTTCGAGGCTAGCGTCCCCTTTTAGGAGTGGGGATTCCGATGCTTTTCCTCTCGAGTGTAGTTCCCTTCGGGCGGAGGCCAATTCAGAAGTTTCACCCTCCTTCCTTTTTACACTTCAGTCGGATGTTTTTTTTTTTTGGCGCCCTACCATTTCCCCCCTCTTTTCCGCTTCGACCTCGGGAGGGAGTGGCCCTGAGTTTTTTTTTTGACCCCCCTGTGATGCGAACCGCGGTGACCCGCTGGTCGCGATTTCCTTTCATATTCATATCCACCTTTTGGATATTAATGCCATTTTTTTCTTTGCGTTGAAAGGAGGTTTGGGGCAGGTCTTCCTGAAGGGTTCGCTTTGGGAGTGATTTCCTCCCCTTCCCTCGGGCCGGCTTCCGAGTTCGGCCCAGCTCCCTTTTGACCTTTTCAAGTTTATCCTCTGTGGTGAATGCCATTCGTTCTCAACCACCGCTTCCCCGCCCCCCCCTTGGTGTTTTTTGAATCCCCCTTTCGGTCCTCCTCAACTAGGCCAAGAAATACACACCAGCCCCTACACAGTTGTCCGGACCCCGCCCTCCCCTTCACCCCTTCCCATGTGGCCTTCCAGACGGTCAGGCGCCCCTTTACTTTTCTCAGGGTAACTTTCTTTTGACCGTTTTTCAAGAAACAACCCACCGTCTCCCTTCTCAGACGTTCTCGCTCCCCCCTTCCCTTTCCCCCCCCCGGAATCGAGCTCAAGTCCCCTTTTTTTCTTCTGACCTCAAGCTTCCGATATGCCACATGCTACCTCTTCTGAGCGATTGCTTTCCCCCCTCTTTTTTTTCTTAAAAGATCACGGCGGGAGATCTTAGTTCCGACGAGTTCCTTCCATTTCAAGGTTGTTCGCGTTCGACGATCTGGTTCAAGGTTTTCCCCTGCCACCCCCCCCTGGTGGCTTGGGAGGCTATCGCAAGAGAACGGAGGTTTCGTTAGGGACCCTTTGCGCTCCCCCCCCCGGAAGAGTCAGATTTTCCCCCCCCCCCCGTCCCCCCCACGACGATACCCGAGGTTTTTGACCCCCCAGATGTTTCCCTGGTTTCCTGTCTTTTCCCCCCCCCTTCCCCCCTGTCGTCACTGCTGGCAAAAGACCAGGCCTCGAGCCCTTGAATTTGTGTTTGCGTGAGACGCTGTGACTCTTTGTTGGGGTTTGCCGATTCCCCCCCCCCCTCCACGCTTGAGGGAGATTTTCTTTCGCGTTTTTCCAACACCCTTTCGCTTCCGGGTGCCGCTAATGACGGCGCGAGAAGTCACCCGAGCCCTTCACCCTCCTCACTTTTTTTTTCATTTGTTTTGCTTTTTTTGCCTGAGATCTCTGTCGGGCGTTCCGGCTTGCGCTGAGGGCGGTTTTTTCGCGGGCCAGACCCCTCATTCCCCTTTCCTTCTGACGTCGTGGCCGCCTCCCTTGCATTTCCGACTTATGTTTGCTTTGTACGGTTTTGCTTCTTTCCTTGCCTAAGGAAGGAAGTCGAGGAATGTAACTTTTTTTTTCAGATTCCGAGTTCCGACCGTCCGCCTTTTTTTTCTTCCCAGGTACCGATGCGAGGAGCTCTCGATTGGTTTTAAAGTTTTTTTTCAGGTTAGTCGCTGGCCAGTTACCTTGTCTTAACCAGACTCTCCGCTGTTTATCTCCCTTGAGGGTTGCTTGACGTCCGGTGTAGAATCCAGCTTTCCCCAACACCCCAAGCCAGCTACCGCTTCCCCCGGCGGGATGTTTTTTTTCCTTCCAGTTTTTCAGGAACGCTCATGAGTCTTCTGCTTGCTGTCCAAAAAGGTGGCGGGAGCCGGGCGTGCTTCTTCATTTGAATTCGTCTTTCGTCTCCCCCCCCTCTTCTTGACTTGGTCGATGTTGGGCGGAGCAGTCTTCGAGCGAGAATTAGTTTTTCTTTTCCCCTTCCCCGGTGGCTGTTGCGCGCCTGCGCGCGATGTTTCCCCAAGTGTGTGTGTTTTTTTCTTTTTTTTTTTTTTTTGTTTGGCAGAGAGTAATGCCCACGCCCATAATTTCCCCATTTTTTTATAGGTTGACGACCTTCTTCCTTTTTTTTTTTTTGCTGTGGCGGGGGCTGCGCTTCCCCGTTCCCTACTCCCTGAACCGCCTTCTCCCACAGATTGTCCAGGCGCTATCTTTTTCAACTCGTCAACCTTTCTTCAAGTACCCCCCCCT
>Ga0179591_1268960_pt1 | contig 20479 bp, 11 predicted proteins | sample CZOMad2_1_08_16f_FD_182891 | JGI IMG/M metagenome (GOLD analysis project Ga0179591, IMG submission 182891) | Vadose zone soil fungal communities from Angelo Coast Range Reserve, California, USA - CZOMad2_1_08_16fungal (PacBio error correction) | ecosystem: Environmental > Terrestrial > Soil >... | reverse complement strand
AGTGAAGACTACGATGTGTACGGATTCCCATAGAAATTCTTGCTTTTGCTGGTCTCAACTACGTGAATGGCTTCACTTCCCTCTTCTCTGAGATGCTGGGCGACACACGACGAGCGGAGCCTCCCCGTTTTGGTTTAGCACGTAGTAAGCTTTGTTGCGGTTCTGAGGTTGTTTTCTTCCGACTACATCTTACATTGCCTTTTCCTTTCTCGTATGGAGAAGCCCCTTTTTTCCGGTTAGTCAGTTTCTGTTCTTTGCTCCTATATTCGGCTTTCAAGTTTTTTCAATTGCTCTCTTCCCTGGACCCTTAGCGTCGCCATCCCGCGTCGCATATAGTTGAATTACTCCGCAGACACCCCTTTTTACTTTCCTGTTTTGCCCGTTTCGCCCCAACGTTCATCGGGCCGGGAAGTTGAGCACCGCGGTAGATCCTCCCCCTCTCTTTAGTTGAGACTCTGGCTTAAGGCTTCCCCCAAAAGCAGGCACTCCCTTTGGTCCTTTTGATCACCCCTTTCTTTTCGTAGTCTGCTTGGCTGTGAAGCCCTCGTCGTCGACTCTAAGTAATTTCCATCGAAGAGGTTTTCTTTTCCGAGAACACCCGTGAATCCATCTTGGCTTCTCGCAGGCGGCATGCGTCTTTCTCATTTTTTATTAGACCGTTAATCTCCCGAAGTCACTCCATTCCACATTATGCTGTACTCGATGGAAGGAGATTTCATTATCCCAACACACTCGATAAATCATCTTCACTCCTGTTGACCCCCCATAGCACCACTGATTCGCAGCGATATGTCCCAGATCTTGAGCCTCCTTATCAAATAGCATCGCCGAGGGACTTCGTGGCTGCGTAGTGGCTCCTTTTTCTTTTCTGTTTAGCCCGTAAATCGGTGCAGCGCGTCCCACGCGAGGCCTCCATGACCCCTTTTTGAATGTCCACGGAGCTGTGACCGCGCGCCAGGGCCAGTTTCATTCCTCTTCAGACCCGAGCCCTCCTTACATCATCTCTTCCCTCCTCTAATTTTGTGATGAAGATGTACTTCATTTCATCTGCGGCGTCGGAGTCTTTCCTGCCCTTTTTTTTTTTTTGACTTGCAGCCAGTTTCCGAGGGGTCGGCGCTGACTTTTCCAACGCCGGGGTACCTCCTCGGTTTATCTCTCTACAACGTGCCGTCTTTCACTTTTCCGCCGATTCCCAAGGTGTGTCCTCCACTCGCTCGCCAGTCCTTAGGCTTTGAGGTGGAGATCAAGCTCAACGGACCAATCGATTGGCAAAGATTGCAATTTCGCAGATAATCATCGCGCCTAGGCAATCGGAGAGTGGCTTGTTTTTCCTCTCCTCCGAAGTGGGGCTCAAGGTGGGGATCGAGTTCCTACAGTACACGGGCGATTGAACTTTTTCTTTTTTTTGCCTCCTCTCCTCTCCAAGGCTGTTTTTCCTTTTCTTTTTTGGCGAGAGCCAACATTTTCCTCCAGATTGAGTATTCACCCCCCGGTTCGCGATCCTTTTCCGGTTCTCTACAGTGACGACGGTGGCGAAGTCTCATTATCCTTCGTCTTGCAAGAGCGTCTGTTCGCGGCCCCATGAGACGTCAAGGTCTACGAGGTGCCCACCAATTGAGGAACCTTTTGGTCACTATTCGCTCCGTCCTTGTTTGTTTAGGAATGAGGAGTAACAGGACCAGAGAAGACGCACGCCCGGCCAGAGGCTGCCGGGAGTTAAGGTTGCGCCTTTTTTCTTTTGAATGATCGAATGGTGTCCGTGGAACCTCGCGCCCGGAACGCGTCCACGAGGAAACCGTCCACCTTTCCTTTGAGTTTTTTCGCTGAGGATTTCAGATGTACCTGACACGCCTCACCCCTTTTGGTCCACTTCTAGACCAAGTGCACGAAAGAGACAAGGAAGTTAAGCGCGGGTTTATTTGTGTACTCTTCAACCGCTTCGTTCAGTCACGAGTGGAAGAATTCCGGCCGAGTGTGGCGTGCCATTCGGATACACGTGGTGACAGACCCCGAGCAAGGAAATTTTGATCTCTCGTATTTCCGCGGACTTCAAACGGGAGAACCCCCCCCCCACACCCTTTTCGCCCTCACCGCGCCACCCAACCCCCGCACCCCCCCCCCCCCCAACCCCCCACCCCCCCCCCACCAGTGTACGTCTTCCTGCAGAGCGGCGCCCCGGATATCCTGTTTTGTTGAATCCCCTCTGACGGGGGGTTCAAGTCCTTCTGCACACTCGCGTCGCATCGATGAGACGTTTGGGAAACTCTTAAAGTTACATTTAGACATACAGGCCGCCTAACTCCGGACCTAACTTCCTCTACGAGTTTCTTGATCGCGGCAGGATTCGATGGGTGTGTTAGTCCCTGAATCCCTCCCTAAGTGATGTCTTTTTTTTTAGGCTTCATGGAAACATAATCCGACCCTATTTCGCCCCCATAGCAGGGCTAAGAGGTGTGCTTCTTTCATTTTACGGCGGGCAGAGGCGCTTTCTTTCATCGAGCATGGCCGAAGGAAGCGGACATCCCTCGCTAGTTTGGCTGTTGAATCTTTGCCTCTGCAGGATTACCAGAGCCTCTCCCAACCTTGATTTAATCATCCGTTGTGGTTTCTTAGATCCTCATCCCTTGTTGAGCGGCTTTGAGTTTCTCTCCCCTTGCGCTCCGTCTCTTCATCCATTTCTCAGGGTAGATTATGTCCGTTTACCTTAAAGCAGGATTAGATGCAGGCACTCCGCGATTCTTCCCTCTGACCGCCTAACATATTCGAGCAGATGTTACTGAGAGCGTAGGCCCTCTGTTCGTCTGAGTCGGTTACGCTGTTTTTCCTTCGATTTAGGCGGCCCGCTCCTTGAACAGCAATCTCCTCTTCAGGACCCCTCTATGGACTTTTCCCCCGCGGCCTTTCCCTTGCAGGCCCCCCCGGGATTGGTCTTGAAGTTCATAACCTTTTTATTTCTCTCTTTCTCGGTTTTGTTTCGAGATCGTTCCAACGCATGCGTCGCCGGCGGACCTGTTCATTCGTGACCAACCACCACAAGGCCTTTTTAACTCCCCATGCCCAATGGTCTAACCCCTCTCTATGCCTTCAATTACGGTCGGAACAATTCTACCTTTTCCTAGATCCTCCCGTAAGAGGATTTAAATAGACGGTACAATCTCCCTCCCCTTCCGGTTTGAAATAACCAACGTCGCGAGGCGATGGCTGGTCTAAAAGGTGCTATGTTCACCGTTCCTTTTCTGGATCATACCCCTTGAGGGAGCTGCGGCCTCTTTTAGTTCTCATCGGGTGATTGTAAGCCTGTGCCTGCGGAGCTTTTGCAGGGCGGGCCCTCCTAAGGCTCGCTTCTTAAATCTCGAGGTGCCCTCCCCGGTGGTGGTCTTTCGTCCCTACTGTAAGCTGCTCGCCTGTGCCCTGGCGTCCGTCATTGGAGGTAACCTACAAGAATATGCTCTCAACTCTATCCTCCGAAGGTTTTCCCGGTCGAACTTCTTCTTTCCTCCCATTCAGCCACACGGGTCTCTCGTTTGGTTCGATCGCTTTCTTAAGGCGAGCGAACCCGATTGGTAGGCTCCCTTCAAACATTCATATTCTCTCGGCGTTCATCCATGCGCAACCTTTAGCTGGGCGGGGGATTGCCCCTGAGGTGTTGTCTTAATTAAACGCTGATTTGATCTTCTCCCACCAAGATCTGGGCGCCCTCCGCCTAGGCGCCTGCCGCGGCCTCCGATCGCCCGGGGTCTAGTACTCCATATCATTATGCGATCCCCTCTCAAGGAGAGCACTCGAAAAACTCATTCTTTGGCTTTTCGCCAGTTCTACTCCTCTCCCCAGGTCGCATTCTGCACACTCTTTGTTCTTCCACACGTCAGTGATGGGAGCGAGTGGAAGAAGCAAATTCCCTTCGGCGGAGGTCAGCCTCCGACAGTATTCCGGCCCCCCTACCTGGAAGGCAGGTTTCCCCCGCCTTGATCCTAGGGTCCGAGAGCCTTCCAGCTGACCAGCAGGATCCCCCAACCCCTCCCCTTCCGCTTTTTGAAGTACCTCTCCTTTTCCCCCTTTGTTTGTCTTCGATGCGATGGAAGAGCGGCGCGGCCTTTTTCTTTTCAGTGCTTTTTTTCTTTTTCAAAGATTGTCGATGTGCCCCCCCCGGCGTTGACGAGACACCGCAGGTTCCCATAGGCGCGTCGTGTTTTCTCGAATTTCCCGCTTCTACGAATGCAAGGTGTCCCCCCCCTATAGACCTTTAGTTTTAGTCCGAGAGCCTTGTTACCCTACCGTGTGAACAATATTCGAGCCGGGGCGTCCGAGAAACCGCCATTTGAGTCTCTTTTGCTCTTGGCAAATGGTGCTTTTAATCAAGGAGCTTTTTCCTTTCAGGGTTGAGTTCCGTCACCCCGGGCGATATTCTTCGAAGGTCTATCTCTCTGGTTTTTTTTTTTTCGGGGTTATCTGAAAGTTTCTTCGTAGTTTGTTTTCAGCAATTCTTCTGAAGTTTGAACGCACTTCAATCCCTGCCGTTTTCGGGCGTATGAGGTGTCTGACTTTCCAAGGACGCAGTTTCCTACCCTACCAGGCTAAGGCTTCTTTCCCCACCACGTAGGTCGCTAATTTCCGACAAGGCGAACTTTTCTTAGGTGCTACCCCTTCTTTGGGCTTTAGAAGGGCGTATCCATCGTTCTCCAACCGCCGGGTTTCCAGCGAGAGCTAAGCTGCGGTTTTCCTGTCTCGCGGGGATTCCTTTGACCATTGTCATTTCCAGCCCTCGTTTCTCAGTGCGTTAACGCCGTGGGTGACCCTCGCGCGCCCGTCCCTGAGGAACGAGGTTTCGACCCCCCTTTCGAGTCCGGGGAGGCGCTCCCCCCCTTCTGCTTTGCATCCGCGGCGCTGCGGCCCTGATGGTCGAATCTACTTCAAATGACCCTTTTACCTCGACGATTTTTTGTGTTGTCTCGCAGCAGCGCATCATTTCTGTTTCAATTGCATTCGGCCGCTGATCGGAAAGTGGTTTGTCTTCCCACTTTTTCCGTGCGAGCAGGGCACCGACTCTTTTACTGCTAGTCCCAGGCAAGAGTCCCATTTCATCCTGTGGTCCTGAGGAGCCGGTCCGGACTTCTTTCATTTTTCCCTCCCTTGTCTTGGAACCTTATTGGCCGGCTTTTTTTTTTCAAACCATGGTCCCTCCTCCCTTTTCGTTCCAAAGAGGAAACCCTCTCAAATTTGGCAAGAAGGTCCCCTTACCAGTAAACGTACCTTTAGCCCTCTTTCGAGACGGAGTTGCTTCACTTTGGTCTTCTCCGCTGCTGGTGTTGCTCCCAAGCTCAAGTTGGTTGCCGCACCGGCGCCCCGCGCACGACGATTCGAGATCTTTCCATCTACATCATTCTGATGTTGTCCGGGATCGACAGGCTGCTGGGACGATTTCCTACCCTCTCTTTCTTGACTCTCCCGTAGGACTTGACATCACCAGCGATACCCTGAGAGGGAGGCGCCCTTTAATCTTTTGCGATCGTCCTCCGCTACCTTCCTCAAGCTTCGAACTTTCGGATCTTTACTCCCCCTCTTTGAAGATGTCACGCTTTTCGGAAGACGGCCGGTTTTTTTCAGAGAGTGTCCTTCCGGAGACGGCCTCCGGCCCGACTCGAGGGTGAGCGTTCTTTCCCGCGACTGCGGCGCCAAGCTAGGAGAGAGAGTCCACCCCTCTTTGCTCACGTTTCGGCCTCCTTTAAGCTGCTTCACCTCTAGACCTCTTCTGGACGAAGTTTCTTTTCCCTGTTGCGGATGAGGAATGACTCTCACCCCCCAGGACGACGCATTCGTATGAGATGAAGAAAACTAAGCTCGACTCCTCTGATTCCCTTCAACGCCCTTTCTTTGTGAGTTCTAGGAGCTTGAAGGTATCGACGGATTCACTATTGCCGAGTTGTTCCTAGGGCGGCTACTATATGCTAGGCCCAGGCCCCGCCTTTGGGATGACCACACCCGAAGATTGTACGTCCAGGCCTTCCTCGTTCGAAAGTGAAGTGCAGAACACGTACGAATTTCGCTTTTTTTCAAGTAGCGTACGATAGAAAGTGACGTTACTTCCTCGATTTCGAAACAAGTTCTCTCCCGACTGTAAGGTGCGATTCCCGAGACTTTTTAACCGACTCCTCTGCGCTACCACCGTATTTTTAGGCCCTTCGCTGGGACGTCTTAAACCAGAAGTGATTCCGAAGCTCTTTCCTTTGTAGTCGACGTCTTACTGTTTGCGTCAGGTACCTGGAGGGCGGTTATTATGCTTCCTTCCCCCACAGGGTATCGCTCAGCCGAGCAACTCAGGATTCCGGGGAAGCCGTTTGTCCGTGTCTTTGTCGATTTTCCTCCCCCCTTCATCGATGTTTTTGCTTGATTTCGGTTCATACTTTTTAAGACCCGGCTACGGTTCAATTTTGCCGTCTCCTCGTTTCAATCCGTTCACCTGGAGTGCGACCTATGACTCACGAGTCTGCCTCCATCAAACGGTCTCGGCGTTATAGACTCTCCATTTATGCGCTAGCGCCTCCTCTTTTGGCTAGGCGACCTCAACTTGCGGCGCCCCATCCTCTCCGGTCATCTTGATTCAAATGGAATCGTAGACGCTTTAGCGTGTTATCGAGTGGTTTCAGAGTACCCTCGTTAGCAAGTTTCCGCCTTCCTCCAGTTTTTAGATAGTAGGCACTGAAGATTCTTCATGATCGACCGGGGTGGTCATAGACCGCACCTTCCCACGATGTGATATTAACTGACATGCCCCCTCTAAGAGAGTCTGCGTCCCTTTTATTTTTTTGCACATATAGGCTCGCCGAGTCTTGGACACTCGGTGCTTATTCCTAACGAGGCGACCTCTGGCGAGCGAGTGGAATCCCTGTGGTAACCTTCTTCTACTTGAAAACTTCTGCATCGAATGTCCACTCCGTCGGGCCCCCCTGCGGTGTCATCGTCACCGACTGGAATTTTTTTGCGAGCGAAGACCCGTCCTCCTCCTCGCCGATGATGCACCTATCTTTTCCTACCTCCGTGTCTCTTTACTGCATTTTTGCGGAGGGGTTCTCCGCGCGTACTGTCTGTCGCGAGGGCAAAAGCAGCATAGGCGATGACCTTCTCGGCTGCTTGGTTTTGTTACTCTGATCTTCGACACAGTTGCAGTTCAAAGCGCCTACACTTCCCTGTGCCTCCCTCCTAGCTTTTCGAGCTATGGTGGAGACCTCTCAAGCTTGTGCTCTAGGAGATCCGGGTTGCTTTGGACCCCCTAACCGAGGAGCCTAAGTCCCCCCCCCCCCTTGCAGTTGCTATAAAGTGCAGAACAAAGACATATGTCTTCTTTTGTTTTCGGCTGCCTTCTAGAGTTTAGGGAAAGGCGTTTTGCGCGGTTCTTTTCGGTCGTCCTCTACGGGAGTCTCTTAATTCCGATATCGTGGGAAGTCCAGCTGGAGGAGCCCCCCGGTTTTTTCTAGCCCACTTCTTTCTGCGAAGTATCCGCGCTCATTTCGCGAGTGCGCAGAAATAGAGCTACGACGAGCTCTGTTAAGTTTTTCCCTTCGACCGACCAGGTAGTTGCCAAGCGGTCGAGGTTTCCTCCTGCAACCTCTTGTGGAACCCCCTTCCTTCGGCAGTTTGCAACCTGATTTTTCACCCCCTTCAGGGCCTTCGGTGGTGACCAGGTTCGAGTTTTGTCGGCCCCGCGGAGTCCTTCCCCCCCCCGCGTCTTTTTGGATTCATTTCCTCGCCCGGGCTTTCTTTGACCATCTTCGTTGACAGGCGAAATATTCAAACCTTTTAACGCCGCGGACTACCGGACACCGGGCGTCACTGGCTCATTCGGTGCCCTCGTTTTTTGTCGGACCTCCTTTTTCTTCTCTTGAAAGACATCCCGCCGCTCCCGCCCGGAAGATGAAACGACCCCCTCAACGCAAGACCCCGGCCTATTGCCGACGCGCCTGTGTACCCCGCATGTCCCCCCGTCACTTTTTTCCAGTCAAGCTTCGTATTTTGTAGTTTACTATCGAGGATGGTGATTCTGCCCGCTCTTTCTGTCTTGCTAGAAACGGAAACCCGTCAACTTTATGAGTCTCCCCGTGGCGATCGAATAAGTGTTCCACGGTAGAGGCCGGGTGGGTGGTTCCAGGCCCGTCGGGCAGGGTGGCTTTCCCATGACTCCCCCTTCCCTCCCCCAACTCTCTAGCGCGAGACTACTCCGGGTAATACTGCCGAAATTTCAGACGCCTTCACACTGGCCGAGAATTGGGTCAGCGGCGTCGCTGATGCATTTTATTCCTGCGTCACCTCGCACTCTCTTCTTCCAGGCAGCTCCTCGACCGCGCAAGTTTCCAGGGCATGAGCGAAAGACATCTTTATAGTTCTTCAAGTATTGGAGCGTGTCTCCAAGCTGACGACATGCGCCTTGATTAGAAGAATTGAATCGCCCATCTTTCCCTACCAGGGAGGATTCTTTTTTTACTGCGACCTCTTCCCTATCCCCTCCTCGACGCGCCGGAATTCCCCTGATGGACTTTCATACTCCCTGTTGGGTTGAGAGAGATACTATTCGGCTCGCAGGGGAGATTCATCGAATGCGAAGTCCTCTCACGCCTTCATTTAGAGGGCCTGCGTCTCCAGATCGGAGGACGTGCTTTCTTTAGGCCAGCACCGACAGGCCCTGCCGGACACCATCTCCCCCTGACCTTAGCGCGTATGCGCGCGCGAGGCTGCGTGACTTCAACACCTTCCCTTTGGGCTTCTCATCTAAAAACCTTTCTTTTTCCGAAGATGCCCTCTTCGACCAGTGAAGGCAGCTCTTCTTCTTTTTCTTTGCTTTCTCTTGACTTCTTCTTCCTTTCTTCACGAGTTGAGCGTGTCATCGTGCTTTAGTCCTCTGCGTTCGCCGGCTCCTTTTCAAGGCCTTTTATTCCCACACGAGGACTCGAGAACACATTTCCCCCTATTTTGATGCTTCAGGAAAGAAAGCTAAGCATTCGAGAATTTATGTTGTGTCAAGACATATCAACTTCTTAACTATGCGGACCTGGGACGTGCACCTATCGTCTTTTGGTCTTTTCAAACAAGCGGTACCCGATTATGGGTCCCTCGTGGAATATAATCGCTGACATGGGAAGGTCTTGTTTACCCTTTGTCGCACTCTTTTTTGCTGTTGTAGTAGATTGTTTGCTTCGCCGGGTGTCTGCGAGTTTTTTTCTTTTTGCAGACCCCTTTGAGCGACTCACCTGAGAAAGACTTCCGGAGTTCTGTTCCTTCTTTCTTCCGGGGAGAGTTGAGGGTCATATGTTTTTGTTTCAGGTTTCTCTTTACGAGGATCCCGCCATCCCGCGTCGCTATTGGAATTGAATCCGGGCCTCCCCCCTTTCCTTAGATTCCTCTCCTTCTTTGCGGAACCCCATGTACTCTGGAAGGACCCTCGCGTAGATCCGAATGGCGTAGACGCTCTATTTGGCGGCGGAGAACCATCAGCTTCAACGCCATTCTTTTCTCCTCTTATCTACTGACCATGAGAACCCTCGTACAGAGTTTTTTGATATGGGGTGAGACGAGCGAACGGCTTTTTGTGTGACTGAGGTGCGCGGCAACTGCGACCTCCATCTTAGAAGCGAGCGCTCGCCCGCCGGGGTCCCTTTTTCATGCCTTAAAAACTTCCCGTACTTCCTCTCGCTTGCCCGAGATTTTAAAAGCGCCCCACTCTCAGCTGAGCTTCTTTTTTTGAGATGGAGGTGTCTCTACGTCCACATTTCTCACCTTTTAGTGCCTCCCTTGCTTTTCTTTGTATATTACTCCACCTCTCTCACCTGCGTTCGAAAAATGTGTCGGAGCTTTGAAGATACAGGTGTACGCCTCCGCTTCCCACCCTCGCTGGCGGCAAATAGTAAAAGAATGAACAATCGGGACCTCTCTTGCCCCTGCCTCTTTCCAAGGCTGACAAAGGACCGGTACCACGAAGCAGACTACCTATCTTATGTCTTTCTTCCTATTTACCGTTTGCTCGAGAGATGCTTCCTTTCATGGTCCTCGTTGCAGTCTTAATGTTTTTTTCTCTTTCCCACCAAGCAGCCTCCGTGTCCCGATTCGGTAGTTTAAGACACGCGAACGTCTACGTTTAGTTCTACTCCCCACGGGCTTCACCCCCCCTACCCGAAGTCCATGCTCTCACCGTTAGGCCCTTCTTTTCGGTTTATAATCACAAATTCATGAAAGACCACCTATTCTTCCAAGACCCTAGAGTGTCGAGGTTCAGTCTCCACTTTGCCCAGCTTATAGAAATGGCTCTCCTTTCGCAAGCTTTCCGCTCTTTGGGGTTTCGTCGTCGCCGTACCACCACGGGCGATTAAGTTTGCCGCACTCCTTTGTTACGCACTTGATATGTGGAGAGACGTCGTCTGAGGCAACCTATAGCCTTAATCACGCGCGCCTTCTTTTCGAGGGGCTAAGCCTTACACAGAGATTATACTACCGTTTACTCTTCAAGGTCCGTCAAAGGTTCGTCCTGTTGAGGGTGCCTGCCCAAGAGAAGCGCATCCGGACTGTTTTCTACGCTAGGTTGGTCAAACTCCCACCTCTCTTAACATTTTTCTTCCACGAGGCGGCTTTTTCTCACGTCTTCTTTACCATCTAGGTAAGGCCCACGCGTACTTCCGGATGAGTAGTAAGTTGAGACCAGCCTTCCCATTCAGCCTTTTAACTGCTCTACCCGAAGCTTCCCTCCGCGCGCCGACGAGGACGACCAACACGGTTTCCCTGCCGGAGGGTCGGAGGAGTTTCTGGAAGTACAGGCGGCGATTGAAGACGCAAGACCTCGGCCCTAACCTTCCCGCCCGTCTGACTAAGGCCTCCTAAAGACCGATACTTCCGCGCTCTTGCGACACCTCGTGGAAAGAGGTGCAGAGCAGCATCGGCCGTTGAGAATCGTTGTTTTGTTCCCTTCACCATCCCTTTCTCGCTAAGCACGTGTGGATCGAAAGTGATGAAGACCTCGTTCTGATCTGTGTCAAGGAAAGCAGGACTTTCTTCGTCTTTGAAGTCCAATTAGATCTGGGTTCCCTGGTGAGTTCCTCGTCTTCGTGTATTTAGGGCGTGGCCTCCGCCGGCGAACCGTCACGAGGAATAAGATCTATAAGCACCTTCCGATCACTCAGCGGCTGACTTTATTTTGTACTGGAGAAGCCCTCTCCCTGCGAGTTCCCCTCTAGCAGCTACGTGGTTCTCGAGGAGTCGTCTTCTGTCTGTTTCCTTTAATCACTCCTCATTTTTTTTTTGCTGAAGACGCGTTTAAGCGCGCCTTTTTTTTTGCCCTTAAGCAGCGACCGAGGGTGTTTTAAGGAAGGATAGGCTTTGACAGATGTCCTAGACCATCTGGCTTGAGCCGATTCACATCATTTCGTTGGTTCCGCGAGAGTTATTCAAGAGTTTCCCGCGAGATCTTTTCCACATCTCCTCCCTTTTTCTACCGTTGTGTTGTTCTGTGCTCGATCCGATTTTTTTTGAGGTACGCGTAGCGGCGAGTGTTTGATTTTCTCTTGTGAGATAGCCTTATGGCAGGCTGTCCTGAGGTGCCGCAAAAAGATAGGCCCGGAGAGTTTCGATGTCGAGCTTTGCACGTACGTTGCCGTACATTAGAAGCCATAGTCGTCTACGGCCCTATTTTCGTGAGGCGCGCAGCTGATAGGACCCGCTTCTCTGTCGAGTTTCTTTCTTCTCGAAAATTTGCGCTGCCCTACGCCTCCTTAGAGGGTCTTAGGCCTTTGAAGGTCGCCAGGATCGGGATTGCCTCTAGGATCGGACCCTTCTTGTGAGCGTGGTACTATTTCTTCAGATTCCGTTCAGCTTTTCCCTTTCACCGGACTTGTGTTTTGAAAACCAAACCGAGGCCTCGAGGAACTTCCCCTGTCACGCCCATTCCCCGACTAGAAGCGGAACCCTAACGGTAGACGCTTTTCTTTGTTGTCTCCTTTTCCTCGAGACTTTTTTTCGCAAAGTCTTCCTTTCTCGCTGGTTCACCAAGTTTCCTGACAGATGATGTAACCAACCCCCAGCCTGGAAGATGCTGGTTCTACCCCCCTCGGTGAAAGATTCTCGCTTCTATTTTCCAGTATAACACCTTCCGGAGAATCTTTGGACGGGGGTTCTTGCGGTCTTGCTTCTTTTGCCTTGCCGCGGGCGGCGGCGGGCGATTTTTAAGAGAGCCATACTTTTCCCCTAATTTCTAGCACATCGGCCGCCCGGGTGGGTAGTCCGCTTGCGCGCGAGTGCTTTTTTTTCCGGCCCTTGGTATAAATTTACACACCCTGGAAGCGATCGCCTATCTCTTTCTCTTTCAGAAACAAGGCGTGACGAGGCTCCTTGCCATAGGTCCACGGCGTGAAGTGTCTTGAGCACTAGAGGCTTACTTCCTTCATTGTGCTACGCCGCCTACGGCGAATTTTACCTCCTAGTTTCTCCCGGCCGGCTTCCTATTTTCTACCCCCCTAGACGGGCCTGAGCCATAGAGGCGAACGCGGCTGAGTTGTTCCCCCTCGTCCCCCCTCTCTTGAGGCTCTCAGGGCGGTGATCGTAGGGGTCGCGTGTCAGATTCAGATTTTCAGTTGACCGAGACACACTCTCCTTCTGCGACTCGATGAAGGAGTTTCCACAAATTGAGCCCTTGAGATTTCCCCCCTTTTCCCCTGGACCTCGCCCCTCGACCAGTTTTCCTCATGCTCCAGATTTTTGCTGTTGTATTCACCTCGAACTCGCCGCTGCATACCCTTTGATGGAGAATGATTCTTCAGATCCCTTTCTCGGGTTCCCCGTGCACTTCGTCGCCGCATCTCTTCCACTTCAAGGTTGAAACCCCTCTTAACAGAGAACTCTATTGCTTCCAGATCTGCGTCGAAAAGGGCCCTGCGGAAGCCTAAGACCCTTTAGCGCCGCCGCGCCGTATCATCCTCCTCCGTTGTTTCTCTTAACTATAGGGCCGTTCCTTCCGGTTGTCTTCATGATTCCTGGGTTCTTTTCTTTTTTTTCTAACGTTCATCCTTTTCTTCGGCAGCTTTACTCCGGGTACCCTTCCCCTAGGCGTTGTGGATTCTTCCGCGACCTATTCGCTCAGACCTCGTTATCATACCTTGCTCGGCGTAGTAGTTATCCCCCAAGCTTTTTTGAAATTCAAGCTCGTGTGCTACGGTGCTAACCCCATCCCTCCCTGAGGAAGCCTCGGGTGTTTCCTGTGCATTTTTCTGAGGTTTCGTACGGTCAGGCTGTCGATTACCCCTGCCTCTCCCCCAGTTTCTTTACTTCCTGCGCAGTTTCCTAGATCTTTGAGAGCCCCCACATACGCGTTTAGTAACCCCACCGCGCGCCCTAGGTGGTCCTCGCTTTATGGTTCCTTTTCCCAATTCCCCTCCGATCCCCGCCTAAAAGTATGTTTTTCTCCGTCCCAACGAGAGACCGGACAGGGCCCCAAGTGTTACACCGCAGTGCTCACACCATTCATTGATTACCCTTTCTCAACTCATTTAGCCCCCCTTTGGAGCTCCCCTTCTGGATTCCTTCCCAACTGCTGAAGCTGTCAGCGCTAGCCGGGCGTGTAAGGAGAAATATTTTATGTCCTCCTCCATCCTCCTTAGCCCCACCTTTGACAAAGGGTTTGAACTGCTCGCCCCCGGATTCTTTCTCCGTGGAATCCGCGTCGCAATGGCGGGAGGTGATCGAGGAGGCAGCTAAGAGCAGGCTTTTTTATTTCTTTTGATGCCGAGTCACTCGACTTCGACGCCACAGATGATATCACCGCAAGACCAAGGGCAGAAGGGACGGAATGACGGTTTTCTCCCCTTCCCGACGTAAACGATGTGGAACCTGAACTCGAGAACGCAGGCTGCTTTTTTCTACATTCCTATCAACTTTGGTGATAGCTTTATTACTGCATTTTACGTTCTTACGGGCTTGGGTCCGCACCGTGTCCCCGGGGCAGCCCCTTTAGTTACTTTCTGAGTAGTCTGGGCGACAAGGTGGTGCATTCAATCAGATTTCTTGGTTTTGTTTTTTCCTCATGTCGTGACTTTTGTGGATTTTCCTTAGCTTCAAAGACGCGCAAGGTTCGAGGACCTTAATCTGGCCGAAGGGTACGACGTTAAAGTCCGCTTTCTCTCGCGCCCCCCAACGGCCTTGTCCGCGTTGGCTTTTTCCTGGATGCGTCTTCATCGGCGGACTCAACTCTTATTTTTGAGTTCTCTGAGAGGCTTTACGACGAGGACAAGAGCTCTGCAGCGCTTTGAAGTCTTCACCCCCCTGCACGTGAACCCTGAGGCGCGAAAGATGCTCATCTCTAAAGAAGAGTTTTTTTTAACTCTTACATGATACCGAGCGGATTTGTCTTCGCAGATCCGCTCAAGGACTAACGCTCGACACCGACCTCTTTGATTATGATTTTTCTTCATCCCCGTGTTGTTGTTGATTTATTCGAAGACTGCACTTGGGAGTTTTTCGGCGCATTTCGTCTGTGAAGACTTGCGCATTCATCCTCCCTAAGCATATTTCCTACGGTTCTGTCCGATTCCGTAGGCCCGGTATGCGATGAGCACTTGTTATTTGGCCTCTTTCCCTTTTTTAAGTACATGCCATATTCCCCCTCCCCGCATGCGAGCTCGCTCTGCTCCTCTTTCTGCGCCGCCAGTCTTCCCCTTTTGCGGGATTAGAAGATGTCCTTCCCCAGATCCTCCCTCTCCGATTCTTTCTTCTGCCTCTTACACTTTGCCTTAGGAGGCAGAGCAGGGATTGACGGTTTTTCTTTCTCAATTTTGTAATCGGTTGTTCACTCGCTTGCCTTCGATTTTCCCCTATGTGTCTTTTTCCCCCCCCCGTTCCTCTTTTTTAACTTCACCAACATCAACTGCACGACTGACTTTCGACGCCTACGTTGAGTCCTCTTTTTCTCCTGGTCAAGAGCGTGTCGTTTTGCTACCGTTCTAACCCTCGTTTGTTACAACAACTTTCGAGCGTGGCAGATTTCCCACCTATACGCGGAAAACTCTTTTCCGTTGCGAGGTTCCTCGATTCAAACTAAGCCGAGTTGGCGCCGTGGATTCCTCTTTTCCTATGTAGGGGCGCGGGCTAGGAGTGTCTAATAGCATAAAATTCCGGCGACACTCCCGTGCGAAAGGTTCCCCCAAAGGTTGGTGTTAGGGTTATGTGTTTGACGAGAGGTGGTCCTTCCCACTGAATTTCATTTTGCTACATCGCTCTTCAATTAACAGTTCTCAAACCCAAACGGCGACCGCCGCGTTCCATACCCGCGTCTACTTTTTGCATAACACAGGTGTAGGGGGACGATTCCTCGCACTGCGTTATTGAGGCACTCCCCCCCTTTTATTCATGTCCTTTTCTAGATTCTCTTCAACTGATCTTTGTCGTGGCGTCTTATTGGATTGCCTATTGAGGTCCGTTTTTCTGAGTCATTGATACTCCTGACCACTCTTCCGTTTGATCTCTTTTACTGAGCCGATCGAACTTTTCGGGTGGTTAGTCACCTACCAAGTCGAGAGGTTTCCCAAAGTTTTTGGCTTGCTGCTTTAGGCGTCTCTTCGCGGCCCAGCTAGAAATGGGGTGACTGTTTCCAACCCTACCCCCCCTTTCCTTCTTCGTAATCGATTGCTTTTATCCAATTGACCACGAGGCTGCTCGGGCGATGTCTTAATAGCCACGGCGTCTCTATATTGGACCCAATCATCCTTTTTGCTTTTTTCAAACTCTCCTCTGGCTGACCCTTGATTTAGCGATGCTTTAGAGCACCTTGGTCTCGGATGAAGAGGTTTTTTTCCGCACGACAGCGTTGCAGGTGAACCCTTAGGTCATCATTCTGGTCCCCCCACCTTCTTCCTTCTGATTTGGGCTTCGTGTTCCAGCGAACATCTTTCAGACAACTTCCCGCAAGATATGCCGAGAATCTCCCCTATTTCCTTTTGAAGAGGTGTCTTACTTTTTCTTTCCCTGGGCGCGCGGGCACCCAAGAAGCGGCCTATTACCTAGTTCTTTTTATGAAACATCCCGTCGACTCGTTTTCCGTGACTCGTCACGTGCAGTTAGGTGCGCCGTGACCCCCTAGCAATCACATATTTCCGGCGAGCGAGGTGTTTTTTCCACATTAACTGTGCCAAGACATCGAGTCTTGCGAGGTGCAGACCTCCACATCTCCCTCCCCTCATGTCCCTTCATCGGCGTCAGGCAAGTCCTTAAAGGAGTGGGGCGTCGGGTTCTTTTTAGGTTCCTTCTCCCTTTCCCTGAAGCTCTTATAGCGGGGGTAAAGGGGAGGGTACTGCTCCTGGTGCGCCGCGTCAACCCTCCGCTCTTTCACCGCTGAGGGGTAGCACGCCGCCCGCGCCCCTACGAGACTCCCATTGATTCTAATCTTCCGCCCTTCCTCGGTTGTCGCCGACATTATTAGAAAGGTCAGGAGCGGTTTGTTTTCCCAACTTCCCGGTCGGAAAAGTCGTTCTTTCAGACCCCCATTTCCTAAGTCTATGACTCGTCCATCCGGGTTTGCAGGTACGGAGTAAGGCCCACTACTGTTTTTTTGGACGGCTAGTAAGGTCTCTACCAGATCTTCCGTTTGACCTCATTTTCTCAACATTTCCAGGATCCCCCCTCGCGCTCGGCGCGGGAAGTCCACTTTGTAGTCGAGGAGTGCTGCCGCGATGCCTGTTTGGAGGACGCTCTAATAACCCCAGCGCCCTTTTGGCCAGAGACACCCAAGAAAGCAACGGCCGCTAGGCTGATCCTCTTGATGTTTTCCTCTGACCGGCCTCACTTTTTAGTTTTCTCAAGAGGTTAGCACCTTTATCTTGATCCTTACTTCTTGGTCTCGGCTTCCGAACTTCTAAGTCTTCCGACGCTGAAGTTCTTGTCTGCCCCACCTCGGATAATGCGCAGAGTAGAAAGGTAGTTGAAACTCTTCCTCGTCCGGGAACTTTTTGCTTTTCGCCTGAGCGGTCACTCAGTCGGGGCTTTTTCCTTTCCCGATAGTGAAAGAACGAGGACCCAGCTCAATGGGCAAGAAGTGAATTAACCATCTTGAAATCCTCTCCTTTTTCTTACCCCCTTTCTAAGGGTTCTAGATTCGACCCGATGATGGATTTTCCGGCGCCTTTTAAGGCTGAAGGAAGAGCTCCGAGGAGAGCAGAACGAAGAAGAGAGACTCTCATCATCTCTTTTTGTGCCTTTCTTCCCTCCCTCTCTGGTTTCCCTAGTGCTGATAAATTCATTTCTGTTCTACGCGATAAAGATAATAGCTTTGACTTCTTCGTAGGCTGATCTCTCCTCTAATAACCTCCAAGACTACGCGAAAAGAGCTATCTACATCCTACTTTTGTTTTTTATTTAGATTTCTCAGTCGCTTTTCTGATCTCGTATGAGCGTGAGTTACTTCAGAGCGGATATAACGCACGTCGGAGGTTAGGATGTACGCTTGTTCGAAAGCTTCGCGCTCTTCGACTTCTCTTCCAAGAGTCGTCCTTCAGCTGAGGACACAATTCGAATAGATCTCCTTTCCAACGATGTCGTGCGGAGTTTTGGCCTCCAGCCCTTCAGCTACGTTCTCCTTTAAAACCACCCGATCTTGCCACGTTAGTAGAGAGGCCTTGAATTCCTCGGTCCTTTTTTCTCTTTGCTTTCTAAGAGTTGTCGTCTTGTCCTCGTTAGGCTAATTCGAGGGACAGAGGCTCTTTCTGTTGGCACCTCATTTGCGCTTTCCCCCGCCTCCTCTTCCAATTCCCACAGTGGTTCTTAGCGAGCCGACAGGTAGACGATGAGCTTGATTTATCCGGTTGTAACCTATCCTTCGGATATAGACCTCATGGATCGAGGGCGATCCCCCCGATTCATGAGGGTCACCACCAAGCTGCCGACGCCAGCTGGCTACCTTTTAGTTGAAGAGGAAAGATTCTTGTCGCGGGCGGCCCACCTCTGGGGTCTTTGTTCTTGTAGTATGATTCTGGAGTCAGAGGGCTTTCCTTCTTTCTCTTCAGCTCGGGCGAGACCAGGAAACTCGAGGCCTTCGTTTTAGTAACCCCCCAGCGTCGTGGCGGCGCGAGGGTATTCTTTAGCTTGTTGCCCTTAAGTCTTCCTGTTTTTTCCTCGTGTCTCGAACTCCTCGGCGGCGCAGACATTACCTTTTCTCCCCTACTAGCCCGGCGTGTCGGACGATGCTAGCACTCTTATTGAGCAGTACTTGTCCCCCTTCTGTTCTCTAGGCTTAAATGAGAATTGTAGTATCTCAGAGTGATTTTCCCACCAGATGGCACCTTTTTCTAGGTTCGAGATAGGAGGACTTAATCAAGCTCACTGGTAGAGCTTTCTTGGTGAATCGTAGAGCGTGAGCTTTTTCGTACAGCTGTTTCGAGGAGACAAACCGAGATAATAAAGAGTGTTTTTTTTTTTTTGTTGTTTGTGGTCTTTTTGGTTGTCTTTTTTTGTTTTTTCTTTCTGTTCTAGTTTTTTTTTTCTTTTTTTTTTTTTTTTTTCGGGTCTTTGTTTTTTTGGTATGTTTCTTTTTTTTTTTTTTTTTTTTTTTTTGTTTTTTCTTTTTTTCTCTTTTTCTTTTTTCTTTTTTCTTGCTTTTTTCTCTTTTTCTTCTTTTTTTTTTTCTTTTTTTTTTCCAGGTTTCATACTTTTCGCGACGCCCTTTCAGTAAGCCAGGGTGACGGAGTCTGCCCCCCCTTCTGGACCCTACCCTCCCCATCTGGTTTAAGGAGAGGTTTCCCTATCCCTAACTTCTTGTCGGCGTCTTACTGACTTAGAGACGAGATCCCAAATATTTTTCTTCTTGACGTTTTCTCTTTCTACGGATAGTCGCCCTTTTTCGCGACGTGAAGGCACCTTTCTTATTCTTTCAGGGTGTTTGGCTGCATGCACGTGTCGCCCGAGTTCGCTCAAAAACGCAGAGGTACCTCCCTGTGAACCCTGCTTCCGCCGACTTTCTTTCCCCTTGGTGTTTTTCCGCGCGCCAGGCAGCCAGAGGACCACCGCTTATGACCGCTTTTTTCTGAGAAGAGATGTTACGGCATATCGGAGGCGCTTTTTCGTACTTCACGTGGTCATCTTTTGCGTTCCCCAATTCTCATTTTTGTTTCTTCCTTGACTCCCCCAAGCTAACCTTAGTTAGACGGCGTGGTGGAGAATCTCCGGACTCCTCCCCCTTCCAAGTAAGGAGATCTCCACTCGATCGCCAGACAAGGTAGCAGAGCGAGTTTGGATTTCCACAAGGTCGCAGATTCTCTAAGTAGAGAGTGCTAAAGACCCCGAGCTTTTCTTCCTTATTCTTCCTCTGAGTCGCAGCAGTCAGGAGTGGCGATAGGAAGGTGCGTTTCTCGTTTTTCTCTGACGCGATTTTAATTCCTCTACGACTTTTTTTTTTTCTCCTCCTATGGAGGAGGGTGGCCGCGATTCAATATAGGACGCTTACATTTAACCTGCTCTAATCGGCCAGCGCTCTACAGCAGGGGGAGACCTTTTGATCACCTGCGCCTTCACAATAGTTCCTCTTTATGTTTTCCCGCCAGCTGCCAATTGACCGCTACGGTTGACAGATTCTCCGCGAGTCGAAACACTGCACCGTGGACCCTGGTGTCCTAAGAATCTATATCGTCTACATTCTTGCCTTTGACCGGCTAGGCCCACGGTTTTCGCGCGGATCTCGTTTGGTTGTACCCCCTCTTAAGGGAAGCCGACCTCTTTCATTTTCACCTATCCTTATGTACCCTCCCTTTGCCGTCCCCTATCCGACCCCCCTTTCCCTTGGTGCGCGGAGGCCCCCGCGCCGCCGAGGTGAAGAGGGCTGGCTTTTTTAGCCCCTTCCTCTGACCTTCTCCACTTTGATCTAAGAAAATACTCCCTTGCCGAGGAGCGCATTTTGTTGATCGCCCTTGAGCAACGGCAAGCTATGCCGTCACCTTTCGCGGCTGTCGACGTGGTCCTCCCGGAAACCGGTCGTCGCGGACCAGTTTTTCTCTCGAGTCCGATCCTGCGATGATCCAGTTAGGTCCCCATCTTCACCTAAGTCTCCGGTCGTTCTGAGACCAGGAGAAGAGATGGGCGCAATTTTAAAACTCCTCGTTTGAGGGGTGGTGGTCCCATCTGGTTCGCTTTGCTCTGATAGCTGAGGAGGACAAGCTTCACATAGGTCGAAGGGTCCGAACTCGTTTCGAAAGGCACTCGAAGTCCTCTCCTCTTCAAAGTCGGCGTTGCTATCCGTGACAGCGGCGGATTTTGTTCTATTCCTTCCCGCAGTTGGCATCAGCGCATTGGAGCGCGTCTTAGAGGGAGCGCGTCCAGACAAGTCATTTTTCTTCTTTTTCCTTATCTGAAGTACGGAATCTCCTGAGTCGATAATCATTGATCTCTCGCTAAAGAGCACCTCGCGCGGGAGTCGGCCGAGTTCGCTGGTCTCAGAACAGCTCTGCCGTCTCCAATGAGTCTACTTCAGGAT
>Ga0179591_1282284_pt1 | contig 20480 bp, 26 predicted proteins | sample CZOMad2_1_08_16f_FD_182891 | JGI IMG/M metagenome (GOLD analysis project Ga0179591, IMG submission 182891) | Vadose zone soil fungal communities from Angelo Coast Range Reserve, California, USA - CZOMad2_1_08_16fungal (PacBio error correction) | ecosystem: Environmental > Terrestrial > Soil >... | reverse complement strand
GTCGTGCTGGCTGGTGTTTATTTGTCTCGCGCGACAGCCAAGAAGGACAGGTGTGAGGCGGGTCCCCCCAAACAAAACGAAATTTTTACCCCGACTAAAACTCCTGGTCCACTTCCCACGCCGACTTCCTCTCATTCACGAGAATCTGCTTCGAGTCTGGTCGATTCCGCTGCTTTTTTTTCATCGGTTTTCCGTCCGGCCTCCCCCCGAGGAAGAGTAGGTTTCCCTTGCAACCACCACGCTATACTGATTTAGTTTGGTGAATTTTGTTCGATTGCGTTATTAGCCAACCTCCAACCATCTTTTCCCGGCTTGCTCTTCTTTTCACCCCCCTGTTTCTCACTGACCAACCCGAGTTTTTGAAGGGTTAGTTGCTTTAGGGTTCCGACTTGCACGTTTCTTGCCTGTTTGTTTTTCCGGAGTCTGTACTATTTTGATTACAAATATGAATTTAGTTTTCACTAGAACACGTAAATATCATTTCTTTTTTTGTCCCTACTGCCACCCTTTTGTGGCACTAGTCCCCCCTAGTTGAACTCCCTGTTCTAGCTGTATCATTTTCCAAAAAGAATACTAAGATTTATGGACCGTTCCTTTCTCCCGAGTTGGCTTACCCTCTTGCTCACTCGGCACGGTGTATCCCCCCCACTGACCCTTATGTCGTCCCCCTTTTCTTTTGACCTTTTCTCCTTTCACACCCTTCGACAATGTCAGTCGTGGTCAACCCATCCTGCACTTAGTTTCTCTCCAACCCCCCCAAGTCTTTTTTTTTTTCCCCCATGTTGAAGACGAATGTTTTTTTGGACGCAGAGTTGAATTCCCAAGTCTCAAAACCGTGTTACCTGCATTTCCCAATTCCCTCTCCTGTTTCAATTACAGTTTTTCTTTTTGAGCCCCTTTTCCCTGCCCCATATTTCCTATGAGATTGTCCCTCTGGCGCGTACGATACCACTTTAATTCAGGGGGCAGGTCTTTTTTACCTCCCCCAATCTCTTTTTCCCCATTTTTAAATCTCCCCTATCGTGCCACCCCCTTGATACCCACGCCTGATCTCTTTCAATGTTCCCAATCCCACCCCGGTCTCCTGCGAAGATGGGACCCCCCCCACCCCATTTTACAATCACCCCCCCTCCCAGGCCCCTTCCATTTTCAGAGGTTTTTTTCAATTCACGATTCCATCCACGTTGCCGGCTTCACCAGCCGCTTTGCCCCCCCCCCCCCCCCTGCCTGGCCTTTGATTATTGTTATGTCCCTACATTTGTGGCGAAAGCCCCAATTCACAGTTCCTTCTGTCCTCTGACGATGCGCTATCGCCTGCTACCCCCCCTTTCAGAGTAATCAAGATGGACTTCGTCTTTCTTTGTCCCTGTCTGAGGTCGGGCTGCTCCCCCCCCGGAACGTCCCCCCTTTGATGAAGTATGTTTCTGATTGTCATTTTATCGGCACAGGTTTTTTCTTTTTTCAGTACTGACTTTAGACTCCCTGTACATACCCGATGGCGCAACCCTCTTGTTCCCCCCCCCCTGAATGTATTCGTCTTTTGGCCAGGCTTGTTTTTTTTGTCGGTGCCCCCCCCAGGTTTGAAAGTTTTGTTCCCCAAGGCGTCCACTTTCTCGAGGGCGGTTTCAGACCGTTTCTCCTTGGTCTCCGTGGGATCTGGTTTCCCCCCCCTGAGTTTGACGGAAAATCTTTATAGATCTTGACTTGGGTGCCCTGAACCTTCACTACCTCTTTTTCAAAAACCTGGACCTTCCCGCCCCTTTTATCTGGATTTTTTTTGGCTTTGTCTGCCGTTGACGCCCCCGGGTTTCCCATCCTCACCCGGCCTCACACCAATTGTATGTTTTGGGCTTGTCACGGCCCGGCTTGGTTTTTTTATTGGGTTTTTTTTTGACGTCCCCAGTATAATTTCCAAGTTGAGTAATCTCTGGGCCCTCCCAAAATGCTTTCGCAGAATGCCGACTCTGTTTTCCTCACACACTGATCCCCCCCCCCCCCCCAATAGTCCCCTGGACGGCGTTGCATGCTTAGGTTCTTTCTTTTCTATTTTACCTCTCTTTTTGTTGTTGTTCTAATAGCACAAGGACCGTTGGCAACTCGGTTCTTCGATTGGTTTGCTTGCGCGCCCTGCGTTTTCTTCCTTTTTTCTGCCGTCGTTACATTTTTCATGTCGAAGAGTTACGCAATTGGTCGCTTTTTCAGTGGCCCGCCCCCACAGTTGCTTGCACAGAAGAGGGCCCCGGTCCCCCGCCCTCGTGTACCTCCCCCACACATGTTTAATCGTCTTTTTTCCCTTTGTTCTTTTTTTCCTTCAAGCCCTCCAATCCGAGAACGTCTTAAATGGCGTGTTTTCCAGCGCTGAGTTTTTTCTGCAGGCTTCGTTTTATGGGCTATTTTTCAGCCCTTTTGCCTTGCCGTGTAGGGGACCCCCCCCACACAGCCCCTTCCAAGTAATGAACCGGACCAGAAGTGGCCAAGTTCCACTGGTCCTGTGTTCTCTCGTACCCCCAACCTTCCCCGTCCCCCTCCCCCCTCTCCTCCTTTTTTGCTTTTCCCAACGGGGGTTCTTATTTTTGTTTCATTTATCCCCGGCTTTCGCTTCCCGTTGACGGTAGTACTTCCTACTTAACTGATCACACCTTCCCTCCATGTGGCACAGGGCTCCCCTGTTCGTCTTTGTTCTTTTAGTCGTCCCTACCTCGAGGTGCAAAAATACTGACTGGAAAGCTCTTTTGCACTGGGATCGGCCCCTTCTCCTCTCTTTGCCGCGCCTTTTATTCACCTCCCTAACCCTCCCCCCTTCTTTTGTAATTTATTGAGATCCCCCCAATTTCCCCCAACGGGGGCTCAGTTGGAAGAGACTTTTTGACAGCCGTAAAACATTGTCTGTGTCGTTTCAGACTTTTTTCACCAGGCGTCCCCAAACCTTTTTTTCCTTTTTGGACTTGGTGAATCTGCAACAATGTTTACCCCACTGCGCACTCTGTCGTCCTTCCCCCCAGGGGATCGTTCTTCTCTTTTTCTCACTTTTCCTGCCTTTTTCATGTGTTTTTCCAACTGCTTGATTCCTTTCGAAGACCCCCATGATTTATCTGTGGCTTTCTTTAGCCCGCGATGGCCCGATCTCGGTCTTCCCTTCTTTTTTTTTTTTTTTTTTTTTTCTTTCGTTGCTCCCACCTACCCACAAATTGCGTACGGTATATGACTTACTGTCCTTAGGCGGTTTTGACGGGACCTCTGTTGGTTTCCTCCCACCCCTCTTGTTTGGAGGCCCAACCAGGCCACTCCCCCCTTTCGGAATCTTGGACAACGTTTTGAATGTGGGTCGAATTCTGAAGGTAGGTGCGCATGACCTGTGGTTGAGTTTTGACCTGGTTTTTTCCTTTTCCAGTCCCCACAATTGGGCACGATTTTACTTCTTGTGCCCCCATGTGTGCTGAGTGCCGAATTCTTTTTTCGGCAGTTTTTGAGTTCCAACTTATTCATTTACCTGTCCTGTACCATTCTTGGTTTCCCTTATTTTTGCGTTGTCCTCCTTCTCCTTGAGTCCCTCAGTTGTTGTTGGAACTAGTTCAGTGGCTCTGCAACGTGCTTCAATGCTTGGTAACAAAACCCAATTCATATTTTTTGGTAAGACCTTTCACCCCCCCCTCGTTTAACTCGCGGACACAATAATGAAAGTCGATTGGCATACTCATTCAGTCATGACAAACCCCCCCCACCCCCCCACCCCACCCAAAAGGGTCCCCCAAAAAAATAATAGGTGAGTCTCCTTTTCAATTTTTCAGCAGTCCGGGTGTACGATGGCGTTACTCTTCCCTCCTCCCATCCACTCCCCCCCAAACCTTTTATAGAGGTTTTTCCCAAAGTTTCCCATTTCTGGTCGAACTTTGTCAAAGCCCCCCATGGCCTCGGTCCCGCGTCTTCTAGCCTTCCTTCGTGCCGTTGGGCTCCCTTCTTGCCTTGCCTGTTTACACCGGCTTTTTGAAGGGGAAGTGTTTTAGTGGCCCCGCCACATCACCGACCAGCTTGCTCTTTCTCGTTGAGTCCACCCCCCCCTTTTTTTTTCCCTTTTTTCCCCCTCCCCAAACCCCCTCCCCTACTTTCAGTGGCAAAAACAATCACACCCCGACTTTGATGAGTGGTCATGAAGGTGCTCGGTTGATATTTCCTCGAAGTTTTTTTCCCCCAGTTCAGGTTTTTTTGTACTTTTTCCTTCATCTTTTCGCCCATGTGGTCCCACAGAGCGACTGGAAGTTGTTAATTCCTAAATAAGATCAGGAAGAAATATCCTTTGTACTAACAACCATTGTTTCGTGGCCCCCTCCAGTCCACTTCTGCCCTGTTTCAAGTTGGGTCGTCGTTTTGCTTTCCCTTTCACACCCCCCCCTCAACTCAGGGACTGGGTTTTTGTCATGTTACTTCGGCCCTCTTTCGTCCAATTCTCCCCAAGGTGTGATGGCATGCTGTGTGAGGGTACATGTGCCGCCAGGTCCAACCCTTTTTTTGTTTGGACCTTCTTCTATGACGTCTAGAGTTGGACGTTACGTTTGGTAGTTTCATCATCAGTGGTCTTTTACCTAGCGTTCTTTTTCCCGTGTTTTAAAAGGACGTTTTTTCGGGCAACCCCGTGATCAAGAGGTTCCCCGTTCTCTTTCTAAAAGTGTTCCCCCTTTTTTCAGGATTCGTTTGGCAATAGGACTCCTATTCTGTCTTTCAGGACCCCTGTCCCCAACGGCCCTTAAGTAAGGTGAACCATTTCAGATGTGACCGTTTTTTTAACTCTGAGGCAGAACCCGACCGGTGTGCCATCTTATAGATATTCCCTCCTTTTGTGTTTTTTGGAGTGCTCGCTTTCCTTTAGCACTTGGGTTTCTGTTGACCAGCGTCCACCGTTTAGGGCCCCTCTTTACCCGTTTTTTTTCCCCTTGTCCCCTCTTGACCCTGAGTTTTACACAGTTCCTGCCTCCCCCGAGGTTCCTCTTCTGGAAACCCACTTTACCCTCCGTTCACCCCCTTTCAGGATCGGCCGAGGACCCCCCAGTTGTTTATTTTTTCGTTTAGCCCCGACACCCCCATCACCCCTCCCCCCATTTTCGAAACTGCAGACTGCCCCCTGATTTTCACTTTGTCAATCATCCTTGGATTTAGGCACACCCAACTTTTTAACGTGAGCTCTTTCCCGTCCTTTCTTTCCCTTACCGTTGGTTCCGGCGAATTCCCCGTTGCAAACACACCCCTGACCCTCACCCACCGGTTTTTTGTAGTGCTTTTCAAGTAAGTTTTTACTTTCTTCCTGATTCCACCCCCCTTCCGTTTTTTTTGAGTTGCTATTCCCACGCTTGAGGGGGTATAGTTCCCCTTTTCCCTTTTTTGTTTTTTTTTTTCAAGGATTAAGTCAGTTCCAGAAGCTGCGTATTCTGCCCGTTTCCCCTCTTTTCCTATCTTTGTTGGGGCCATGGAAGATTCCTGATTAACCCAAGTATTTGCCAACACCAATATAGTGTGCAAACTTGTCTCACCGACACCGTTCAGCTCGCGCTTTTTGGAATTTTTTGGCCGGTTTTGAGGTTCGTCTTGGGGGTGAGTCTTGGCTTTGATTCACTTACCCCCTGTTGCTTTGATCCCTCAATCCCGTCCCCTTACCTCGTTGATGGGTTGCCACACCACTTCAAGGGAACCAGAAGGTTTCACCGTTTGTCCAAGGCCCGCCTTTGCCTCCCCATACCTGCTTTCTCCCCAGACGTTGAATCGTCCAGGCTCTTATAACCCCCGGTTCACGTCGGCTCAGCACCTCAGGTTTTCTTTGATTTCCAAAAAGGATGGGACTTATTTGTTCTGTGTCTTTTCTGTTTCCTCCACTCCGATTTGTTTTATGATCTTTGTCCAAAGGCGCAACCACCCTTTAGTATTGTCCCAGTTCATTTCTTTGATTAGGATCTCTCAAACCCTTCCTGGATTTGAGCGCTTTCCAAGCAGTGGGCTTATATTCATATGTGACTTTCTTTTTTTTTTCCATCCGACAGTGGGCCCCTAAAAATTTGGGCCCCTTCAGACAATGCAAAAAACGTGTAAAACTTTATCAGCAAATGAGATGACATGGGTAAGGCTTGTCTCAAAGCCAGTCCCCAAAAGGTAACTTTCCGTTCCCCATCATTTCCCCGTCTCACTTGGAGCTTTCGAAAGCAACTTCTCCCCATCTGTGGACGAGTAGAAAAAACCAACCGACTTGGTAATGGGTTCGTTAAATTTATTGAAAGGCACCAACCGTTTTTTTTGTCCACCCCCTTCTTACCTTGTCCCATTGTCCTCCCCACCAAACATTCGTCTGACCTTTTCCCAATTAGTGTTTTCTTTTCCAGATTGACGACGGTCTGTTTGCGCTCTAAGCCTTTTTTTTTTTTTTATCCACCCCCCCCCTGTCTTCCCCCCTTTCCCCCACCTTTTTGTCAAGAACGGTACCATTTCCCCCCCACCGGTTTCCAGGAGTGTGCGTTTGGCAAACGTTTGTTACCTCCCCCTTCTTCTCGTCCAGTTTGGACCTTCCTTTGAGTTCCGATCCCCCCGTTCAGGGTCATTCTTCTTAATAATCCTCCGGGGCCGTTGATTTTTCTCCATTTGAAACCCCCTTTTCTTCCCCCCCTCTTCTGGTCCACCGGTGATCCGGGAAGCATCTCCCCAATTTTTCCTTTCACTGGGCCTACAAGGTTTTTTTTCCTTTAGATTGACCAAACAGTTTGGCGCCTCCTCCCCCCCCCCCCTTTTTTCCCTCCTTTTCCAGTTTGTTAGAGTTGGCGATTTAGAGAAAGCCCCATAAAATTTTGGGTGGTCTTTCCCCACAACCCAGCATGATTTTTCCCCCCGTTGCCGGGTGTTTGCCACTTCTTGCTCCCTATACCCTCCGTGGCTGTTACCCAGGGTGCACCGTAATCACACGTCTTATTTTCCGAGGGCTGTCCTCTCCCCCTCAGTATGACCCTGTCCGAATTCCCTTTTGCCGTGTTTGGCGGACGCAGAGTTCGCAACTTTTCGCTTCGTTCGCGCCCCCCCTCTCCACTTTATCCCTCCTTTTCTGTTTGACATTTCCGGCTGAGTGTTCCCGGTAAACGCAGCGAAGTTTTTGACGTACAGGTGCTTTGGCACCTGGCGGAAGGACCCTCCTGTTTTTTCCAACGCCCTATTCGGATGGCGGAACTCTTTTGACCAAGGTTTCGGATGAGCCCCCACAGGTGACCGTTCAAATTGGTCGCCACCTTTTATCGTCTTCCGGGTTTTTCAGGTGCCCCCGTTGACCCTTTCTTTGTTTCCGTAAAGCCGGCTTCCTGTATTTCCCTTTTGCACTTTCTCGAGAGAGCCAAGAACTACAATCCCCTGGTGACAACTTTCTTCCACCCAGACCATTGGACGAAAAAACTTCTCGGATTTTTAGGGGTTGTTTTACGTTCTTTTGGGTCCTCCACCAAATGAAACCCCCTACTTCACTTCATTCCACCATTGGTGGATGTTTCTCGGGGGCTTTCCCCCCTTGTCCCATTCATGATGGAACGGAAATTTCGTGAGACGACCCACAAGATCCCTTGGACACTATTCTGGACACACCTTTTGTTTGCATTCTTTGCCGAACCCTTCTGCTCCACTTCCCACAACCTAGCCCCCAGATCCATCGCCGAAGGCCTCTTTACTATCTCTTTACTACTTTTTTTGGGTGTGAGAGTTGCCGTTAATCCCTCCGCGGTGCCCTTTTGGCCTCTCTTTTCTTTCTCCCTTCCCCGCTTTTTTTAGCCTCTTTCTTACGTACATTTGAGGTTTTTCGGCTAAACCTTCCCTTGGAGTCTGCACGCTGAAAGAAGAGCCGGGGCCTTGGTCCCTGACCGTTGACATCCCCCCCCCTTTACCCTCCTGTTTTCGTAGGCGGTTTCAGGCATAACCCACCCCCCCCTTCCAAACCAGAATACTTAGTTCCTTGCGTTTTTAAGTCTTTCGTTCTGCGTTTTTTTCCTCAGCCATCTCCCTTCCCCCCTTCCGCTTCTTAAACCCCCCAAGCTCCCCGTACTGACCGCCTCGATCAATCCCAGTGTGTCCACCGGTCCTTTGTCCTATTTTAACACCCCAACCCCCCCCTTTGTCCACCATTTCTCCCCTCCCTTCCCGGCGGTTCCCCCCCGGAGGGATTTTAGACCATCGGTCAAGGCTGTATTAGGCGTTCTTTGGAAGTCATCTCTGTCTTCGTCCCCCTTGCCCCCTCCTTTTCAACGTCCTGTCTCCATGGTGGTGTTTTCTGCTTTCTTTACTCCCCCCCCCTATCGGGAAAAAAGTCGATCTGAAGGCCCCATTCTCCTTGCCATGGCCCATCTTTTTCGCTTTCTTTTGGCCTCTCTTTCCCTCGAACTGTGATTCCCGTGGCGAACCAAGGATGCTATGATGTTTTTCAATTGCCACCCCGGGTCTCCCCTGGGGTTCGCCTCCGTGAATTGGCCTTCCCCCTTTATGCTTGTCGTCTCTTCCCCCCCCCCCTCCCTCCCCCCCCCTTGAGCGCGTGACCCCTAATAAAAAACTTGTTTGTTACTCTAAGTTTCCCCGAACTCGTTCTTTCGCTTCCTTAACCGGCCTCCCTCTTCTTCTTGATTCCCCCTTTTTCCCGGCTTTTGTTTTTTTCGCGTTAGATCAGGCGTTGTTTTCCTTTTTATGAATACCTGCTCCTCTTGTGGATGTCTCCGTCCTCATTTGTAGTTCCAACTCTCGATTAGGTATTTACCAAGATCTTTTTGCCTCCAAGCACCCGGCCGTTCTCCCCTTTTACCGTGTTCTGACTTTCACTTGTCATGTGATTTTTGGATCACCCCCCCCAAACTTGTATCTTTTTCAACCCCACCACACTTCGTGGAATCGGGCAACGGCCCTGTGGCCTACTTCCTTTGCCTTCTTTTTTTTTGTGATTCCTTGGACCAGACGTTCTTTTTCCCCCACCGTGAGGCCTTCATAACCTTGCAAGGCACATTGTCTTTTTTTTTTTCCCCCCTTTCCCTCGGGATTCACTTGGGTCTTGAGCCCCCTCCGAACGGTGAAGGGCCAGCCTTGCTTTCAATTCTTTTTTTGTTTCTTTTACTTCTTTTTACTCTCCCTTTCCTCTCAGTTGACCCTTCTTGACCACCATGTCTCTTTTTCACCCTTTGTTTCCTCTGTAGGGAAAACTCAAAATTCCTCTGAACACATGCCCCCCTTCCTTGGGTCCCTCCTTCACCACATCAGGAACTTCGACTCTCTTCCCCCACTAATCCCGGTATTGCGGGGCAACCAAATTCCTCTTTTCTTTCTCTTTTTGCCCTCAGCAGCCCAGCCGTACGTCTTTTCTTTTTCGCTTCCCCACTCCCCAGCCCCCTGATACATTTTTTTTGTTATCAGTTTTTGAAACAGTAATAACACTTATATCCCCTTCTCCGTACTGTGCAACGCTTCCCATCTTGCTTCCTCGTGCCCTTTCTATCAGGGCGTTTCCTAGTTTTTCGGCATCTTTTTTTTGAGACTTTGGTTCAACAATGGATTCTCGGTTTCCCCTTGTAGTGTGTTCACCTCTAACCCTGACCCTTCAGAGATTAGCCTCTAAAGTGACCGCACCATGTACCCCCCCCCTCCCCCCCCCATCCCCTTTTTTTTTCCGGCAAAACCCCCCCCCTCCGAGTAGGCCTGCAGGTTTTCGCATTGTTGCCGCTTGACGGTTTTTTCCCCTTCCCCTGTTTTTTCAAGCTTGTTTTTAAGAACCCCTTTGCCCAACCCCCGGAGCCGGGGGTCCGGTCATCCTCACTGTATTTTTTTTTCTTCCTGCTTGATTCCTTTTACGAACAAAAAAATTTTTTTGTAAGGAAATTTAAAGATTCCCTCCCCCAAAAAAATGGGGGGCATGGTTTGCTTTCGCAAACACACTCCCCCCCCTCCCCCCTTCTTTTTGATCAGGACTTTTTTCAAGACTTTTACCCCCCCTTGCTAACACCTTGTGCGTGAGGTGAATTCGGTGGTCGGGAAATGCGCCCCACTTTTTTCCCTTCCGTCCTTTCCTGTTCTGGCTTTTTTTTCCTTTCCGTTTTATTGCCGATCCGTTTTGAAATTTTAGTCCGTATTTTCTTGTCACAGGTCGTTTGTGTTGTTATACCCCCCGATCACTTTCTATCGGTTATCTCTAATTGTGGTAAAGTGATTTAGTGAACTGTTATTTCTCAGCTTTTTTCTGTCTTTGTAACTTGCCCCCTGTTACCCCGTGTTGCTCTTTCCCTCTGGATTTACCTCTTCCGATTGCCCATAGTGTTTGGTGACTTGTTTCCCCTGACCCCGTGACCCTGTATCAATGTGCTCCCTATCTTCCTTTTTTCCTTCCTCCTTTGTTTTTTTTTTATCTAGTATTCCTGTGCAGCTGGTCGGCTTCACCGACTTCAACAATGAGTACCCCCCATTTCGATTTCTCTTTCCCTTTCCCAAATGGCTTAAGCTTTCCCCTTTTTTTTTACCCTGCTGACCGACCTTTCCAGTTGTAGAATCAGTCGGCCCCAAGATACCCTTACCTAAATGAAGTACTTCAACATGAGTACCCCCTTCGTTTGAGTTTTCGACAAAGCCGACAAGCCCCGTCACGTGTCACTACTCTCCTATGTAATAGCCCCCTTTTGATGAGTTTGAACCAGTAACACCGTTTCCCCCTGTTCCCCGCTACTTCATTTTTGTATTTGCTTCAAAATTACCAGTTCAGAGTGGCCTTCACCAGAAAACTCAACAATAAATAAAAAAAATTTTGGGTTGAGCCTGATCCCGTCCGTTGCGCGTCACATGACCAGGACGTCCTTTTCTTTGTTGTTTTGTTTTTCTTCACACGGGCGCCCCCGATTCTTTTCAGACCCCCCCTCCTTTGAACGGATTCCCACACTTTTTCCTTTCTTTTTTTTTCCTGCAGTTTCCTATTGCTGAGCTGGATGTTGCCCCCCATTTTATACTTTTGATTGTTTTCCCCCGGAGCTTGTCCCCCTTCACCCAAGTGTGGGCCCACCACCTTCTCTTCCCCAACCTCTTTTAACCGGCGGCCCGACTAGCAAGGGTGTTTTCTTTTTGGCCGGGCCATCCTTGGTTTTGCTTTTTTTTATTTTTTTTTTGCGGGTTTTCTCCCCGTTCCCGAGCGACTTTTATTCCTTTTTTTTGCAGTGAGTGCGAATCCCCCCGGGCCACCGACCCCCCCTCCCTTCACGCAACAACCAGTGAAGCTCCTCTTATCCTACGCTAACGATTTGTCGATTGACTCTTCTCGGAGGTTGGGAATCGGTTCATTGCTTGACGCAGACCAGCCTCGAATGTGCCCCCCCGTTTCCTACTTCTTCGTTTTTATCTGTGTGCTGGTTTTTTTTTTTTTCTGGCTGGGTTCAGCGTACCCTCTTCCCTTTGCTTTTGCTCTGGCCTTTCCCCCAACCTATCACACGTTTTGCCAGCAGTCTTATTTTAGTTCCTTGAGCTTTTTCCATTCTTTTTACTGCTGTACCCGATGGTTCTTTTTTCTCCTTTTTTCGTTTTTTTTTTTTTCGTTTTCGATCTATGCTTTCCTGAGACATTTTTTTTGGTGCAACTGGCGTCTTTAACTTCAGATTCGTTTTTTTTTTTCTCACCAGGACAAGCTTTTGTTTTTTCCCTACCCATGGTCCACGTCCGGGCTCTCGTTTCGGTCACGCTTTTAACCGTTTTCCCACGGGGTTCTGGTTGACAAACACCGACTGGTGTCACTTTCCCCTTTTGCCATGATGTTTTTTGAACCCGGTCTCAACCGTTTCAGTCCAGTGAGAACCCCCCAATTTATGCGGCACCCCCCTCCTTCTCTTCGCTCCCCCTTGTGCCCCAATAGGATTTGAAGACTCATGTTTTTTTTTTTTTTTGATCTCGAAGTTTTGTCACACGCGTCCTTTCCCCCACGTCACATGCAAGGTTACCCATTGCAATCTCCCTGGCAATTTTTGACTTTATCCCGGCCGGTACCGACTTTTCATGTCGAGATTTTAAGTCATTTTCCTCTTTCTCCCCTATCCCACGTCCGTCCCTTTTTTTTCTTCCCCTCCCCCTTCTTTTCCGGCCGGTCTCAATGAACCCCTCAACATTTTTTGGAAAGGTATCACCGACTCTCTATCCCCCTTGAGCCCCCTTCCTTTTTTTTCCCCTCTTTCTTTTCCAAGTTGGTCCCCACACCCCCATTTTCTCCAATTCCACCCCCCAGTTTTTTGTCCGCTTTACCATTTTTTTTGTGTTCGGTCTTTCGGAGATCACCTTCCCCGGGTCTTACAGTAGTTTGCCCCACCGAGTTCCCCCCGTTTTTTTTTCTTTCCCCTTTTTCACAATGGTGAGATCCTCCTACATCCCCGGGGTCGGGTTTTTATACTTTGCATCCACACCGTTCTTTTTTTTTCAGTCTGTTCTTACATACGTGACTTCCCAACTTTCAAGAGAAGGGAATGCCGTCTCTGGCGACGACTCTGTTGGCAAGCCTGAGTCCCTGAAGAACCAACGACCCTCCAACGTCTTCTGTCGGTCCATTTCATCTTCGAGGCTTTTTTCCTTCCCCTTTCCCCCGATCTCCTTCGTTACCACTCAATATTTTTTTTCTCCCATACCTGTTGGGCCCCAAGAACAGATTTTGCGGAATTTTGACCGTTTTTTTTTCTGTTTTCGCCACAGGACCGTTTTGAAAACTGTTATCCCCCACAGTTCCCTCGAGGGGTCCTTCCCTTGGTTGTCGGGCGGTGGTCTCTTTCTCCCCAGGGTTTGTTGGTTTTTTGTGGGTCTGGTTCCCTCCTCTCTGTCTTCGGAGCACTCCCCACCAGCCGAAATCCAACCAGTCACCTGTTTTGTGTCGTTTTTGAACCTTCTTTCTTTTTGGCTTTTTTTTTGGATTCCAGTGTGTCCTTTCTTAGACTAATTCCTCTTACAACAATTTCGTGGTTCTTTTTTCCGGCCCTATTTTTTCCCCCTGGCTTCTTTTTCTGCCCTTCCCCACATCTACCTTTCGTTATTAGGTGGAATCAAACATGTCGTCGCGAGCGACGTTTCCCCCCCTCTCTTGGCACTCCCCCCCATCTGGCATGACCCCCCTTTTCCCCCCCCATCGCCTACTTTTCTCTATCTCTCTACTCCTTTTTTGTTTTAGAATGCCCTCGACGATCCACCGGTATGCGTTTTGTGTTTTTTCCCTCCTCGTTTGGTCTCTGCGACGACTGGGTAGTCTCTACTTCTTTTGATCTTTTGTCTTTCTCCTCAAGTGCCCCCCCAGTCCCAAGCTTTTTTTTTTCAGTGCGGGAGAACATCCACAAATGTGCTAATACTCCTGGTTGAAGTTCTTTCGGTGCGTCTCAGGCACCACCTCACCCCCTATCCTGTTTCTCTGTGGTTGGAAGATGATGGCGTTTTTCTTGGACGCATATTTCAGAAGGCACCTAACTTGTGTTCTTCCTTGAAACCCCCGTCCGTCCTTGACCTTAATCTTCCCTTTTGACCCCCCCCCCATTTCCCACGGTCGTGGCAACTGACAGAAGGAGATTTGAATCCTTCTTTCCAGTGAGGGTATGCCCCAATCTTTTTTTTTCCCTTTTGTTACCTTGCTTTCTTTCCCCTTCTTTTTTCTTTTCCTGCTTACTCTGGGTGCCGATAGCAGCACTGCTTTTTAGGGGTTTGACGCCTCCTTGACCCGTCAACATCTCCTTTTCGTCAGCTTGTCTTTTTTTTTTTGTTCCTGATTCTTTCCTGAGCATTTCTTTCCGGAAGACTGTGTCTGTTTAACGAAACAAAGTTTCTGAGAGTCTCCCCCCCTTTCCGCGTTGGTGAGGTTGTGCCCCTTTTTTTCAAGCCTCAAACAAGGTTTTTTGTGGTCGATCGACCCGAAACAACATTGACCCTGGACCACTTGGTGAATTTTTTTTGCTCCCTTTTGCCTTTCACCCTTTCTGACACTCGGTAGTAATTTCCCCCCCCCCCCCTTTTCCCCCCTCATTTGGATAAAAGGTGGTTTTCCTGCATATGGTGGATTCCTGGACGTCCGTTCGCCCTTTTTTTCATACGAACATACCTTGCTCCTATTTTGTTTATCTCTCTCGGAAAAAAATTCAGATATGAGTCCACAGGTGATCAAGTCCCACCCTTTTCCTACCCCGTTTCTCTTCAATTTTACCCTTTTAGTTCACGGTTTTGTTTTCGACGGGCAGTTTGGATTCAACAAACTTTCTTCGTTTTTCACCCCCCGTTTTTTTGCCAAACCTTTAGTAGGGTTTCCTTTTATTTGCCCCCCCAACTTTTTTTCTAGTGTGGTCCTTCTGGGAGCTGCGCTTTTCCCCCCATGTCTCAGTGGAGGTGAACAACAAATGTTGCCCTTTCACAACCCCAGGGCACATACCCACCTTTTTTTTTTCTCCCACCTCGGAGTTTTTTTTATGTTTCCCCTCCTGGTCGCCGTTGCCCCAGTAAGCTTTTACCATCCCCTTTTTTTTTATTAGACATTCCTTCCCCTTTTTCTTCCCCTTTTTTCCTTGCAAGGTATATGCAACTTTGATCTTCCCTTACAGGGAAACCGAATCTCTTTGTGCACCCCTCCGGTTTCACTCTTGCGGCCCCCCGGGTGCCCCTTCCCCCGCTTTAGGCTCCTTAATTTTGATTTAAAAAATATTCGGGTTGTCACCCCCTTGGTGCATATCCTCATTCATCTTCGGTTTACGATATGGGCGGTTAATCCCTCCCTCCCTCCCCCCCACAAGGACAAACCCTCTTCTTTAAGTATAGTACTTGGTCACAAGTCTCTGTGCTTCTTCTCCGACCCTCACCTACCCATCTCTCCCCTTCATCCTTCCCCCCCCCCCTGTAAGAGTATGTAAGTAGGAGTGAGGAAGTTTGAAGTGGTAACACAGGATTTCGTTTTCCTTGGTGTTTTGCTTTTTCCCACTTTTCCCCCATGTCCGGTCCCGGCGAGAAGTAGGCAGCAACTCCCCCCAGTGACCTTACGACCCAACAAAGAAGCTTTTCCCCCCCCTTTCAACCCCGCGTTGGCGATTTTGGTATTTTTCCTTGTTTTTCTGCAGGTGATTGCCGTTTAACCAACACTTGGTGACGTAAGCCCCTTTGCCCCCATAGCTTTTTAAGCTGGTTTCCCTGTCATACCCCTCAGGGTTGCAGTACCGATTTGCACAACCCATGTTGGGCCGGCCGTCAAATTTTATTCCCTACATCCGTTGGTGGTTTAGTTTTTTTTTCTCTCAAAACAGCACCCCTGTTTTTTTTTTTTCATGGGTGATAACGGAAAAGCACCGACTTGATTTCCCCCTGCCCCACCCTTTGTAGGGTTTTTTTTTAAGTTGTTGCCTTGTAATGCCCCCCGTGTGGACCAATTTGGACGTTAAGAAGGCGTAAGCTTCCCCTTTTTAAACCCGGGTTCGGGCCGTTTTTTTTTTTTTATTCCCCCTGGCTTCGTGCCCAATAGTTTAGTTCTTTAACCCCCCCGTGATCAATGGGATTCCAGTTGGTTTGCCCTGACAGGGTCTGTTCAGTGTCTTCCCTTTGGACATAATCGTGGGATGTCAGGGTTGTTTTTACCAAAGGCTTTCCCTTCAGTCTTGATTTCACTGTAATCTGAGACATACGTTGAGTGCATGAATTTTCACCTAAACACAGGTGTCACTGACATTCTATCACAAGTGTTTTGTGCTTCGACCCGATATGAGAAACTTTTATTGGGGTGGAGTAACCAAAGGACGGTCCACCTGGTATTGTCCTTTTGCTTTTGCGATTTTGTGAGCTGAATGCCCCGGCGGCGATACTACTCTTTTCCACTTCCTCCAACCCCCCTTTTATGCGGCAGGGAAACATTTTGATATGTGTTGTCCTTCCCCTGAACACTCCTGAACCTTTCCCGCCCCTTCGATGGTGTCAATACCATCCAGGAACCGTTGACCACCACCGTAAAGCCCCCCTTCCTTCCTGGGTTCCTTTTTGTTCACCCCCTTAAACCAGATATCGTTTTTCTTCCCCCCCCCCCCCCCTGCCAAAGCACATAATAAACCACTTGGAGGGCCTTTGACTTAGTGGGGGTGAGTCCTTCTCCCCACACCCTTTTTGTCCGTTTTGCTCCCCCCTCTGCGCCAAGGGCTTGCTGCCGACGGACCATTGTTTCTTTCAGGATTCCTTCCTTTTCTCGTTTTTTTTGATGATGGATTTCCTCAAACCCTTTCCGCTTTGTGGTCCCCCCTGGTTTTTACTTAACAAGCTGTCACACTTCTGCTGCCACTTGCTTTCACCTCACCGGCCTCCTTGTCTCCCTTGTTTTTTTGAGTTTGCGAAAGGTCTTTTGCGGTTTGTTGGAGGGGTGTCTCCTCTCTACGCCCTGCGTGGCAGGTGTTTTTTCACACCTCCCCCTTGGCCCCCACCAACGACCAACGGAAAGCTCGCCCGATTCACCGAAGCCTTCCCCCCTTCTCCCTTCCTCCCGTTTCGTTTTTGGTCATTTCCTCCCCCCCTTGCCTGCAAGCATATTTTTTCCCAATTCCGCTCGATATGATTCGATATTTTCCTTGGGGGGAATGGTAGATTTATGGACTTTAGGTAAAAGAAAATCTTTCGATTTTTTCTTATTTGTTACCCCCGGACCGAATTTTTTTCCCCCCCCGTTCTTAGTTGGACCCAGCCAGCCCCCTTTTTCCCGATAGCCGTTCGGATGTTGCCCGACTCTTTAACTTTTTTCTTCTTTTCCATTGCTTTTTTTTCTCCCCTCCGACAACTGTTTTCCAAACCAAAACCAGGCCAAATTTTTTCCATTAACCTGAGTGACGTCCCCCCCCCCCTGATTAGCTTTCTTTTTGTTTATAAAAAAGCACGTTCAAGAAATTCTGGCCCTACGTCGCTGGTCCCCCTTTTCCCCTGAACTTCTTCCCCCCCGTGCCGTCCCCCCCCCCGGACCTTAAGCCGTTGAAATCTGGGAAACGGTACCCCGAGTAAATCCGGTTGACATTGTCAGCTCACCCCCCCTTCCCTTCTTCTTTTCCGCGGTTACCCCTACTCTGCATGACGTCGTCCCGTCCTAAGTTTTTCTCCCCCCCCCCCCTCAATTCTTCATTGCAATTACAAAGGATTCGTGGCTTGGAACCCGCGGTCACTCTATTTTATGCATTTTGCCGCCCCTCGTTTTGGGTTTGCCGACCGATCACCACCGAGTATTTCTAACTGCAAATCTCCGCCTCTCTCCATTAACTTCCCCTTCGGCCCCCGCCCCCCGACGATAGCTTACTCCAGTGGACCCTTTTGTTCTGTTTAAAAACCTTTAGGAATCAACAAAGGGTTTCCCCTCCCGGTACTTTTGATTTTTGAGTTTCCTACGATGAACTCAATTGTCCCCGGAATCCTCTTCCACTCGCCTGGTTTTTTTTCAGTGCGATTTCCCCAAGAAGGTTTAGGAAATAAAATGATTTTTCCTCTGCTTTTTTTGTTCATTTCTCTTTCCTAAGGACTCTTTTGGGCCTTGTTGCGATTGAGAGTTGGGCACAGATCTTGGTCGCGCAAAAGCCAGCATGGGAGCTATTTCTGTGGTCTATACCTTTCCCCTAGTCTTTATTACCCACGACTTGTCCGTCCCCGCATGAACCCGGTTCTGCGGCAATGGGGAACCACTGAGTATTCGTCTTTTGCTCTTTGCACTTTTGTTCTTCTCACCCCACCGGCCCCTTTTCCCCCCTTATCCACTTTTTTTTCTTTTTCTTACCCCCCAAGGAGTTTTTTTATTGTGGTTTCAGACGCTCGCGGCATGACTTCCCCCCGGAACATTTTCCCTTTTTTTTTTTCGTTTCCCCTCAAGCGAAATCTCCCCCCCCCTTAATGTTCAGAAATTTCTCGGGTCTGTGGGATGAAGTTTTCAAACATTAGGCTATCCAAACTTGTTGTCGTATCCCCTTTTTTCGGTTTCCTTTCCCCTTGGCCACTTTTTTCTTTTTTTTTTTTCCGACAAGTAAGGTTCCCTTCATCCTACCACATTAGTCTTGATGGGGAGAACTTTCTTCTTTTGTCTCCCCCCCCCCTCCGTTGCGACAGGTTTTCATTTTCCGGTGGCCTTTCAATCATAAGTGTTGTTGATGAGAGATAGCTCGGACGTCTCCCTGCTCGATTTTTTCCCTTGCTCATCCCCCCTAGGCTCCCTTTCTCCGGGGACATTTATTTTTATTTCCCCTCTTGGAAGGTCCCAAAGAGCTTCCTTGACCGTTTGGTTTTCCAGCGCACCCATGGTCCTAGTTTTCCTTTTTTCTTCTTTCTGTTACTTCCTCCCACCTTTACCCGAGAATTTTGTATTTTTGCTTTCGCTGTCTTTTTGCCCATATTGACAGGCCTATTTTTTTCCCTTTGTCTGCTTCGTTGAAACCCCCCCCCCCCCCCCCCGGGGACTAGAAGTGGCTTCCCTTGTTCACGTGGGCGAGCCGGCCAACCTGCCAGGGAACGCCATCGCCTACCCCACCCAGGGGTCTTCGCCACTTCCCTATTCTGTACCAGTTGTATCGTGGTTTTTTTTCTTTGAAAGGCCCCTTTTAGTCGCCAGAATTTGCAGGAATTTGTTATCAGTTTTTCTTCCTTCGTCTCCCCCCCCCTGGCGGTCCCTCGTCTATTAGGGTGCTTTCCATGCAGGTTGGAGTGCCGGAAGCTTCGCCCGCGATGATTCTGCCGTCCCTCCCCCCCCCTGCTCTTATTACTCCCACCCATTGCAAGCTTGGTCCCTGTTTTTTTTTTTCCCTTTCGTCACCCTTTGTTTTGGGTCTCTACCCCCCTCCTAACACCCATTTTTTTCCGGGCGGATAAGATGCAACTGTTTCCTTTTTTCCACCGTGGTTTTCGCCTCGTAGTCATAACTTGACGACTTTTTTGTCTCCCCCCGTTTTTTCCCCCCCTCGATTGGATTGGAGATCCCGAGGTTCCTCTTGTCAGATTGACCTGCTTTGATTCTCGTTCGATACCACACCCTCTTTTAGTCGTTTCCCGCTTTGCGCACCTTGTTCTTTTCTCGTTTTTTAACCGTATCCGAGTTTTTGTTTTTTCAACTGGGACCTGGTGGTATCCACCTTTTGCTCTCCCCCCCCCCCCCTCACTTCTCTTTACAATTCCCCTGTTTGGGGAACGAAGTGTGGTGTCGTTTTAATGTCGGCTGCTTGTAACACAAGGTTTTTTTTCCTTCCCTCCCATTCTTCCGTCCTCAGATTCATGGAGTTTCTCCTAGTTCAAGGACGGGCCCCCCTTTTTTTTTTCTTGAAACTTTTCCTTTGCTTTGCTCACGTTGCTTCTCCTTGACTTTGACCCTGTGCTTGCCAACTTTTGATAACGTCGTTTTTTTACCCACGTCCCTTCCTCTCAGAAACCCCGAGGGTCCGCCCATTTTCCAAACACATCAGGTTGACTCTCTTCTCCTCAACTTCAAGCGGTTCAACAAGGTGGTTTGTTTGAACTCATTTTTCGCACGACCTTCTTTGTCTTTCCGACCCCCCCTCCCCCCTCCCACACCCTACTTTTACTGTGGAACCCCCCTTAATATTGCTGTCGGATAGTCACTGTTTCCCGATCCCCCAACTCTTCAATGGCTCTCCTGAGGTTCGTTGATTTTAAGTCGGCTTCCCGTTTCAGTGTTTAACCGTCGGTCGTTGCCCCGTTTTTAGGGTTTACCTTTCCAACCTTGGCAGGAGGGGCGCTTCCGTTCCCCACCCGCCTCCCCACTTTCCTCCCCCCCCCCCGCCATTCACCTGGGCCCCCATAGAGTCTGCCCTCATTTTCGTTGTTGTTTTTTGCGGTTGCAATAGACCTTGTTCCCATCTTGTGAAATCCTTTCCGACCCCTGTTAACACAAGAGCGACCTCTTGGGTTTTTTCTTCATCCTTTTCCCCTCTTCTTTTTTCATTTCCCCCTACGAACACACCCATTGTTTGATAATCGCCATTTTTTTTTTCCCCCCAGCAATTTGTGGGTCCTCGTCCCCAACAAGCTGGGTCTCAGGTGCCCATGGTCTCCAATGCTCAACCCTTTTTGTTTTTCTTTTCGTTTACTTCATGGCGAATTCCAGTGTTTGTGCAGTTCTACCCGGTGCGTTGCCGTCCCGGTGTATGCCCCGGATAGGATCCTGTCGTTCCAGAGTCTTGGTCCCACCCCCGTACACTTGGGTCCGTTAGATTTCATTTTTTAGGTTCTTCAGTTCTACGTCTCTTCTTTTTTTTCCTCAGAACTTCAAAACTTTTTACCTTCCCTGCGGAACCGCCTGCAACTGGCGTGGACCGCCAGTAACCCCCCTTTTACTTTCCTCTTTAATTTTTTTTGTTCCCTTTCTGACTCTTCACGGTGAAACCGTGGTTTGGTCCCGGCCCTTCCCCCCCCCCCCCCCCCCTTACTTGCGTGTCGGTCCTTTTGACTTTGTAGATTCGTTTTTTTTAGCCCTTCCGGTGTTTTCCCCACTCCTGTGAGTG
>Ga0179591_1184653_pt1 | contig 20481 bp, 25 predicted proteins | sample CZOMad2_1_08_16f_FD_182891 | JGI IMG/M metagenome (GOLD analysis project Ga0179591, IMG submission 182891) | Vadose zone soil fungal communities from Angelo Coast Range Reserve, California, USA - CZOMad2_1_08_16fungal (PacBio error correction) | ecosystem: Environmental > Terrestrial > Soil >... | reverse complement strand
AAAGGGTTCAAAATAGCTTGATTGAAGGTTGGTTACCCGTCGCCCTCGGTTATTAGGCATTTCTCCATACTAGATCGTGACCTTCTCGTCTTCCCCCAATTTTGCGTCGTCCTTCCCCCTCCAGGTTTCTCACTACATTATAGGCTTCTGAAGCGACGTTGAAATAGAGTGCACCCTCGAAGTGTATTCTTCGACGCATCAGGTCAGACCTGTTGACTCTGATTGAACGGACCTCTGGTGACCGTCGTAACCTCCTATAAACCCGGTCCGAGTGCCCCCCTTACTCTCCTGTTGAACCGGCCATGTCTCTTCGTTATCCCTTGCGAATCGTATGCCGTGGATTACGTGTCCGGGGAGACGCCCACTTTTTTCATTTATACCCATTATAGCAGTGGTCCTAGAAATATTCTCGCCATGGTGTTAGGAGTCCTTGAGGCGTATTGTTTCGGCGCCGTTCTTGCCTACCTGGTTGTTCACGGGAGATTATCTTCGGTCGTTAGCAGGTACCTTTCCCAAAATGTTAAAAATGTTCTTAGCCTTATTTCATCGCTCATGGGTTTTCATTAATCGTCTGTCACCTTCTTAGGGGCCAAAGCGGGTCCTTTCTCGTACTTCGCCCATCTTTCGATTATTCCTTTCCTCGTAGAGTATTTTTTCCAATTCCAGACGACTCACGCTGCACTCGTCAAATTCGTGATACATCTCTCCCTTCATAGCTATCGATGACTAAGTCCCCCATTTGTGCTTTTTTTTTGACGTCTTACGGTTTTCCTCGTGTAGCGCTCCCCTTGCCCCTCCCCAAATTCGGCGCAGCCCGTTCGCAGATAACCACTGTAATGTTCCTGCGCTCATACCCCCTTGACTCAATCGGACGAATAGTCAGTTATTCTCATCTCGCTCAGTTTTTTTTTCTCTTCTTCCTTGTGAATCGCCACCCTTTGACCGGACTGGGGCGGTACCACCACCCAGATCATCGACCCTGAAAGGCACCCTGCCCTTCGGGAGGAACAGCACCCTTTTTTTTACAACTTACAAGGCAAACTTTATTACCTAGACGGTACCGCCCGACAGGCTTCGACGATACTGGCCCTTGGGGGTTAACCACTGTCAGGGGTACTTCTTGCGTCTTCTTTTTTATTTTCGTAACCTCTTGTGTAGTTTTGTAGAAGGCTTAGGTACGGACTTCATTCCTAAGGACTGCGCGCCAATTTCATTGGCCATCCTTTCCTTCCGATTCGCTGTCCTCAACTCGCTTCTGTCAGGAAACTTCCTCTTCTGTTCCTGCGTGACCGGACGGCCCGTATCCGACCTGTTACCGGGGCTCCTCCCTCCCCGCTTCGAGGACCTTTGTTTGAACGCCCCCCCGTTTGTGCATGTGAGAAATACAACCTTTTCCATCCCTCTGGCTTTTCTTTTAAAAGTACCGGTTTTGGTACACTGTTTTGATTCTCCGTCGGTCGTGCTGTCGCCTTTTGGGGTCAATCCCGAATTCATGACTGTAATTCTAGCCCTGCTTAATAGATCGCGTATATGGCTACTCCCCTGAGAATCCTTGTTTTCGGCGACAGGCAAGCTTATTCTCGGCCCCCAAAGCCAGCGACCTGTTGTGCCCCCTTGGCGATCCCCTTCCTTGCCCCGCAGACCCGCATCGTCCCATTCCCGCACACTCTTGTCCTTTGTCCATTTCTTGGAGTCCGGTCCCTTTCTGGCAAATAGAAGAAAGCTGGATCGGTTCCCCATACATCGATCGCCTTTTTGGCCGCCACCCTGATAATGCCGCTCTCGATTCCCCATAAGTATTCGTCCGAGCATAACTAGGCGTATTCCTTTTCCTTTCCGCTGGACCACGAGGCCTAGACGTCTGCAGATGGGGGAGCTTTTTTGGTGTTTAAATTCGGCGTTCGCCCTTTTTTAGTTGCCGTTTCCCCTCAGCCGTGACGCTTTTCGACTCGCTCCTCCCCCTCCCCTGGCGGTCGGCCGATGCTGATTGCCTCCACGACACCTCAGGGACGCCTTCAATGATGTACTGCCTATCCCGTGTCAAAATCCCTGGTGAATTGACCCCGTGACCCCCCGCTGAGATCGTTTCCGCTGATTTGATGTGCCATTGATCCGAACACCTCCAGTGACCACTCTTCCCTTTTCGGGCGATGACTGTTTCGATAGATTTGCAATGCTTCCCTTTTTTTTTCTGCGTCATCGAACAGTCAAACAGAGTCATTTATCTCAGGCAAGCACGTTCTCACCCACACCGGACTTGACCTGATTTTCGTAGCGCGATTTGTTAACAATCCATAGTTTAATGTAACACCGCCAAACCTTCTATGGGTCTCGTTTGACTCACCTCTCTTCCATGCCGCCTGCATGTGCTCACCTGAACACTCGGACCTGTGTGATTTCCGTAGAGCTCCGGAGTCCCTTCCCCCTGTAACCTGATAGGCGGAAGGATAGATTCTCCCCCCTTTACGCGTTCATCTCTCAACCTTGTCTTTTCTCAAATGAGGATTCAACAGACCTTTGCTGGCGGTCCCTCTGGTTTTCCCAGAACATTATCCCCACCGTCCTTGCTTTCCCCCCCCTTTTTCCTCTTTTGAACTTGCTCCCACGTGAGCCTCCGCGGAAGGACGCCCTATGCTATCCATCTATTGCTGTCCATTTCTCTATTTCCCCAGCAGAATTTCTGCTCCCCCCCAATTAGTTGAGATTAGGTTCCCGCCCCCTCAGGTTCCATTCTATTCCTCAGGCGTAGGGCATCTCCCCTCATGTGAGCCAACCGCAACCCCATCGCCGCTTAGAATGCCAATTTCGTGACCCCCCTCTTTGATTGCTGAAGCAGGAGAGTCTCCGTGACCCCAGGCGGCTGCGATAAACAGGTGGCTATTACAACTCACAAAGTGAGGGAACATGTTTAAATCTCCTTTTCTACCTCCAATTGTTGTGTTTTTGCTTTTTCTGATTTTCCCCTTCCTTTTTCCAGCGCTTTTTCTCCTTTCAAGAATTTCTGTGCGCCATCCCGCCTGGGTTGCGCCGCTCTGATGATCAATCCCTCTTGTGGTAAGGCCGAACTTTAATTTCTCTACGCGATGTTTGTTACGGTTGATCCGGGAGGCGTGTGCAAGGACGCATCCCTTCTCATGGCACGTCCTTCTTAATACTTCTCCCACGACAGTGAGCAGCTCTCTTCTCCATGGACTCACCGATGTATTTTCCATAGCGGGCTGCGTACGAGCCAGTTGTCTCCCCCTGGCAACATAGTACAAGGGTGGAAGACGTCCCCTTTTGAAAGGAATTTTCTTTCCCACATAGTTACACGCCTGCAAACCCAGGTTTAGTCGGGACGGGTTGACATTCCTTTCCATGACTTGCCCCCGAGGAATGGTTTTCAGTTACTCCTCCCCTCCGCTTGCTTCACATGTTGTGGGCTCAATTCGTCGGCATTGCCAAGCATTCCGCCCCTTCGTCCAGACGGCGTGGCTTGGTTCCAGTATTCCTTTTACCATACGCTTTGCTTGGAAATAACCACAAAAACCACCCCCACCTAAGTCGCGAAATTGATGACTCCAGTCCTTGTTTTTTTTGGCGTACCGCTTCCTCCTTCCCACTGCCCGATCGCACCTTGTCCGGTTCGCTGTCTGTCTTACCACCAGAAACACAAGTTATTCATCGATCCCGGGCCGGACCAGCTGACCTTTCATTTGCGCTGTTTTCGGTCCTCTTGTTAGCTATGGGAACTGTTCTCTCCTGCATTTCTTTTCTTTCCTTCAGCCCGTCCCGGAGCGACTGTGTCGAATACCACCCTTTTGATTTGTCCCCGAGCCCTCTCCTCCCTCTCTTGCCGCCTCCAGTGAAGGCCGTCGCAAACATCCTCTCCAGACCGGGCAAAAGTGCTCTGCAAGACAGCTGAGCGGCCCGACCACCTTTTCCCCCCTTGCAGCTGAAAACCGTGCCGGGACAAGCGCAACCGTTTTGACCCCATCACTGAAGTCTCGCGCGAGTCAACAGTGTTTTTCCGGGACTGCAACCCTCGATCGGTTCCGCTCCTCCTCAGGTAGATACCAAATATCCCTGCCAGTCGCTTGTTTTTTCCTGCCCAGGTTGATCCTCTCTTTGATCCCCTCCCCTTTTTTTTTTTACCCTTGTTATTTTTCTTGGCCGCAATTGAGTGAACAGGACTCCAATCTGCCTAATCGTCAAGTTCCTTTGAGGTCCTTCTAGGTGTTCGGCAATGCCGGTGACGATCCCCCCCTTTTCCTCCCGGCGTATTTGTCCGACCGCCAACTCAGCTTGATGGTCGAGATTTACGTTTCTTTTTTGACCTATTAGCCCGTCTGGCGAGTGCCCGCACGCGTTGTTCCTTTTTCATCGATGTCCCTCCCCCTCTCGGCAGAGATCAACCACTGCCCGACGGACCTGAGCAACGAGGCCCCTCCCAGGCGTTGAAGCAGCGGAAGTCCTGTATTTCACGATCCCCCCACACGGTCTCTGAACGCGGGCTTCATTGTCCGTTTCGTCTCCATGGGCCACCCCTCCGCTTTCTTCTTACTTTCCGTCCTTTCCCGTATCGACGCCTCGCCGCTAAGTGAAAGTGCTGCGAACCAATAATCAATCTGAGGCCTCGCAAACCGGCGGCCAAGTCGGATGATGAGGCTCCACCAAGCCTTCTCCAAGACACCCTTCCGCCAAGATTTCCATCCAAGGCCCGCATAAGCCAGCACCCATCCTCCAGCCGACGTTGTTCTCCCGAACCTCCGTCACCCCGCTCTGTCGCTTCCCCCTCCATAGTAACCCTACTTGAAGGCGACGTTGGGCAAGACTTCTGTTCCTAGCCGAATTGGCTGTGGGTTTTGTGCCGTCACGGTCTTTTATTGTGCGGTCCGCCAATGGACACTTTTTGCTTCTTCATCAGAGCGAACGTGAGGCTCTGCCTAAGCTTCTTGCCTTCCCATTCTTTTTCTTTTTGCCGGCGCCAAATTCTGTTCCCAGGCTGCGCGTTCCTATGACAGTTGGTTCGCCGATCCGCAAGGGCTCTCGGCCTCCGGTTGAAATACTTTTCGTCACCCTATGCCGCCCCGCCTGGTAGGCCGTGTACAACAATTTCCCATTTCATGACGGAGTTCCCCGATCCGCGACACGTCTTGCCTTTTAAAGGCTCTCGACTACACTAGCTTACTTTAACACCACGTACGCCGTGCCCTGCCTTATATTCTGTATTACCCCGAATGTGCGACCTTGAATGACATCCCCGGACGCCTTCCCCCTATCATGTCTCCCGTGCTCACCGCGTCCGACTTCGGGCTTATCATTCTCAACGATCGTCACCCCGCTATCATTAGCCTTTTACCATGTAGCGATTTCAATGATGGGCTCCGAGTTGAACTTTCCAGTTCTGTTTTTGTTCCCTTTCCCTCTTCAAGACTTTCCTAAGCGCCTCAGATTGCTGTCGTCTCACCCCCCCCCGGCGTACTGCGCGTCCGTCCTGAGCCCAATCAACTGTGACCCTGTCCGGCATCCTCGATGTTATTCCCAAACATGGTAGCAGGTCATTGCTTGGCCCCTCTTCCTATACCTTGTCTTGCCTGCCGCGTTGTCACCATGCCGGAACTCGATGTTGAGTTGTCTCTCTCGTGTGCCGCAACCCACGGTTCGGCGAACCCTACCGCCACGGACCTGTTGATACGTTTACCTCTCCGGGCTAACCCCACGTTGCGTCCCCACGATAACGGCGAGCGTCCGCCCACTGATACTCCTCCCGCTTTTTGCCACGCGCTGTCACCTTCGGTTGTTGCTTTAAGAACGCTCCTCGCGATTGGACTGGCGTCCCGCCCGTTCCCTGGAGTCAACCACTTGCTTCCCAAAATGGTTGAGTGTGACCTTGCTGTCTTGGCGCTTTAACGTCATCTGATCTCGTCTCCATGCCGAAATGGACCTTGTCCCGCCTGACCATGTGTAGGACTAACCGATCAACTCCCCCGCGACTTTCCTCCAACTACGTGTCTCTTTTTGTACCTGTTCCTACTCTCGTGTTTTTTTTGTTCCCACGTTTTTCTGTACCAAAAAGCTTTTGTTGCAGTTGGTCTACTACCCCTTGTCTTTGGCTTCGGGTATTCGGTCAATCGCGTGAGGTCCTCCTCTATCTGTGACATTCAGAGGCTTTGCTCGGTTTTCCCACGCTTGCCTTGGATATTCCAGGTCTCCATCCAATTCGGATGTGGTTACATCCACTGGTTTTGTTACCCCTCCGTTACCTCTCGTTACCAGACTGTATGCTTTCGTGGCATTCAGACACTCTTTGCTTTGCCTTCGCCAGTCCCCCAAAGTTTTCCGTGTGCATTCCGCGTTGACGGCCATTCTTACCCCTCTTGACGGAACTTTCCTCTGCGTTTCATTTATCCTCGCCCGATCACTTTAGGTCCAATTCTCGCCCCTTTTTTACATCTTCGCGCCCCCTCCGCCCACCCCTCCTGTTCACGCTTGTTTCTGAATTCCCCCCGACTCGTGTGCGAGCGTTTTCTTTTTTCTTCTGACGCCGTCGCCCCGATTTCGCGTCGATTGCTTTGTGCTGTCTTGGACTATGTATCCTTTCCGACACACACCATTCTTATTCTCACCCCCAATCTGTGCTTCCCTGACCCTTAGCCCCAGCATTTTCTCTCTCAGGTGTTTAATGTACTTACCGTGACCCCGGCACATTCAGCTCAGCATCTCGACAATATATTCGTTTCACAGTCTGCTGTGCTGTCTTCCTTCCCCCTTGTGTTAGTCTGCGGGTCATCACTAACATTACCAACGTCCCGACTGGAATTCCTCCCCGGTCTCGTGAGCATTGTCCTCCATTCGGCCGCTTCTTCGAGATGACGGGTCATGACTCTCTTTGCCTTCGTTCCCCCTGATTCCGGATTTTTCTGGTCTCCGTTTTTTGTTGTGTACGGTGTCTGTTCGTTGTGGCTTGAGACGATTTTTGCCCCGACTTTCCGACAACCTTTCATTTGTTTTCCCGGTCACCCAGCCGCGACTATGCGTCACCCCGATAGAAATAAGTTTTCCGTCAAGCTATCTCTTGTGTTATTACATTCTGAGCTTACGCCTACTGTCATCACCATGCCTCTTTTCGCTTCCGTTTTTTCCTCGCCCAACCCTTGTGACAATGCGTCCGGCTTCGGCGCCACGCCAACCATGCTAAACCACTTGTGAGCCGTCCAACCCAGCCCCGCACTTCTTCTATGCCGCTGGATTCCCACCCTGCTATCCAGTCCTTGCGAACGTAGTAGTTCGCCCTCCTTTTTAATGGGTACATCTCAAGTTATTGCGTCTAGTCTGTATGTTACCCATGTCTGTTTTACTTGGAGCGTTTCTTTTTTCTTTGTCGTCCCCACCCGCACATTACTTCATTAGTTTCTTGTAGCCCTTCTGTTCTGATTAATAATCCATTCCTGTAGAATTGCGTTAATCAGTGCCCTTCTTCTTTACGGTTTCGTGAGGAAACGCTATGGGGTCCCTCTTTTTTCGAGAGTGCCAAGGCAGTAAAGCGTAGAACTCCCCGACGTTCCTTTCCGCGGAACACATTTCAAATGCCGCGTCCGACCGGTCCCGGGTCGGTGCTGAGCCCTGAAATAAAGTATTTTTTGTTTGACTCGTGATTCCTCCCCCGCCCATGGCTCCCAAGACCTTTCTTGCCCCCGTTTGCTTACATGCCTTCGTTCTGAGTGGCTTAATCTTTATTGTGTACTTAAGGAGTTTCTCGGACCCCACCCCTCCCCGGGCCAATTCACTCTCAGGACCGCGGTTGGTGCAGTGCCGTCATTAGAATCGTGTACGGTTGCAAGCGATTCGCTCCCCCCCCCCCCCCCCAAACTCCAAAAGTTATGCCCTTGTCGATCCCTTCACCCTTTTGCCGCCTGACCCTCTTTGACGTTACCAATAACTGCTTCCGCATTGCACTGCTGCTTTGTCTTCGTTTGGGACAAGTTTGTTTACCCTCGGACGCCTAGGGTCGGCTCCTAGCACAACTTGGGCCGCCTCCATTCCTGGTCTGCTTGCGGATATAGAGTTTTTCCATATAAGAGGATCTTGAAATCTGCGACTTGTTCGGAGACACCACTCTTGACCTCGCTCGGCTCTGCTGGTTTTTTTCTTCACCCCATTTGCTCTGTGTTCCTGTTTCAGCAGGTTTCATGGTTTTGACAGGCCCATTGACCCGTCTCCGTCAGCTTGCGACCTGATTCGCGCAAAGCGTCGGCCGATAGTCTTACGGTTTCGAGCTACTCTCAGGGACCGGCAAGTTTTCGAGGATCCCGTCCCCACACCAACGTTTCCTTTCCCACCCCTTTGACCCACTGATTGAAGGGAATCCTTCTTTCATAAAGACTTATCGAACTGTCATCAATTTCGCGCCCGGGCTCTTACAGTTTGCGGCGATTCCCCTTTTCCTCGACATTGCTGACAATTTTGGTCTTGGTGTTTCTTTCCCGAAAAGAGAGTTTTCCACCGCGCCTCTAGTGAACTCATCGATTGGAATCCCACCCACAACGGGACTGGTCCTTTTACGCTTTATTAGTCGGGAGAGATCTTGGATTTTCAGACAAATCACTCTTCCTTTCTGTTTTTACCATAAAACCTTCCGCTCTGGCCCCGCGCTTAATTTCCCTTCCATGAGACCTGCCAATTTCGCCCCTTGCCCTGTATAGCCGCACCAGTTATGCGCCTTCGTGCCTGCAGTCGCAACTGCCTTCAGGCACCGTCTCTTCACCCCACCGGGTTGGTTGTCCGTTCAGTACTCCTCCCGTCGCCCGCGCACCGTCAAGACAGCGAACTTGATTTCTCAGTTCCGCTTATTAACAGATTGATGATGAGTGTCCCGATTTTTGTTCGAAACTCTTCCGCAGGCGAATCCACCCTTGTCTCGTTTCACTAGGGCTCCACGGACCTGCCGCGGAGTGTACTCCCCTCCCTCGACTATTTGCCAAATATTACATCGTGAGCACGCCTCTCGCTGGATCCCCAATACTCCTGCTTCTGAACTCGTAGGGTTGAGTTCCGAAATTGGTTCACCTCACTCAGTTGCCACATTCTGATTGTGTCCTCTGGCATCCCTTCCCTGTCGCGTAGTCCGGCAAACGAACTCCGGCCGTCGCTCAGATTCCCAATTCTCTCCCTGCCCCCTCTGTGGGATCGAGCAGAAGCGAGCCCCGGGGCACCCCCTTGGGGTCCTGCGTACCCCACTGAAGGAGTTAATCTGAAAATGTTCCTTGATTTCTTGCCCCCGATCGTGCTTATACCTCTCCCTCTAGTTTTTCTCAATAATCTCCTTGTTTTTGCGACCTCTTTTCCCGGAGTATTTTGCCAGCTCCCGTGTTTTCGTTTCATCGCATTGCTTTTCTGTTCTCATCGCACCTGGGTTGTCCCGAGCCGACTCCTGCTGCGACCCCAGCTCTGGGTTATCGAATTTCTTTCTCCTAAGAAGGCATTTTTTTTGTCTGATTGTATCGACAGGTTTCAGTGCGATCAAGACGGGGGGTGTCCCCCCCCCGCGACCTCGAATGGACGTCCTTGCGGGACCTAGCTACCCCCCGAGCAGGTGCGATCCGTCTCTATCAGAATCCGCGAGTTGTCTTGTGGAATCCACCGGCTTTTTCAGACTTTCCCTAGCGTGCGCGTAAGATGCGGGCCTCACGTTTGTCTCCTCCCACGGGCCCATCGTAACCGTTGGTGGAATAACCGTTCAACCAAATTTTTTCTTGATTCACCCTCTGTTCCCCCCTCTCTCCCAGTCCTTGTTTCTTGCTCTGAGTTGTATGAACTTTTTTCCTGACGCATGATTTTTTTGTACCCCGTGCAAGCCGCCTAAACTGCCCATGCAGTGACCTGGTTGAGTCTCTTCTCGTGTGACGGCCAGCCCCCACATTGCCTCTGTTTTTACGGGCGCCAATTATCTTATGGGTGTGAACTTCAAGTCAATCGAGGCTTTGCCATATCCTCCGCGCGTTAGCGTCTTTCGTTTGAACCTATTGGCTCTTGAGACACTAAGGGATTTTGTCAACAAAAAAATCCCTCCGGCTAACACAGAATCCCAAGGATTCCGGCGCCTTGGTTTTCCTTGCAAGCTGTACTATTTGGTTCCGCATCGCAAATTGCCGCGGTTTCTGAAGTTTTTCGATTTATCAGCCTTTCCACCCAAGTGACCAAACCCCTTTCCCTGCAAGTGAATCTGTCTCATCGTCACGATTGACCGATCAGGTCAGGTCTCTCTTTGTCTTTTTATGTAACAGTCGTTCGCTATATTGCCTTCCCCCTTTACCCGTGATTCCTGGCTGCCTTAAAGATCATTGTCAGATGTTCCCCTTCAAGGGATTGCCCTGCGCCGATTTTTTATTTGCCGAAGTTTTCTCCGGAGTCCCTGCATAGTCGTTCCTCCCCAACATCAGGCGTATAGGCGAATTTTTTTCTCGTCCTCTTCGCCATCAGTGCGCGCGGGCGATTTCCCATTCCCTCGCAGCTGCTCCACTCAGCCACTGATTGACGCTCCCCACTCCCAGCAGCCCGCCGGGTCGCCCTCATTACGCGTGTCTCCTGCCACTGCAAGTTCCTATTCTAATCATATCCTCCTAGCCATCCTGAGAGGTTCTTTCCATTCTCCGGCTAGTGGATTTTCCTTTGCCAACAGATTTGAGACTTTGTGACTCGTTTTACACCCCCTTCGTCTCTTGCAGCACTGGTACAGGATAAAGCGCTTTCACACAGCCATTTGCGGTTCCGTCGTAATTTTGTCAGCTCTGCCCCAGACAGGCGCAGATCTTTTAGAAGAACGGGCATAAGGGTCTTCCTTGGCGCCTTGACCCCCTTCCGGCCCGCAGCTTCTCAGGTGGAGGCTACCCTCGCGGGGCGGCGTGAGACAAATTTTTCCCGCTGGTATTCTGTTCTCAGGGCCATCCAATCGCTTTTTCATTTCCTTCGCACGAAAGTGCTGGACCGACGGCATTTTCCTAGGCTCTTCACTTCAGGCTGTTGAGAGGCAGTCAGCGTTTCTTCTTTATCCGTCTTTCAGGCCAGCAGTCCCCCCCCCGACCCCCGTTCCCTCTTTGTTGAGCTGTGGGCATTGAATGGGGTCGTCTCCCTTTCTCAACGGGAAACCAGCGTTGTTTCGTACGTGGCCGGTCTTGCACGCGCCGTCACCGCCTCGCCGGTTTTTCCTCCCTGCCAGGATGCTGTTCTTTGTAAAAACTCTCCTTCTGAGTTTGCCCGCCCCAGAAGCGCGCCCATTTTCGGATGTGCGAATCCTGACCACTTAATGCGAACTTGAAGTCCATCCTCCAAGCCCCCAGACGAACACGACCCCGAAGACGCCACTCCTCCGACGTACGGTTTTTATTCCCGCCATGCAATCGGAATCCTTTCTTCCACCCTTATTCTTTCACTATCGTCGTCTCCTTTCGCAAGTCCCCCCTTGGTTTCCTAGGCTTTAAGGTCTTGATGGGGCTGGGACGCTTTGTTAATCTTATGATAGGCGTTCCCGGTTCCGACTCAGTTCCTGGGGTTGCGCTCCGACCACGGAGAAGCGGTCACACAACGTGACCGATGTCTAGTTGGAGCTGACCTTCTGTTTCAATAGTCCGGTTTTACGTGCTAAATATACTGAGCGGCTATTTTTTTTTTTCTCATCGCCTGTTTATGAATTAAACTTAAGCCCCCAGCCAGAAGATTGCCCCAAATCCTTCCAAGCCTCCCCAAAAAGCCATCGAGATGAGCGGCCGTCATCCCGATCCTCTACCCCCTTTCCTCCCTTCTGTTGACTGAGAAGCGTATAACTCTCCTGCTGCTTGCGTGATCCGAACAGCCTCGCAAGTACTGAGATTAGCCCCAATTGAAAGCGGTACGATCCCGTACCGCCAAGTTCCTTTCGCCTTTGACCCCTACCTGCTCCGAAATATCATGTCAGAGTATTGAGCGAATTAAAAGACATGGCAGAAGATGCCCCCCACCCCATTGGTGCTGCCAGTTTGTGACCGATTTTCACAGAAGCACGCCTAGTAAGAAACCACAGAAATTTTAGGCTAGTCTCGCCTCGCCTATTGCTTTGATTACACAACTTATACAATTTTTTTACTTAAGATTACGCCGGCTATTAATGCCAGACTCCGATACAGCCGCATCGAAGTGTTGAATTCTTAAAATGTCACTTCATCAGTATCCTGCTGCCATGTAACTACCTTTCCTTAAATCAAGGCCGGGAGAAGTCTCGTACTGACAAGAAAAAGTTTTATTAGTACTTCCCCTCGAAACACGCCCCTGCAGTCCGGTGCTGTCTTGTTCCCCCGCATTGTGTAATCCCTGACGGCTTGGGTTACCTCCTCTTTCACGACCGTTTACTCCTCCGTACGATGCGCAAACCGTGGCCTGTATCCCACTTCCCAGGGACCCAAAAGTTTGCTCATCCCCCTCTCCGGTGTTCCCTCTTTTGTGTTGTTCTACATGACGCATACCGAATTGCGCGGGGGTCTACACCCTTCCAACTCTCTTTTTACTCCCGTTGGTGATCAGCTTTTCCTCCTTCCGTTTGTTGTTTGCGCTTTTTTCTCAACCTTTGGCCTTTTTAAAAAGCGGTTGAAGTTTAAACTGAGAATGCTTTCATTCTTTTTTAGTTCTACCATTACGCGATGTCCACATCCTTTCAGTCACCTTTTTGCCCGTTGTTATTACCCCAGTCCAGGTTTGCTAAATCCCTATTTTGGCTTTTCGGAATTACTGGTTAAACTTATTTCGTACCAACCTCGCTTTTCGGGATTTTTTTTGCGCCGCGCACACCGTTATGCTTGCCGGCCGGTTCGTCTTGACCAATACCCGTTCCTTGGCGTGCAATTACGCCCCCGTTGACCTTCCAAGGATTATACATCCAGTTCCGACATCCCCGCTTCCCGGGCTGGTAAGCTGCCCCCTCCGAATGAGGCGTCAATTCTATCCTTTGTAAAATCTTCTCGAAACACCGGTTTTGAGAGTTTCTGAGCGTACCGTCTTGTCGCCGAGCTCAGGTTTTCCTTGTCGTCGGGATTTATGAGTGTGCACTTTCCCCCCAACCTATGTTCACAAACTTGTCACCTTCGCCCCCTCATACACTGGCCTTGCTCTGCCGCTGCTTCCAAGCTCTGCACCTTGCCGTAATTCCGGAAAGCGGGTTCTATTTCCTTCCCTTTTCTTCTTGTTTTCATTACAGAAATCCCGGTTTCCCTCGCCGGTTTTTCGTGAAACCCTTATGCTTCCCATGCCCACTCGGATCGATTGACGGCGTCATGAAAAGCCGTTTGATCCGGTTTCTTACGTCTGCATCTGGCTAACGGGCTTCAATCGGACGCCCCCGGAGGCGAGAAACCCACCTGTCCTGCGCGCTCTACCAGACGTTTTCAAAATTAAACTCTTCAGGCGTCTTAGCATCTCCTCGTTTTTCGCTTCTCCGTGGTGAATAGCCAAGTGAAATTCTGGGCGGCCCCTCCCCTGATCATCCGATTTTGGAATGCCAACCCCACCATTCCCTTCTTTAGGACACCGCACCCAGTTTTTCTCTTTGCCCCGGCAATGCTCCCTGAGTCCTTGAGGGACGGAGTGGCAGCAGGCTCGTTTTATGGATTTTCCTCTTGCTTCCCTGCGAGCGTTTTACCACGCGTTTTCGTCGTGCGTAGGATTTTTCTTGTCGTCATTGGAGTATTTATTCTGTAGAAGCTTTTTGTTCGTTTTCCCCTCCCGGATTGTCCTCCTTCTTCGTCCTATTCATTTATTTATCTTTTTCCTATTTTGAACCGGAGAGGCGAGTCGAAAGTGAAAGGTACGTAAAACCGTTAGCCCGGCTCTTTTGTCCCGTAGAGCCAGCCTCCCCTTCAAATTACCAGTTCCTTGACCTTCTTTGGTGACGCGCTGGAAATCCAGGATACTCCCGCGGACATAAACCCTCCGGATTGTCCTCTTGCTCATGCCCGTTTTCTTTTGCTTCCTCCCCGTTGGGACTGCACCATCGAGTCTCTTGAAACACCGCTTGCAATAAAAGGATCGGGGGGATATAGGCGTCCAACTAGTGAAAGACCGGGACAGGACTTTTGGGTTTTCCGGCGCCAATCCCCCCTTCTTTGTCGATCTTACCCCGCTGCTCCGGCAACCCTCGATCACCAAATCCCCCTCCCCGATTGTCCGTGGCACTTCCCTGCTGGAGGGTCCGGACCAGTGCGGCATTAAGAAGCCCGATTTTTTTTTTTTCCGGTCCCAGCTAGATCAATTGGGGCGCCCCCCAATCCATCCCCTTTTTCGTCCTATAGTGATTCTACGTATCGGGCGAACTGAAAGTCGATGGAATTGCGCCGGCGAACACTTTGCTTTTTTTTTACTCTCTCGGCGCTTTGGGCTGGTCAATGTGAGTTGTTTTTCCTTTTTCCTCTGTCCCGGTTGAAAATGTAGCCCCTGATTATTGCCTCATTCTCGCCCGGTCCTCGATCCGCTTATTTTTTAGAAAGGACACTCCTTGCGCGGCAATTCTTCCTCGACCGGGCCAAACTCCCCTTTGTCATGTTTTGGACGTGAGGTGCCTCCTTACATAAAGATGCAGGGCCGAAACCCCCCCCCGTCATAGTACAGAGAACGTCCCCTCCCCCCCGTCTTCCTTTCCCTTGAGGTCCTCGCCTTTTGATTCTCGATGACTTTTCTGAATTTTTGGTCTTTTTTTCGTAGAAAAGCGGCCCCAATCCCCCTCCCTTTCTCTCTTTTTCACAGGAAAAGGCGGTGACTCCCCCCCCCCAACACATGGAATGGCCTTCATTGGAGTTTTCTCGGCTGATTTCAAACCTTTCCAGCTATTCATGTTTACCTCCACACCTTCCGAGGGGTTTTTTGCCCAGCGAGAATGACATCTCGCATTCCCCACTTGGAGAACAGTTCAAATCGGAAAGTGTATTATGAAGGCCGGCGGCGTAACCTCCCGTACCCTTCCCCCCAGTCCCCCTTTTTTTAGGGGTTCAAGGAGCCGGTAAGCCCCCCCTGAAGTAAGACGACTCACTTGAAAACAGACCGCGTACGACCCCCAGATGTGCGTTTTTTTTGTCCTCCCCTGTGCCCCGCCTCCCCCCCCCTCTTTTTCCGTCCGGCTGTCCCCCCCGGTGAGATTCCCGTGGGCCACCTTGTAGTCCGTCCCTGGTACGCCCCGCCCTCGATATTGTGACAATACATTGTGACCTTCCCTCGCCTTTGCCTTAATAACCATCGTCTGCGCCACTTTCTTTGTTTAGTCGTCTGGTACCGCACTTCCTGTGCCATTCGTACTTTTTCAGGAGGGCTTTTTCCTATCTCCCTTTTCTCTACCCGTCCCAAAATTTTTTTCGTTTTAAACTCTCTGATCCGCCCCCAAGATGGGATTGCTCCTCCTTATCTTGCGCGGGACCCTGCGGATGAGAACGTTTTTCCCCAGCGTCCTCTTTGCCTCACCCCTTTCTTGTTCCAACTATCCGGTTACACCGATTTTCACCTTCTCTCCGGTTTTTTTGATCTAGATGTCCCCGTATATTTGCCAGAGCAAGTGTGAGTTTCATCGCCCTCCTGTTTTTCTTTTGTGCATTTAATGGGGTGAGCCGTTTTCGCTTCGCCCCCCATCCCCTCTGTTCATTCTTTGGAATAATCCTCACGAATTTTCGTTTTTGGACGTTGATTAGTCCGGGTTAGGCCCTTGCCAGTCGCGAACTTACTTTACCCCTTTTCCTTTTTGTACCCCTTTACACCGTTTTACAGTTCTCAGTCTCGCTTATTAATTCCGCGTCGTTTCATGTTACACCCCCCTCTGTATCTGTCTGTCCCCGCCTCTTTCCGAGTCGAGGCTTTACCCGTGTGGAGCCAGTGGCAACTCGTCCACTTGTGGACGCCTTGGAAGTCCCCCTTTACTGTCTTTTTTTTTCCCCCATTGTGACACATCCCCAACCAATCGGGGTCTCCACGATGGCTGTGTCCAGTTAGCACGAGGAACGGCTCTGGACAGGTTTTTGTTTTCCCGTAAGGCCCCTTCCCCATCGTTGACAGGTGGACCGGCCGAGCTGAATTCCTACCCCCCCCCAATGGACCATCGACACCCTGTTGTTTTTTATCCCCTTGCCTTCGTACTTCAGAATCTTCAGCTTCTGACATATCGACTTTTTTGGCTGGTTTACCAACATGAAGCAGCGGGAGTTGTTGTTCCCCATCCTCCTCCTCAAATACAAGGATCCCAGGAATTTGGTCTGGGCAGTAAAGTATATCTGTACTCTCCGACCCCCTTCTCGGTTTTAGTTCCCTTCCGAACCCAAGTCACACCCCCCCCCCTGGTCATAAGTAAAGAGCCCCCCCACAATCTCTCCCCCTTCCACTCCCGTCCCCCCAGCGGGTTCTTTTTATTCTTGGTATCGACAGGTTAGTCTCCTTGCATCTGTACTGATTCCGTCTGGCCCTGAACAAGTCGTTTTGTCTCCCCCTGTTTCCCCCGTCCCCCTTGTGTAGGTGCGGTCGCGATCAGAATCTTCCGTTTCGTCCTGAGTAGTTTGGCGGAACCCAGATTTCGTATCCCTCAGAACGGGCGCGTAGTCTTAATCTAGCTATTCACTTTTCCCTTCCTGCGTTGAACCAAACTTTTTTTTTCCCCCACACTTTCGACCTTTTGACCCCCCACCAACCACGTTTGACGAGACGATACGAGATCCCCTCTGGCGCCTTTTCCCTTCCTCTCCTCTTTTCAAGCGCAGTGATAGACACCATCTCTCCCCCAGCGGTCAAGTTTATTGACCCCACTGTGGCCTCTTTGGAAAAATCCTTCCTTCTTCCTTTGGTCTTCACTGCGTAAAGGATCCATCTCCTTTCTTTCCCCTGACAAGCATTGTTTCTTGGTACGTCTCTGTTTGCCGGCTTCCCCCCTTTAAGGGGAAGTCCCTCCCCGGTTGTGTTTCCCCCTACTTTGGCAGGATGGCCTCAATTTCCCATTCTTTGACTGTAGAAAGCTTCTCAGCGGATCGCCCCCCCGCGACTCTGGCTTTCGTTACCATTGAAACTTCGGTTTGCTCTCCCTCGTCTTGCCCATACCCTCTTACGACAACGAAAGACATTGAGCAGCCCCCATTAACAATAACTTTTTTGACGCAGCTGGACCGTTATCTGTATCACCCCCTTGCGTTTTAAAAACCCACCCACTAATCTGTACTCTTCCCTTCGTTGTTTCTCTTCAGCACGGGTAACCCCCGAGAGGGCCAGTTACTGTTTTCCTTCCTTTCACTCCCGTTAAGCTCGCGGTTCCCCTTTCAGCCTCTTTCTGACGGACAACCTCACTTCAGCGTCTCCCCAAGAATTTCAACCGATGTATGAAGATGACCCCCAAGAAGGTTTCATCAGACCTTCCTCCCAAGACGGTCCCTCCCGAAAACGATCCGCCAAGACTACGCCACTTTGGTTCCCATCGACTCAATTTCCCCCCAATAGATCCTTTTTTTCTTTTCCACCATTCCCTACTGATGACTACTGACTGGGGAAAGTCATAGGACTTATCCGAGTTAGGGGGGTTGGCCGTTACCGTTCTGTCAGTTTTTCCCCGCTTCTGACCCCCCACTGTCAATTTGTCGCTCCCACCAGAGCCCACCCGAAAAACTTGTTTTATCTTCCTTGCGGCCTGCCCCCTCCTTTCAATTCGCGTTTGAATGGACTGAAAAATATTCTTTATGATCTCCACAGTGGGTTTTATCGCGTCTGTTTTTCCCCCATCCTGAAGGTTCCGATGTCCCCTCCCGGACTCCCTTTTCATAATGGCATGACCCTGGCCTTTTCAGACCTCGCGCGTTCCTGGAAGATTTCTCCCCCTCTCCCCTGGCCATTTCCTGCGTTGATTTTTTTGTGCCCCAGCTCGCCCTTCACTGACATAGCCAAGATTGTAACTTTTTTTAGCGCCGCTCCTTCCTACGTTTGAATAATCGCCCGTCATTCAAGTACTAGCGATGAAATCGCGTTCCGAAGTCCATTGGCCATCTGTAACCGTGCAGAGCCAGCCCCCTCCAACGACCACCCGGGACCCCGGGCTACGATATTACTATCCATAGTAAAGAGGCTGAAGTTCAAGCGCGCCTTTGAATAGTCCATTCTTTTTCGCCATCCCATGCAAGAGAATCTATTTAGTGGGACTACTCTCATGGAAGTTAAAACGGGGCTCAATTGCAAACAGGAAAAGTGTTCTTAATTACCCGTCCCTTCACACTCCTGCCCCCCCCGCCCTGGGTTCCCTAGTCGACAATCCTAAGAGAGAGGTTTCACGATCTCCACCGTTTTTCATGCCCGCCTCGACATTATTGCGCAACATGGGACTTTCGACCTCACCACCGGACCCCTGTTGCGCCGCTCTTCCCCGTTGGCACGATCGCTGATTTCAAATGCCGACTACGCATTTCGCCTTGTCTCAACTTCACCCCCCTGACTAACGCATTGATCCTTTACCATCCTGTTTGTTTTTTTGGAGATACCCTTGCTAGTCTTCGGCCTCCTGTTTTTGAGTTTTGCTAGTTACCCGGGCCTGCGGGTTCTCTTTTTCAATGTACGCTTCTGATCAGTTTATCTTTCCGGCCCACCTTTTTATTTGTTTTCCCCCACTGTGTCTGCTGGCCTTGTTCGAGTCATATCCTCTTAGTAGGATGTCTGGTAAACACGACCTTGACATTGCGTTCCCCCCGCATTCCCGAGCCGTCGGAGGTTTTTGCGTAAATTGTCCTATGCGACCCTTCTGCCTTGCGTCCCTTGTTTTGCGGTGTTTGACTAGTCGCCGCTAGTTAATATCCGTTTGCGTTTGGTTTGTGAAAGTCGAGCCCCCCCTGCTTGAAGGGCCTCTATTGACCGTGACGACTCCTTTTGAAGGGAATGCTGTCATCCTCCCTCCTCGGCTCTCTTCCCCCACCTTCTCTCCCTTTTTTTTAAATCTTTTCGCGTTTCAACACTCGTCTTGTTTAAGACGCCTATAGTCGGCCCGCCGGACCGGGTTTGGTTCCCCTAGGGCTGGAGCTGGACCTTTCAAAAAACTATGGCCCCTTGCCCCCTATGCAAAGCTTTTCTTTTGTCAACTTTAAGGTTAATGGTCGAATTCGATCGCGTTGCATGCCCATGTCCCTTTTGTAAGGCTGTACCCTCTCCCTCTTTCGACTTACTTTGCGCATCATCTAAAGAGCGAACACATTCAGCTGCCATCCGTACCCTCTCAGTGATAATCTGCTCCCCCGGTAAACTGTCGTTTTCTTCCACGATTCCGTTTTATCGTGACCGTCTCATTCGGATGATCATTTATCTTGCTTCCGTCGTTGGCCAGGGGTCAGGCTCCCCCTTTCTTGCAATTCCTTCCGCCGGCTTTGCCACCACCCACTCCATAAAGCGAATAATTTAGCGTTCCAAACCGCGTCGTAAATTTCGTCAGGACTGTAGAACTTCTTCTCAGTTTTTCCTCAGCTTTTTCCTTCCACAACTCACGTTAGTTTCCATTTTCTACAAAACTCCAACGCTCACTTTCGCATTTCACTTGTCCAAACCCCCAGCGTATGCTCTTCCCCATTGTGAATTTTTCTTGTTGCAAACCCCCCAAAGGCACGTTTTCCACTTTTTCCCGAGGGAATTTTCTTTAACGGCTCTATTTGCCGGTCCCTTACAGTAGTTTACCACCGGTACGGCCAGGCTTTGTTCCCCCCTGCTTTTTGCCTTTTCCTTCTTTTGATTTTCTCTTCGTTAGTTTGTAGTCTTCTGCTCCCGCTCTGTCCGAAGGCCTTTTTTGACACCACCCTGTACTTAATTTCTCCTTCTCTGAGTGTTTCGGAACGTGTCCCCCGGCGATCATCGCTTTCCCCCTTTTGTGCCAATTTCCACCGACCCTTGTTTTTTGGCCATGTTCTCCCGTCGCTCCTATAATCTCTAGAAGGGCCCGTTTTTTATGGTGGCCAGATTTGAAACCCTCCTTTTCCTAGCAGTCTTTTCAAACGATTTGCTATTTTTTTATCCCGCGTTTTCCATTGGTTCTTTTGAGTCGTTGGTTCTCTGGTAAGCGAACCGTTGAGGAACACCCTCCTCTTTAACCACTATACGCCCTTGTCCTTCTGCCTCCCCTTAGAACTTTAGCCGCTCACATCTTATCTTCGGTTCCGCGACCCCGTGTTCCCCCCACGCCACGAATGTGTAAATTAGCTAGCTTGCTGCTGGCATAACACGCTCCACCATTCCACCCCCAACATGCTTTTGGTGCTGTTTTCTCGCGCCCAAATTTCTCTTGTGAGTCCGGTTATCCATAGATAAACGATGGATTCTGTTTTCCCCCCCCCCCTACCTCTTCGATTTCTGTTATCTCGTCATCCGATCTTGGGAGGTTGAATCTCCGACTTTTGCCCCGTAACTCCCGGACCTCCCATTGCCCGTTAGCTCTCATGCTGGTCCAATTGATCGTCTTTCCTTTCCTCTCTTTTAGCCCAACGTTGTAGAGCGCAC
>Ga0179591_1211853_pt1 | contig 20485 bp, 26 predicted proteins | sample CZOMad2_1_08_16f_FD_182891 | JGI IMG/M metagenome (GOLD analysis project Ga0179591, IMG submission 182891) | Vadose zone soil fungal communities from Angelo Coast Range Reserve, California, USA - CZOMad2_1_08_16fungal (PacBio error correction) | ecosystem: Environmental > Terrestrial > Soil >... | reverse complement strand
TTTTTTTGCCTTTGTTTTTTTTTTTCTGTTTTTTTTTTTTTTTTTTCTTTTTTGGGTCTGTTGGTTTTTCCCCTTTACTGCCTCTTTACTCCCCAGAGTGCGGCTGTCTATGGTGAACTGTTGGCCAGCGGTTTTCGCCCTTCCTTTAGAGTTTACATTCTGCCTCTCTCCCGAAACTGTTGTTTAGGCTGGTTTCGTCCTTCACGTTTCTTTAGTGTGTTGCGCTTTCCTCCCTTTTTCAGCATTTGAGTACCTAATACTCTTCTTTCCGATCGCCCAATTGTCTAATTTTCTACAACTCAGGTTGTCCTTCTAAATAATCTTAGGGTTTTCCCCCTCGTTCTGGAGTGGTCTTAGACCCTTTTTCCCCTACTCAGTGGCGCCCCCCTCCTTTCCAGTTGCCTCCCGTCCCCTGTAACCCGATTTTGCAATTTGCAACCCGTATTTTGCGAGTAGTGATGATTCCCCAAGTTTCGGCAACGCCCTCCCATTTCACCACCCATCGTTCAGTTTGTCTGTCCCCCCTTTGCCGTTTCTGACCCCGTTACGTCCCCCCGATACCACCCCCCCTGCTATCTACTTTCTTGCTTCGGTACCCCACGATTCGGCGGCCAGCAGAACCCCTGGGGCTTTTCCTCCCCTTTTCTCCTTTTCAATTTCCTTTCTTTGGTTTTGTTACGTCCCACTTTTGGAACCCCGTCCCCCATTCCCTTCTCCGCCCATTTGTTTTTTAACCAGTGAGTGGTGTTTTTTGTTCGGCTTTTCCATCCCCTTGGGGTTTTCTCCTCCGTCCTCCTTTCTGCCCACGTTAATCTTTTAGGATCCCCCTTGCGGGGGCCGCGAACAAAAAAAAAAAAATTTCGGTTTCAGGCTGCCTGGACCCGTAGTCGGTCTTTCTGTGCCCTCTTTCCCTTTGATTCCATCCTCTTTTTTCCACATAGTTAGAAAAGCTTTTTTTGATTTCATCTTCCTGGACCGCCTCCGATTTTTTTGTCTGGTTTAACAATTCCTTTCCAATGAGGTGCCCACAAGGGACTTTTTCCTTCTAACTAATGCTATACCGCTATTTTCCCCAAGTCGTTGTCCCCCCTAGTTTTTGCTCACAATAGATTGCAGTCACCAGGCCGCTGGCACTTCACCCGCCTCTCGGGCTGTCCCCCCTCCATCCCCCCCAATCCCTCCATGGGTTCCTTGTTAGTTGATGTGCTGCACTGACCGTGCATGACTTTCTATATGGGGCTCTTATGCACTTCGTAGGCAGGTGATTGGCCTCTCTTTTTACTTCCTTATCCCACCCCCTCGCCAATCTCCTTACATCCTTCCATGCCCGGTGTGGGTTGATTTTTTGGAGATTGGATTCTTGATCCAGGGGGCTTTTTTCAAAAGTTCCCCCGCTGCCGACCATTTTATACCCCCCCCCTACATCATATTTTTCTTGGCCCCCTGTCGTGAAGTTTCCCCCTAATTAGTTTGGATTTGGCTCGGGGTCATTCGTTAACCGATTCCTAGTTCAATGGTTAGCACTTGCGGTTTTTTTTACTTTCCTTTTTCATTTCGAACCACTCTGTTTTTTTTTTGGGCCACCCAAAGAGCTTTTTTCGACCTTATTTTCTGCCTAATCCACCCCACTCCGGTTTTTGACACTTAATTAGGGCCTTTTCGCCTCCCCCCCCTTCTTTTCTTCCCCCTTTTACTTCCCACGTCCAACGGGGTGACCACCCCTTAAAACGATTTCCTCCCCCTTGAGATTCTATTGTTGCATCACAGGTACCCTTTTCCTGGGCCAATATAGTCTCCCTTTTTTTTCCCCCCTTACGTCTGAACCTGACTTTTTTTGGAAACGCATTTTGTGCCCTCAGGCCTTTTTGATTGAGGGGTGGCGATTTGTTTGCGGACGAACCAGCATCTTCCCCCCCCCTCGGGGGGTCTTCTCCCGTCATCAATTTCCGCAATTGAAGACTTTTGCTCTTCACCCTTGGGACTTGTTTTTCCCGGATTGTTTGGCAACTACACCCCCCACGCTTTGCTGACCTTTTTTAGGTTTCGGTTTTGAACCCCTCCACTAGGGGCTGTCTTTTGTCCGCGGGACTCTTTGGTGGAACGTTGCCCCGTTTGAGAGCTTTTTTCTTTGCCGTTTAACCCCGGTTCCTACCCCCGTTTTTTTGGTTCAACGCCCCCCACAAAACTCCCCCGACGTTGTATTTCTTGGGGGCTTGGCGTTGCTTTCCGTTTCAACTTGGCCAGTTCCTCATATTTATTTCCCGCCTCTTTTTAAAAAATAGCTTTTTTGCAAGTTTCGTCCCTCCCCTGAATTTTCCGCCACGACGAATGAGACTTTTTTTTTTACCTTAAGCTAAAGGTTTCCCGTCTCATCTCCCATCCACATGTCCCCCGATTCGTATCATCTTCACCCTTCCCCTTAGCATCAGACAATGTGCTGCGAATAGGAAAACATCACCTTAGTTTCCTCTCTTGGGCCCGTTTTCTTCATTTTCCCTTGTCACCATGTTCCACCACGTTCGTTCCCCCTCAAACTACCAAGGGGTCCAACGTGATCGGAAACAACAATTCCCCCCTCCCCTACCTAAACCCCTCCCCGTTTCTGTCCTCTGGACGACTTCGACATGTTTCAATGTAACGGTTCCCCGCGAAAAGGCGGAAAAACCACCCCCTTTCCTTCAAAACCCAACCAAGTTGCAAAATTTTTCTTTCCTCGGTCGCGTCCCTTCCCTTGACCAAGCACTCCAGGTTTTTACCCCCCCCCCCCCTTTTTTTCAACCCCCCTTAAATTTTCTTGGCCGGAATGGTTCAAGGTGTCGAGTTCCGGTGTACCCCCTTTTTTTAAGGTTCTGCGAACGGAAGGCACTTACCCTTTGATCCTTTCTCTCAACGGGCCAAGTTAGGGTGGACATCTGTTTTGATCCCATCACTCCTCTTGGATTCCTCAAAGCCGGTCCTCCCCGTGCGATGATCTTCAGAAACTTAGGACCTCCGTTTTTGTTCCCCCCCAGGTTTTTCTTTTCTCTTGGTCCAGTCGGGTCCCCAACCCGGGAACCTCTGGGAAGCGCAGGGGCATTGGGGACCTGGCCCCTTTCCCCCTGGCTGGGCTTCTTTCTCCTTCTTCATATGACACATTCATTTTTTGAGGGTTTTTCTTTTTGCGAGGTCCTTCCCCCAAAACACGACTTGTCTTGCCGTATTGGTTAATTTGGAAAGCCCTTATCCACCTTGTTTCAGTCTCGTTGTCCCTTCATTTTGTGTTGCGTGTTTTTAGCTCCCCTTCGTCCCTGGCCCCATGCCAGTTCCGTCTTCCTCTTTTTCCATCTTTAATAACGGCAAGACCTGCAATAGAAATAAAGAAAGCGATTTCGTGGGTTGCCCCCTTCTTTGGCGTCCCTCCCCCCCAAAAAACCAACACCCAAAACCCATTTCTTCTTATTTGGTAGAGGGAAACCTGCCCCCCTGGGTGGGAGTCCTTACCCACAAAAAGCGCATCCTCCCAATATTGTTGCGGGTTCCCCCACCGTCCGAACTCTTTCCTTCTTTTCAGTTTGGCCGCCTTTTTTTGGTTTTTGTGGTCCACTTGCAGAGGCTTCACAAACTTCAGTCGATGCATTCACCCCTCATCAACTGTGCATTTCTCCTCCTCTCTCCTCCCCCCCTTTCTTTTGGGTGTTTGTGAGAGATGTTTTATAGTACCCCTGCTTGTTACGGTTGGTGAATTCATCGCCTTCGCGTCAATAGAGCCTCTGCCCATCGACCCCCCACAACCCCCACGTGTTGTTTTTTTTTAATCCCTTAGGTGCTCCTCCTTTGCCCCCTTGTGGCTAGCATCTTTTGTTGTTGAACTACCCCCTTTTTTGACTTTTTTCTTTTACCACACCCTTCTACTCTTTTTTTGTCTCGGCTTCGATCTATTCTTTCTTATTTCTTGACTTTTATTAGCTTTGATTAGATTCCCCCCTTTGAGTGTCCCTTTCCCCCCCCCCAAGTTCTTGAAGTTTTTTTTTTGTCAAATTTTGCCCCGAACCATTCGTTCAACTCATTCTTTTCCCCCTTCTATCATCTAACGGGCTCCCCACTGATCAATACGCGGCGCTTTTCTTTTTTTTTGTCCCTTATCCCAGTCTTAGTGCGCCTACTGTCACTTTTTGTTGCTTCGCCAAAGTCAATTTTCTGCCTGCTCGTTACTTGCCTTTTTAGTGTTGGGCTGCCGGAGGCATTATTTATTCCCTTGTCGCCTTGTGGTCGCTGTTTTGTACCTCTCATGCGCCCAGTTTCCGTTTTTTCGTTCAGTTGGCAAGCGGGCTGGATTTCTTTCCACAGGGGTCTCCTTTGCCCAAGCTTTGCCCGAACAATTCTCGGATTTTCCCCCTGTCTGTCTTTTCCTTTCCTTGGCTGGGGAAGGAAATCCCCCAATTGTTTCCCGGTAACTTCTTTCTTTCTTCTTTTTCTCTCCCCTCATTTTCTTCTCCCCAAGCTGAACTTTGATGTGTTTTTGCATTCCCTACCCTTTCCCTTCTGTCTCCGACGATGAGGTAGTTTTTCCCGCCGCGTTTCCTACTTTTCCGGTCCAGCGTTTTTCCTCCTGGCCGAGTTCGACCTTAGTTTAGGATGTCTTCGTCCCTTCCCCCCCCGTTTTCGTTCTTTGGTTGGGAGTCGTCCTTCCCTTCCCTATGTCAGGGGGAGATTAACCCTTTTTCAATTCTCATTATTTCCGAGTCGCTCATTGGTCTATCGTAGAATTCCTTTGCTCAACGATGTTTTTCCCCTCTTTTTTTTTTTAGCTTCTTCTCTCACTTCCTTATTGTTTGGATTCTTCGACGTCCCTTTCTGCACCGAAACCTGTCAATTTTTTCCCAGCTTCCGTCCCCTAAGATCTCTTCGGCGAGTAGGCTGCAGGTTCGGGCAATCTCCAGGCATTCAACCCCCCTTTTCCCCCTTTTGGTCTTTGACCCCTGGATTGGTTACCCACCTAACAGAAAGACCTTGCCCCTGCTACTCCTTTGGGGCTGGCTGTCCACCCTTCTGTCTCCTCCAGTACCCCCCTCTTTCGGTTTTTGTCCCCCTCTGACAGTTCAGTCACACTTTTTTTGGTGGAGGTATTTTTACCCTTTCCCCGCAGTTGCTCTGGTTTTTCCGCCTTGCTTCCCCGTCGGAAGGCTGCTGTATTAGTCCCCTTTTCTGGCTCTTTTTTCCCCGCTCCCTCGACACCCCAGTATAAACCTTGTTTTTCTTATCCCCGGCGGGGTCGCGAATCCGTGTTTTTGTTTAAGCCTGGCCTGGTCCCTTTCGGTCGACGTCTTCCCCTGTTTTTTTAACCTTTCCCTGTTTTTTTTGATGCAACCCGCCCTGTTTTCACAAGTAGTCCCTTTGTGAAACCGCTTTGGGGCTGCTTTTTTTGTGCATGATCGTGGAGCCACGCTTTAGTGTCTTCCCTTCACCCAAGTTCGTCCCCTTTTTTTTTTTTTTTTGTGAGTCTTTGTAACCACGTTCCGGGGACTACTTCGAATTCAGGTAGGATGTCACCATTCTTTTGCCTTCTCCCACCCTCTTGTTTACTCCTCCAGTAACCGACCTTTGAGCCCATTTGAACACGCTATTCGTCGCTGCACCTGATTTCAACCCCATCCCTAAGGAGTTAGATTTCACTTCCTTTTTCTCCCCCCCATTCTATTATTCTGTACTCGTCTTTTTCTTGCTGAGCCTTTTTACTTCCGATTCCACCCCGGAACCCCAATTCCCTTTCTCTTTTTCTGCCTCCTCAATGTTGTTTGTTTTTTCGTTTGAGTCTTCTTTTTTCTTCTTCTTCCACCCTTCATTGCTGAAGATATTTTGCTCTTCTGTCCTACCCCCCCCTCTCTACCGCCTGGAAATAGAGGGATGCAAGGCTTGGGCCTCCTTCCTTGGATGGTTGCCGTTTCCACGACGATAAAGGTTCATGGGCATGTCTTCCTGCTTGCGGTTTTTCACCCCCTGCATCCTTTTCCGCAACCTTCTGTGGGCTCTGGGCCAAGAGCTGTTTCTTCTCAACCCATTCGTGCCCTATTTCCCCCCAGTTACGGTTTACCTTCTAGATTGCCGGGGCCCCTTGTCCGCCTTTCCCCCAAACTCGGTCGGTGCCATTACAGGTTTAATGTCCCCCGCGCAGCCACCCCTTTTTTCTCCAAGTTGAGTGGGCCACTACAGTAACGGTATCCTGGGTAAATCTTCGGAATACAGTTCTTTTGTGCATTTTCCCCTGGATTTCGTTTTTATTTCACACGCCGTGTTTCTTCAAGGCTGTGTCTTTCTTTTCTCGATTAGTCCGGAACCTTAACCTTTTCTGACCAATAGGTGTTAGCACTCCCTCCCCCTTTTTCCGTCCCCTACTTGTTGTTACGCACAATCGGGTATGTTCTTGTTTGTTTTTGCCAAAGTGGTTCGTTTCCACTACTCCCAAGGATTGTCCTTTTCCCTTTTCCTTTCTTGCGGGTGCCTTTGCCCCTGTCACATGGTTTTTTGCCGAGGCCCCTAGTTGGTGGTGTGTACCTCCTCCTCCCGATGTTAGCAGGTTTCTCTTTCTGGTCCCCTTTTACTTTGGGCTTCTCCCGTGTTCCCCCCCCAGGAACCCTGGTTTCTTCTGGATGGCTGGCTCTGTAGTCCACTTTTCAGCAGCTAGCCTCCTATTATTCGGTTCTCTCTGTTTTCTCCCCATTTTTTTTTTGCCACGTTTTGGTCCGACTTTGAAAGTTCATGGGCTCCCCCCCCGGAATTTCTTCGGGCGTATCTCAAAAGCTTCCCAGAAAACAGTAGTTACTCCTTCCCTCTTTCGTTAGTTTTTTCCCCCCCTGGCTGGAAATTTTAGCATTTAGACACAATTTCGTTTTCCTCGTACACCCCCTGCTAGTTTAGTGGTTGAATTCCTCGTGTTTACCTTCTTGAAGGATGCCGTTGCCACCCCCCCCCCCGAAAAAAACTGTTTTCCCCCCCCCCATCCCCTCCCCCCCCCCTCCTCCCCCTCCCGGTTTTTCCCTCTTCCGTATGTACCGTTTGCTGACCGGCAAAGCGGGGAACCAAACCAACTCCCTGCGCAACCACGAAAAAATTCTCGGCCCCCCCCTCCCCGTTCCCTCTTTTGCCCTCAAGTCCAAACCCTTCAACTCAAAGTACGTCTTTGGTTTCGCCTCAAAATGCTGGTCCCCAAAGGACGATAGGTCCAAAGTTTTTAAGTTCTTTTACCCGTTTCCCCGCGCACGACCCCTTCGTTTCTTCCGTTGAGGATTTTGTCACAGGTTTGAACACTTTGGTCCTATTCCCTGGGATCATCCCCATTTTTCCCCAGCCCGCTGCTTTCGCCCACCGACGGCCGCGGGCGATGTATTCTGGCCCCTTTTCTCCCCCCCCCCCCCCCTTCTTCCTTTTTTTTCTTCCAGGTTTTAGGTTCGGACCCCCTCCCCACACCATTTCCCTTTGTCCCCGTCGTCTGGGTGCGCGGGTGGCAACTTTGACCTTTTTGCCTTTTTAACTTCCGGGTCTTGGGCTTCGGCGTCGTTTTTTTTCTAGAGGTTTTTTTGATCTTTTCGGGTTCAGGCCAACGGACAGAGAGGGAGTTATGGTTGCTTTTCCATGGAAGCCCCTATGGCTTGATACTCAAGGGAACAGACCTCCGACTGTTGACACATTTGGTCGATGGTGTTCTCCCTTCTTCCAAACCTTTTTTTCCCTATACCATTCTCTTGATATCTTTCATAACCTTGCCCCAAATAAAAGGAAGCCCCCCTCTATCGGATCCAAAGCTGTGCAGCCTGAACTTAACACCCCCCCTCCTTTGGTATTGATTCCCCCCTTGTCCCCCACCTGGTGAGTTTTGCCAAAAACAAAAGAATCTTTTATCTCACTCTGGTGCTGGTCCCAACACCTTCTTCTTGGCTTCTCTTTTCTGGCAGGGGAGTGGGTTTTTGTCTCAAACTTTTTGGCTATCTTCCCTCCTTCTTCATTCACACCTTTTCCCTTCCGTGACTAGTGATATAATCCCTCCTTTGTTGTGGGTGTGCGATTGTCTTCCCTTCATTCTGAATGTTGTTGAACTCGATTCGTAGACAATAGAGCCTTCTGCAATTCCACACGCCTTTTTTTTTTTTCCCCCTCAGCGGTCTTTTTACCACACTCCTTTTTTGCCCGCACTTCGGAGATCGATTTGTTGTTTGTCTGCACAACTCCACCCCTTGTCAAGTCTCTACAACCTCTTCCAGCTCTTTCCAGCTTTTCTTTTTTGACGGTTTCTTTCTTCTCTCTCTGCCCTTCTCCAAATTGGGAACCCCCACTACTTGAAGTCCCCCCATAACTTCGGAAAAACAAATTTTCAACTTTCGTCCACTTGAATAATAATCTAAGGTCTTTCCCCATACAACCATCGACGTGTTTTCCCTCAATCTTTTTTCCCTCCCCTTTTAGTTTGGGGACCCCCCCCGATTTCCGGGCCCCTCTTCGCCAAGAAACCTCCTGGCGAAACTCCCTGTATTTTTCTTTTGTTGGGCTGCTGACATTCCCTTTTTTTCCGCATGGGCGTCTTTTTTTTTTTTCCTCTTGGTTGTCTGACCTCTTCCAATAGAAGGGCCGTATTTGCGTCAGCATAGGCCCATGTACCGATCACAGGGTCCGACCCCTGCCCCAAAAGGTTGCGTTGACCAAATTTGTTTACCCCGGCGGTTCTTTTCCTTTTATCAGGAACTTTTTTAACAAGTCCCCCCTGTGAACTCGCTTTTTTCATCCTTTTCGTTGGGCGACCATGCGATTTTTCTTTTGTTTTCCTTGTAGGTTTCCTGTTTTTTTAGGCCGAGAGTTGCGCTTTTTAGTTCGCCTTTGCGTTTTACGACCTTTCCGGTTCAAACTGCGACTTTCTTGACCGAGCCGAAGTGTTGTTTAGGCTTGGCTTTTGTCCTTTGTTCCCCCCCCCTTTTTTTTTTCGTTTCTGGTTTGGGGCCTGGTTCCCCGTTCAATCATGTCAGCCCACTCGATTATACCTAATAATTTCCTTGATTTTCCTTCTTTCGCTCCTGGTCTCATCCATAATTGTCTGCTGTCACGTAACGGTTTGTCCTCCGTGTTTTTGATTATCGTTTCCCACGTCTTGATAAGGTCCTTTAGTGGTGGGCCCCTTTGTTTCCTTACAGGCGGGCTGAACTTGCACAGATTTGACCCGATGCGGGCCACCTAACTGACTTCCTTCGCTTCTCTTCCACGTTCTTCCCCCACTTTATCAACTGACCAAACCCAACTTTTGGGGCCATGTTTGTTCTGTGCCACCGGGTACAGCTCCAGTTGTACACTTCACAGAAGATTGGGCCTTTTTCCCCCCCTTCTGGGGATGTTAGCTTTCGGTCCCAACCCCACTCGTGCGGTAGCCAGGACCCCTTGGGGCGGGTTTTTTAAGGTCAAGCCCGGTGGGTTTTTAGTGTCACCCATTGCAATTCGAAGCATCCTTGTTTTCCCCATTAGGCAATTTTTTTTTAGGCTTTTCTTTCCCCCCTATGGTCTTTTACTCCGCCGCGCACCCAACCTGGCCCTCTTCCCCGGGGTGGGAGGTTACGCGACAAATCAGGTTTTCTCCTTTGCCTGGTGGATTTTGACATCTTTCCTTAGATTCTTTCTCCCTCGATTTCCCCCCCCCACTTTGAAACCGTATTTGGCTTGACTTTTTTTTTCATTTTCAATTGGATTTGACGGGTTTTGTCTTTGGCGGACAAAGTCTTGCACCGAGAGTGTCACAGTTATTTTGTTTAGTCCCCTCCCTTCATTCGGATAGGAAAGTTCTTGTTGAAATGTTGGCCCCCCCCCCTGTTGCGATATATGACGTTAACCCACGCACTTCGTCTGTCCCTCCAGATGTCGGTTTTTTTCCGATTCCCCCCCTTTCCTCAAGTTTTTCTTTCGGACCTGATGAACTTCCCCGTTTTGCCATTATACTTTTGTCGTCGTATGACTGGTGGTCCTTGTCGAGCCCCTCTTTCATTCTGATAAACGTCCAAAGTTACCTTTCTCCCCCCCCCCTTTTGTTGTTTGTTTAGAGAGTCTTCCTTGCCAGGAATGGACCATTTGTTTCAGTGAATTGATTGGGACCTGTCGCTAACGCCCTGTCCCATCTCTCTTTCTCCCGGAAGTCCCTTCCAGTGTCAACGTCCTTCGGATGGGGCTAGGGTTCCAGCGCTTGTCCGTTTCATGTCCTCGGCACCTTGCCCATTTTTTACCTTCCCCCCCAAACAATAGGTTTGGGCTCTTGCCAAGTAGTGTATTCCTTCGGCCTATTTCCCTTCGACTCTAATTTGGTTTGTCCCTCCCCCCCCCCCCTTTCGTCTATAACAGGAATTTCCTTTCGAAAAAGTTTTAATTGCCCCCCATACGTTTTTCTCCTTTTTCACGTTCTTCTACACCTTTTTTCATAAGTTTCCCTTTTACTACGTTCCCCCTTTAACTGGTGATCCAATGATTTCAGTTTTCCCCCTGCCCTGTTATCCGAAATCTGGCCCCGGGCGGTTGGTCGTCTTCCCCCCTTCACTTTGCTAGACACATAGGGTTTATGTCCTTCCAGGGCCGGTTCAACCCCTCCCCTTTCGACACTGGGACGCAAGTTTTTCTCGGCTGCGTTTTTCCCAAATACTTTTTTGTCCTCTACCCCCAAGGCCCCTTCTTTTTTTGAGATTCTGCGTGTTCCCTACACCCCAGCCCCCCAACTCAGGTGTTTTTTCATCGGGTTTGCGGCTACCCCGTTGGTTTGTTATGTTGGTTTCCATGAAGAAACGTGTAGTGACTCTTCCCTTTCCGATCTTTTTTGCCGTTCCAATTTTTTTCGGCATGTTGGTTGTGGCAAAGACCACCCCCCTGTTTCCGATTTTGGCTTAGGTTCGGTTGCTCTTCCCCTGCAGTCCCCTTTTTCCCTTTTCATCTCTAGATCCTCCTCCGTTTTTCCCAAAAATCGTGACCGTGTTTTTTTTTCTGGCGCCTTTTTTTGCCCTTTCATTTCCCTTTTGGGTCCCGTTTCCCGAAACAAGAAATGCTCGGTCCTCCCCTACCGCTCCAGAAACCTCGGACAACCAATTAGTAGCAGTTCGGGCCACTTTTCCCAGCCCTGGAGCGAACCTTTGAACCCCCCAAATGGCTAGTTGGTTTAATCTCTGACCTTTCTTTGGACTTCTGACTTAAACCCTCCCCCGTTCCCTCTCCCTCCCCCATCTTACCACTAAACACACTTTTCCCCCGGCCTTCGGCCCCTCTCCAACGTGACCGGGGGTGTCCCAAAAACATTCGGCCCCAGTGCACAAAGTAGTTTTTTTTTTGCCACCCCCTTTTTTAAAAATTCTACCCCCCTCTCCGAGCACCCCCCCTAGGAGTAAAGAGGCCTTCCCCAGTATCAAACCACCCACCCCCTCAAGTCAGCTTTTGCGCGAAATGCCACATTTTCCCGGCTTTTGGTTTTTTCCCCCCAAATCCAAGTTAATTTTTCCGCTCCCGTAAACCTCCCCATTCTTCCGAATTGCTGTGATTCCGTTTGAGACTTTTACCCCCTGGCAATTTTTGGGTTCCGTCTCCTTGGGATCAATTTTTCAACTCTCTTGCTTCGCCCCAAAAAGACCGTGGAGATTGACTTCGTTTCAGTAAACCCCCTTTCGTCCCCCCCCCCTTCTGCATTTTGATATTTGGTATGTTAGGCACCCTGCCCCACCCCTTCCTCAACGTACTCTGTTGCTGGGCAGTGGGCCCCCCCTTTCCCCTTGGGAAGGTCTTGGCGTTTCTTTTTTTTTCCCCCCCATTAATTTCTTGCACTTAAGGAGTTCCTTTGGCGCTCTCTGATCTTTCCTGCACCCCCCCAACCCCGCTTCGCGGCTTCATACTTGTAATCATTTGGCCTTTTCCCTAGATGATAATCAACCCTTGGCCCGAAGATTGAATCCGCTGTCCCTCCCTCTCCCCTTTCACATGCTTCTTTTTCGATCTAATCGCCACGAACCATCAAAGAAAGCCTTACTTCCTCTGTTAAGGGGGCGAACGACCCCCAAAAAAACAACCCCCCAAAACGCTACTTTGTGTTCCCCCCTTGCCCCTGTTTTGTTTCAATCCCACCCCCCCAACCAAAGTCTTTTTCCCTTATGGGCAAAAAAGGGCTTCTTTTGGCGGCTATTGTAGTTTTCCGGCTTTTTGTGTTTGTCGAAACGCGACTTCTCGTACCGAGGTCGATACCCCCCCTCAATGCACTTCCGTCTCCTCCCTTCTTTTTTTTGTTGTTCAGGAGAGATCGGAAAAATCATTCTGACTGGGTTGGAAATTATTTCTCCGCTTCGTGACCGCTCTTTTTTCTTTTGACAAACACGCCACTTCTCCTCCCAATAGCCGCCCTCCCCCTTTCCTCCCCTGGCTCTCCTTTTTTTGTCTTTCATCAACCTTTTTTCCCCTTTCACCCTTCTTTTTAGTTTTGTTTCGTTCGCCGCTCAGGTTCTTTTTTTTCTGGTTTCAGATGATCGCAGCGTTCTCCCAATTTTTTCCTTTCGCAATTGCCTCTTCCATCCCCCAACCGAAACCCCACCCTTCTTTCAACCTATGTCCCCTGATTCTCACTTAAGGGCTTCCCCCCACTGATCCAAATCACTTCCGGCTGTCGTTTTGGCTACTATCCCCTTCTTATCAGCCTTTTTTTTCCTTTTACTCTCTCCCGCTTCCCCCCCCCCCCCCAATTTTTCCCCAATTTGGCCTCCTGTGCCCCCTACGGTGCTCGTGTTTGTGCTGCCTGATCCCCAACTGTTATCCAGTGCCCTTTCCTGCGAAGGGTGTTGGTTTTTCCGCTCTTCTCGTCCGTTATTTTTCCCGGTCCCAGTTATTGCACAGGAGTCACTGTTTCCCCCAAGTTTTGCCGTTGACAATCCTGATCAATCCTCAGTTCTCTTTCTTTGACGGTGCCCCCTTACCAAACTGGTTTACGCGACTAGTATTTGGATTCCCTTATGCGACAAGCTTTACTTAGTTCTTTTGTTTGCCTCCCCACGGAGGTGCCCTCTCGGCGCGCGTCGATTTTCTTTCCCCTAGCCTACCCTTTTGTAGTTCCCATTCGGACGAGTACTTACACCCTTTTAGTCTTTGGATTTTCTTTTCCCCCTTTCCCCGTTTTCGTTTGGGTGGGTTGGTGATCACCTCTTTTTTTCTATGATTACACACTAATATGAAGGATTCCCCGACTTTCTCTATTAATGTTCCGCTGCTAATGTTTCTCGGTTATGGATGCCTTTATTACCTCCCCCTTCCTCCTCCGTGGCTGACGGGTTGGTTTTTTGTCGACTTGTCCCCCCTATTTGACACAGCGCCTTCCCCCCCCCGATTGCGTTTTGTCGGACCTTCCCAAATTTTTTTTTTTTTTTGGTAATTCGGAATCCGGATTTTTTGTTTGGAACCCCCCCTTTTCCTGGGGCGTCCGTCCCCCCTTTCCCCACAGTACCTATACCTGGCCTGCTACTCACTCTGCTGGTGCTAAGGTAAAAACATACTTAAGCGGTCAAGCAGTTCCCCTAGTTCGTGGCGGGGGTCCCCCTATTGCACTTTTTGTTGTTTTGGTCTTTCCTGACCTTCATTTGCCCCCGCTTGCGAGGCCCTTTTTTTTTTTTCCAAGGGTGTTCGGCCAGGTTTGTATGTTTCCCACCCTTATTGTGCTAGGCTCGTCTCGCCCTCCGCAACCCTTCCCCTCCCTGCTTTCGGTAAATTTTGAGCTACTTAAGTTTTCTTTTTCTGGGCTGTTTGGACTCTTCCCCGTTTACCCCTTTTTTTAAGGGACATATTTCTGCCAAGCGTTTTTCACGTAGTCCTGTCCACCCGTATTTGGCTGCTTGCTCCTCCTTTAGCCGTCCCTTCGTAGTTTTGACAAGTGTCATCGAGAGTGTCACCTGGTCCCGTTGAATTCTTGGCCCTGCCCTGTCCCTTTCGACAGCTCTTGGCCCAACTATTCCTCCGATGCCAAACCCCCCCCTCCCCATGCCGATTGCACATGACCTTTGATCGCGCGAACCACAGTTCCCCCTAAGGAATCTCTCTGCCCCCCTTGCAGCCCTACTCTGCAGTATCGAATGGTTCCGCTGAGCCCCCCCGATCCCTTTTCCTTTTCTTTCCACGAAGCCAAATTTCATAGCTCTCCCCTTTTGTTTTTTTTTGAGGAGATTGGCTTCGGTTTGTCGTGAATGGCAACTTCTCAGTGCTTCCGCTCGCATATACCTTGTACCTTCTTTCCACGTCCTTGATCCCCTTTATGGTGCTCGGTTGAGAACTGATCATCTCTTCCATGGGCATCGCAGCCTTTTCGGTTACTCCTCTCTTTTCTCAAATGTTTGTCCCACCAATTTTCTATCCACCATTTTTTTTTTCCCTATTCACTTTCCCTTTTTTTCTTGATTCTCAGTTGCACCTTGTTTTTCTAAACCTCTTTTTTCTTGGCCCAAGGGATCCTTAAATAAAAAAGAGCCAGCCCCCCTCCGTCCCCCCCGCTTGACTTTGAGTGGTCTTTTTGAATAAGCCTTTTTCATGTCTCATTTCAATCGTCGACTGCCCCACCCTTCCCACGTTGGTGAAACCCCCCTTGCTTTTCGTTTAGGCACCTGACGTTTGGTTACTCAAGTCTGATTGTTTAGGTTTTTCGATGCGGTGGACCTTTTTTCAGTTCCCCCCCCTAGCCCACTAGTTTGGGATTTTTTCCAGCCCAACACCCCCGCCTTTCGAATTCCCGAAAGGGCGGTTCAAATGGCGTGTTTTTTGCAAACCCCCAGATGTTTTCGGACTTTACTAAACATTCTGATTGCCCTAGTCCGGTCCCGTTTTGCCACGTTTCAAAAAACCCTGCTTCTGGCTTTGAGACGGGTTTTTTTTTTTTGTGGCCCCGGACCGCCAGCCGCCTTCCCCCGTCGCAGGGCCCTGTCTCCTTTCTGGTTAATTACTTTTGGTTCCTCAATTGGGTTTTCCCCCAACACGACCACCCCCCTGGCCCCGCTTTTCTTAAGGGCTGGCGTTTTCGACTTGCGCACTGCTACTTCGTCCTTTACTTTTCCATTAGGGTTTACTCGTCTTGTAAAATCGGTTTTTCCAAGTCGGTTCCGCCCTTTGCCACGTCATTTTCAACTCTTTTTTTTCTATTAATTTTTCCCTTATAAGCTCCAGAAACCCCCGAGTACACCCCTACCTTTAGCGCACGACCATTCTTTAGTCCTTAGTCCCCTGGATTCCCCTACCGGGCCCATCCTGTTTGATTCTTTTCTTTTTCATGGACTATTGAAGTTCCTTTTACGCCTTTTCCACCCACCGAACCCCCCGTGTTCACCTGTCCTAAAACAACCCCCCCAAGGAAACAGTTTCCTTCCCCTCCTCCCTCCCTGTGAAACCTTTTCTTACCAGTCTGGAACACGGAGTGAACCCAACTCGGCTCCCCCAAACTAATTCCTTGCGTCTTTCCTTCTTTTCTCTGCCTCCCCCCCTTCTGCCCAACCCCCACGAACCTTCAAGTTCAAGCTTTTGGTTGGCCAAATTCTTTTCAAAAGACGTTTTTTTCAATTTCCTTGCTTTCCTGCTCCCGACAAGGATCACGTCCCCCCCACGTGAGGAGATTGTCAATTTTTTCAGCTTTGGTTCCGTCTTCCCCTGTGGTGCACTCACTTTCACTCGATTCTTTCTCAGACGGTGCCCGGCTTTGATCGTCAGACCTTCTCCCACCCATTTTTTTTGAATTTGGTTTTCCCCTTTGATGTCTTTTTTTCTTCAGTCCACACCCCCCGGCAAAAACCGCAGGTGTTCTCCTGGGCCCCCCAACCTTTTCATTGTCTGAAGGGGGTTGCAGATAGAGTCCATCACAGTCTGCTTTTCCCACTAGAGGACTTTTCTTCCTTTTTTCCGGCCAAAAACCCTTCCCAGCGTCCCCTTGCTGGGGCGTCCCCGTTATTGGAAAGCCCTTTCTATGCTTTATCCCGGGGGCAGAGATTTCACCGACTTGGTTCGACTTTTTTTTTTCCGACTCCCCCTTGCCCACCTTTTTTCCCTTGCTTTTTCATTTTGTTTTCGATCCACAATCACTGTAGCCCTACCTTTCCCTGCCTCGTCTCTCAGCGGCGGGGTCCTCCCCTTTCCCCCCCCCCCACCACCCCCACCCCACTTTTACGAGGTAGATTGCCAACTTGGCCAAAATTGGGTGTGCGTTCAGTGCACCAACACAGGATCCGACTTCTTTCCTTATTGGTTTGCAAAGGCTTTTTTTTGGACGGTTATTGTATTTTTTTTTTTGTTGGATTGAGCCCCGACAACTTGTCATCTTCTTTATATTTTTTACGACGCGATTTACTTCCCCCCTTTCTCCTTTGACGTATCTATTGTTTCCTCCTCCCTTCCCTTTTTGTTTCTGCGCCTTCGGGAAATCAATTCTTGACAGGTTCATCGATGTAGAAATAGATGAATACAAGTTCGACCCCCCCAACCCGCCACTTTTCCCCACTACTTATTAGTTGCCAAGGCTCAAGGTTGCCACATAGTGGGCTCTTTTTTCTGTAAACCCCCCCCCCCTGCAACTTTTCTTACAAATATTCTGCGTTTCGTTCGTGTTTTTCTATGGACTTCTAGGTCTTTTCTTTAATTCTCTCTTTATCTCCTTGGCCTGAGCAAGTAACACCCAGGTCGAATTTGGTCCCGGCCTTTCCCCTCCCGCACCCAACTTAGTTCCTTTTTTGTCCTCCTTCCATCTTCACCCAGGGGCTTCCCCCCCAAGTCACAATACGCGTCTGTGTTTTGTTTTTCTACTTCTGCCATGTACTCTTCTTTTGTTCCCTTTACTGACCGCGAGTTTCCCCCAATTTGTCCCCTTTTTTTCTCCCTCGTTCAGGGGTGTCCACGCTTGTTGGTTCCCTAGACACCACCTGATCCTGACACGTTCTGGAAGTTTGGTTTTCTCTTTTTCCCGATTCATGGTCGTTCTTTGACCTCCCCCTTGTTTGTTTGCATTCTTCAAACCCTTGTTGGAATTCCCCCCCCAAGCGTGCCTTTGACCCCCGTTTACCCCCTATTGTTCCTTTCTCGTTCGGTTTTTGTGCAAATCCACCTCATTTGTTTCCCCCTTCATAGGTCTTGTAGAATTTTTCCCCCGCTGTTTTTTTTACTTTAGTATGTTGGTGTGTTGCAGAATTGAGGTCCTCTGTACGCTTGCCGCGTAGCATGATTTTAGTTTTTCGCCCGTTTTGTCCCCCCCGTTTTTTTTCTTCCCGTTCCTCTTTTACCATGTCCGAGGCGAACCTGTTGTGAGGGCTACTCCCTCCCCTCGTGCGGTGGGCGTTCGTTTCAGCGTAACCCTTTCATGCACTTTGATTACCCCCGCACACGATTCGTTTCCCCTTTTTCTTCATTCCATCTTTTTTCCCGCCAGCTCCCCCCTTAGGGTTGCCTCGTTTTTGTTTTTCCCTTAACGTGCCTTATCCCCTGCATTCGTGTTTCCCCCTCCCATTTGGCTTCATGGGCTCCCCCCCCCGACTTTGCAAAAGAATTGGACCAGCTCGGACCTACCCCCTGAGGCGAGTAGGCTTTCCCGTGTTCGGCCACCCGGCCCCCCCATCGGCCCCTTTTTTTACCCACCTTGAGGAGGGCCAAGTTACCCGCCGCCCGGCCTGTAATCATCGGTGCTGTTTTCTGGTCCCACCTCGTTTGGTCCCATTTCCTGCCCTATTTTGGGCTTGTCGATTTTTTCCATCCTTTTTTTCTGATTTCGTTTGGAACATTTTTCACCGCCGGTGAACGCCCAAGTTAGTCCCCTTTGGTTTGAAGGGGTGCTTGTCTTTTCTTTCCTCCCCCCCCCACTTTGGGCTTATAAATCTACCGCCCAGCCCCCGCAATCCCGTTTCTTGGTCCCCTGCGGTCTGAAGCAGGTTTCCCGGCCTCATTTGTTAAGTTTTCTTCGGACGATTTCCCCCTGAGTTGGGACATTCCTTTGCGAATACCCTTTTTAGTCGACACGTCTTATGAGTCCTTTTGCCATGAATCCTTGGGAGCCGCCGTGTTTCTTTCCTTGACCAAAAGGCTGAAATCTCTATTTTTCCCAAAACCGTTAACAGGAGCCTTCTTGAGTTTAAGACTGGCCAGAGTCACCAATATGTTGTCGAAAATCTTAAGTCCAACCTGGCCCCCGTCGCCTTTTTTTTACCATGCTCCCTTGATCCGTCCCCTGCCTCCCCGTCCATTCCTAGGAGGTGACCCCCCCGTTCTTCATATTTGCGGCGTCTGCCCCTTTTTCTTTTGGACACTTCTGAGCTTTTTTCAATCTCGGCAACGGAATGTGCAACTATCCTTCTTTCCCCCCTCCTTTTTTGAGGCTTTCCGCTCATACTTCTTTTTCCAACCTCATCGTTATTCGTGCACAGTCGCACGCGGCTATCTTTTGCTGCACGGGTTATCATTCTCCCCTCTTTATGGGCTTTCGGGTGCCGCTGTCTTCAAGTATTACATTGGGCTCCCTCTTAAATTTGAGTTTTCCTGCCATCTCTGCACGTTGTCTCTGGCCACCACCCAGTTTTTCTGTCATATCACCCTTATTCGTTTATTTCCCCCACTTTTTCTTTTTTACACTTCTCGTGCCGATTGTTTTTTCCAAATTTCGGCCAAGTGTTTATGGTGCAAAAACCACTCGTCGCCACACCCCCTTTTTCTGACGTCTTTTCCCACCACAGGAATGTCCTCAGTCCCAAATCGTCGACTCCCCGTCCAAGTTTGGTTGAAGGATGATGACAAAAATTGGATTTCTGCCACGCGTTTTTTTTGGGTCGAAATCTGGATGTGGGTCGGGTCCCCTAAGTGCAACTCCGCCAATATTGAGTTTTTAGACTCTCCTCCCAGGACCGCCTCCCCCGTTGGCAGGATAGCATTTTTTTTGTTTGTCCCCCCCACCGATGGTTCTTGGAAACCCAAGCCTGATTTGCCCCGGGATTGGGTTCCCTCCCCTCTTACAACTTCGTTTTGTCATGGTTCAGGTTGTTTGCCTGCCAGGGACGATTGGAGTCGCTCTTTTGGTGCAGTTTTGTTTTTACGGGCGCCCCCTTCCCCGGTTGCACCTCCACCCCCCTGTCCTTTTCTTGTGTGATCATTTGCTGTTCCTGCCTCGAACTTTTTTTTCTTGTCAGCTCCCCTTCCTCCTTCATCTTTTAGCGCGTTTTTTGTTCAAAAAGTTTTGCAAACAGTTTTGTGGCCGCCTTCTTGCCCTTTCCCATGGGTGTGCGCCACGAATGATTAACCCCATTGGTTTTCCCCTCTTTCCAGTCTATCCTCCCTCCCCCTGATGTGGAACTAATTTTAGCTGTTTTTTTTTTTTTTGACCATTCTAGTTTTTTAAGGACCCCATTTTCTGGCGAAATTCGTTGAAATCCTGATCAGTGGTAATCTCCTGCCGTCTTCCCCTTTGTCCCTTCTGATTTTTCCTTTGCACACTTCAAAACCGGAAAACTTGGGCCCAAGGACGCAACAAATCCCCCCCCTCTCCCCATCCCAAACGTTCTCCGTCCCATGTAAAAACGCGACGGTAAAGTCTTTGACCAAAAAACTCTTTTTGTTTGCCAAACCGTTGGTCCTTCATTTTCAGCGCTCTCTGCGTAACCGCGGGGCCCCCTTAACCCAACACGGAACCCTTCAATTCAGAGCTTGGTTTCGCCTCCCCTGCCTTTTCACGTTTACCTTTCTTCCCTGGACCCCCTTGTTAAGGGTCCTGCTCCGTGACTACCCTACCGCGGGTGTCCATGATGAGTCAAAGCAGCTTTTTTTGCCTCTTTGTTGGATCCCTTTCAGTTTCCTTTGCCCCAAACTTACTGCCTTTCCTTTGACGTCTCTTGGGGACCTACTCATTTCCGTGTCCGCGATTGATGCTTCACCAGTTTGATGTACTCTTTCATTCCCCCCCCCTTTCGCACCTTAGTGTTTTTTTCCGTGTCGGCTGCAACTTGAACCTTGAGCGGGTCAGTTTTAGCTTTTCCCCTTTTCCCCCTTCTGCAAACTTGGGAATGGGTTTTTGTTCCTTTGCCAAAAACCCCCCCCCCTCACCCCCCCACTGGGGCGGCTTTATTTCTTCTTCAATTCCCCCCCTTTTCTCGATTGACCGTGGAAACCAGGTCTTTCAAAGTCATTTGTTACGTTTCCTGGGCAGCTTTCCAAATCCCCTTTGCCCCATGCTCAGATCGAATCCTTTTCCCCCCCCCTTCCTGACTTAAATTTACTTCCCGTTTTTTGTCCAACCCCCTTTGGTCCTCCCCGAAAAAAAAAAACGCTCCTCCTGTTAGTACCTTGCCCCCATTTTTTTGCTTTTTCAGCAACCAAAAACAGCCGATTTCTCCCGTAGCTCTTTGCCCAAAAAAAACGGGCTTTCCTGCCTCCAGGCTATTGTACTTTGCTTGCAAGCTTGGGTTTTTTCTGCCCTTTTCAGATTGGCTTTTCTATTTCTACTTAACGTAGCTTTTTCCGGAAGTGT
>Ga0179591_1295475_pt1 | contig 20488 bp, 22 predicted proteins | sample CZOMad2_1_08_16f_FD_182891 | JGI IMG/M metagenome (GOLD analysis project Ga0179591, IMG submission 182891) | Vadose zone soil fungal communities from Angelo Coast Range Reserve, California, USA - CZOMad2_1_08_16fungal (PacBio error correction) | ecosystem: Environmental > Terrestrial > Soil >... | reverse complement strand
TGAATCTAGCCCCCGCCCCTTTTGTTCCTCTTTCTGCCCCTTTCTTATGAACCCCCCTTCCCCATTAAAGGAGTCCGCCGACCAAGCCTCGCCTCTTCCCCTTTTTTTCATGTCCTTTCCCTTTTTCCTTTTCCTGTTCGGATGATGTCTCCCTATTTCCCCCTTTCGTGTCGGACCATTATGCCCTCCGCTCCCTCAGTGAACGATTTGGGAGGCGTCATTTTTTCGCCCCCCTCTCGGAATCTCAGGTTGATTTTATACCCCCCTGGACTTTCTCCTTCCCTTTTCTTGGTCGTTGCCAAGCCATTTCCCTCCTCCCCTTGTTTCAGGCGATGAAACTCGGGCCCCCTCTTTTTCGAGGTTTGACTCCCGTGAATGACACAATCCCTTTATTTACACCCCCCCCTTCGTACACTTTTTATGACCCCGAAATACGGCCCCTAAGAGAGGATGGGCGGGCCTGCGTGCGTGGTCCCCAGAGCTAAAAGAGAGAAAAACCTCACTTCTTTTCTTTCCACTTGGATGTATTCATCTTTTGGTCCCTAGCGGGCCGCAGCTCGTTCTCCCCTTCCCCCTTTTCTGGATATAGTAGAAGGACATAGTCCCTCACCCCCCACCAACCCAAAACCATTAACTAAGTTGAACTTTTACTTCGAGACTGACTTCCAATCTCCTCCTATCTCCTTAGACCCCCTTTTTTGTTTTGCGTGAGAGGACTCTTCTTGCGTCGACGTCTCGGCTTACGTTCAATCCGTTTTGTCCCTTTCCGAGGAAAGCTCCTCCTAGCTTAAGAATTGGGATTTCCTTTTCCGCTAGGGCAGTCCCTCTTTTTTTTTTTTACAGAATAAACAAATTTCTGATAGCTTAGTTGTTTCTCGCGTGGCGCAATTGGCCTAACCACGAAATACCGATTTTACCCTTCTTTGAATTCTAACCCTCTTCTTTCTTCTTCCAAGTTTCTTCATCCTCAGGTTTCCCTTGCAGGGCCGCAGGAAAGGTTCATCCAATAGGCCCTTTCGCTGTGCCCGCTTCCATGCCACTTTCATTTCTGACCGAGTTACTCCCAACTATTATCGACGGGAACGATTCCTTCCTCACCCCTGCTATGCCGATCGTCTTAGCCTAGCCGCCCCACATGCTATTCGAATGACTCTTTTCGTGTCGAACCCTCCACCGCAACCCCCCCCCTTCCCCGGTCATGTTACATCTAAAGATGTCGATCCTCCTTCAGGCGGCAATACACCACTGGTGTCTACAGGAAAACTGATTCTACGCTTTTTCCCATCCCTTTTTCGGATGACCTTTCCCTCTTTGGGCCTTTTGTTGCAATAATGGCTGATGGTCAACCTGCCTTCATCCCCGGCTCACGGAAGGGGGCGACGATGCCCCCTTGTATGGGCGGTTTCCCCAGTGGTCAGTAAACGCCATCTTCCATCTAGCCCCCTTTTCCCAGAGATTTTCATCTGGGAATCTCCTATAGCCTTTCTCTTTTTCGCTTTGTCGTCCATTATGTTCACTGCACGGCACCATTCCCACCAGGACCCCCAGTATAGTTGTGTTACGAGGTTTTTCCCCTATTCCGCGCTCCGTCCGGGCCAGATGTCGTGTTTTTCGTAAACGGTTCATTTGACCCCCTCCTTCCTATTGTCCTCCACTCTTACCTATTATTCTTGTCGTAACGAGGTTTTTCCTTTTTTTCTGGTAGAGGGTCATGCTTCTCAGCGGGTCCTTGTCTTTAGGCTTTACCTTCTTCCCAGGATGCTGATTTTTCTGCTCTAAGTCTCACTTTCCTCCCTTACTTTTCTTTCGGCCAGCTTTAACCGCAGGCGTTTTTCCATCCCCCCGTCCGTCGTCATTGACAGAATATCCGCCCGCAGTGATCACACTTTTTCCCCAATATCTTCTGAATTCCTCCTCAGTCCTTTTGCAGGTAGATCTTAACCTTCCTACTTTTTCTTTTCAGGTAAAAGCCTCACACGATTGCCCCGATTTTCCGCAGCCTCCCGGTCCGTCTTCTCACTGGACAAACTTTAGACCTTCCTTGTAGGTTGATTATTTTCCTTTCCATTAGACGTGCTTTTCGCACTTCCTTTTGACGTCTTTCATTACTTTTGAGGTTGTGCAGTATACCCTTTCCAGGATGGCCCCCTCCTAGGACTTAGTTTCCCTTTGTTCCTGATTCCGTCTTTTCTGCCTTTGCCGGCCCCCTTCCTTTTCCAGAGTGAAAAAATGGTCCCTTTCTTGAACATTTCGGCGAAATCTCCGCTTTAAGGATGGATTTTCTTCCATCTTGCGATTTGTTTTACCCCCTCTTTCCTTTTACTTTGAAGAGCTTCCTCACGCCCGATGTGTGAGAGGAGCCCCATCAAAGAATACCAATTTTAATACTCTTGTTTCTCTAGATTATTGGTTCCCTTTCCTTTCTTTTTCTACAGTCACCCCTCCTAAGCCTTTCGCTCTGAAACGGTAAGGCCTGCAAATCGACACCCCTGTAGCGTTGAATATCCCCTTTCCCCCTTTCGACGGTTAGACTTTCCCCCTCACTCCCTTTTGCCGCCGTTACCGCCGTCCGTTAGGAATTTCCTCGAACCCTGAGATTTTTCCTATTCCCTTTTTTTTCCCCCCTTGCCTGTGACTTGAGAATCCTTCCCACGACCTCCGACTCCTGAAGCTCTTTCCGTTTTTTCCGCAAATTTTAAGAATGCCCCATGTGAAATCCAGGCCCCCCTTAGTATCGGGAAATTTTTAGTGCTAAAACCCTTCCAAGAAGACTCGATCCACCACTCCGCGAAGATATTGTATTTCCTTTAAGATCCTGCCCCTCCCATGATTTCCGGTATGTTTGCTATTCTTACACCCCGGGGGCCCACGAGACCCCCTCCCCCTTATGAATAATTCCAAATTTTTCTCCTTCTTGCGGTATATATTCTTTTTCACTCGGAATTTGAAGTTCCTTCTCCCCCTTTTTCCTTTGCCTTAGATAAGGCATGGTTTATGCTTATATAGGCCCCTTGAAACGCCGCATTGGCTCCCACCAAACCGAGACTTTTTCTTAGGAACGATTTTCCATTTTTGTTAGTCCTCATTCAGACTCCCCCAGCACATAACAAGATTTTAATCATGGAATGGATTTTCTCTTGTCGACGACCCTCGATGCCCCTCCTTACCTTTTCATGAAGCTGCCCCTTCTCCCCCTGACATAGGCGAAGGAATCCTAGTCTGTTTGACCCCCCTTGGCGACCCAAAGTCCCTCTGAATTTTCCTTTTTTCCCCCTCCCCCCCCCCCCAATTTTCCCCTCCCCCCCGGATTACGCGATCTCCCTTTGGCTGGCGATTCTCAAAGCCTTCACCGAGCGATTGATCATGACCTTTGTCGTTTAACCTGAACAGCCCCTCTCGGCCAAGACCACGGGCAATTCTCCCCTTGCTTGCCGCTGTCTAGCTTTCCCCTTAGTTGTCCCCACCACGTCACGCCCCTAGAACGGGCCTTCTCCTACAAAGCATTTGGAATCCTAGATATCCTTTTTTTTTTTCCTTTCACAGTTGATGTTCAGATCCTTCCATCTCGACAAGGACAGGCTTGCCTTTGTTAGTGTACCCTACTCCCTTTGAATTCATATTTGTTTTCGTCTGGTGCCTCAAGCTCGTCCCCTCTTCTATCTTAGGATTGACTTCTGCCCCTGCGTCTTGGTTGAACGCTTGAAGAATCCCTTCCTTTACACAGCGCCTCCTCTTTTTCTCTTTATCGCTTTTTCTTTCTTTTTTCACCGCCGTGATAAAATTCCTTCTACCTTTTTTCTTAAGCAACTTTTACGATTCTACCCTTTTTTGGTGCTTGGAGTCTTCCTCTAATCCGAATCACCAACCACATTTTTTTCCTTTTCAATGGGTGTATTACCTCGTGGTCGATCGGACCGAAGCTCCCACATAGGTTCTTCTCTTTCTTTCAGGCTGCCCCTTCCCTCGGCCGTTGAATAGTCCGGACGCGACTGGACTGCTTCCTATCTCCCCCCCCCCCAATCCCAGTTGTTAGTGATTTCCTCTTCTTTCGGAAGCAGTTCCTCTATTTCCCGTCCTTTAACTCTTTTTCCCACTCCGGTATTAGTAGACTCAGAACGAAGACTTTCCCCCCTTTGAAGTGAGAGATATTACTCCCTTCCCCAAGTTTGTCCACTTTCCCCACGTCCCTTTTATTTTATCGAGTTTTCGGCTCCGCACCCCCAGCAATTCCCCCCCCGCTTATTTCCCGTCACATAAGGCCCTTTATTTTCTCTTCGTAAAGGAGACCCCTTTCTAATAACCAGTTTGGTCCTTCCTTCAGTTTGCGGGCACCGGAGAATACTTCCCTCCCGGGAAGACCTTTTCAGCGCGCTTCAAAATACCAGGCCCCTTTTTCCCTCCACTTTCAGAAGGCGGCTCCTGATGCATTCGTCAATCAATCCTTCTCCTACCTCACTTCGGCCAAAAGAACTGCGCCCCCCGGATTCTTTTTTCTCGGGAGTGTAAGAAGTTCAACCTTCTTTTCCCCTTCCCTTCTGGTCTATCTCCATGTTGAGACTCCCATCCTCCTTCCCCACTGGGACATGAACGGACCACTTATCTTTAGCCTGAATGCTGTCGGTCCCCCCCTTTCGATGTCCAGGGTTGTGTTCCATAATTTTGTCTTTTTCCACGACTTTTAGCAAGGCCTTTTTTCAGCTGTTCCCCCCTTCTTTCCGAGGCTGTGATGTGTAGGGACAACCCGCAAGGCGCCTTTGACTCTCCCCCTTAGAGATTTCCCCTTTTTTCCTAGATCCGCTCCCCTAAGATTCCTTTTTTTCGCCGTCTTTCTTCCCTTTTTCCGGCACGGAAAGGCGGCTTTTGTTTCTTAAGGGTGAAAACTTGAGCGCCGGTTTTTTCCCCCTCATTTTTTTCTCCCCGAAGATATGGACCCAGTCAGGTTGGCATAATCTAATTCCTTCATGCACGACGTGACCGATGATGTGGCTGGAACTTTTTTAAGCACCATGCCACCTAATCTTGGCAAATTTCCCCCACGGCGCTCTGGATTTTCCTTCCCCCTTTCCCCTGGGTTCGCGGACCTTCAGTCGCGGGGCATTCCATCCATGGCCGTCATCTTTAAGCCAAGCCATTACTTCTTCTCTCCGAAGTACAGGATATTAGACCCTTTCCAGCAGGCCCGGAGACACTTTTTGGAGGTCTTTTGTTCGTCTCGGTCCCCCTTTTTCCGGTGAGATCTGCATCCCTTCCCCCTCTTTCATTCTTCGGTTACAAGCCATCCCTGTGCGCGCTTTAGATTGGTCCTCTCCCCCCTGTTCGGATTCTTTTCGGAAACATGTCTTCTTATTTTCTTATTGCTTAATGTCCATGAGACTTTCTTTCTCCACAGGGAGGACTTTTTTCTCCCTTCCACGTATTTCTTGTTTTCCCTTTTCCAAAGTCCATGGCTGGAATTTCCTCCTCCTTCCCGTTCCGGGATACGAATTCCTCCTTGTTTGAAGGCTTCCTCAGATTACACCTTTCTGAAAAATCGCCCTTCTTTGACCTTTTTCCGGCGTCGTCGCGAGAAATGGTGCCCGGTCAGCGTAAAGTGTCCCCCGAGACTGACGTTCCCCTGACCCCTTCTTTTTCCTTCCGGAAGAAAGCTTCAGGGCCCCCATCCTCTTCTTCCCCCATACCTACGTTGTTGTTGTGTCTTTTTCACCTTTAGCTGGCTCTCCTGAACTTGCGGCTCCCTTCTTTCCTCAACGGTACTGAATAGTGGGCCACGCCCTAAATTCTTCTCTCCGAAAATATCTTCCAATTCCTCTTTGCTCCCTCCCCTTTCCATAACTACTCCTCTTCACTCCGCCCTCTGACGTCGTTTTCCCCCTTCCCTCCTTTCCTGCTTAAATGATCTTCTTCTCTCGGACGACCGACGCAAGCCGTCACGTCACCCCATGTCCCCGTTCGCACTTCCCATTGCCTTTGGCATAGACGGCGAAGGCCCCCCTCCTTTCCTTTTTTTCCGAGACCATGAAGTCCGAAGGCGAGACAAAATTCGCACCGCCTTCCTCTGTGGAGGCTTAGCCAGAATTGCCTTTCCCCGTTTGCAGATAGACCAGCCCCTTAAGCCCCCCCCTAAAACCCTTCTTTCCTTTTTTTTCCTTGTAAGGATTTTCCTGGGGTAACGGCAGACTTCCTCTGAGCGCATCGGTGTCCCTTTTTGAGACGGCTTCTCATCCCCTTTTTCTAGGCCCCTACACATTCCCAACGTCCTTGAAAATTTCAGTCCCTAGACGACTTGGGTTACCCCCCTCCCCCAGCTTCGGGTTTAGGCATACACTCCCCGCAACTCCCTTACATCGTGACTCCCCCCAATATTTTTTTTTTTTTCGGATTTCTGCTCCTCTAGACCTTACGATGTTCCTCTACCTTTCCGCCCGATCCTTAGCGGCGAGCGTGTCCTCGTCAGTCCTTGGCGCACCTTCCGAAGCCGTTCTTTTTTTCGTAATTCAGCCCAGAAGCAGCAGGCCCTTTATGGCATGGCGAGGATAGATGCCAAGCTCCCCCCATAGAAATCCCCTAGTTCAACTTCGCCTTGGCTAAATTTACCCTCTTCAATCCAGGAATCAATTCCGCTTCTTACAGTATTGCCTCTTCCTTTTGCCCAGCGAAATCGACTTAACTCCCTTCGAAAGTGCGCTCAGACCCCTCCTTTTGTCTGCAGATTACTCATAGCTTCTTTCGTCCCCCTTGATTTCCTCCTATTGCGGATATTTTCATCCCCCTTATACTACCACTGATTTTTTTTCCGGGTTTGCCATTCTTCCCCTCACGATTTCCCATCATTGCAATGATGTGGGGGAGTTCTTTGGACACGTCCCCCCTCTCTAGCAGGTGTGGGATGAATCGGTAATGACAGGATAAATTTCTCTTTGGCGTTGAATCATGCCAGTCACCCCGTCTTTCCGCGAGGAACAGTCCCTTACCTCGGCGGCGATAGCCCTTCTTCAGCATTTTTTTTTTTTCCCACAAATCTTTCTTCGACACTTTTTTTAATTACTCCCTCCTCTAAGTCAAGGATGTGACGCTCTCTTCGCGTTGCGGCCCATTTTCGAGCCTCCCATCCCACTCCATCCCCTTTTTCGGTCTTTCTAGTATCTCCTTTGTTAGATCTCGCCTATCTCTTTCCTTTTTCCCTCTTCAGGCTTCTTAGTCCTGACTTTTCGATGAAAAACTAATTAACCCATTCCTTCTTCCCCGCCCCCATATCCCCCCCCCCCTTCCTCTGTTTTTTTTTTGAGATAGGTCGGAATCCCGGTCCCCTCTTCTCGTAAGGTTTACGTTACTTAGTTCCCCCGGCAGTCGAGGACCGCCTTCCCCCGGGGAGTCTGTTTCAAGCTCGACCCTAATTCCCCCCTTTTTCCCCCGACCTTCGCTTATTCATTTTGAGGTCTCGCCCGGCCGAACACGCACTCCCCCCTTCCTCCTTCTGCATCGGTGACTCCGGGTCTCCCTTAAAAAGTGGTTCTTTCCCCCAGAATAAAGACCTTTCCCCATACACGCTTCGGCTTTTCTTCCCGGTATACTACCTCGACTCCTTCTGTCCTTCTCTGGTCAGGTCTTCCATGAAAATCATTGTCCTTTCATCTTAAACTCCCCTTCAGGCATGGGCATTTCCCCCCTCACTTTCTTTTCAACTTCCCCTTATTCTGATTTTCTTTTTTAGTAGTCACTGAACCCTGCCCCCCCCCCTGCTCCCAAGCCTGAAGGTACCCTACACAGGGCAACCGGCCCACCTTTCCCCGTACGCGTCCTCTCCTCTTAAGTGAAAGTACCTTTTTTCCCCACGCCCGTTACGAAGCGTTGCCAGCTTCCGGCTATATTTGTCCCCTTCCTGTGGTGGGTCAATCATTTGTGATGGGTCCCCACAAGAAACAATTCCTACTTCGCAGGCCTTGGGAGAATCTCTTCCCAGTCTTTTCGAGGCTGTTTGAAGTTTTCCAAGGGAAACCCAAGGTCCCTCACCACTTTTAGGAATCTTGTTGCATAATCCTCTCACCTTTACAGGCCTTGAGCGAGTGTCATTCTGACTCGGCCCCTGGCCGTCTTCGCCCCGGTTTGTTAGAACTTTTCCGGTGAAGATTCCCCTGACGCCTTTGCTAGATTTCGTTTGGCGCCCTCCTGGCCTCTCGGCCTTTCCGAATTCTTTTTCTTTCCCCTGACCCCTCCTGAAATGATTATGCGTCACTTTCTTTTCGGTAAGGTGCTGGTCACTATGCCTCCACCGAAGATGGGCCCGTTTCCCCCCCCCCCTCAAAAGGATCGGTTTTTTCTTTGTGGAAGGCAACCTTGCGTGCCTGTGAGTTACGGTGTGAAGGTTGGACTCAATCCTTTTCCGGCATCAATGCAAGCTTCCGCCTCTCTCGTCTACCCTTCCCAGGTGACCAGAAGCGACAAAGGCATTCCTTCCTTCTCAACGGCAACACTCTCTTCAGCCTTGTTTCGACGATGGGTCCCCTTTTGTGCCTTCCCCCCCCCCTTCGACAGACTTTGAAATAAGGGTCGGTGCTTGCTTAAAGCAACTCCGGCGTTTTTTTACGCATTAGGTTAGGCTTTACAGTCCCCCCAATTTTTCCTGGGTGGCAGGTCTCCGGCCTAATGTAGGTTCATGAGAAGTGATTCCCCTTTCCCCACGTGGGATTAATCCTCTGGTACCCGTTTTTCGTTCTCCCATTCCCTTCTTTCTTTTCAGCCCTCGGACCCTTTGTCCGTTCGTTCGTTGCACGTGCCACCTCGGCGAACCTCTTCTGTGTCAACAAGGGTCCCCCCTCTTGAGTAACTAGTCTTACTTTGTTTTTTTCATTGAGATATCCCTGGTCTCGTTGTCAACCCCCTTCCTCCTCCGTTGAACGACCGACCTTTGCGCAGCCAGCTTGCGGCCCTCCAAGGTGACCCCAGAATCTCGCTCTTTTCTCTCCTTTTTTTTGTTTGATTCTTGTTTTTCTATTTTCCCCTTACTTTTGGCTCCGCAAGCCCCCCCCCTCTTGCTTCTACCCTTTAAGTAAGCTCCTTCACTCGTTACTGTAACGTGGGCCACCCTTTATGCGATTTCCGCGAGAAATAAGCCACCTTCCTCAGGTGTTTATTTTCCTCCCCTATTTTTTTCCCCCCCTTTCTCCGCCTGTCCCCAACCGACAGGACTTCTAGTGAAACCGGACCCCCCCCCTTTTTGCCGTGGTTTTCCCTTTTTTCAATCCTCCTTGATTCAGCAAGCGGCCCTACCTTTGAAGCTCAAGAGCCGCCGTTTCTCAGCTTCTTTCCCTCCCTCTTCGGACCCCTTTACCGGAGAACCCCCGTCGACAGTTCCGGACAGGTTTTCACCTTCCGGAACGTTTTTTTTCTATCAACCTGACCCTTGACTCTCTGTGGATGTTCCGTAAGCTCGCCCCCTTTTTTGCAACCGTTTTCCCGATTTACCTTCCCGTGGTTTGCCCATCGTCGCCGTAAGAACCTTTGAAATGTAGCGAATGCTTTGCATTTCTGATGATAATTTCTGAAAGATTTTTATCTGACCCTAGAATATTCGGGAGATGTTCCTTAACGCCTCCGAGTTTATTTTGACTACTTTTTTTCTGCCAACGGACAAAAGTCCGAAGAAATTGAAGAACCCCCCCCATGGGCTAGACCTCCTTCTTGGGTCTTCCAGATCTGGTACCAGGCATACTCTCTACATCCAAGCAGCGGAAGACCATCATCATATTTTTAAGTGGCGATTTCAGAACGAGTACTATGATTCCCACGCCGAACCTTCACCTTTCATTAGCCCACTCCCCTTCCTCCGGGCATGAGGGTCCGTTCGCTGTCACCCCTCGACACCGTCACACTTCCCTCCTGCCTCTGCATCTGGGACGAAGGGACGCGCACGTCCCATTGGATGAGTTCCCCTATCACTTCCCCGATTTTCCTCTCAATTCGACTTCCTTTCCCCTTTCCCAGATCCAATCCTTCGTCACTCCTCTGCCAGCTGCCACGTCCCTTGCTCTCCTTTTTCCCCTTGCCAGCGCATTTTTCAACCCCCAAACGTCCTCCCCACCACCCACCGGCAGGAGCCGACATTTTTTTTTCCCCCCCCTTTCCTATATGTTTGCCTTACAGTATGGCCCCTTTGTCTCCCTTTCTTTTATGATCACCGATATTACTACAACCAGGTTTTGCGTGTTTCCCTTCTTAAAGACTTGTAGCAAATAGTTTTCGTTGGCGGCTTCGACTTTCCCCCCCTTGCAAGTACGATCCCATAGGATTTTCTTTTTCCCCCGTAACTTAATCAGTCTTCCTTCTCGTAATGCTTTTGAGTGAAAGCCTTTCCCCCTTCTCGGCCCGTGTGACAAATTCGCTTGGGGCTCGGGTCTTCGCCTTGCAGCAGTTGCAGTTCGTCCCCCGTCATTTTTGCAATTTCCCTCCCCGGCCCTCATGTAAGACGTATGTTCTTTATCGAAGTTCAAGTTTCTGCGTTTGCTTCCCTGGCGATTTAGTGACACAATTAGGTTGACCTTTTTTCCACAGTTCGACCCTGGGTTCCCCTTCCTCCCTCTCCTGAGCATGCCCCTACTTGAGATTTCGTCGACCGATTGACGGTCACGAAGTGACCCTTCCGTCCGCGACGCGGACCTGATGCCCGACCCCCCCCCCTAAGTTTTTGTTGAGAGAGAACTTCCCCCGTCATTACGAGTCCCCTCGGTACTTTTTTTTCCACTTTCAACGGCATTTAGAGGAATCCTCCGAAATTACTCCGCATCCCAGTTTTCCCCCTCGTCTCTATATTCTTCCCTTCTGTCTTGAATACCCCCTGTCGAAAAGACCTGACTCCTTTTGTTCCCCTAGAGTGGGAGGCCGCCATTTTCCCGCACCAAAGCACTAAGGCCTCTTCGATCACTCCCTTTCTCCTTCGGGGCTTAAAGATCAACACAAGGTTTCAGAGGGTAATCCCCTGCAGGTGCTGCCGGCGCCATCCCTCTCCTCATCCCCCCGGTGCTTGTTCGGCTGAGGCCCCCTCTGTCATTCCAAGGGTTAAACGCAAGCCCTTATGGATCCGGTCGTCTTTCTGTTCTTTTCGAGTACGTTAATTCACCCCCCCCCTCTCCTCCCCCCCCAACAGGATTCTGATTAAGTTTAGCTTTTGCGGTGAATCAGGGAACACCCCCCCTTCCCCCCGGCATTTCGGTAATCTGATGGAAGAGACTCCCAGCTTTCTCCTTCCCCCCCCTCCCCACTGGTTCCTTGTGAAAGCCCACTCTTATGAGCGGCCGCTTGGTATGCTCCGCACGTTGATTCGTGGACAGTGGTTGTTTTTTAATATGTCGTGGGTCCCCCTTAATGAGACGGCGCGCAGGGTTTTGAATCTTTCACCTCTTCCGAGTGTGAAGCTGGTAAAGGGTCCCCAAAATTTCGACGCTCACATCGCTTCCCTCTTTCAAATCTGGGTACTTCCTTTTTCCCCCTTTTTTCGGCCGTTGAGAGGAGCTCTTCCTCTTCACGGAACCTTCCCCTCCTCCTACGTTTAGCAAGGTTTCTTGACGAGGCCTTTCGGAAGGCGTGTTTTTTTTCCCTTCTTTTGACACGGTTCGCGGGTAACCTCATAGTATGCGTCCCAACTAAGGCTTTATTTCTTTTCGTCGGGTAAGGTTGGGGTTACCTTTTTGCATTCCAAGAACTTTTACCTTTCCCCCGACCTTTCCTGCGACGTGTTCCGCAAGGGGCCCGCTGTTTGCGTTCGGAATGACTCTGGAATAATAAAGGCCCGATCTGTAAGGCACGCCTAACCGAAGACTTTGGTCCCCCCTCCAGTAAATTACCCTTCCACCTTTTCCCCCCCCGGCCAATGCAGGAAGTTGCGCCCTTCCCCTATCAGACGTTCTTGTTCTCCCTCTTCCACCTGTGTTGTAATCTCCCAGAAATTGCAATCCTTTATTCTTTCCCCAAGTCATAACCGAGCGTTTCGTTCGTTCGATTTGATCAGAATCGGTCTTTTTATCCTTCCTTGTCAGACTGCGTTTTGGTACTCGTTTCTTCTGCATGAGACTTTCCCGGGAAATACGCGTCGTAGGTTGCGTCTTCTTCCCTCCCCCACACAGGTCACGTGTATTACCTTTTTCCCCGCCCTTTTCTTGGTGCAATGAATCTTCGCGGGTTTGCCGCGGAGACCTCTAGTGACCCCCTTTCCGGGTGAGCGGCTCCTTTTCTCCTTGAGTCAGGATTTCGGCGTTTTCTCCACTTAGATCGTGGTTTCAATTCAGTCCTGCTTGTTCTCTTTCCTTTCATGCGCAGCTTGTCTCCCGGATTCCAGGGCCAAGATCTCTCTCTTTTCCCCTCCCAGAGAGAGCTTTTACCTGAAGCTGTTCCTCCAGATGTTTCTTAGGTTCAGATCTGCACGGTCAGGCCTTCCTCGTGGGCCAGATAGAAAAAATTGCCGCCCCGCTTCAAATTGCAGGTTCTTTTTTCAGCCCTATTCCATTTTCACCTCCATCTTTAGCAGCCTTCGAGGAATTCGTTCTTCAACCGGCCTGACTGGTCATCCCCCCCCCTCTCACTTTGACTTCGAAGACTCCCTTTTTCCCCCCCTCCTACGCTGCCGCATTAAATCTGCCTTTCCACCTGTTACAGTGGAAACATACAGCTCATTCCATTATTCTTCTGAAGTCACCTCCCGTATCGGACCCTGGTAAAGCAGTCCCGAATTCTTGATCAAAATCTCCCGCCTTGAGGGGGTCGGTTAATTCCTCCTTCCTCCTTGATGAGTTTTTCAGATTTCTTCACACTTGAACACCTAACTCCACCCCTACAATCTTGAATATGTAACTTTTTCCCTTAAGCGCATTTTCGAGCTTGCCCATTGAGTTCTGTCAAGTTTTCCCTCCCCTTTGAACTGCCTCCCACTCTGCGTCCTTATGAGAACTCCTTTTTCTCTTCTTCACCCACATCTCCGCAATTGGCATCCTCAGAAGTCGGTGTCGTTTTCCCTTATTGGTTCGCCTCTTCCCCGAGGAAAAGTTTTTCCTTACCCATAGGCCTCTTCTTCATTTCCGTGGGGCAGCGATTGTTTTTTTGTTTTCCCCCCGATTTATAAGTAACCTCGCCCCAGATCTCTCCAGACATCTGCTCCCCCCTGCTCGCAGTCCCCCCCCTACCTCCGAGACGTCCACGGCCGCCGGGTTTTTTTTTTTCTTGGACGAAGTGCTCCCCTTCCATTTTTTCCTTGGACTTTCCCAATGCCCCTTATCTCACTTTCTCGTGTCCCTTGTAGAACTCTTGGTTCCTCTCCTTTCAGCCTCGGCCAGCTACTGCAGCTTCGCCCACTTTACCTTGCTCCTTCTCATCTTTTTGCCAGCGCGGCCACCCCCACCCCGCCCGTGCCTTAGCCGACAGTCGCATTTTTTCTCCTTTGGCGTACATCCACCCTTCTTCCCCTCATATGCGGAGAGGATCCCGTATCTCGACCGTGCCGGTAAACTTTGTTCTTTTGGATTACCCTTTCCCCGATTTCAGCCCTTGTGGAGTTTGTTTTTCCTTTTTTCAAGCTCTTCTCCCCTTAAGAAGGTGCTTTTTTCCCGGAATACGGCAGGCCGGCTCCTTCCTTCTTCTTCTTTACTCCTTTGCAGAATTCAATTATTCACGCGACCCCCCTTTTAGCGGACATTGGCGTTCTCTTTTCGCTCTTCTCCTTGCAGCAGATTGATGCCCGCATCTTATCCCTTTTTTCTCCCCAAATCTTCCCTCTAAGTCAGTCTTTTTCCGAGCTCGGAGGATGGTCCTCATGGCGTCGCCTCCCCCCCCTTCCCTTCTGAAAAATACACCTCCTGCAGGATTTTCTGGGGTTTGGGTGACCCTTGGGTTTAGTAGTTAGTACAGAGGTTCGCGACGTCCTTCAGATGAGTCCCCCTTGACACTTCTGCGGAATGATTCTTCGTTCCTTCGTACAGGGAAGTTGAAGGAAGTTGTTTTTTCCTGATCGGAACCCCCCTCCCTGTAATAATCCTTTGTTGGGGTTGATTTTTGTCCGTGCGAGCAGGTCCCCCGCAGTCGCTGTCCGGTCCTTTAAACTTGTTAATGTCGTGTCGAGGAAGCTATAGAGTTCATCAATTGGTGGCCTTCGCTCCTTACCCCCATATGCTGTCAAGACCCACCACCCAGGTCTCCCGCCTTCCGCTTTAGTTGTTATCATGCGTCTTCCTTTCACCTCACAACAATCACCCCCCCGGTCCTCCTCGTCACATACGGTAATTTATTCCGTCTTCTTTCTGCCCAAAGGGGAGAGTCCCTCCCCCTTCATCATGCAGGTTTTTTTCAGTCAAGGCTCCTTCCCTTCTCCTCGAGTTTCCTCCTACCTTTACTTTCCGGAATTCTGCAAGTCAACCTTTCCTTTTCATAAGGACTGGATCCTTTTCCTAGATTCCAGGTCGTAACTCCAGCGATCGTCTTTTGAGACAAGCCGTCCCCACAGCTATTAATGATGACTCACGCTTGAATACTTTACCACGGTTTGAAAAAGTTCAATGGAGGTCGATTCCTCTTCTCTATTCAAGATCGTTTCCCCATCCATTTTTGGCCCTCCTCCCCCCCTATAATGAAGCGGCCAGAATTCGGATTTTAAGTGTGGGGAACTGGGGTTCCCCCTTCCAATGACGGAGCACTTCTTTTTCCCCTTTTCCCGGCCGCGTATGGGGCTGGCCGATTTCTGTTGCATGTTTGTCACCCCCACTCCCCTTCCCGAAGTTAGTACGAGGTCTTACCAGCTGGGCATCTCTCTCCTTTCATGCTTCGGCCGTGCTAGTCGTTTCCAGGATTTTACCAGTCCCGGCATGACGTTCCTCTCAACGGGTTCAAGGCTGACGCTTCGGCTGAAGGGTCCAGCAGATGTCGGGGCGCTCTCCTTTTCGCCTTGGCTTTTTTCTCTCTGAATTAGAAGCTTGCACTCGTGCCATTGTCCCGTCTTTTACTTTTGAAGTTTGGAATTTCCGAACAAACTTCACCCTTCTTCCGTAGTTAGGGCGTTGCGTTCTAAAGGGACCCTTCGCCTTGAGTTCCCGGGCACAGTGAATCATACCCTAAAGAGTCCCAAGCCTTCCCGTCCTCTCCTCTTCTCACGTCAATGGGCGTCTTGATTCCTCATTTCCCGGCCCGACCAGCTGAACTCTTATCTTTTTCTTTTCGTTCTAATTCCCAGGGGTGTGACTGATAGGTAACTGAAAGCAGGGTCCCCCGGTCCCTTCTGACCACACCTTCCCCCCTCCGATTCGCTGTTTTTCTGTCACTTCGGTCCTTAGTCTAAAAAAGCACTGCTTTTTTTTGGTATTCGACGGCTTCTAATAGTACTGCTGAGACGGGGAGTTCTAAAGGGACCCCGTGGCGTAGAGGAAGGCGGCTTCTCGTCTGTGAATGCTTTCGATTCAATTCAGCCTCGGCCCATTATGTGCCCCAGAATTAAGTAGCGTCCTTTGCCGGCCCTCCTTCCCCTCTTTTCTTTACAATGGAAAGGGCTGAACCCTTTTTGATTTTTTTCCGCCCTTACGGATTTCGTTCCTGCTAGCCGTTTAGATAGAATACCCAACTTATTCCTTATGAACTTTTCATAATTTTTCCTGCAGACTCCCCTTCTTTCTCCTTTTTTTTGAAGCAGCTTCCGGGGGGACCCCACTTCCCCATTCTTTCCTCCTCGTTGTTTTTTTGTTGTATATATTTCTTTTTTTCCTACTTCTTTACTCTGAAAACGCCCTTCGTACAATCTGGTCAGGCAATTTTACCCCATCCCACGGCTCCTCCCTCCCTTCCCTCCCTACTCGCCTTTTTTTTCCAGATAACATAGTTTTTCCGAAGAAGGCCCCCAGTTGCATCTTCCTAGTATTGACCCTTCCGAATGGCCCTCTCTTCCCCCTGCATCCGTGACTTTGAGAACCCCCCCAGCAACAAAGACGCCGAGCCAGAGACGCGCACTGTTTCCCTTTTACTAATCTCCGCAGGACCCGGTACTGCAGTCGTCAGTTTTACTTGATAAAAGCCGGACCCTCAGGGTTTTTTTCCTAAAAACCTTTCCTTTCTCTTTCGGGGAGGCCTTAGCAAGAATCCGGACCTGGATTGCCCTTTATGAGATCGACTTAACAACTAACTAAACCTGCTGAAGATCTTCCCTTTTCTTTTTATTGACTTTTTCTCTTCTTATGAAAGCTAGGACTTTTGACCAGAGTTCCCAGGTGAAGAGGAACTCATTCTTTTGGACATTCGGCTATGACAGATTTCTTCTTCCCCAAATCGCCGCTTTTTTGCAGAATTAACTACTCGCCTACGCGTTTCCCAGTCAAGCTTCGTGGTTCGCATTCCTGGAGAGGCAAGAAAACGTACCCACTTCCCGCATCTCTCCTTTTGGGCGATGCAGCGATCGACTAGCTCTGTAATACGAAACTTTTTTCCCTCAGATCTTGGACACGTGAGAGGTTGGCTCATGTGTCCTTGCCCCCCCCAAGAACAGGAAGGCTTGCGTTCGTTGCCATTTCCTACGCCGCGCCCTTGCGATCGGCATGCGCGTCCGTTCCTTAATATCCCTCGGTCCTCCCCCTTGCTGTGACTGCCCCCCATTTCCCCTCGCAGCAAAGACTAGTTTTTTTTCGCAATCTTTTTTTTCTTTTTTCCCTCGCCCTTTCGCCACCACTCCCGCCATACTTCGAACCTCCTGGCAGATTAGACTTTGGTTTTTCTTTCTGTTGAGGCCGCGATCTGATTCCTATGAACTTACAGTTCCTCGCCCTTTTTTTTGGTACCCTTTTTATTTCCTCCCTTAATAGTGTGGGCGGCGTTTTGTGACGAAGCTCACGTAAGCTCGTTTCCTCTCCTTTCTTTTTTTCTTAACGTATCTTTTTCTTGCTCCACTCCTGTCTTTCACGTCCCCCCTAATTCCCTTTTTTTTTCCGGCCGATGCCGTCCACGATTGCGGCGAGGGAGAAAGAAGGGCAACTGAAGCTTATTTCCCCCCTATTTTTTTTCCCCCCCAAAGGATCTTTAACTCCTGCCCGCGGATGTGTAAGTCGACTTAGTTAGTTGGGTTCTAGAATACAAAGCCGCCCATTCCCTCTCCGTCGTTTCGAACAATTTTTATTCCATTAGTACGGGTCGATTTCCGTTAGCTCGAGGACGGCCCCATTATGCTTCTTTCTCTTTCGTCGCATCATAGAAAGGTCTAAGACGGATCGTCCTAGTCTTCTGCTTTCTGATCTCTCTCTCTTCCCCCATACGTCTGTGTGATACCTTACTTGCGCTTAAGGTAATTCGGAATTAAGTTACTTTCCCCTTCGTAGAGGAAGTGTCGTTCCGAAGCGCAGCCGCCAAGGTGGTCCTTCTCGATCTTCTTTCTCGATGCCCCGGTCTCACTCCCCCACCCCTGTCGAAAATACCTTTCCCATTTGTTCATATCTTTTCTTTTACACCTGGCCGACCTTCACCGGCGCCCCGAGATTCACATCCGGTGTTTTCCTTAGGGCCTCATTTCTTAATTGTTCCCCCTTTCGAAGAAATAGGGTTAAAAATTTTGCAATTAAGAGAATTCCTCCATCCCCCCCTCATTAAGGCTGGGTAAGAGCTTCCCTTCCCATCATGCCCCCCAGTAGTTCAACCCTTCTCCTTTCTGCCGGGCTCCCCCCTATTAAGGTCCTCCGTATGCCGATCGTACGTTTTCCCAAAAACCGCCCTCCCATTCTTCGCTTTCGTAAGAGTACCATCTCCTGCACAGGCAATAGGTACATATTCTCTCATCAGCACTCTCGGCCATCACCTGTGGACATGTCCAACAACCTACCCGAAGCGGCCTGCCCCGATTGCAAGAACGTCTTCATGCTGGCGCCCCTCCTTCCTTTCCCCAAAGATGAAGAATCCTTTTAGCCACTGATGGTGAAGCTGGCACCTTCTATGGCCCTTTTTTCAGTGGGTAAGGGAAAGACACCAGTTCTGAGACCCCTGAGCTTTTCTTTTCCTGGTCACGATCCGCCGACCCCTTTGCAGGAAGTGATTTGTGTCGTCCAGATGGAATGTCCCCTTTGGTTGACTTTCCGTATTTTTTTTTTTACGGGTTGCCCCTTTGACGAGTACTCGCTCCGACCGTTCTCCCCAGATTGTGGGCGCCGCGACTCTCTGGAAACCGGTTCCTGGCATCACGAATCCCTTGACTCCACGCCCTCGGCCCATGATGTTTTTTCTTCCCGCGGGGTTAAGTGCTAGCTCTCATTCTTTCCCCAAAGAATGGGAAACTGGTCCCCCAGCTTTTCTTAGGTGCAAGGTGCCATTTTTGATTGGGCCGTGCCTTCTCCTTAGGTCTTGGAATTCCATCCCCCAGATGCGTTTCAGTTCCCATCCTAAAGAGTCTTCCATTCATCTATTCAAAGCCGGCAGGTCGCAATGTGAACTTTTTTCAAAGATTTTTTCTATTTTTCCGGTATCTCTGATCCCTTAAGGGTAGGATCGGTGACAAAAGCCAAAAGAAGCTCTCGTCGATTTTGTGAGACCCGGCTTTAGCCTGGCCCTTCTCTTTAGGGTGAACCCGGCCCATTTGATAGGGATTTCTAGATTGAAGCGTAGATTAAGGTTCCGATTCTCTTAGTGACCGCTCTCTCAGTCACGGATCTTTACTCCTCGGCCGTCTGGCCAGGGGCTTTTTCCTTTCCCTGGCATGCACGGCTGTTTCTGATGAACAATGGACCTTGGCTGAAATTCTCCTCGCTCCTTTTGGGTCATTTCTGATTCTCGGGCGTATTTTAAACTATTCAGGACTGACCGGTTGCTCCCCATGACCTCGCTGACCGCAAGATGGATTAGTTTCCCCTCTCCTGTGTACCAAGAATATATCTCACTTTCCTCCCCCTTTTATATAGATTGTAATAAGGATGGATTACCCCGCCGCTCCCTTTTTAGTCCATGTGCATCTCTCCCACGGTCAGGCCTCTGTGGCCCCCTCCCCCCGCAACTGGCGTCTCCCCACCTCGAACGGTCGCCGCTGTTAAGACCGACACTCTATCCCGCCAGACCCCCCCCTTCCAATGTATGCAAAAAGAGACCCGTCTGATCTTGCCTCCTTGTGACTTTGAGAATTCCGAGGTCCTCCCTCTCCTCGCCTTAGCTCGCTTCTTACGTGGAAATCAGTCTCGGAGCCGTCCACAGGCAACAGCAATGTCTAGTTCCCTTTTCCTCTTCACTCCCTACGAAGGGCGAACCCCTGAACGCTCGTTCGTGAGGCTTACCTTCCTCGAACCGGATGAAGGTCTGTCTTAGACCCACGGGCCATCTTCTACTCCAGACCATCTTCCTTAGCTGTTTTTCCTTGGCGAATGATCTTTCTGGAGATGAGGTTCTTCGACCGCCTGGACGTTTGGCAGATCCTCAGGTGAGCTGCCTCCCCCGAACGTATGCCCCTCCGCTCAAATCGCCGAACTTGGTCAGACCCTTCCCCCCCATCGTCGTTATGGTCACGGTGCCAATTATTGCTATGCCGCCCGTCCCCTTCCTCCCCAGACGGACGAAAAGAAGCAGTCATTCCATTTGAGATCAATCTCTCGACGATGCCCTCCCCCCTGAACCTCCCAGCATTCGTTGGCCCCTTGCCCTTTCGGCCGCGCGGGAATAGTTAATCCCCCCTGCAAAACAGATCTCCCGTGCCTTTCCCCTGTGACTTTCTGGGCATATGGACACGACCCAGCAAGTATGCGATAGATCCTCATTCCACCCTCCCCCCCTCGAAGGTCTCGTCGAATCGGGGAACTTTTTGACATAAAGACGTTCCCCTCCCATACTATTTTCCCCTCTTCCCCAAGGCCTTGCCTCCTCTTTGCCCCGCTCTCCACACTCAAGGAAAATAGAACGTTCTTGACGCTGCTTTTTGGCGGCTCTCGAATCGTGTTCTGTACCCCCAAGTTTGATGGACAGATCTTGCTGATCACCACCTAGATATACCGACTTGCTGTTCCGTTGTCGTGACCTTTTTCTCAAGATTTACCTCCACAAATTTCCGCCCACGTCGGTGACGCCCCTGTGACTACGATAGGAATAGATTCCTCCCGGACCGGCATGAAAGGATACAACCTCCTTCTTCTTACTGAACTTCCCGAAATGATGTTGCCAAAATTCAGGACCTCCTGTCGGCGAGGGATTCGCCTGAATTCCCAATTCCCTGTAACCACGTATCCCCCCCCCCCCCTGCGGTGGGGTGGAATGATCTTTAAGAATTCCCCCAACGTATGAAGGATACCGCTCGAAGTATCCTTCCGTTGAGGCCGGAACCTGCAGACCCCCCCCACAAGTAAGGTCCCAAACATTCTCGATCATGTCTTTCGACTTTTTTTTTTCTCTCGGGTTCCCTTCTGACCCTTACTTCATCGAGAGTCAAAGAGGCGGATGTCTCTTCTAGCCCACCCTTTCCTGATCCGTTGACCGCCTTCCTGACTAGAGACGCGTCCGATCGCCCCCGCACCCC
>Ga0179591_1321567_pt1 | contig 20491 bp, 35 predicted proteins | sample CZOMad2_1_08_16f_FD_182891 | JGI IMG/M metagenome (GOLD analysis project Ga0179591, IMG submission 182891) | Vadose zone soil fungal communities from Angelo Coast Range Reserve, California, USA - CZOMad2_1_08_16fungal (PacBio error correction) | ecosystem: Environmental > Terrestrial > Soil >... | reverse complement strand
TCCTTTCCTTCTGAAATCAGTCACTTACTTCAACTTGCCCCCATTTCCCCATCTTCGGTCATGTCCCAGATTCCTTCCCCCCCTTTTTGGACTAAGGCGGATGACACTCGTTTTCCCCTAAGGACGTTCTGTTTGGCCCCTCCTTTCACTTCTGAGCGTACAAGTGATGCACCCTTTTGAAAACTGCTTGTTTGGACTTTTCCCCCTTCTCTGCTTTCCAGCCTTAAAAGCAATAATGTCAGCCAGGTTGTGCTTCGGTAGTCCCTCTGTCCCCCCCACCCCCCCCCCTTCTCTTACCAAATTCCTGCCAAAACACAATGTCTCCCCCTTTTCTTGATGCCTTTCCTTCCCCTTTTTTCCACGGTATGCCCCTTTACATCCCAAGCCCCACCTCCCTATGCTCCGCGCTTTCCCCGATTTTAGATCAGAAGCCGGGCTTACCCCTGGTTTCTTCAAAGGGACCTGTGACAGGACCCCCTTTCATCGGCCTCACCTTTTTTTCCCCCCCCCACTCATTCCCCATTGCCAAACCGTTTTTGGTGCTCTAATGCCAGATTCCCTTTCTTTCCCCTCCCTCACTACCCTCCTCCTCAATTAGGTTTTAATATGTTGGCTGTCCTTTTTTCCCTCCTCTTTTTTTAAAGCCTTTATCCCAGCCGAAGATATTTGTTTTTTCCCCTACAGTTGACAACGCTTTACTCGGTCTTCTTTTCCCCTCCGGACACCTTTCCTTTTTTTCGACCGTTTTTTTCTCCCCTGCACACCCCCATTCTTCAATGACTGAGATCTGTCTACAATACTTTCCTGCCCGTTTCCCAAAATTGTGCCAAATGGCCCTTATTTTTTGTCATTCCCCACCCATGTTTCCTCTTCCTCCATTGGGTATCTCTATTTTCCTCTCCTCTTTTTTTTTTTTCGAAGAGTACCTCTGAAGACACATGGGTTCGACTAGAACTCCGATATTTTCCGACAATTTGAGGATCCCGTTTTTTTTTATCCCTCCAAGGTCCCTTGTTACATTGTCCGTACCACAGGCCGCACGTAATCCAGTTCTTCCTTCTTTTCTACTTAAGTTTAATCCAATTTCTACTGTCTTTGATTCACTTTTTTCAGGGGGGTTACTTGACATTATCTCCCAAACTTTAGGGAACCTTTTTCCCCGCAAGCGCATATTTACCATCCCTTCTTTTTGTCTTTCTCTTTTCTCCATTTTATTGGCCCCCCTTCCTTGGCCCACTTTCTTCTCAAATGAAATGGGGCCTCGTCCCTTTTCTTTTTTGGTTGGAAGTTGATGCCTGTAAGTTTTTTTTATGCTCCCGCTTTTCTTTCCCCCCTTTTGAACAATTCCACCTATTGACCTGCTGATTCATCAAATATCAATTTTTTTGACTCCATGGTTTTTCAATCCCCCCCATCCCCCCCCCCCCCCTGAAGTTATTTTTCTCCCTTTGGTTTGCAGTTCTTCCTGGACTTTCTTTTTTTCCTCACCTCCTCTACACGAGCCCAACACCCCCCCCCCCCCCACCCCCACCCCCCAAAACCACACCCCCACCCACACCACCCCACAACCCACCACCCCCCCCCCCCCCCCCCCCCCCCCCCCCCCCCCCCCCCCCCCCCCCCCCCCCCCCCCCCCCCCCCACCCCCCCCCCGGCTTCCATTCGTGCATTTTAAATGTACTTATCCCCTAAGCTCATGGTGATTTGCCCTAATAGTTCTTCTAAAAATTTGCCCTCCCTTTTTCCCGTTTAAGACTTCAAGGACCTCTCCATGGCTGCCTTTTTTTTCTCCTCCTTTCTTCGTCCAAACCGTCTTTTTGACTACTTCCTTGATGGGATCCCAATTATTTCCCACTTTGAACTTTTCAATTTTTCGGCCTTTCTGGTCGAGTCTTACTATTTGCCCCCATTCTTAAATCTTTCGGCCTTCCAATGTGAGCGGGACCCACCCCAGTACCACTTGTTCTTCACACGCCCCTCCATTGGAGTACCTTTTCTATTTAAACACCCCCCCCCGTCGCCCATCAAGGGCCTCCCCGCCGCATTCACAAAATAATTTCTTTACCTCGTCAACACTAGTTTTTTAACATAATACTTTCCCAGTCTTTTTACACCAGTATTCCTTTAATTCCCATGTTTTTTTTTCCTTAAAAACCCCACAACTTTTCCATTTCTTTTCAGATTTTCATCGCATAAATTTTTCTCAAGCCCCCTTTCTCTGTCCCTTACTTCACATCAGGGATTTAATTTTCCCTCCCTTCCCAACCTTCATGGCCCCACTGTGAGTCTGCCAGTTGTCATGAGTTAAAAATTTTTTTTGTTTAGGACCTAAATTAAACGGTATTTGTGTCCCCCCCCCTTTTCTTTTTTATGAATCCCCTATCCCTATCCCAGACCTAAAAAATTTCCCGGTCCTTCAGCTCCCTTTGGCTATTTTTTACACACCCTACTGTAGAGTCAGCCGCTAGAACTACATTGGGTACACCTGCTTGATCTATCTTCATACCCATGAACGTTCTCCTTTTCTGTATTTCACTTTTTCTCTTCGTGTCCTTTTTTCAGTTTTCCACCCAGGGAAGCGACCTTCTTGTTTCTTTTTCCCTTTGAATTTGTTTTACTAGACAACCCTATCGATTTCGTTTTTCCCTCCTCCTGGACATCCACAATAGTCCACCGGTGAAAGAGACCCCACCCCAATGTTACAACCACTTCCTTTCCCTTTCTTTGGTCGTTTGGTGAATGATTTATGACCCAATTTGGAAGACACCCCCGAGGGAAGTCCCTTTTTTTCTCTGTTTCGGATACCGTTTTTGTTAAAAGTCCCTTGGTGTTTTTCGTTGCTTTTGGTTAACTGTATTTACTGTTAACAAATTGTTGTTTCTTTTGTTCAAATTTTCTACCAGAAACATGACTCCATTCCAGGACTACCTTTTGTCGTCTTCCTTCTTCCCCCTTTCGTGACCAGGTTTTTTCACCATTTGCCTCCCTTCACCTATTCTTTCCCCCTTCTTTTCCGATGTTCTGTTCTTTTCCCCTCTCATGACAATGCACGTCCGACTTATCCCTTGTTCTTTTTTTTCCCAATTTCCCGACTCGTAATTTCTTTCTCCCCCGATGTTGCCCTTGTTGTTGCCCTTTCTGAGTTGACGTTGTCCCCGCCCACTCTCCTACTTTAAATTAAATTATTTCGAACTATATATGTAATTTTCTTCCTCCCTGTGTATTTTCTCTCTTCTCCCCCTTCCTAGAAGTAATTATGCAGAATTCACTTTTCCCGCTCCCTTCTACTTATGGAAGTTAATTTATTCTTCTTTGTTACATCCATTAGTTCAACAATTCCCCCCTCTCCTACCTTTCCCCCTACTATTCCTTAAAAAGTTTTTTCCCTATTCCCTAATTTGTGTTACATCTGTCACACTTTTCCTCCCTCTCCTTCTGGACTATCTACTTTTTTTCCCCCCCAAAAATTTAAGGGTTATTGAGCTCTCTTTTCACCTCCCATTTTTTTTTTTCTCCTCTCTCCCGTAATAGGTCAATTTTTCCCCAATCTACATATATGTCACGAGATCTTTGCTGTTGCCCCTATTTTTTTTCCCCGTTCCAACCCTTAGGTCCTTTTTTTTCAGCTATAACTCTGGTTCCTCCTCCTTTTTTTACCTCATAAATTGGTCAAATTTTTATTTTCTTTTCCCCTTCTTTACACATTGAGTAACCCTCCCCTCCATCATCTCTATTTACCAGTTTCCTTTCTTACCTTTATTATCTTCTTCATGTACTTGTCCAAAAAAATTTCATATTAATATTTAAAACTCTACTTTTTTTTCCCCCATAAGTATAATTTTTCCCCGTGGGGACCCCCTTTTCCCTCATATAACCTCACCTTCCCCTTTTACCCCATTTTTGTTTTTTCCACGAGTCTACCCATCAATAAGTATCCATTTTTTTTTCCCCCCCCCGACCTTTCCTTATCCATTTGGACTTTCCACATCCCTTCCTGGATATTAAGGACACGTTTTTTAATCTTCCCCAACCAGCAATCCTTCCCACCTTTCTTTTTCTGCGAGAGACCTTCTTGTCAAACATTTTTTGCCCCCCTTACGACCTGGACTTACCTTCTCTCCCCCTTTATCGATGTCTTGACAAGTCAGTTGTCTTTATGACCATCCTACACACAAGACGCCCCCTTTTGGTAAGGTGCAACCGGACATACAGTTTGGACACCCTTCCTCCTCCTCTCACCTTTCACCCCCTCTCCGACTAACCACAAATTTAGTAGAAAATGCCCCCAAAGTTTTTGTGATGGTGGGGTGTCATGTTTTGTTCAACTTCCATATTATTCCAGGTAAACACCAACCCCCTCTCCCCTGATGTTATTGGTTGTCTGTACATGTTGATTTCCCCAACCCTTCCCGTCTTTGACATTTTATTTGATTCCCCTTGTCCCGTCCATCCAAAACAATCGAGATTTTTTTTTTTCACAAACCCAGGGAATCACACAATAATCGGCAATTCCAATCCTCTCCCCCCTCTCTCACAAATTGAAATAGAAGCCCCTTTCCCCCAGAACCCTTGGTTCCCTCGCCGATTCTTTCTAACTCTTTTCGTCCAACCACTGACCAAGCTTTTTTGATTTGCCCTTTGCGTTTCCTCTTGGAGTTGATGTTTGGAAACCCCATCCTTTTTTTCGGCAGGGCCTGACCGATATTTTATCGGTACAACACTCCTTTTCCCCCCTGGGGACGAAATCCAATTCACCCCACATTACAACCTTTCGTGTTGCGATAAAGCTCCTCCCCCCCTCTTCAGACAAGCTCTTTTTCCCATTGTATGGTACTTTTATTGATTTGACCCATTCCCTTTCCTTTCTTTTATAGCGTTTAGAACGACACTGGGGCTTTACACTTGCCAAATTTCTATGTTTGAAAAAAACTTCCCTCTTTTTTCCCCCCTTTAACCCCAATCCCCTGTGATTTTACTCCTTCATCCTCAAATGTGGTTCCCCTTCCGTCAATCCTTTTAAAACACTTTTTTTTTACCCCTATTTGATCCTCGAATGTTGACCAGGGTTTTTTTTCCCCCTTTCTCTTTCGTCGGCGCGTGTGATTTTGCAACTAACTAAACAACTTAAAAAGGGGTTTTTTTTAATCCCGTCACCAGCCTTTTTCGCTCTTCTTTCTCCGCTCAGTGTTCCTTTCGCGTCCGTTTAACGAAAGTGGCGGCCCCCCGCTCAGTCTTCGGCCTCACCTTTTTCCCCCAACAAGTTTGCCGACCAATCCAGCAATATGGGTTCCCACCTCACCTTGGTTCCCCCATCAACCTTGTTAAACCTTCCCCCCCTGTTGGTCGAAGGCCTTGCTTTTCTGCCCTCTTGCTGCGACCTGCGTCCCCTTTAATCTTATTCTTCTTTGTCAACGTGACCCTTGTTTTTTTCCCCCCCCCTATTGGATTCTGTACTTTTCCCATGCTCTTCTGAGTACCTTTAAAAGCCCCTCTTTGAAGACTTTTGCTTCGTGTCTGCTTTTTCTGAATTGATGTCCCCCCTTACTCGACCTCTCACTGCCAAAACTGTTCGTGTAAACTTTCTCTTTCTTTGACCCTTTTCCCCCCCCTTTTTCCCTTTGCACACCGGACCCCCCCCTCCAAACCCCCCACATTCTTATTCCGAGCAATCCTCTCTCCCCCCGCCATACTGAAATTTTTGTCAAAGGGTACCCAAAGGGAACCGCTTTTTACCCCTTTGTTCTCTGCATCAAGTTCACCCAACCCTGAAGTAGTGCTTCCCTCATTTTGTAGAAGTCCCAATCGTTAATTCCCCTTCTTCTTCTTTAGGGAATTCCAGAGATACAATCAGGACTTTCAAGGGTCATATTTTTCTGTTACCAATCTTTCCCTTTCCTCCTATTGAAATGAACGGGGTAATTCCCCATTTTACTGAAAAGATATTGCTCTTCCCTGACTTCTCTTTCCCTTTCCTTTTTTTACACGAAGGGAATACCGGAAGCCTAGTTGGCCTGTTATCCAAGGAAACCCCACTTTCTTCGTCCACTTTCCCCTCGTCGACCTTGAATCGCTCAAAGTCTACATTTCCAAATTCAAAAAGCTCCCCCCCCTCCTTTCTTTGTTTCTTTTGAAGATGTCTCTTGGATGTTTCTCTCCTTTCTTTACCTTAATCCCTGTGTTTAGGCTTTTCCTTTCCCCTCTTTGAGCCGCTCTTCGAAGACCTTCCCAGGAAATATGATCCCTTTTTTTCCCCTTTTTTTTCACTGTGCGTCTATGAGCAAGCGGTGCATTCTCGACAGGTCTTCAGATCTTTTTTCCTACCCCAGCATGAAATAGGGTAATTCCAGTTTAATTTTTTTTTTTTTTTTTTTTTGTTTGTTTTTTTTTTTTTTGCCCCCCCCTTATGAGATCCAGACTAGAACAGCTTCTTCCTGAACGTCCAAGCTCACCCTCTCCTTTTCAGGCGGTTGGGTCAAAATTACTCTTTTTCAACCCTTTGAGAAACCGTTTTCACCCCCTTTACCCCCCATTTTACCCCTCTTTCTATATGGTATAATTCCAATTTTCCAACCCGTGGCAATTTCTCTGCCTGGTTCCCCCCGAAACCCTTCGGGAACCGTTCCTTATTGTGTTGACCCTTTAGCAGCAGGCAAGAGTCCCAACAGCTTTCCCTTTTCCTTTCCCCCCTTAACATTTCGGCTTGAGCTAACTATCCTCCTCGTACCCCTACACTTTTTTATTTAGTGGGCCTCACTTGGGCCAGTCTTTTGTGAATCCCCCTTCCCTCTCCCCCACCTTTTTACCATGGTTTTCCTGTCCTTTTGACTAGATTTGGTTTTTTTGATCAGTTTAACTCCCACGCATTTTCCCCTGGCTTTAATTTCTTTTTTTGTATATCCCTGCTCATTGTGTCCTCCCTCCTCCATTTTTTCTACCCATTGATCACGTTGTCCTTCGTTTCGTAGATGGTACTGTACACTATCGGACCCCGGCTTTCCCTCCCCCAGCACAGCGCCGTGTCCAAACATGGATGCATCCCCCTCCCCCCGCCCATTTTGGTCTGGCCCTGTACTTTTTACCCCCATATGCCAATTTTTTGTTAATTTTTGCTTTACTTTTTCCCCCTCTTCTTTTTTTTTTTTAAATCTGTTCCCTGCCTTAATGTTAGCTTGATCCCAAGTTGCTCCCCTTCCTTGCCTTACCTTAACGCCATTGTATTAATTGTTTTTTGGTTTCCAGGTTCCCATTGTCATCACTCTCCGCTTGAATACTAGAAAAACACACTCACACACCCCCCCCCCTTTAAATTCATTCGTTTACCCTCGGCAGAAAAAATAATACCCGTTTCCCGTCATTTAAAACTCTTGACTTTTCAACTACTTTTTATTATGCCTGTTTACAACGTCCTTTTTTTTTTTTCCTTTTTTACTTTTTTTGGGAAGATGTCCATCGAATCCTCACTTGCTTTGCTATGCCGCCCTTTGCCGAATTATAAAGAGTACACTCTTCCATTCCCTTCAACACGTTGAAAACTTTCCCTTCCGTTTTTCGCTGCCGGCTTTTTTACTTTCTTTCCCTGCCATACTGTAAATGGTGGTTTTTTGTGTTCATTTTTCTTTCGTCTTCACTGAGTTCTCTTGTGAGCCAGTTTAATAAACCTGTCCTGGTCCCCTTCCCTTCATGCTGATGGTTCCACAACTCTTGTTTCAGAGCATCATCCCCTTCCTCACTCTTTGGTTTACAGATGGGGCTGGGACAGCTTATACTTGTTGCTACTTTCTCATATTTTGGCTTTTTTTTTCTTTTTTTTCTCTTTCCTTTCCTTTCCACCCAGCGGAACTCTTTTGTTGAATTCCCCGGTGAATTTTGACCCAACCTTCTCGCTGGATATCCCTAGACTTTTATCCAAAAAATTACTTCCCCGACGTTATTTTCAACCCTTTTCCCCCCCCCCCTCCCCGTTGTTTGGTTTTCAGGCGACACTCCCCTTTTTAAGTGGTGCCAAGTCCACCAAATCCCATTTTGAGTGTTCCTACGTTGTTTTCCACACATGATTTTTTTTTTTGCATTTTTGCTATGTTTCTTCTTTTTTTTTCGCGCGGTTCCACGTTATTTCTTTTTTGCCCAAAACTTTCTTTTTTTCTATTCAACCTCAGCCAAAATTTGTTTGCATGACAAGCATCTGTCTAAATTTGTCTTCTAAGTATCCTTTCGGGTTTTTCACAATCCATTTGACAAATACCTCGCCCCCTTTTCCCCCCTATTGCGTATTTTCTTTGTTCAGATTCGTGTTCCCTTCCCACCACCCACATTTGAAGATTTCAATTCCTTAATTATTTGAGATTTTTCTTCCCCACTTTACGTATTATTATACCTCTTTAACCTTTCTCCCTGGAGCTGGCGTTGGACCCTTTAGTTGTTCTTTTCCCGTTACAAGCATTCCCTTAAATTAATATTTTTTTTCAACTTATTTTCCCTTAACTCAATGTGTGTTACAGACGGTCCTACAGGACATAGCCTACCCAGAGATCCAGAATTCCAGTGCCTTTTTTTTCCCCCCACATGAATCATACTGGACATTGCGAACACTTCCATTTTCTTTTTTGAAGTTACATCCCAGGTTTTTCAACAAATTAAGCACTTGACATAAAATAGCTCCCCCAGGATTTTCTGCCGATGTTTTTTGGACTGCTTGGTCCACATTTCAAATCTCCTTCTGGGCCTCTATTCCTTATTTTTTAAAATTTCACATTTCCTGATACTTTAGTACCACTACGTGGTTGTTGTTTCTTTGATTCTCCCCCACTGTCCAATTGTTAAATCCCCTCCTTGAGTCCAGAGGTCGATTTGAAGTTCCCCCTCTTTCCATCCCCCACCTGTTTAATTGCATCCCATCGGTAACATCGTGTTAAAATTTTTAAGAATGTCACTTCTTTTCCTTCAAGGGTACCTGTCAAATATTTTTCCCACTTTTCCCCCCCTATTTTCTCATTGTCATCGGCCTGACCCTGTTTTATGGTTATCTTCTTCTGTCTCTGTAAAATATTAATTACCCCTTTTTTCCCCCTTTACCACTGGTCCCTCATTTGACCTTCATTTTAATTCTCTGCCCCCCCTAACTATATTGTACACTCATACCCCCACGGTCTCCGAGTGTTTCGCCCTTTACTCGCTCTGTTGTTTTTTAACCTAACTCTTTTGCCACACACAGGTACTTTGACCTATTTCCCCCGTATGAGAGGAAATCTCCTGTCCCCCCCCCAACTCCCACAACTCTCATCCACTATTTATGCGATAGGTTCCATCCCCCTTTTCTGTTTCAAACCCTCACAAGGCCTTAGACCCAAAATTTATTCAGCGGTGCCATGTCTGGTTGTCTGGTAATTTTTCCCCCATTCCCACCCAGACCGACCCGGCAAAGTACCCTCCCCCTTTTCACCCTGCTAATTCGACACCTTCCCACTAAACTCCCTTTCATAATTTTTTTTTAAACCAAACCTAGTCAGGACCCCCCTGAACCTTTCGACATTGGTATCTCAACTTTTCAATCCGTTTCGTTAAAACATTTCACCAAACCCTGATGATACACTTGTGTTTTCTTCAATTATTCTTTACCCTCCTTTTTATGATTCATGAAGTCGCCTCAGAGACCTCCCATTTTTTCTTTTTGTCAGCTTCCCACCCATGCCCACACACAATTTTTTCCCTTCCCCCCCATTTTTTTGGACTCCTGAGGGCCCCCGTAGAGACCCCCCAGACCATAAAAGCATTCCCGACCCTTGGGTATGACGTAGCGTATTTGCTCCATCTTCGTTTTTACCCCACTGAGCCACACTTTTTTTCGAGTGGAACGGTGTGATTGTTTTTCTTTTCTTGTTGGCCCCCCATCGTGGGCCGCGATTACCCCGTACGCTATTTTTTATTGAGGTGCCCCAAACACTCATTTTTGTGCCTATTTATTTTCCCCTCAACAGTAAAACACAGTTTACCCCCCCCCCTGCCTTTCTTTCCTATAATCTAGCTGCCTCTGGTCCAATTTCATTTTTCTGAGGAAAATGGAATCCTCTTTTATTGCAGTATTTTTCTCTTACAACAAATGGGCTTCACATTTACCCCCCAAATCCCCCCTTATATTCCCTGATAAAAAGCCCCTCTTTCCCAGAGGAAATTACCCCAAAAAGACCTTGTGTTTTCTGCAGGCTCAAACATTTAGGTGGGACAGCGTCAATATCCTTTTCACGACCTTTCTCTTTTTTTTAAATCTCTCTTGTTCGTGATTTTTAACTTACTTCATGTTTTGCGATTTCGTGATTTGCTCCGTCCTATGGGAAAATATAACCTTGCCCCCTGTCCCCCCCCCCCCCCCCTTACTAACATTTTATGGGCGTTTTTTTTTTTCAGAACAGGCCCTGGCCTGTAACCGGGATCACTCAAATGTCTTTGCCCCGCCCTCAAAATTGTGAGGACCCCCAGTACAGTCCAACTACGACCCCCAGTTTCCTTTTTCTGCATGTCCCCCCTCATCTGGGCCACAGTTTCTGAATAATTGGGCATCATCCCCCCCCATTTTTTCGGAAGTCCCCATCTTTTGGACGTCCCTTCGCTGGTCATGCAAATAGTGTGTGCTTTTTGGCCGATGTTCCAGATGTACTTCTTTTACCAGGGATACAATGTGTGGAGTGCATTCCCCCTTTCTTGATTGATTCCCCCTTCCCCCCCCCCCCCTCCTGAAGACTTTTTTTTGCGATTTGAGGGGATTAAGTTTAACAAAACCTTATCAGCCACGTCCTTTTTTCCAAAATTCCCCCCCCCCCAAGTGTGCGACATGCAAAAAGGAGTTTATTTGACTTTCCTTTTCAAACGACGGTCCCCCCCCCTGTCGGCCCCACTAAAGAAAATTATATTTCTTTTCTCCGATTTTCAAGCCCGTAGTAAGGTTCATTTTCCCCCATTACCTCAACTGGCGAAGTCTTTGACGCTAAACCCCCCCCTTGCATCTGCTCCGTCCCACCACCCCCTTTATACACATTTTTTCCCCCAAACAGGTGTCTACCCCCGTTCCTTTCAAATTTACTAAAGTGAACCCAATTTCTAAAGCCTCCCCCCTCTCTTAACTGGTTAAATATTTTATGTTATCCCTTTTTTCACTCTCCTGATTCCCCTGGAAGTACCCCTTCCTGTCTTTTTGGGTGAGTCCAACTCCCTAGATCATTTCCCATCGCTCTGGGCCCCCCTCTGGCCTTGACCCCCTTTGTGACGCCTCTTGAACACCTTCTTCTGAAAGGACCGTGTTAATGTCTCCCCCCTACCCAATTCGACCTATTACGGGCACCATTTGCCTCACTATTTATTGGTCCGTTCTTTTCCCCTTGTGCCCCTCTTTTTTTTTGATCTTTCCCCCCTCTGTTGTTTGTTGAGCTAGCTCCCCCCTAGTCTTAAAATGGTGATAGACTCCCCAAGAAAAGTGCTCCCATTTTGTCACTTTTTGAACTGTGAGGGAGCCAGTATTTTTAGACTCCCCCCTTTCCAATGCATTTTCTCCTGCTACAGATGCAGCCCCCAGTTTAAAGGTCTTCTTCTTTCGTCCTCCCTTCTCCGCTTGAAATTCAATTACTTGTCTTGCTTTCCCCCCTTTCCTGGGACGTAGTTAAACCTTTCTCTTTAACATTCTAAGAAAGTTTTCTCTTCAACTATTACCCCTGACGCTTCTATGTATCTTTCTCCCCTTTCCTCAAATTTGACCATATTCGCCTGGTTACCAATGTCGGTTCAACCCCAGATAGTTTGTGAGTCTGCGATTCACCTTGTTTTTTTCCGCCTTTCTCCTTTGAAGACTTGACACCAACTTCCCGTTGTTCGCTACCCTTCTTTGTATCTTTAGTTGTGTTTTTGGGCCTCAATGGTTCCCCTCGTTTTTCCCCCCAATACACTCCCTGCCCTGGTCTGACCCATTTTGCTCCTTTTTTATTATGTTTTCTTATTTGACCATCATTTACTCGGTTCCGCCAAATGGCTTCCTTTCAGTGCTTGCTGTGATTAAAGCAGCTTTGTGGCCTTTCCCCGAAACCCTTTTCTAACAATTGTGTCATCCCTTTCCGAGAAGATCCCTCTGTGGTCCCTTTTCCTTTCCACATGGGTGGGGGGACGCGCGTTCCCATACCTAACGCCGTTTTCCCCCTGATTGCGCCTCTAATTTTACTACCTATTTCTTCTCCCCAATTTTCATTGCCTATTGCGTACCTTTTCAGGCGAATTTTTTTTCTTGGTTCTGATGTTTGTGGCCTACAATGTTGCTCAATCCCAATGTGATCGTCCCCCCCCTTCTCCTGGTTTCCCCGGCCTTGGTTCTTCCACCATCATTATTGTGATTTCAGTTTAAAACTGGTGCCCTCGCCGTTTTCCTGACAATTTCCCTTGAACCTAATTTCAAGTTTCAATTCCCAACACTACGGCCCTATGGTTAAACACAAAGACTTATTTAACCCTATAGTTTTCCCCCCACTAGGTTTTTATTTCTGCCTTCCCCCCCCACTAACCCCTTTTACTCTGGAAGCCTGTCTTTATACCATTGGTTTGTGCCCAGCCCCCATGTAGTCTTGTCTTCATACTTCCCTATTCAGTTTTTCCCCCCCCAATCATACAACGCCCCTTAATCTTGTTGTCTGCCGCTTCTTGCTCTTATACCTTCAGCCTTGGTGTTCCTTTGTTATGCTTTCTTAACAGAGTGTTGTCACCATCACTCCCAATTAGGAAAATTTAATTTTTCTCCTGGTTCTGGTTTCTGGAAACTCCCCCACCTTTTTCCAGCGTCCCCAATCCCGTTCCACAACGAGACCATTTTTTTTGAAATTGGGGTTATACCTCCTATGGGGTACCCCCAATCCTCCCTTATTCGCGTTAATTTTTTTATTCTTGGTTCCAGGTTTCCCCGTTTTCCCCCCCTTTTCCTTGACAACTCCTGACCTTTTTTCTTTCCCCCCCACTTCTTTTTTAGTATTTGTATCAGGGAACTCCCTAAACATTAGTACACTCCTTTCCCTTTTTTTCAAACACCCTTTCTGGCCCCCGACCCAATCCATCAGTTTTCTTTTTTTTGGTCCCCTGGAGAATCTTGAAAAATTTTAAAGGACCCCCCCCACACGAGGTTGCGTTTTGACCCCTGTTTTCTCTCCCCTGTCGGTCTGGGACTTTTGCTATGGTTTCTTTTCTTTTTTGTATTTATTTTGCAAATTCCCCCCTTTTCTGTTTTCTTCTTTTTAAATTGTATCAAAGAAACGGCAGTGGATGCCCTCCATCCGCGGTTCCCCCCTTTCTACTGAGCAATTTTCTTGACCCATTTCCAACACCCCTTTTTACACTAGGTAAAGAGCCATCACCCCCTATTTGGCAGGATGGTTCGTGAGTTTTTTTCCTTTTCATATTCCTGGGCCCCATCTATATCCCCCTTTTCGTCTTGTACAAGCCTCAGTGATTTCCTTTCACCCTACGCGTATCTAATTCGTTCTCCTGATGGGGGTCTTTCACAATCCAGTTGATGTGTCACGACACCATGTATCCCTATAAATTACTTTCTTTTCTATCCGCAATAAACCCAATTGCCGGCTTGCGACTTTACGATTCATCAATCTTTACTTACTTTTTCTCCTTGACGACGATTCAATTTTATTTTTTCAAACACTTGCCTTTTCCCGAATTGAGATGAGTTGTTCCCCCTGTCCCTTCCCCCCCCCCAATTCCCATTCTAAATGTAACCCACTCTATTCTTCCCCGTATGTGCCGCTTTGACCTAATTTGTTTTCCCTGCAACTCCCAATTTCAGCAACTTCCTCTTTGATTTTCTATTTGCTTTACGCTTTTTTCCCCCATTTCTTTCTTTTTCTTTTTCCCTTCCTCGTTGTTGTTTTTTCCTCGCCCAAGAAACTGTCACTTTTTCCCCTCTTTTTTCCACAACCACCTTCCTTAACCAGACCTTGTAAAGACTTCTTTTGAACAACTTTTTCCCCCTCTTTACCCTGGCACCTATGGTGTCTAACATACTTTAATCATATTACCGTCTGACTGTCAAGTCGTTTTTCTCACATGGCTTTCCCCCCCAACAATTGTCCCAAGGTCTCAATTAGATTTTCCCTTTTCCTCTTTTCCGTGAAATGCCCTTTATTCATATGTCTCCGATGAGTGTCCTCTCTGTCCACCTCCCAATTCTCATTATTTACCCAGGCAGTATATATGGTCTGCCTCACCTTTTAATATCTGCCTTGCTTTTTTAAACCTCCCCCTCTTGGGACACACAGCCACTTTTTCCCCCCCCCCGGATACCGACTTTTTTCCCGCTTCCTAATAATCCGACTTTTTTTTTGACCACCTGTCAAGGATAAATGGGCCTTTTACCAATCTTCACAATTTGATCCTCTTCCCCCAACTTTAAACCCTTCCACCCATCTCATTTCCCCCCCCTTTTCTTGTGCTGCTTAGGTGCAATGATTTTCCCACCCCATGTAAAAACTGCGAGAGGCATCCGTCTCCTCCCAATTTAGCCCTCTTTTTTCTTTGCCTTGTCCGATGTTGGCCCCTTTTCCACCAATTACTTTTTGACCCCCCCCCTAAAGTTTTTTGCACAAGTACTTCCTTGACCCTTCGACCCCCCTCACCAATCCCTCCTTACATGACTTGACAAACCCTTTTCTTGTCATCCCTGCCACCCGGATGAAAATTTTTTTGTTATGTACTTCCTCACACTCATTTCTCCAGCCCCCCTCCCCCAATGGATTGGTTCTTTCCCCCATTTTTTTTTGTTTCTTTTCCCCCCCCCCAACCTTGTGACTAATGATGTCTTTCCATGAAGACGCCCCCGAAAATACTGATCACCAATGCCTCCCCCCTCCTGGCGCTGTTTTTCGGACATCTCCCCCAACTTGACCCACCTTTCCCAATTTCCGAATTGCTTCAGGGGTACTGAGCACGATCCTGCTTTATGTCACCCCACTTTAGCCACCCAAGTCTTTCATTGTGACTCTTCCAAAACTTTTCTTTTTTGGTTTTCAACCTCGCCGCATCTTCTGCAGCCGAATCAAAGGATTTATTCTTCTCCCCCCTCAGTTTACAATCGGGATCACTTGCCCTACCAAAAGGCACCCCCCCTTTTTCCTTTTCTTTTCCCTCAGCAATTTTCCCTTTCCTTACCCACTTGAATGTTCTTTATTTCTGCAAGGACCCCTCTTGGCCTTCCTTTCCTTTCCCAGACAGTTCTGGCCTAGCACCCATCACTTTTTCTCCTACTTGACAACCCCTCACCTTTTTCCCCCCTTCCCAAAAGGGATCTTGTTTACTATTCAAAACGTTATGTCCCGTCTTCATACATTACTTTTTCTTCTTTTTCACCACTCTGTCTTCTTTTTCTCAATCAACTTGACACATTTTTGTTTGCGATGATTTTCATAGTTGGATTCCCTCTTTACCTGAAATTTCCCAACACCTTACTCCCCTTGAGTGGCCCTTGCCGTGAAATTTCCCCAATCCTGGTCCCTCCCTTCTCTCTCATTGTGGAATTAGCTTTCCTCTTCAGACCCTTTATGCAAAGCTCCCTTCCTCCGTTCCCCCCCCCCCAGAAAAAGTTCGCAGTGAACAAATTCCCTCAATACTTTTTTTAACCCTTTGATCAATTAATGTTCGATCCCCATCCCCCCCCCTTTTCTGGTTCCTTGAACTTTTTTCCCCCATCAATGGGACCTCCTCCGTTGCCAGAGGTGCTGTGCCCCTCTCCCGTTTCTCGTGACTCTTCTACCTTGGACAAAGTGGCTCCCGTTTTTTCTTCCACCCCTTGGTTTTCCTCCCCCCTAGTGATGGCGCCATTAAAAAGCCCCTGGAAGTCGTTTTGTTTCTGTCTTGCTCACTCAACAACTCACAGTATCTCAAAATTCCCTTGCCACCCCCCCCCCCTTTTCTACGGTGACCTTTCTGTGTTTGGACTTTCACCACGATGTCCAACAAAATAATTCCCACCACTTTTCTTATTTGTTCTCCGATGTTCCCCTCATTTATATAGGCACCCAATGGAAACGTTACCTTCACTTGTCCCCTTGTAATTTCCTCCCCCCCCCCCACTTTGATATCTCCCCCTTTTAAACAACAATAACTATTCCCCTTTCCCCTTTTTGAAGTCGTTAAATTTCCATTGTCCAACAATATTTTATTGTGCCAACCCTTTTTTTTTTTCCCCGTCAAATACTTCTTCCATTGGTCCTCTGTTGGGTCACACTGTTACCTGACGATTTGATTTTAGTTGTTTTCAATTCACACCCTTCCTGAGCTATAGTGCCAAGCCAGTGGTCTTTCCCCCTTTTCCCCCGTTTTTTGAGGATATACCATTGCCCACTTTAATTAAATAGTTTGGTGAGGAATCTGTGGTGATCCCCTGTACAACCATATCACAGGGCCAATTATACAATAATTTCCCCCCCTTCCATTTCCCCCCTTCGCGTCCCCCATCTATGGATCACTACTAAACCCCTTTGCTCTGTAGAGGGAATGGGGCTTTTTCCCTTTTACCCCCTCCTCCCCCCCCATGTGACCTTCCCCCTACAGCTTCAACTTGTTCTCATCTCAATTCCCCTTCCATCTTGAGCAATTTCTTTTCCCTGGAAATGTGCCTGTCCTTCTCCCTCTTGTTCCTTTCTAGCAGGTGCCCTTTTTCCGTTCTCCAGAAGATCACCATAGGGTAACGTCATTCACCGTCTTGCCGCTTCTCTTTCCCTTCTCTTTGCTCCCAATGAATCTCTTTGGACTCTCCCATCTCGTTTGAATGGTATTTTTTAACTTTCTCTTAACCCCTTAATTGCAACCTGGTATTTAAACCCTGGATTTTCTGTATTCTCTTTTCCCCCCCCACACTTCCCATTTTTAATCGAGCCTTTCCCTTTTCTCCCCAACCCACCCATGGGGGAATCCTCCTCCTAGTTTTGTTTTAGTTCTGTTAAGATTCAATTTTTTCTCCTTCCTTCTCTTTCCCCCTTTTTATGACCCCAATTTCCTTTATCTAAACTTGACCCCCACCCACCCCCCCCCCCCCCCCCCCCCCCCACCAACCCCCCCCCCCCCCCCCCCCCCCCCCAACAACACCCCCCCCCCCCCCCCCCCCCCCCCCCCCCCCCCCCCCCCCCCCCCCCCACAACCCCCCCCCCCAACCCCACCCCCCACCCCCCCCCCCCCCCCCCCCCCCCCCCCCCCTTATCCCTTTTAAGGTGACTTTGTTTACCCCTCATTTTTGTTAAGTAGTTTTGGACCCCAATCAAACTCCTCAACGTTGAAATTTTTCGAAATTGTTTTTTGCAGGCCTTTTGAGAGATTTAAGGGTTGTCCCCCTGTCCCATCCTGCTCCTGAGTCCCAATGCGCTTAGGAGTGCGGTTTACTTTTACCCACTTACGACCCCTCAGCTCCTTTTTTTCCCGTCCACTAACAATTTTGTTCGAAAATTGTGTCCATCAGGTGGAATTCGTACTCATTAACTGGTAACTCAGCCACGGACGGACCGTTTTTACCTCGGGTTCCCCCTCCTTTTCGTCCCCCAGGATTGGAATCCGTCCCTCCTACTTTTGATGTTTCTCCACTGGGTATCAACGTGGTACCCCCATCTTTCTGTATTTAAAGGTTGTTTTAAGGTTTTCGGCCCTTCTTAGCTTGTTTTTTCCCCAAGTTTTTTAACCTCGCCTTCCCCAATTTTGCTCTCCTGGCGTCCCATGACTTGGCCTTTCTTTTTTTCCCATTCTCTTGTTTTTTTTCCTTTTTCGTTTTCAACTTCTTTTCCCCCATCAGGAGTAAGAATTTTTCTAATAGCACCCAATAATTTCCCCCCTCCATTCCATTCCCCCCCCCCCCTTGCAGAAATAATAACCGTTACCTTCGCCCCCAAACAGTACTTTTCCTCCAGTGTCCCTTACCCTTCCTGTTTATTTCGGCCCCCCCCCCCCAACGTCCTTTTTACCTTTTTTTTTGAAGATAGTTTTTCCCTCATAACTTTCTTTTTGCTATGCCACTCCCTTTCTGGTCACAGGCATATACCCTTCCCCCCTTTACCAGGGACCCTTTACCCACAATTAAAATTTCCCATTCAATCCTGCTCGTTCTGCCGTTGGGTCTCGTCTCGTTCCCCCCCTGACATGGTCTGGTTACCCCTAGTAATGCTCCACGTATTAAAATCGTGTTTTATCACATCCCCAACGGCGGGACACCGCTTGCCCCTGCGGCTTATTTGTGTTGTTCACCCAACCGTTTTTCCTGAGTCCCACCTCCGTTCCCCCAAGCCGAACTCTTTTGGGACTTTTTTTACGCAGATTTCCAGTCTGTTTCTACGGTCCCCACCACTTTTCGATTTTTTCTTTTAGTTGGTTCCAATTGTTTTTTCAGAAACCTTTTTTGGCCACTATTTTTTTTTTCCGCCCCTTTTTTAAGATACCCCCTCTTTCCCTATGATTTAGTGTTTCCCCCTTATGAAATCCCTCAAAATTCGTTAAAAGACGTGCCTTTTTGGAATCACACCATCGTAAACCTCAGGTTTCTTTTTTTTTCTTTTTTTAACTGGAGCAAGCCCACTCCGAACCCCCCCCCCCCTTCCCGCACCCCAGCCCCCCCCCCCGCCCCACCCCCAAACTAACCACTTTTTTGAAGTTTTGACTACCTTAAAATTATTCTGAGGTGCTTTGTGCCCTTTTGATGTTTTCGAGGTTACAACTTCGCACTTGTTCCAACTTCACCAAGTTGTTTGTCGCTTTTGCCCATTTCCCTAAGACACCCGAGCAAGTGTGCATGACCCCCCTAATTTTTTCGTCCGTATGAATTTTTTGTTCCCTTTTTTCCCACCCATTTGACTATTACCCCCTTCTTTCGTCATCCCCCTCTTTTTCAGTCTTTTGTTTAATTTTAGGATTTTGTTTTCACTGAGAATTTGACAGATTGTTAAAAGGCAACGGATGAATTTTCCAAAAACTTCTCTCCTTCGATCTCCACCCGAGTTTTTCCCATGGCTGTCGACCTTGATGTTGTGAGTTATGGTCCACTCCTCTTTTTTGGTGTCCCACGACAAAGCATATTAAATTTTTTTCCCAAGGTTCACATCTTTTGTAATTCCCAATTAATGTCATTTTATTCGATCTTCTACGGAGAAGTTAGTGCCCATGTCACTCCTTTCCCTTACGTTCACATGTCGCCTAAATTAATTATTGTTGCACATAATGGGCTTTTTTTCAGTTTTTAACCAATGAGGCCTCCCTCAACAACGACTTCCTTTTTCAATACCCATTTCGTACTTATGTCATGCCGCTGCCCCCCTTTTTAAGTTGGTTGTCAAAGATGGTCACCCCCCCCCCCCAAGTTAGAACTTCCTGTATTCTCTTTTGTAGACTTTTTTTGAAAAATTTTGACCGTGTTATCCTGGCCCCTCTCTCTTTCCCCTCTTCTCGGTTTGGATATTACTAGCATCCCCCTGTCAATTTTTCAAAAGTTAATAAGACTTTTACTGGGGACGGGAGTTCTGTCCCTTGTTCCATATTTGAAAGTCACCCCCCCTTTTTATCTGACCAGATTCAATAAATAGACTTTTCACGTCGTTTTTTCCATGGATCCGTGTTTACCCCTTTTTTATTTAACTCTTTTCCCTTCCATTTCTACTTTAGTGAATCTCTTGAACTTCGGACCCAGTTTCTATCTTGTCTTCCTCTTCTGCTTGTTGACTGGAAACTCATTCCTTTTACATTTAATTTCACAGTTCAAATAAATTAATTTTTAATAGGAGGCTTGTCGGGGAACCTTTTCAACGCTATCTTGTAACACCTGCAAACCCCCTAATTTTTCTACCGTTTTTAAACGAGAGTACTACTCATACGTACCTGTGAAAACTCCCTTGTTGGACATCATCCTGCTTTTGCCCATCTTTTTCCATACTGAGTCGTTGCCCCCTCATCCTGAACAAATCACATCTTACTTCCAAATTTATGCGACTGTTACTGTGGGAAAACCCTTGGGATTGAAAAACCTGCACTTGCAGGACATACGTCTCCCTGCACCTTTAGTCCTGCTTTTATGCAAAGGTCGTGGGTCTCTTTTCCCCCATTTGACCCCTTACGACCCCCTCTACACGTTTTTTTTGACTTTTGGTCACCACAAGACTAGTTTGGAACCCCGGACATGCAATCAATCACCTCTTTTTAATTCCTTGAAAAATTTCCCCTTTTGACCCCCTTCCCCAAACAAGTTCTTGAAATATTGGATTAAACATTTCCCATCCATTACACCGTTCCAACCCACGAAACCAAAATAACCCTATGTTCCGGTCTTTACATGCCAATAGTTTTCCCTTTCCTGTATTTTTTCCATGATCAGACTCCACCCCCCCCACGAGAGTTTGTTCAATCTACCCCGTCATTCAAAACTAATTGACGGCCCATTTTTTTCCCCTCTATACACGCGACTCAACAAATTGAAAAAACCAACATCTCCCCAG
>Ga0179591_1324016_pt1 | contig 20494 bp, 16 predicted proteins | sample CZOMad2_1_08_16f_FD_182891 | JGI IMG/M metagenome (GOLD analysis project Ga0179591, IMG submission 182891) | Vadose zone soil fungal communities from Angelo Coast Range Reserve, California, USA - CZOMad2_1_08_16fungal (PacBio error correction) | ecosystem: Environmental > Terrestrial > Soil >... | reverse complement strand
CTTAGTCCTCCCCTCGTGGTTCCTGCTGGAGGACTCTTTCTCGAAGCCTCCCCCCCCTTTCTCCCTTCATTTTCAGAAGAGTGATGATTTATGAAGTAAGAAGTACATATGATTTTTTGGACTCGAGGATCTGATGAACTTGCAAGTACCCCAAGTCTCATGAGGGCTACTTTTTCAAGCCCTCCCAAGACCCTTTTCTATGAACTTTTTTGAGCCCCCGCGACCGGAAAGCGTTTTCTGCACCTTTTTTTGGCTGAGCGCGAACTTCCTCGCCTCCCCTTTCGCCCCTTACTGTTGTCCGGATCCCCTTATCCGTGAACCCTTACTTTCTTCATCTACGACCCGCTCTCCCGCTCCCCCTTTTCCGGAACAGAACCATGAAGTTACCCCCCTGGCAAATTCAATTTTTCCCTCCCACAACCCCTCCTCATTCGGTCCCCCGCCGGACAGCAAGTCACCTCTATCAAGACCATTTCGGACCTTTCCATGTAGGCTCTTAGTGGCTTGCTTCTTAACGTCCCCTTCCGCCAGTTTCACCTCTGATAAATTCTCTAGCCATCTGAGGATCTATGTCTCTCCCGAGATTCTTTTAGGAACTTTCATAAGTTCACTTTTTTCGACACCGGCCTTCTCGAAAATTTTGTCTCCTGGCACTGCGGACTGCCCTTGTCGAGGGGTGATTTCCCAGAAGAGGAGTTTTTTTTTTTCAGGTTTTCCCTCCCCTTGTCTGATTGTGCTTTCCCCTTTCTTCCCGACCTCCCCCTTCGTGGGGAATGACGCAGGTCAATACGCCTCCTGTTTGACACCCCTCCCCGCGTCTCTCTGTCGTCTCCGCGTGGTCTGTGGATGGTACTTTTTCGCGTCCAGACTTTCCAGAAGGGACGTTTCTCGGGAGCCAGGAAGGAAAGTGCTCCCAGACCCTGATGCATGAACGTTCCTTTTCCAGAAGATACTTTTCTTGAGTCCTTTCTTACGCGTCTCCGGCATCGGAAGCCATTTTTCCCCGCTCTTCTTCTGGAGGTAGCCGGGGCTTTCTTCGGGTAGTCCTTCCATGAACGCTCCACCTCGTCATCCCTGAAGAGGTCGAATTCCTACAGGTCACGCAAGATGGAGAAGGCTGGCCCTGTTACTCTTCTCTTCCTGTCTCGGCTGCCCTTCCCATGCGTGTTCCCGTTCTTACTTTCCCCACGAGATTGGATCCAACTAGCCGAGTCTTCGTCTCGGGGGCCGCCCCCTTCTTGAAGAGATGCCCCCACAGAGAAGGAAAGAGATGCCTTTCCCACGATGCTTTTTTTCCCTTGCAGACAGTTTCTCAAGGTAGCCGGAAGACGGATTTTCCCTCTTTATCGTTCCCCTTTCTATGATTTCAGCTGCCCTTGTACTTTTCCCCAGCCCCCTCCCCTTTCAAGCGGCGTTCAACCGTTTTATGATCTCCCCTTATGATAGGGGTTTTCCTTCAAAATCCTTTTTCCTTCGGAATTCTGGCTTTTACGTCGAAGAATTTTTATCCACCCAGGTCTATCCTTTTGGGGATAGCTGAAAGGGGTGGCTGAGTCTGCGACGTCTCCCCTTTTCCTTCCAACTTTTTCTCCCTTCAGCTCCAGGCGATTCGGACTTCCTCCTCCAGCGGGAATCCTTCCACTGGTCTGACATACATAGAGGGGATGAATGATCCCTTTTCTGCTGCCTTCCTTTTTCGAAGGCGGGACTCCTAAGAAGGGCAGACGAGTTTTCCCCCCGTTCCTCCGGCACAAGTCCGTCGGCCACCTCAAGACGGATCTTGGAGCTTCTCCCCCTACTCGGCGACTTACCGTCTCGGGAAAAAGCTGGCACGACTTTTGCACTCACCTTCCTGAATGGAGGATCTAGACGGACTGTCCGTTTTTGGCGGACGGGGAGGCAGGAATCGTTTTTTGTTTTCCTTTGCCCAGAGAGGTTATCCGCTTCACAAGGAGCTCCCCCCATTCTTAGAGTTTCTTAGACGGTTTACCCTCGCGCAGACCAGATAATTAATGATATTTCTACCACCTTAAGTTCCTTCCTTGCCTGGCAAGGGAAGGTTCTTTCCCTACCGTTCCCAAGGCAGTTCACCACCAAAAGAGGAGATCCCTGCTTATTACTTCCACTCTCCCCCACGACTTAGGAGCTTATTAAGTTTTTATAGTGTAATAGTCCTGACCTTCCTCCTTCAGGCATCACTGTACAGCCTGGGCCGTCTGGTCTTTTGGACCCAGAAGATCCCCCCCGTGGCTGAGCATGAGAGCAGCCCCTTCCCCAACGTTCCTTCCCCCTCTTCTCCAAGGAACATTGTCCCCTCCATGGTTTACGGCCACCTCTTCCGGCCGGATCCTTTTTATTGCCCCTCGTGTCTCATTCTAGGATGAGAATCGTCTGGCTTCCTTCCTCGCGGTTCCCCTTTTGCAAGGGATGACTTTTTTACCGAAGAAGCCTCCCGAATTGGACCCCCCACCCCCGCCGTTCCGGTCCGAAGTCCCTTTTTATGGGGACGGGGACCTCTGGAGGTCCTCCTTAGCGTTTTAGTAAAAAGGACACCTATTGATTTTCTTATATTTCCCCCCCTTCCCTGTTAAGATCTTTTACGGCATGGAGGGTCTTATGACCCCCGGTAGGGACTTCGGCTTACCCCCCCCTTTCTGAGAAAGCTGCCCCTTCGAGAGTTTTGGCGAGACTCCCCGGGCTTGAACATGGGTCCAGGTCCTTTTTCGTAATTTTTCTCCGTGCCTGGGATTTTGTGCGATGGGCCGTCTCATGGGTGGGAAATCCCGGGCCTTCCATAGTTTCCGCTTTCCTCCTCCCCCCCAAGCCTCGAACAAATGTGTTGCCTCGGACGTAATCCCGTTCACTAGTTTCTGACCAGTGCCTTCTACCAATTTCCTGAAGACCTCGCCCCCTCTAAGGAAGAACCTTTTTGTTTTCCCTCTGTTATACTTTTATCTTTTCCTCCTCCGGGTTGTTGTTGATCCTTATGTTCCCCTTTAACCAGGAGTTTGCAGTTTGGCCCAAGGATCGATTTTCTGGTGCTTGTCCCTTTTTTCGAGTGCTTCCCTGAAGGTGGAGGAGATTGATGTCCGGTTTCCGCGATTGGTTTTGGCTTTTTTCCTTATGGATACCCCCTAGATGGAAAGACCCTCTTCAAAGCCCAGTCTTTTTAGCAGGAGGGCCCCCCCCCACCCTTTCTCTTGACGTCTAAGAGAAACCCTCCCCCAGGAAAGGAAATCAAATTCTGCTCCGGAGCTCCGTGACCTCCTGGTTTTCAACGCTTGAGAGCTCACCCCTCAGAAGAGCTCTTCCCGCAGCCGGCTTCCCCACTTAGCCGTGAACCCTCAATTCCCGGCAGTACATCTCCGTTCACCCGACCATGTCTTAATAGGTAGAAACGCCTTTACTATTATTTGCCTTCAACCATCTTTGGGTTTCAGGCAAAAAGAAGAATTCTTTTTCACAGGACCCCCTTTAATTCCCCCAACAAAACAGACTTTCTTGTAAGCCTTGTTGGAAATTTCTACATCTACCGGAGGATTCCCCCTCTCTGAAGGTAAGTTTCTTTTTCTTAAAAAAGATACAGGAAGACATGATCTCTTTTCAGGTTATCAGCAGACCTCTCCTAGGAACGCTCACCCTCCACACCCTCACTTCTCCTAAACTTCCCTTTCGGAAGGAACCTTGATGGCTGGGCCTGGAAATTTTCTTCTGTTCAATTTTGGACCCCCTTCTCTTGACTCGAGCAGTCTATAACGGTGTGGTCTTCTTTATCCCGCAAGAAGGCCAGGCTCCCTGGAATGAAGAAGCCATCTTAATAGTTCTATGACACCCGTCCTAGGCAAGAGACTGCCTCCTTCCAAAACGTGGCCCGCTTCACGGCCCGTCCCTTCTCTCAGAAGCATTAGAGAAATTTTTGGTCGAATTCCTTACGGGCAAAGTTTCCTTGAGTCCCCCAAGACCTGTCCCCCGGTACCAAAAGTTTTTCAGTAGCCTTTCTTTTTCCCCACGTCCCGGAGTTCCTCGAATTTCCCCTTCTCCTTTTGGGAGCCCCTATCCCCCTCGGGGAGTTCTTGTATACCCTCTAGGACCTTGGACCCCCGCCCCCTCTCAGGCTTACTGCACCCCCCTGGCAGCAGCTGGAAAGGTCATCCCTCTCCGTGAACCTTTTACTCGTTAAGTCCCCAGTACAGCGTGGCCTTCGCCTTCCCCCCCTATAGAGCTTTTGCGAGCGCAAGAGCTAGGTTCTTCCTTAGGTGGCATCCGTTCTTCACCTCGGAAGAAATTTTCAGGACCCCCCCTCTTTTTCTTTCGGATAGTCAAGCCCGGAGAAAGTGTATTTTTTTCCCTCAGGATACTTCCCGGAATAGGTCAACGTCCCACTTTGATTTACCGACGGCCCCTTTTTCCATTGAGCCTTACCTTCTTTTCCCCAGGTCCGATAGAATGCTTTATCAACCCCCCTTTTTTTTCCTCCCACCTTTCGTGCCGTAGGAATCTTGCATTTCCCACGGTAAGATATATTCTCTCTTTAATCGTTGTGGGGTTGTGTATAGATGAATTTTTTTTTTCATGGCGGACTTAGGCCTCCGAGGACAGGCATTAGCCTTCCCAGAGCTCCTTCCCTTTTTTTCAGAAGAAGGCTTTCATTCCATATGGCCGCGCTGTCCTGTCCCCTGTCGCGGACTCTCCGCTCCTCCTGGGAAGTCAGATCCGGAGGCCCCTTCTCCGTTTTTTTCTAGGGTCCCTCCTCCTGTAGGAGAGTTCCGCTTTCCCGATTCTGAACCCCCCCCCGCCGAGAAGAGGATTCGTTTTGCGTCCCCTCGATATAGCGACTAACCCTCTCCGGGAACAAGCTTTTCTTCTTTTCACGAGTTCCCCCTCTTCGCTTATTACATGGACAGGAATCCAGTTTTTTCCAGGGGATTTGCAGGAACAGAGACTCCTTCTTTTCCAGGATTTTTAAGGGTGCTTCAGATGGTAGTACGAGCTCAAAGGCGAGTTCTTATAACCCCCTCTAGCGGCATATCGCAGGGTCCTTTTCCGAACTCCCCAAGCTCTTTCTTTCTCGGCGTGGCATCAAGTTCGTTTTTTTTCCCGCGTTTTCCTGAGACCCCGGCCCCTCCTAGGCTACGCGGAGGTAACTTCGTAAAGATAACAGTCCGTTCATATCGTTGGATACTTTGGTTCCTCCGGGATGACAATCTTTCGGAAAGCCGCCCGCCGGGAAGTTTTTCGATGCCTACTCGATAAAAGTATTCCTGCCCGAGACGACCTCGACCCCCTCCAGTCCTCCTCCAAGGAAAAGGGCCCCTTCCAATTGAGACCCCTCTGTTCTAAGCACCTGGTAGGTCTCTAATTTTCCTTCTAAACTTTATTACCCTTTCCCCGGCTGAGACCTTAAGACCGATTCTCTGCGTGTACCATTTCTTTTTGGAACTCCTTTCTTTGAACGACGACTGGATAGTTTTTTGTGTTCTGTTTTTTTTTTTTTGTCTTTTTTTTTTTTTTTTTTTTTTTTTAGGATGCTTCACTGGCCTGTACGATTCACCGAGTAGATGGCCCTTTCTTTAGGAAGTCCCCTCATTAGGAGGTGTTTACCAATTAACACTTTTTTCCAGATAGAAACGTAATTTCGTAGAGTTCCGATTTTTCATTGAGTTTCTTTTCACGGACAACATTTTAAGTGTTCTGAACCTTAACGTTCTCCGGAAATTGAGCCCCTTTTTCCTTGAGAGGGTTCGCTCCCGCGTGCATCGACTGGTCGGTTAGTCTGTCAGAGAGTGACTTTTTTTCTTTCCGCGACCTCATTTGTTTTCGCATGAGTCGGAGGGGGGATTTACCTCTGTCAGTCCCCCCCACGTGCCAAGCAAGTCCCCAATCGCTGGCCTAAGAGGAAGGCACTCCTGGCACGTCCTCCCCTTCCCTGCAGGCACCCGCCTTCCACCGCGAGCACGGAGACAGGATTTCCGAGCCCCTTGTTCGCGGTTCCAATGATTGACTCTCTCTTTTCAATTTTGTTTTTGTGCTTCTTTTCAACCGAGAACCAGGTTGAGTCATGGATGGAGGCGTTCTCTATCCCCTGTATTTTCTGTCCCTGAATGGTAGAAGCGTGCTGACCTTTCTTAGGCGGGTTCCTTTCCGCGTCGGCGAGAATTGCCCCTTCTTGGCGTTTCCCCCCCCGTTTACTTGGTAACGCCCCACGCCGGACGCTTTTTCCAACCTTTTCTTTGCCCCGGTCACCCCCTAACAGGCTCCCGGCTTCCCCGTATCAGACGCGTCTTGTTTGATGAACGCGTGAGATAGAACCCGTCTCCGCAAGCCGCTTCTTGATCCACAGGTCCCCCCTCCCCCTTTTCATTTCCCCCGTAATAACTACCTCCTTGTCCGCTAACCCTGAGGACCCCCATGACGTTCCTATTCACACTCATAGGGTCATTTCAAACCCCCTCCATGAGGCCCCCTCCGCCGGACAGCCAGACCATTTTTCTTAGGATTTGTTGAGTTCATCTTAGCCGGCGAGTACCTGACTTTTCCTCGGGCCCCCCCCGCCGGTTCCCCCCCGGTTAAGCGGCAGCGAGAGGATCTGTCCTGCCCCCCTTTGCCTGATGTCAGGGAACGTCTCCGTCCACTAGTAGGACACAGACTTGCTTCCCCCCTGGGAATGGCCCCCGTGAATGGACAGCGTCGTGGCAAGGCCGGGGGTCTCCTATTTTTCCCTCCCTCCGACGGATATCCAATTTTTTCTTGATGCGCGGATCCTTTAAAGGCGCATGCCAGGCCCCGCTTTTCCTCCTTTTAATCGACTTTCATCAAGGATGACTCTCAGGACTCTTTCCCACCCAAGCGTGGGTAGATGGACTTCCCCCTCAGCTCGAGCCCCCCGATCGAGTGAGTCTTTCTCTTTTTCCGGCTTTCGTTCCCTGGCCGGGAAAGGCCGATTCTCCCGACAGAGTCCCATCCAGACGGAGATTGACTCCCTCGGCGAAGCCCCCTTCTTATCAGGCCGACGAAGTCCCCTGAGATTTTTTCCTCGCGGGAGTAGTATGCTCCGAGATTGAATTCCTGTGCCTCCCAGAAAGTTTCGGCGTACGATGACCTAGGAGTCTTTCTCCCTCTAGGATAAGCATTCGGGTAATCAGGAGAATCCCATCGTGGTTTCTTTTTTTTCTCTTATATAGAGATGTGCGCGCCAAGCTTTTCTTCTTAGTCTGGAAGCATCCCCCTATGGATCGCCCGAGTCTTGTTAACCTTTTTGCGGACCGCTGTTTCCCCACAACGGAGACCTGCAATTTTTTTTATCTTGGCCCGGTCAACATGGAGGAGCAGTCTCTCCCGGGGAGTGACTTCCCCCCCGCGCGAAATTCTCTTTAACGCCCTTCAACGATAGCTGGATTGTGTTGAACACGGTTGCGATAATGCCTTTTTTTTCCGTTTCCCCCCCCCCCCTTTTACAGAACATCGTATCCCTCCCCCCAGGTAAGCTTTCTTGTAATCCCCTGAGCTAGCTGACCAGGGGTGCTGCCTTCCTCAAGCCTTTCCCCCCTTTCCTGAATGCTCTCCCCCCCCCCTTCAGAACGAGCTCAAGGTTTTCCCCCGTTTGTGAAGAAGCCTCTTTTTCTCTGGTTCCTCTTCCGTCAAAGGTCCAGTCACTAATAGGCGTTTTGACCTTCTTTTTCTTATAAGGAGGCCTTCCTACCTCCACGTTTAGACGGGCTTTCCTTCCCAGTTTCAGATGTAATGAGCCTGTATCTGGCACGCGGTTCCGTCTTCTCCCGAAGAGGACTCCCTAGAGCTGGAGCTTTCCTCAGATTATTCTACCTATCCGGGAACAAGTGACGATTTCTAGGCCCCTTCCTTTCAGGAATCTGCCTCGAAGGATGAGACTGCTTTTCCCTTTTCTTTATTTCCCTCCCGGCCGTTTACGAAGCAATTTTTTTTCAGCTCTTTTCCCCGAAGCTACCTGCTCCCGCGCAAACCATCCTCAGGGACGAGTTCACTTGGGGAAGCAGCGACTCCCTCCTTTTTTTTTCACTCTTTTTCCCGTGGAACTACTTAATCAGTGCCGCTTCTTTTACAGGGCCTTGACCTCCTTTCAAGTCTCGATCGAGGTCGATAGCGGTAAACTTCGAGTCAAGACCTCGGATCCTTCTAGCGCCTCCGGTTATGGGGGAATCAGTTTTTCGCTTCTCCTTTTCCCCCAGCTGCTGGGCAGGTGTGTCCCAAGAAGCTTTCCCACCTTCGATTTACGCGCCGACTAGGTTTTCTCACACCTTGGCACCTCCCCCCCGACTTTCCTGCCCAGGGACAGGCTTTCCCTTCAGTTTTTTTTTTTTTTTACGCCATTCCCCCCCATGTTTTTACGGATTTTGCTTCTTTTTTCCATTCTCCCTTCTTCGACCCGTAGCAGCTCCCCCTTTGATTATCTCGTTAAAGTTTTTTTCTTCCGGCTTACTTCCCCCCGCAAGCCGCCCTTAGAGATGGGTCCCATGGCCCCCCGCGCCGAGACTGGTCTTTTCGGGCGGTGGTCCGGGGAGGTGCCCCCCAATAATTTCACCCCCAAGACCACCTATGTGACCTCTAGTTCCCTTCCGTTTTCCCGGGTAAGATGAACTTTTTTAGGCATGGAGGACTTGAAGGACCCCCCGTTCTTTGCACCTTCCACGGGGATATTTCGGGCGCTTTAGGTATCCGGCGAGTTTTGGTTAGAGCTTTCCCCAGCTTTCCTTTTGCTAAGGATGAGCCTTGCTCGCGGGAATGGGGTTTTTGTCTCTTTTTAAGACTTTCCCCTCCGAGTAGGCTTTTGAAGTGATGTCAGCGAGAAGAAATTCGTCAGCTGTCCCACCTCCTCCCGAGGAAGTCACCGCCCCCCGGCACGTTAAGAAGTGCTCCCCTTCAAGAACCTCTTTTCCCTCCTCTATTTATCCGCCAGCCAGGACTTTAGAGGTCCCCCCCCTTATCATAGATATTTTCCTCCCCCTCCTTCCTTGGTGTTGATTCATATATCCTTGTGGGTTAAAACACCCCTTTTAATTGGAGTATCTGGCTCTGTCCCACCCCCTTACCCCCCTTCCTAGCTAGTGCTCTGATGGCGGCTCTGGGGTCCTCCCTGTGTTCGGTGACGTTACGCCTTTATTTGTCCCCTTTTCTTTTTTTGGATTTGATCGGCTCGCATGACCCTTTTCCTTTTACCAAGAAGTCCTTTTTCCAAACATGATGAGTCGACCCAGTCAAGAGGAATTCACGAGTCCCTCTTCCGGAGAATCGGACCCTGCGTGGTAGAGTTCTGTTCCTTTAAACCTCTCCTTCAAAGGCGCCGCAAGTTCTATCCCCCCCCTTCCTTCGTTGGCACCAGGTAAACGTTCATGACCACATGCCGCGCTTTCATCTCCCCCCTAAGACCTGAAGTTTACTGCCACTTTTGAACTCACAGTCCGACATTCGTGCCCCCTCCCCCCCCCCGTAACGGAACCCCCCCCCCATTCAAGACCACTTGAACCGCGAAGAGTTTATACTCTATATCACTTCCCCTGATGCATTTTCTGACCTCAGATGTTCCCGCGAACCTCAGATCCCCCCCCAGACTCCTCGCAGAGAGCCCTTACCCTCTTTAAGAAAGAGACCTTAGGACCTCAATTTACTCACCAATTTTGAATTGGTTAAAACCTCCCGGAACCTGTGCTTGCCCTGGTTTTCCATGCATTTCGGGTCCTCGGTGGTCAGATCCGGATCTCTATATAAAAGGTCCTTTTTCCGGCTTGCCTCGTAAAGAGACCTCCCTGCTACGTTTTGAAGGTTCCTCTCATGTCCTTACAAAGTTTTCCTTTCTTCCTGGGCTATCCCGCCGCAGAGTGTCATTCCCCCCTTATTCGTACCCACTGATAGCGCTTTTTAGAAGTTTCCCCTTCGACGGAACGGGCCAGTCCTCCCCTGAGGGGGCACTTTTTTTTCCCTTCACGGTTCCCTTTCTCTTCTTAGAGGGAGGCGTTGGCGGTAACAGACCGCTGCAAGACCCAAGCCCTTTGATTGTGCGTGCGAGATAGCTTGAGCTTCCTTTCTCCTCAAGCCCTCTTACCGACCCTTGAGGCTTCACTCCAAGGACCCGTAGAACAAAACGGCCGAAAGATTGCCCATGGCTCCTCCCCCTTTCGTAATAGGACTCCCTTTCCTCAGAGTGTTTCCGGTAGATTCCCTGATATTTGATATCGCAGAGCTAGCTTTTAGTCTCCCTTCCTTTCTCAGAATAGGACGGGACTTTCCCCCCGGGGAGCTTATAAAGTTCCTAGGCCCTGGTCGGAAAGCTTTTAACCTTTTGTCCCTTTTTAAGGATCGGCCCCTCCCCTCGGAATCGGACCCTCTTATTTTTAGGACCCATACGCCTTCCCCTGATATTCCCTTTGTCCCTTTTTCCCCTTTCCTTTTTTACCCCGGTGGAAGAAGGAATGTTCTTCGGCAGGTCTCCCCCTCTCTTTCCACCCCCTCGACATCTCTCTCGATTTTCCAATGCCTCCTTTTAGAGATATCCTGCTCTTTTTCTGATCTCTTTTTCTCTACCGCCGAAGGAACGCTTCTTCCCCCGGGTTAATTTCTTCCCCGATAGTACACGTTTCTGAAGCCGAGTTGTGAAGAGCAGAGGTCTCCGTTGAGCTCCCCCCCTTTTCCTTTTTGGAAGATCCGCCAGTTTTCCCCAGGGCCGCTTCCCCCCCCCCCACGTTAGCCAGTTTGATCGCCAGCAGGGCGCTCTTCTTTTTGTCTACTAGGACGTCCCTTAAGAGGAGGAAAATCAACGAGTTTAGCAGCGGTCCACTCTCATATCGGCGGACTCTTAAACCCTTTTTCTGGATGAAGCACGGAACAAGTAAACGACTCCAGAATGGACCTTTTGTTGCATGCTCCCACTCTCGAATGGAGGGATTCTCGGAATTGCTTCTTCATAAATTCGAGTTCAGAGCGGTACTTTCAAAGGAAGATCTCCCTTTTTCTTGTCCTTTCCGGAAGAGGGCAGATGGGGAAAGTCCCTCCGCCCCTTCCCCAAGCATAGTCTTTCTACCGTGGAAAGGTCGTTCCTCCCCCTTTGACCTACGACTGGATAACGTTCTGCCGAGCCTCAGAGTTCGGTACCGTATGAATTCCCTCCCCAAGAGGAGGTCTGTTGATAGAAGCCCTGCCTACTAGGCCCAGGCGCTTTATCTTTTTGAAGACTGGCCGGCTTTTTTTAGCTTAGGGGCCGAACTCCCTATACACAGTGGAGATAATGAGTCTTTTTCAAAGGCAAGGCCCGAGAATTCCCCCATCCCAGCCCCCCCCGGGTTACATTCCGAGTGTACGGTTTTTGGTCCCTTTAGACCTTTTGTGACCTTTTGATTTCTTCCTTATAGGCTCCCTTCGCTCCGGCCTGTTGAGAAGCTTTTTTTTTTGCCCGGCTTTTCTTTGCTTCTTCCGAAGCAGGCATCTCCTTTTCTCGACATGGCAAAAGCCTACCTGGTCGTGAGGGTCTGGCGGTCTTTTCCCTAATGTAGTAACTTTTTTGTTAACCAAAGGACCTTCTTTTTTCCCCAAGCTTCTTTTTTCCGATTTTTTCGTAAATTGTCTTCTCTCCTTTTTGAAGGGATTTTCCCCCAGGATAAGGGGATCCTTTCCTTTTCCTGACGGCATCCCTTTGGGTTCGCCCCATCCAGAGGTTTCCTCGACACGCAGGGACCTCTTATCAGGCTTCCTTCTTTCATAGGAGTGACGGGCTTGGTGCGCTGGCAGAGATCTCCCCATAATGTTTTTTTCCCCGTGACCCCTCGCGTAGAGAGTCCAACGAACCTCCCTCTACAAATCATTTCCGAAGCGTTTTCTTTCCCCGCACATCCCTAACTGCTTTAAAAGTTGCCAGCCTTTTTCCGCGATTTGCCGGATAGAGCAGTTTTTCTTCAAGAAATGCATACTGGCGCCCTTTCACCAGAAGTCTTTATAATACCTCTTTTTTTTTTTCTAGATACTGTTCTTAAAGATAAAGGAAGTCGTCATGGCTGGAGGTGATGTCCCCTCCCCCGATAGGGTGCTCTTGGCCGGAAAGGCGTTCATCGTGTTGGAGGTTGACTTTTTGGAAAGCGATTTGTTATCTGATGGGAGTTGGATTTCCTCCTAAGGTTTTTTTTTTTTGGGACCGATCAAGTCCCGTGCCGAGGAATGCTGGCTTCTCGGACAGAGACACCCTCCAAGGCACGCGATGCCCTTCTTCCCCATTGAGACTTGAACTTCTTCAGTAGCAGCGGGGATCTGCGCAGAAAAAAGTCTCCCTCCCTCCGGCCCGAAGATCCCTAGGCCCTCTCCTGTGCCAAAGACAGTGGCCGTAATCCTCCACTTCCCATCTCCCCCCCCCCTCAAGAACTCACCCCTGACGTTAAATCTTGCTTCCCCTGGGTCCTTCCCCCCCGAAGAGGGTTCACCGTCCTTAAAGCACTTAACCATTACTGGACCCGGCGGCAGGAAAGCTTTTTTCTCCAAGCTCTTCGAAGTCAGCCCTTTTCCCAACCTTCCCCCGCTGATACATTCCCTCTTTTGAGAGCTCTTTTGTTCGCAGAAGAGAAGAAGGAACTCCCCTCCAACCCTGATGCTCTTCACACTCGGCATTCCCTTTTTCAATGGGACTTTCCCAGGAGGGTTCTTGTTGGCCCCCAATCGATTTGCGCGAGCATTTTTCACCTTCTGATGTTTCTAGTTTTTAAGTCATCCCGAACTCGTAAAAGTTCCTTTTGAATGCCTGTTCCTGGTCATATCTTTTCATACACCCCTTCCCCATTTTGAAAGGGCAGATCTGCTTTCGGTATGCTTTCTCGGTAAAGCATTGGAAGCGACCTCTATTGCGACCCGGTCGCTTTTCGTCCAAGCTTCCTTTCCCCCTTCTAACTCTTCAATGATGAAATAGTGAACCTCTCTTCCGGGCGGAAAAGGGCGGCCCTTAGTACGAGGTTCGATTGTTCTCCCCCCCCCTCGATAGAGGGTTAGCTTCGAGACCGCGATGAAGCTTTTTCCGGCCTTCTTTTAGTAGAGTGCCCTCAAGTCTTCTTTTAAGTAGAGGCCAGTCCCCTACCAGTCGGACGGGTCCTTCTAAGGTCTTCCCTTTTGGATGTTTTAAGTAGTAGACTTGGGCTCTATTCCCTCATAGAATCGTAGAGGCGGTTTGTTTCAGCTCCTTCCTCCGAACCTACCGAGAAGGACCTTTCAGATGTTTTTTCAAAGGCGAACTCAAAGGTATCCGGCCGAAGGATAGGCTCTCAATTCCCCTTCCTCCCTCTTTTAAGAGGAAAGTTCCGGCCAAACACCTACAGAGGAGCCAAATTTTAGCTCGCCTGGGCAGAATGAACCCCCTTTTTTCCTCCTAGGCGGCTTCGTCGGTGAAGACCTAGCCTCCCCCCTGTAAGATACTCCTCATTAACCCTTTTGATAGCTTAGCTGAAACGGGGTGCTTCTTCGGACTCCTCCCTTTTCGCGACTTCTCCAACGTTAAGAAAACGAGATAAAGTTCCCTTTCAAGAGTCCTCCCTTTTTTCATTTTTCTCAAAATTTTTGTTCGATGAAATCATCTTCTTAACATGACCTCCCTTTTTCAAGATACGGCTGCCTTCTACCTTGAAAAGCTTTCACTAAGCCCCCCCCCCCAACCTTCGTACCGACTCGGTATCGGTAGCAGCATATTCCCCCCCCCTTCTTACGGAACCCTCCGTATAATAGGTTTTCTCCCTTAGGCCAGTCGTCGGCGACGAGACACCCTCTCCTCTGGCGGCCGCGTACCAGTAAGAATTTTCCTCATGGACCTACGAGAGATGCGTGAAGGGGAGGTTCAGACGTCGTCTTTATTCGGCCGCAGCCTCTCGTTTTCTACGACTCAGCAAGTCGATCCTTCGCGCCCAAAGCCCTCTTCGCGTTCCCCTCTTTCCAGGGGGAAGGACGCTCCGCCCACGATCCCCTTTTACCTGGAAGATTGCCTACAGTGACGCTTCCCAGGGACCTTCCTTGGAGTACAGGCCCCGCGGATCGAGGAGCTCTTCCCGGTAAAGTTCCCCAAAGCGGCGGAGTCCCCAGTTCTTATAATGGGTACCAGGCCCCCCCCCCTTTTCTTTCATTCATCCGGCCTACTGATGGAGATTTTTTCCAGAACCTCGTGCCCCCGCCTCGCCGGAATGGGCGCCCGTCCCTGACGACCCTTTTCGGCAAAGGTCCTGAAAAGGGTTTGCCGCAGTTTTTCCTTCAGGTGCGTTCCCGGTAGCCTTGAGCTTTTCCTTTCATGCTCGTCTCCCCCTCAACAGGGCCGATGCGCTGCGCTTAGGATGTCCTCGTTCTGAACGGTCCTTATGTCAGAAGATTTTTCTCCCTGGACCCCCCCCCCTCTTGCAGAAGAAATTTTTTGATGGGGACGGACTTTTGCCTTAAGTTCCTCGTTAGTTACCAACGCCCCTATTCAGATTCTTAACGTCACTGTTCGTCGGGTCCTTTCCTGGGATTCCTTCCCTTTGGTCGGCCTGCGGACCCACGTGCAGTGAACACCGGGGATCCACCCTTTAGAGTCCGGGGAGTTTTATCGCGGGTTCTAAGCGGTCATAGACACCTCGTTCAATTTCTTAATTTCTTGTCATGGGTTTTTTTTTTTCTGTTCCGCTTTGACCTTGCTCATTGGGCAAAGTTCTTTTCCTTTGGTCTTCCCAGATCTCCTTCTCCTCCCACTTCCCGCATATTACAAATCGCTGTGCAGCCTCCCCCTACCCCCCCCCTTCCCTCCCGATGCTGACACAGTGCCGTTCCCATCGTCCACCGCGTAGAGGCGCCCTTTTTTCCCAGAAAGACCCCCCTTTTTTTCCTTGTACCAACATGGATCCTCTATTTCCTTTTTGTTTTCTCCTGATGGTTAACCCTAACCAGGAGTTCTTTGGCTTCCTGATCGACCGGACGCTGGTCTCTTCTTTCCCCGGAAATGGTCACCAATTTTCTTGCTTCTGGAGGACCCCGTGGTGTTTACTTCCATAGTAGGACCTCCATATGCTTTCGGTTAGGCTTGGATTACCTCATGTGAAAGATCTTCTCCCAGTCCCCAGAAGCTGAACCCTTCGCGGACCTAGAACCAGAACGCTTCCCGGGATAATCAGTATCCTCCGGACCCTTCCAGTGTTTTCAGCTCAATACTTGAGCAAGCCCTCCTACGCCAGGCAGCCCTCACGTGATTTCCCCAGTTTCTGAAACTTCCCTGTAGTGGTCCGTCATCGCCGACAAAGCCTCCTTTCTCAAAACCGGAACCCCCCGTCCCATGGACGTTTAATATCTTTATCTAGAGGTCTTTTTTTTTAACGCAAAAAGAAGACTTTATTTTAGGTTCCGCCGCCTTAAATTCCTCGAAATACCATTATTAGTTCATTGGCCCCTCCGACCAGATCTATAAGTCCCTTCCCGTAAGAAGTAAGTCCTCCATTGCGCCAATTCTTTCAAGTTACAGTGTCATCCCCCTATTTCCTTTTTCTGAGAATTTTTACCCGTGGAAGATAACTCCCAACGTTTTTGTTCACCCATACGGTAACCCTTACTGGCCCCTTCGTTTTTCTGGTGGAGGAAAAGTCGAGGGCGGAGCGCCCCCTTGAGACTTCTTTTTAGCCATCCAGACGCCCCTTAGGACGACTTCCTTTCCTGGTCATCGCTTCATCCCTGGAGGACACCAGGACTTTCCTCTTCGATATTTTCTCTCTTTAAGGACCGTCGAGTGAGAGTCCGTTGTAGAATGTCTCAGTCAGGCAAGGGTCCCCACTGGATTGCAAAAGTCCCCACTTTCCAGAAGAGATTGCTTTTTAGTTCTTCGGAGGAAGAGGTTCTTACGCGAATGCAATAGGATTTTTAGGAGGATTCTCTCTTTCTTTCCCTTGAAAGAGCAATAGGAAGAAAAGGCCGCTATGAACAGGCAGCCATCTGGATGAAGGACCAGGAGCCCTCTTCTTTTTTTAATAGGAATCCTTTCGTCCATAGTGTCCCTTTTTTCTTTAGTATCTTTCTTTTTCTTCCCCTCGTTAGCCTCGGATTTTTGCCCCTAGGAGGGAAGTCGGATCCCGAAGACCGCTTTCCCAAGAGATCCCTCTTTCCTGTCCAGCCCTACTTTTCCCCATTGTAAAGTCTCCGGTTAAAAATTCTTCTCTTCCCCTCTCATGATTACCTCTTTTTGGACGGACTTTTTCCAGTTCTTTGTAAACTGTTATCTTCCTTAGATAGGGGAATGAAAAGGTGGAGAAGTTCCTCGTTGCTCTCCCTTTCGAACTCCCCCTTCCCCCACCCCCCTTTCCACTATATTGTTTCTCCCTCCGTTGAGCGGATTCTTTTTTCTGAGCTAGGTGCTGGCTACTTTCACTCCTCAGGCCAGGAATCTTCCGAGTCTCCCTTTCCTCCCAAAGGTTGACTCGACCGGCAGTCCTATTCTCGCTGGACTAGGACCTTCATTCTTTTGATGACTATGAAGCATTGAAAGGGAAAGATCCCTTGCTTAAACTATCACCTGATTGGAATCCGAAAGCCCTCGATTTTCCTTCTTTGATAGGGACCCGCGGCCGAACGGCTTCCACCTTTATCTTTTGTTGATCGCAAAGTCTTCTGTTCCCTTCAGAAACTGGACCTGCCGACCTGGCGGGCCTCTCCCCTCGTTCGGCCTAAGTCCCATTTGTTCAGGAGGAGTCGAGACCTCTGAGTCCAAGTTGGGAGAGTCCTCCTTCGACCCCCTCCCAACCTCTCCTCCAAGCTCCCCCTCTTCCCTAGTCCTCGGGGGACTCCTCTTGCGAGCTTTCCTTTTTTCCTTTCAGTCCGCATCATTGAGTTCGGCCTGTCTTGCAGGGACTGGTTTTTCCGAAACTTCCCCTTCGTATGACTCGTGGATACTTCCCCCATCTTTACCCTAGGCTTTCTCGATAGACTTTTAATTCTCTCTGTTTTAAGAGTATTCTATTCCTGAGGAAGCTCAGAGGACTTGGGAAGTCGACTTCATTCCCACCCTGAAGACCAAGCACTTTCGATAATGCGCAGCATCCCTGATGGGAAGACTCATTTTTGACTCTTTCCCTTCAAACAGAGCAAGGCAGGACAGGAGTTTTAAGTCCTCCCAGGGTAGTCCTTTAGCTTTGCCCGTACGTACCGGCTTTTTACCGTGCCTCATCGCTCGCTCCTCCCCGGAGCTCCCGGTGGAAGTCTACGTAGGTCCCCCACTGTAGAGCTGTCTCCAGGAACTGCAGACCCTTGTTTAGTTCCAGGTGGAAGGCGGTCTTGTGAAAACTCATTCTTCCTGTGTGAGGTTCCCCCCCTTTCCCTACGTTTCTTTTTTACAACTTTCAGGTTCCCCCTGTCTTTCCCAGTAGGACGGTTCGGGTCTTCCCGGAAAAGGGGACTTTTTTAAAGGCTTTCTTCAGACTCTTTTCGTGCTGAGGAGCTTTTTTTTTAACGAGGTCGCGACCACGCGGTCCATTCTCCTGGTCTGTGTCCTTTTCTTGGTGAGGCTTGTTTTTCACCAGCATTTCTTGCGGGGGCTGCCCTCGGTCAGATCCCTTTTTAAACATGTAACAATCCTCTTTCCGCCCCAATCCTCTTCACGTTCAGAAAGCTGACTTCGTTCCTTCCAGACGCCTTTCTCCTAAGACTTCTCAGATTTTCACCCGCTCCCAGCCCTTCCGCCAACTACTTTTTTAACCCGCCTCTTAATAATAAGACGTTGTTGTTGTATCGAGGCTTTACTCCTAAAACTTCTTTTCCTTTCTCCTACGTGCCCTCTCCTGCGAAGCTTTTGTCTTCGGAACTGGTACAAGCAGGGCGTGCTGAACTCGTTTGAGGACTTTTCCCTCGGCCAAGCTATTGTTAAACTCTCGGAGCGGCTCTTTTTCCAGAGTCAGCTCCCCTGCCTCGAAATCACTAAAACCCTCTGCCTTCTCCATTGAAAATAGACCATTAATTAAGTCCGAACCTCAGGAGTTTTTCTGAAGGACTTTTTCGAAACCCCCTCTCCCGCTTTAATACAGCAGAGCCCCCTCCCCTGAGGATTCCGTCTCCGTGCAAATCTGACGTCTTCCCTTTTTCTCTCCCAGTAAAGGACCCCTTTGAAAGCAATACTTTCCATTTTCTCCACGACACTTCCCGTCAGACGATTTTCCCCTTCCAATAAAGCCCTGACTCTGTAAAGAGTTTTGCCTTTTCGTACAAGATCTTTTTGCGGTCCTCCCTTCCTTTTCCCCGTCCTCCCCGCTCCGCCTCCTTAGCAGATGTCTTTTCTTTTCGCATCATGAGAAAGTAGGACCGCTCATCCGATCCCTCCATTTCTGTACCCCATACGTCCTCAGAGTCACTTGATTCACCTGGACTTCCTTTGGGGCTAGGTTCTTTCCAGCCTACTGGAGTGAGAGTCTTCTCATCCACAGGTTGGAGGGTTCCTCCGCCCTTTGGCCCATTCCGGATTTCTTCTGAAGGTTCATCGTAAAGGATCTCCCCCCCCGTGCTCCGCAGAACGCCTCTGTCTTAGCTTTTTTATCTGTTTCGGTTACCCCCTGAGAGAAGAGATTTATTTCCTGTCGGTCGAATTTTCATCCCCGGAAATTTTTCATTCCTTCCGTTCCTCAGGCCCCAAGAAGAGATTGAATTTTCGGATTTTTCAACCCTTTTCCTCCTTCCGCCTACTCTTATCGAGATTTGAGCCGGAGATCTTCTCCTCCTCCAATGATTTCCTTCCGACCCCACCTCCCCCCTTAGTCGATGCTAAAGCTGGCGCAATTTTCGTAGGAGTACCTTATTCACGACACCTAGGTTCTCATCCATGTTCTTTTCCCGAGTTTGTTACCTGTCGGTAGTATCGCGATTATAGATTTTCTCGCTCTTGAGCAGAGTCTTCGGTGCTCTCTTCGGGACGGCCTTCTCGTACTACGGCCAGAGAGGCCTATGGGCTGGTACACGTCTCTTTCGTCCACGTTTCTCCGGATCGGCCCGTTTTAGGAATAGGCATCCCCTTATGATTTACGAGGTCCGGAAATCTGCTCCTCTTCCCTCATTCTCCCTACTGTAGCTTTTGGGAAGGCCGGTTTGAGTGAAGTAGGATTTCCCCTCAACAGCGCGGAAGCCCACTTGCTCTTCCTAATCCTATTGTTGATTTTCTGCGCGAGTTCTTTTTCCCCTCCGGAAAGAAGAGGCCGGGTGTTCATCATGACAGATAGGAACCTCTTCTCCCTTCTTTTCTGGGAAGTTTTGCTTTTTTTTTCCCAGGAAGTTTTTTCTTGAAGATGCCGCATTTGGCCCTTCTCTCATATAAGGGAGGATTTCTACCTTGGAAAAAGCCTTGAATAAGAACCTATCTGTCAGGCCCTCGGTATCCAATCCCGGAACGATCCCAATAAGAAGATCTCGGATAGCTAACATCTCGTACCCCCCGGCACACCGAGCCGTTCCACGCTGGCACCGACCCTGTTGTCCCTCCTTTTCTTTCCCTTCGCCGGTTCCACCCCTCATTGAGCCAAGGGCTTTTTTGATGACCTCCTACTCCTCTTTTTGACCCCGCCCCGTTAAGTCTTTTAGAGATAACCGGAGTAGCCTCTACAAGATTTTTTCTCTGCTCTTGACCTGGGAACCGGAAGAAGACCTCTTTTAAAAGATAGTCTTCTTTGAAAGGTTCTCATCTTTCGGAAGCCGGACTTCCTGGACCCCAGGAAAGGATCCCCGCGTCAGATTACCTTTAGAAGTCCCACACCGCTTCCCTTCCCTTATTTTACCGTATCCTTTGTAATAAGGTCTCCATGAAATGAGGACGGCCTTCGAATAATGGGAAGGCTGTTCTATGCAAGCAGAAACTCTTCCTTCGAGTATTCTGCCTCCACCGGATATTCAAAGCAGGTTCCCCATCCCCGTTCCAGTCTCCTTGACCTTAACTTTTGGGTTCATTCAAGGGACAAAGTGAACTCTTTTTTCGTGAAGACGGTCATCATTTCTGTGACCCTTTGACTCCTCATTAGGCATTTTTCTCCTTTAACGGGCTTTTTCTGACGCGGACGATAATGAGGCCCCTTTTCCCTTTCCAACGCGGTTCCTTCCCCCACTTGGGCTTTTTCTTGTTAGGAATTTAAAATTCTCTTTGTGATTCCCCCTATGAGTTGCGTTTTTAGTAACTCGGTCCCTCGTTGGAGAGGCCGGGGTCGGAGATGACTTGACCTTTTTTCACGGGGCATTACTTCCTTCGGCCCCTGGCTGGGTTCTCTTTCTTTCATCGCCCCGGAAAGTCCGGATTGATGAGCTGGTCATCGATTTTTTTGGGGTCTACGCGCTCATGTTTACATATTATTCCTGAACTCCCCTAGAGATAAGCCCCACTCCTCATATTGTACAAATCCTTGACGTAAACTCCCTCCCCCTTCCCTTTTCAGCACGCTGACTGACAGTGTTTTCTTTCTCACCGGGACCTCCTATCATGCGCTCCCCCGGAAGAAAACTTCTTTGTCGCGGGTAAAAGTCCCTT
>Ga0179591_1354233_pt1 | contig 20495 bp, 21 predicted proteins | sample CZOMad2_1_08_16f_FD_182891 | JGI IMG/M metagenome (GOLD analysis project Ga0179591, IMG submission 182891) | Vadose zone soil fungal communities from Angelo Coast Range Reserve, California, USA - CZOMad2_1_08_16fungal (PacBio error correction) | ecosystem: Environmental > Terrestrial > Soil >... | reverse complement strand
CGCATGTTAGCTCCACACTGGATCTCTCCATGTGCCCAAGATGCAGGAACTTGATTCTTCCGGATCCCCGGATCGGTTCCTGCCATCGCCCCCCAACACTCGCGCCCGGGGATAGTTGAGGCCGATTCCTTACAACGTAAACTCTAGATTCATCAAGCGCCACACCTGACTTCGGACTGGGCAAATCTCCAACACTTTTTCTTTTTGACACACGGTCCCCCTCCCTCGTTTGATCTTTTTCCGTTCTCTTCCGCGTCACGGGACAACATGTCGTTTCGGAAGTTTCCTTGAGTTCTCGTGGATGTGACCCCCCCCCCCTTTTTCTTCCGTCATAGTTTAGAGGGCGATCCCCCAGCCGCGGCTTCTTTGCGTATCCCGAGATTTTTCCTCGTGTACAGCAACATCTACCCCCGTGAAGGTGGTGGTGCAAGTCTTTTTTTCGTCCGAGTGAGATCAGGGCATAGGTTTTCGTTTTAGGTTGTTGCCGCCCCTCAGGAAACCTATGGTTCCTTCCCCATGGAAACCGCTGCAATTCCTCTTTCTTTTAGAACAGTCCCCCTATTCGTTTGGCCCGGTACTGACCTGGTTCTCGTCCCCGGAATCTTTTCTTTTGCGTTGTTTCCTTTCCCCCCCTGTGATTCCTGTTTACAGAGTCCTTGAGTGATCTCCACCGCCCCCTGCATGGGCCTGACGGAATTATTTCTTCCCAGTCGGCTGTGACACGTTCACTTTGTACTTTCCTTCTTTGAATTTTTGCAGGTATACCACTGGAAAGAATTCCGCTATTTTCAGCCAGACGATCTTTTTCTCCACGGGGCGTTCCTGTACAGTGAATCCTTATTCGTCTTGTTTTCTATTGTCGTGCCCCCTTTTCTCTCGGTTTTCCATGATCTGGGCCCCCCTCTGTGCCCCCCGTAGTCCCTGCGGCGACCCCCGTTTTTGACCCGCACGGCTGTTTCCTGCCGGCACGGCGGTCTGGAATGGTCGCGCCGGTCCCCCCGTGTGTCGCGAGTCGGTGGAGTTATTATGGTTTTTTCGGCGACCTCTTTGGACAAACCGTGGCTAGTGTCCCCTCCCCCAAGACGGCGGGGGTCTTTTCCATTTTCTTTACTCGATGTTTCGAGACATCTTCCCAAGCGGCTTCCAGAGTTTTGCGTCCGTCTCTTTGTCGGGGAGAAAAGTTTCGGTCGCTGTTTCCCCTTTGGGTCTGCCCCAAAGATGGTCCCATTCAGGCGACAGATCCCACAACAGCGGCGAACGTGCCCAGGTTTTTGAAGAGCCCTTCGGAGACGTACATGGGATTTCTACGGCAATGAGATCTGCCGACTATGTATTCCTGGGTTTTTCCGCTTCCATTTTCTTTTCTTCTTGATCTCTTGGCGCCCTGGTCAACCGAGTGTACTTCCCCCTAAGACCCCCCATCGCGGCCTTCCCCTGGCAACCACCGGTGCTCTTTTTTGACTTACCCACGTATCGCGATTTTTTCTTCTGTTCAATGCGCACGTTCCATGTTCCTGCTTTGAGCCTAATCGGCTCGACATTTCTTTCCTCCCAACCAACCCCCCTGGTCCCTGATATCGGTTCCACTTGGGGCCTTCCGTGGCTGGGGTTGAAATGCCCTCACCCCCCCTCGCACCGGCGTTACCCCCCCCCCCCGACCCGCATTTCGGGGCTAAACATTCTGGACCTGACGTCGACTCTTTCAATCCCCAGCCCCCCCCCAGTATGCCTTTGGTCTTCGTTTAGGTCCTAGGCTCCAGGGCAAGAGGGTCCGAATTCCAGCATCCTTTTTCATTTTCCCTTCGCAAAAGAATCCTTTTTTCTATGTGGGCGTCCTCTTGATGCTTGTCGCTTTTGACCTTTGAGATGGCCGGGGTTCCCTTTTCAGGTTTGGTCCCCGATTTCTTGGCTTGTTTTTTTGCTTCCTCGCAACTGAGGCTGCTCTGAAAATTTCGCCGGTGCTCTAGTCCTCTTTGGAGGTCCCGGTTCCTGCTTTTTGCCTAGCTTTTGTTCGTCAAGCCACGTCCGTCTACCCAGGACTTCTTTGCAGGCCCTCTTTCCCCCCCCCTTCCACGTACCCCCAACGCCTTCGTCGACCTGATTGAGCTTCCCAGACTGGCCCTTTCTCACGGTTTTCATGTCGTTTCACTGACCCCACCTCCCCGGGTCGTCCTTCGTTTGGCTTGCGCCGCGCGATTACACGTTCGTGATTAGTCAGGACCCCCTCGGTCACGGATCTCCAGCTTCCCCCCGGGCCACTGTTTTTCCCGTTTCCTCCTACACAAGTTAGCCCACGCTAGGATAACGGGCCCCCCCTCAAGCCCAACTATCAATCACGGTGATCCGTCGAGAAGGGTCCCGGGCCATTCTCTCGTCTTGGCCTTCTTGTGGCCAAGTTCCCCTGTTGGCTTTTAAAGGAAACGCTGTTACTAAAGATGAAGAGTTTATGGTCCCCCCTAGGACGTTTTGGCGGTTAGACCTACAAATCTCTCTTTAATCCTCCCGACGATTCTCTTTTCTTGCAAGGTGTGTTGTCCTACTCCTTCCGATCCCAAGTTGGGTTCCCCTGCTCTCCCCAAGGTTGCCCAACCCTCTGGTGGTCCTCCCCCACATAGGCGGCTCGGTGAACTCCCCTCATGCATCGATGTGGACCCTGGCCGGCCGTCATCGCTCTACGGCATGTCACGAGGTATGTTTCGGGATGTCTGGTTCCCCTTCTTTTCATTCCGCACCCCGGCTCCCCCTCCACTGTCCTGTTTTTACGGTGAACTATCAAGTATGCCGATTTACCTTTGATACGGAGGGTGGGAAGTAGGCGATAGCCTGTTTCTGAGCCGTTATACTCCCCTTACCTTTGACGTCCCCCCTCCTTTATGTTTTTTTTTTTGGGGCTCCCTTCTTCCCCTTTGTTGACAACCGGCGTGTGAGGCTAATGATTTTTTTTTTGGGGGGTTGGTCGCTGTCTGTCACTTCCCCTTCAGACCTCTACTGCTTCCACCCCCACGTTGGCCTCTAGAGGCCTCTGAAGTTTTCCGAATATCTCCCTTTTCTCCTTTTCGTGAGCGAGGATTTCGGTCGCGAGCAGTGCGGCTATACAACCCTTTTTTCTTAGGCCAGGCATCAGGACCGATTCTAATACCCGTTGTGGGTGTCATGCTGGTTCCCTGCAGAATTCGCTGCTTTTCCTACGGTTTTTCTTTTTTCCCCTAGGTTTTTTTATGAGTGCCCTTCGGGTTCCGCGTCTTCTTGCGGGCGTTTTAACATCTCGACCCCCTGGCCCCTCATGACTAACTTTCCTACTTTCCCGCAGGCTGGCGTGTTGCCTTCTTTTTATATTCTTTTTTTTTCGTTTTTTTTTTTTTTACCCTTAGGTTTTTCTCCCCCAACTCTTCTTCAGAAGTCTGTCATTCGGTGCTGGTGTCTTCGTTCCCGACGGCCCAATCTCTTCACTCTTTTCCTTCCCTTCACACGTTTAAACCCCCTAGGAGTGCTGCCAAGTTTGAACTTCCCAAGTGTCTTCGAGCTGCTGATGGTTTTGCGAGAAGGTGCTTGAGTCCCCTCTCCCCTGATGTCCGAGTCCTACATTCCTTCGCGGCCGCCAAGCTCGAGATCGAGGCTTGTTCTGCTCTCCTTCTTTCCAGCGTCAAGTTGCGGTCGTTTGGCGGGATGGGTTGCTTCAATGTTACCGAGTCACGCCCCTTATCTACACCAGGTTTCCACCTTTCAGTAGGTGGCGCCCCTTACCCGGAGTCTTGTTTTCCGTACCTTCTCTGCTCGCTGAACTTTTGTCCAGGGTCCTTTTTGGCGAACGTATCCCTTCAAATCCCCCTGGCTCTTGCTCTTTCACCTTTACTGTGGGTTTTTTGGTTTTTGGGTTGTTGCGTCGGGCGTGAGCCTTTTGTCGTCTTGAGAGTTTACCAGACATCCCTTCCCATGCCACGCGGCCCACAATCCTCGATTCCTCGGCCCCTTCCCCTGGTCTCTTTCCCCCCCTTAATGTTGCAAGGTCGGGCGACCTTTTTTGTCGGGCCGGTTTGGTTTTTCTCATGGCGATCAGTCCCCCAACACCCCCCCCCTTTGGAGCGTTATTGCTGCGTAGGTCACCCCTATTTGAAATCCTAGCTGAATTCCCCCTCCTCAGGTCTGAGGGTTCGACAGACTGGTGTCCCCAGCTACTTTTTTCGTTTTCCGTTTTTTTTTTTTTTTTGGACCCTGACGCCAACAACTTTTGGAAAAAGGCACTGGGACCCTACATTCCCTGTTCCCCTTTTTCTTTTTTCTTGTTGATCCAAATTTTTCTTTCTTGGCCGTGTCCTGTTATTTTTTTCTCCCTAGTGGCCCCCCAGTGTAGGACTTATGCGGCGTTGAGGCCCCCAGTGAAGGATCGAGACCCTTTCTACTTGGCTGGGCTCTCTCTTCTGTTTTTTTTTCCACACGGATGCCCTTTGTTTTGGTCGCTGCCCTCGAATTTTCCCTCTATTGTCTGAAGCGTTTTCGAAGAGCGAGTTTTTATTCCTAGGGTGAATATCTCTCTTGATTTGCGTCTCTTCTGCTTACTTTCTTCTTGACGAACAACAATCTCTTGGTTACGATTTTTCTCCGGCCTGTTCCTGCTTCACTCCTCACTTTCTGAGTAGCCTTTTCGCCTGTCCCCCCTTCAACCAGCCTTCTGTTCGCTGGCCGCTGACGGTCTTTCCAGCATTCTCTGTCTCGTGCTCCCCACGGACGCATCCTTGACTTTTTTTTTGTTGATTTTTGCTGGAATCTCCGCGGTTCCCTTCCTTTTTCTTTATCCGGCTTCCCAGTCCTCCCCCTTTCATCGGTCTTGTGGGATTTCAGAGGCGTTTCCCCAGCCCCGCTGAAGTTTTTTTCACTTTCCTATTCGTTTTATGGGTACTTCATGTTTGTTCGCCCTGGCCTCCGGAAGGTAGGGCTTCCCCCCTTTTTTGCCTTTTCTCTGATTCGGTTGTTTTTTTTTCCTTACGTTTCAACCTGATCAGCACCCGCTGTGCCTGCTCTCCGGCAACCTTTTCTTTCGTGGGCAGATAACGATCTTTTTACAAGCACCCGTTTTGACCGCTCCCCCGGTCACGTTTTGATGGGCCTTGGAAGTCGCGGATTAGTCCCTCATTTTTCTGCTCAAATAGCCAGCCTTTTTTTCCCTCCGCCGGGCTCTTCTCGTTGCGAGGGGCTGGCGTCCTCTAGATGAACCTTCACTATTCTTTTCCCTCCCTACAATGAGCTCCCCCGCCTTCAGCCCTAGTGATGGTGCGCGCACGTATACTAGCGTTTAAGACCCCCCACCGTGATAGCTGCCCTTCTTCCAGCTCCCCAAGCCATCTTTCGCCTTCCTAATCTTTGCTCTCTTACCTTCCGCCGACTCCCCCGTCCCTTCCTTGAGCACCCGGGTCTGAGAAATTACCCATCCTATCAGTATCATATTTTTCTGGACCCCCTTTTTCCCCTCCTTTTGGACATGCCCCTGCCCGGATCTTTTCTGACTGCAATCGTATGGCCACGCGAACACGTCTTGCTCTCGGCTGCCCCAGTTTTAGCGACCTAGGTAATTTCCCTTTGTATCACTTCCTTCCTGTGAATGGGTTGAACATTACCCCCACCATGACTTTAAGGCCCCCCCGGCACCGCCGGTCTCATTACGAATAATAACCCCCAACGTTTTTTCTTTCCCTTTGTTCATGGTCTCCTTCCGGTTCTTCTATCACTCATATTGTGGAAGACGTCCCTCCCTGCCAATCACCATTGAATATCCCGGTTATAGAAAGAGTTCCCCAACAACTTCTGGGATTGTCGTATATCTACTTTTGGTGTTGAAGCAGTGGTAAGAATACTTGAAGGCCTCCTCCGGTTCACTTGTTTTTTTTTTGTCCCCTTTCCACCGCAATTGTAAACCTATTTCCTATTATTGCCATTAATCCATTCCTCGAGGACCCATTGCACACACCCCCTACCGTCCGAGGTTTCTTTGAGAGCCATTTCTTTAAGATATCGCCAAGAAGTGTTGTTCCTGGTTCCCATTCGCCTAGTTCTATGCCTACATTAAAAAGTTTCCCACAATCCGAGCAATAAGGGGACGCCCCCGGCATCTAATCAGATGTTTCCCTTTGCCCTCCCCCTCCTCGCATCTCGCTCTTATGATGCGTTCCCAAGTGTTATATTTGCAGGTGTTGGTTTTTGCCGCCAAATTTCAAGTTTCCTTTGATCTGTCAGGTTGCCTTTGTAATGTAATTGAGCGGCCCAGAAACCCCTTCCTCCTGCCTTCCTTCGAGAGAAATCCTGGTTGCCGGTACCCAGCATTCCTTGCCTGTGCCAGAACATGGTGAACAGTTCATCTTCGTCACTTTTATTCTAATACTTGCTGAGAGGCAGAATTTCTCCTGCCTTTCCATGATCATGCCCTTTTTCCCATTCGCTCCCGGATTCTCCTCGCATTTTGCTTCCCTTTTGCCGTCTTGTGAGTCTTATTTTATTTTTGAGCAGGGACGAGTACCACCCTCCCCCCACATTTTTTTCTCTTTTTTTTCCCCTTTTAAAGCTGAGCAAACGGTTCTGAGCTGTTTTCCCCATTTTGACCGTTTGTTCCCTCCATCCTCTCTTTCTGAATGGGTCGATCTTCGGCCACTCCCAGGCCTTGCTCGCTTTTATAACGGCCCCGTATTTTTTGTCCGATGTGGCCCCTGTCGCCTTCTTCCCTCTTCGTAAGGAGTTGCTTGGCGTGCCTTGCGTTCTGGCGATTACCCTGGCATGCTTGTTCGAAAGACCAAAAGACATTCTTCACCAAGAAGGTCTTTGTTGCCTCCTCCCTGTCAGGCCCGTCGTGAACCTTCCAGACTTTGGCTTGACATCTTAATTTTTCCGCCAGTCCAGGGGGCACTTCGATTTTATTAACTTCTTTTCAGGGCTGCACAAGTCCCTCTAGCCCTTCGGCCCGTCTTTTTTTGTCCTTGTGCCTGACTTTGGTCGACCCGTTTTGATTGGAACGCGGCTGGGTCCCCCCAGGGTTCCCCCCTCTTGAGCTCTCTTTACAATTGGTCAAGTATCCCATGAAGGTCAGTTTGTTTTTGTCGGATTGGTGTTCCGTCTGTGGCTTCCCACGTCGTCTTTTTGGTACATTCTCTTTGTTATACATTTGTGGTTTTTCTCCCCCCCTTTCCCCTGGATACGAAGGGTCGCCGTACCTCAGCTTTGAGTCCCCACGCCTCTTCTTTCTCCTGTGGTCCCTTTTTCTTGTGCTGACCCTCCTCTCGGTTCCCCGGTCCGTTTTTAACCGTTTTAAACGGTTCTTTGATCGTCTTCTTTCTTCTTCTGTTCTCGGTTTAAAACTGTAGAGCACGTCCGGGCTCTCTTGCGGGTTCCGGTCCGGATTTCTTAATGAAGGCACGGGCTCTGATCTCCCTCGCGGGCCATGGGTAGTGGGAACCTACTCTTCCGGACCTTTTTTTGCAAAGACAGCCCTTTTTTCTTTTTTCCAATGGTATGAAGTCTTTTTGAGCCTTTGGACCTGTGTTTACTGATCGCCCCCCTGACTTTAGGAAGTGTGACGAACCCATCCCCCGTGAGAAGGCGGACTAGTGTGAAGAGAAAAGAGGGATGGCTCGACCCCTTCGCCCCCTTGTCCTCCCCGTTGCTGTTTCCACTCGGTGGGTTTTCGCCGTTTTTTTTCCCTCGTCAGCCATTGGGTCGTCTGGACTTTACTTCCAAATCAGCTTTTTTTTGTCTGTACAAACCACCTTGTGTTGTCTTTTCGAACCATAATCTTAATCCCTGAGGACACAAATCATCACGGCCCTGTTCTTCCTTCATGTGCAGTGCCCCACTGACTCGCGTCAGATTGGGTTTTTGTCGCCCCCCCCTTTCTTTGACCTCATCGTCTCGGAGGCATCTTTTTTTTAAGAAGGCTTGCCAGTAGCGTCCCCGAACGGCTGTTTTTCCCCCCCGACCCCTATCGTCCAGTTGTGTGCGGTTTTCGAAGTCTCCTGCACGGGAAGATCTACCCAGGCCTCCTTTATGACTTTGGTAAGGAATGGGGAGATAGGATACGGGGGACCTTGTGAAAATCCTTAGATTCTCAAGGTCATATCCATTTCCCCATTTGGTCGCCTCTTCTTTCGTCAATTTTTGGCAGGGAGAGTGAAGGTCGAAATATTGCTGTCTCTCCTGTTGGAAAGTCCAGTTTTCCGATTGGACGCGAGGAAGCTCGTACCCTTTTTTGATGGGGCGAGTTTTCTCCCGCTCCCTTTTCCGCAAAATTCGCTTTCGTCTCGTCCACTGCCTTTTCGGTGAACGGCTCTGATATTCCTTCCTTTTTTTGGTTCGTTTTTTCCCCAAGGCCCTGCTTTCGTTACGGTCTGAGGTGGTTTCGTACAGCTTAGAAGATCTTCCTAGCCCCTCGCTTTAGTCCCCCCTCTAGTTTTGTCGCTCTGTACAGAGTGTGCCTTTCCTTATTCTGGGACGTTCCCTCCCCCCCTCAAGTTGCATGTTGATTTCGATGATCTTCCCCCCGACGTATCCCCGGCGTCCCCACGTATTCCCTCTCCACCCTGCCTTCACCCGCCCCGGTGGGTGCACCTAAAACCAATTTGGCCCAAGCTCCCACAACGCCCTACCCTTGCCCTACAGCTGATTTTCCCCCCCTCACCAGAGTCCTTCCTTTTCTCCGAGGGGGGCAAATTCACTTGGGGTTGTAGTAAGGTCCCTTGGCCGGAAAAGATGTTCTTTAACGTGGGTCCGGCCTCCCACATTTCCTTCTCAAGGCGCCTTTCTGGAAATTCTACGATTTACTGTCTTCCCCCAAAGGTCGTTCTCTTTTCCTTTCCCTTCATAAATCCCCCACCTTGTGACCAGCCCCAGGTACGCTCGCCAGGGGTGACCACCAAGTTCCCGAGCAACCCACCTTCGATCGTTATCTCCTTATCGTGGATTTTCTCTTCTCCGCGTTCCCTATCTCTGAAATGTGCATTTCCTCCGGTGTGCTTTGTTGCTCCTTTTCTACTACTGCCGGTCGTTTTCAACCTATTGACGGCCCACTCACCGTTTTTAATGTCCTTTTTTCCAATTGCTTGAATTTCATCCCCTGCATCCCTTTCTACCCTTTTCAACTCGACTCCCCCCTAGCGAGGGAGATTGCCCGTTTTTCCCACCGGGACCCCCCAGAATAAGAGGTGCCGGCACCCCCGTTTTGTCCCCCACCATGGGAGTCCCAGTTTGTAGATGCTTTGATGAGTACGGCCTTTCCCCTTCACCCGCGGTCCCCGTCCCGACAAACGGCCCTCCTTGTATCTTTTAAGAGCGTATTCGACCCCTTCTTTCGGAATTATCTGGCTCGTGAGTGTTTGATTTTTCAGTATCGTCGAATTTCGGGCAGATCCTTTCCCGGAGTGAAGACACCACCTTTTTGTGATCAAGAAGCTCGAAGACCGCTTTTTCCTCATTGGTTCCTCTGCACCCCCTCCAGGCGTTCCGTTTTCCCGGACCGGAAGCGTCGTTTCGATTGGGCGGCTTTTGGGCCATCTGCCTTTACACCCGCGGCCCAAACCCCCACCCCACCCTGTCCTCCGGCAATGCAGGGAATATTCGAAGGGTGTTTTGCATCTCTTTCTCCGTTGTGAGCTTGAGATTTTGTTTTACTCAAAGATTTCCCTGATTTTTTTTTTTCTTTTCCTTGTAATTTCCTCTTTTTTCTTCTTACGATTGCCAGGTTCGTCCCCCTTTCGGTCTTCTGAGTCGCCCCCCTAGTCAAGCGGCGATCTCCTCTAAAAACAGGACGCCCCCCAGCCGTCGAAGTCGGCTTTATTCCCCTGCCCCCCGAGTTTTTCTTCTTTTTAAACGTTCTCGTCTGTTCCCCCTGCCAGTGGTTGGCCCCTTTTCGTTCGCCAGAGGCGTCTGTTTTTTCGATGTGATCCTACCAGATATACGAGGTCCGTTTCGTTGCGGCTTTGACGTGCGTTTTTTTCCCATCCCTTCTTTTTTTTATTTGTTGACCTCTACCCAGTTAGTGCCCCCGTTTCTGACAGTTGTTCGCACGCTTTCTTTTTTGTTCCCACTCTCCGTCCGAGACCCTGCTTAGTCATGTCCCCTTCCTTTGCTGTGAAACAGTCATATTGATATTCCACAGTGGACGTGGCGTCAGGCACGGAGCCTTTCTCGATGTGAAGTAGAACTCCCTCTTTCCCCAGCAGGGCCCTTCCTCTCTATATCTACTCTTTTTGTTTTTTTTGCGAAATGCATGCTTTTCTTCTCCGACAGCATTTTTGTCCTCTTTCGGTGTGGGCACCGGCCCCCCCCCCCTTGCTCTTTCGTTCACTGCCGGGGATGTCCTCTTTCTGTAGAGTCATTTTTGTCCGAAACCCAAAAATGCGGGCCCTTTCCCCAGCGCTGGCGGTGGGTCTCCCTGCGGTTGTCCCCCTTCTCTACTTTTTTTCGGCCCCCCCCTACACGGCCCCATGGTAAATTGTGCCTTTTTTTTAGAAGTTTTTCCGTGACCCTTCTCGGGCTTTTTTCTCCGTCTGGCCTTTTTTTTCTTTTGTGTTCGGTAGTTACCTAGCTTTGGCCAGGAAACTTGGGGTGTTTCATCTCGGATGCGGTCCCCGAGGAGGTTGCCTGGAAGTCTTGCGTCCTTCTTTATCCCCATGGGGGTTGTGTTTTTCGAGTATCTCAGCTTTCCTTTCTATCTTTTGTCTCCAACTGCCCATGAGGTTTTTCGTTGACCCTTCTCATCTTCGTCTACCTCGGTTTATGACTTGAGCTTTTTTTGTTTTCGTGTCTGGGTAGAGGCACCCGATACCCTCTTCTATGCGGCCTCCCCCCCCCTTTTAAGCTTCTTACTCGTTTTGCTTTCAAAACAACCGTCGTATCCGCTTGGCCCTGTTGCTACGGCCATGGGGCCGCGCAGGGTCCCGGCCCCTACTTTTTGGAGCTCCCTTTGCGCGCCCTCAACAGCCATTTTCCCTGCGGGCCGCCGAATCGGATTGCTTTTTGCGCAGGCTCGTTGTTTCGGGTTTGCCCGGTCCCTTCCCCCCTTGTTCCGTAATAGTCTTCCGTCCATTTTTGACCAGGTATTGCTTATTTTGATTTCACGGTCTCGTGGAAATGCCCAGAGCCTAGTCCCCTTGCTTCCCCAGTTAACGGTTTGGACTTTTGGGGTTTCTTTCCCTCATTATCCGCTTCCGACGTTTGGAGCCTCCGATATCGGTACTTTTTCCTGAATGTTTGACGTGCGGCTTGGGGCTTTCCGCGTTTGAGGGCCCCTTTTCCTTCGTACGATAGACAAGTTTTTTTTCGTCGCCACCTCGTGAATCTACCTTGCTTGTTCCCGCCCGGTGACCCCAAATGAAGTGAGGATAGTATTTCGTCAATATCTTTTTCGCCGTTTTTACCCACGGGTTTTTACAGAAGCCCTCCTCTTATGGCTGCCATTTACGACGGTATTTGGTCCCCGCGCGACAATCTCTTTCATGTTGCGCGCAGGCTCCCACCTTCGTCCGCTTTCCTTCGGGCTTTCCAGTATTTCCTCTTATTGTCCGAAGCCTGCGTTTCTTTTTTTCTCTTAGACCCCAATACAAGGTTTGATTTCACTGCACCGCGGTTTTTTTTTTTTTTTTTTTTTTTTTTCTTTTCCTACTTTTTTTTTTTTCTCGTGGTTTTCGCGCCCTACCTTCCCAAGTATGTTCAGGGCCTGCCCGAAAAAAGGAGACCACAGCTCTTTCCCGATTTTTGAGAGTGCTTCCATTCCAGGCCTGGTCCCGCCGTTCCTGGAGCACCTGCTGCTGACATTTTTCCGCTGGTCATCCCCTTTCCCTGCCGTTAGCCCACCTTTTTCACTCTGGTCCGAGGACCTGTGCCCCCTGCGCAGTCTTTTTTCATGTTGAGGCATCCCTAGCCCCGTACATTAATTTCTGGCCACATAGCCCGATGTCATTTCCCGTTTAGCAGTTTTTTTCTTCTTCATCCTTGTGCCAGTTTTCCCCCCCATTTTCTTCCCCCCCCCTTAAGGTCGAAAATCACCATTCTAACTTTTCCCCCAAGCCCCGGACATCTGTCTCCCCTTTTCACAAATTCCAGGATTGTTCTTCCTGCTCGTTGTCGATAAATCAAGTATGTCTGGCTTTCAGAAGCCGTATTCATCCAACCCTTTCCCCTCCTTCAGGTGCCTGATCTTCCCCCCCCCCCCAATCCTTCTCTGATGACCTTTTGCAGACTGTAGCCTCGTTTTTCCCTTTTTTTTTGTACTTTGATGGAGGCACAGCCTTTTTTACAGGATCCCCTATGCTTTTTTGATACTCGGCCTTCCTTGCTGAATGCACCAACCTTCACGTCGTATTTTCTTTTCCTCGGTCAATCATTTTTCTCCGCCAAGTCACTCGTCGGCTGCACTTCACTCTCTCCTTTTCCTATATGAACTCCTCGACAAAGCTGCCCACATCTCCCTCTCGATCAGGTCCTTCCTGCCTAGGATTCCCGTGCCGACGTGGGATGACAATTGAGATGGCGATCGATGGTTCTACCCAGTCGTTGTTGTTTTGAAGATTTTGCGCAGAAAACCCTTTTCGTCCCAGTTTATTTGTACATCGGCCGGGGATGAAGTTTCCCTTTCTTTTTTTTTTCCCGGTCGATCCTACGCCCCCCTTCCCTTCCACTCCTGGGATGGTTCCCTCTTTTTCCCCTCCCCCCCCCAGTTAGGATTAATCGGCTGCCGCCTTGCCCCATTGGTGCCCCTGTATGAAGAAAATTCTCTGTTCTCACTTTTTTGTTTCTCTTGTTCCGAGGATGATGCTTCCCCCGGCTTCCCCCCGGATATGCCCCTTGTCCAGGCGTACTTTTCTTCCACGGTTCCCCATTTTCAATCGGCGCTGGTAATTACATCGCCCCTTCCGTTTAACCGGCGAGGACGTTTACTTATGTCACCTACAGTTAACTTTCCCTTAAGCTTCTTCGCTTTCATTTCCCCTTTCTGCTCCAAGAACGGTTATCGGGCGTCATATTGGACTCCACTACCACGTTCCTGCGTGCCCTCCCCTTCCTTCCAGCTGCTGGTGTTGAGGGGCTTTCCCTTGCACGGTGGACAATCTGTGTGCTAGATGCGGACGTTTGTTAGTTATCGGGGAGACTGTGGCCTTGTGTTTTTTCCAGATAGATTATTCTTACTGTTTCTTTCAGTGCCTCCCTCTCTTTTGGCGATACGGCTCCTTCTTTCTTCGGACAAGACTTTTTTAGTGCATTTTGCCCTTCGTGACCTGGTCTTTCCCTTTGACAGGCCCCAGAGGGGCGTTTTTTTTTTATTTGACGCAAGAAGGACCTATTTCCACATAGGCCTTTTTTAACGTTGTTCACCTTGACCATCTCGCCAGGGAAGCCAATCTTTTTTTGACTGTTTTCATCAGGCGTGAGTTGGCCCGAATCTGTTTGCTTTTTTTTTATTGGCATGTCCTCTTCTTTCCCCCCCCCTCCTTTTTGGTCTTACCTTGAAAGGCGCGTTTTATATATTAATTCCCCTTCCTGAACAGGGTCCTCCTCGTGGCATGCGTTCCCTTTTGTTGGTGCAGTATAATTCTCCCTTCTGTGATTTGAACTTTGCGTTTTTATAACCTTTCCAAGTATACTCTAGTCGCACCCTTGATTCCTGAGTTGTCGCGTCCTTTCCCACCTGACAGCTTTAGGTTCGTGGTTCCCCCTTTGTGCCGCCGCTTTCGCCACGTACGCCAGTGTTACACCTCCTTGGTCCGGCGAACGTATTTGTTTTTTTGACCGAACGGGATCGCTAGACTCGTTACTTCTGCTCCTCGGTGTGAGAGAGGCCCTTTAGTTTTCGGATCTTGTCTTTTCCTTGTCTGGAGTCGTGAAACTGCTCGACCCCGTTCGGAGGGTTTCCCTTGTCAAGCTTTGGTAGTGCGTTGGCCCAATAGATGTGTCTTCCCCTTTACTGGCTCTTTATTTTGTTTTTAGTCCAGTCCGAGAAAGAGGGCCCTCCTCCTGGAGCGCGGGCCAAGTCATCAGACACCATTAAGTCTCCCTCCCCCCGCCGCACCGGATCGGAGTTATCCTTGTGCAGCTGTCCGCAGACTTTTCTATTGTTTCGCGGAGAGTTACCCTTTATCGCATCCTTAAATTACGCCACATCCTAGGCTGAGTTCCCGTTGTGGGAGCCCCACCCCAGAGTCGATCTGCGCCACCACCCCTGTCCCCTTGTTATCCTTGACGATGAACATTGTAGCTCCTTTTCCGTATGCTTACTCCACCCCTTTTGGCGCTCTTCGAGTTTCAACCCCCTGGGAAGAGTGGCACCTTCCCCTGCTTCCTCATCTTGCACCCGGCCCCCAATTCCTCCCCCCTTATCTATTTCTTGTGGCCAAACCCTCTTTCTAAACTCACCTACCCCCCCCCCCCCCCTTTTTTCTGAGGTTTGGGTCTTTGGTGAGGAATAGTTTGCACGTTGCCCCATTGTCGCCCCTTACCCTCAGATGTAGACCCTTTCAGAATCTATTGCAGTAGCTTGTCTCCCCCTCCAGCTACTCTGAGACAGAGCCTGTCTTTTCACCCTTTTCCCCATAAAGTGTTGCAGTCTGTCCCTTTATGTCTTTGACGGCGCGGCGTTTTGGTTGTTTTTGCTTGCGCGATGAAGGAGGCTTGGTTTTTTGAAAATCTTCTCGCTTCTTTCTTTTCGTGCATCGTGTCCCTTTCTGACGCCAAGCGTGTTCGCTTCAAGTTATTTCTTCCGTTCTACAAAGGTTCTTTGTGTTTCAGATCCCGCATTCCAACTACAAAGACGCTCGTTCTCCCGGAACCCTCTGTCGCTTCCTTTCCGTATTTTCTTGGCCCTCCGACCGTACCCCCCCCCCCCACCCCCCTCCAAGATTGACTTTTTGGTAAAGTCTCGTTCTTTCTTCCCCGGTCCCTAATTCCCCCGCGTCCCCCGTTATTACATTTCCCCGCCCGGGGTCTACGACCTTCTTTCCGTGTATATACAACCCCCCATTTTTCTTTCAAGTTCTTCTTCGAAACCCACCTGTCCCCCCCATTCCCCACACCCTGGCCCCCCCCCCCTCCCCTTTGATTCTCTCCCCCGTTCGAAGGGGTAGGCTTAGTCGAGTTTTTTCTTGGCCCACACAAGTTCCATGTCTTGTCCCGTACTTCCGGCGGTTTGCGCTTCCTGGTCTGGGCTCATTCTTTCCATCCCCGGCGTAGACTCCCCCCCTTGCGTGCTCGATGTTTTCCGTTTTTCTTTATTATTATTTGGTTGGTACCCTACTACTAGCCATTCGTCCCCCAGGGAAGGCCTCCCTCTTTGCCCCCACAACCGCCGTTGCAACCTTTTTTTCTCCCCGGGACCCTTTTTCCGCAGTATGGACTTTCCCCTATCGTTGACGGCGATTAGATTGAATTTTTTCCCTCGGTGACTTTCTGTCAATACTTCCATCGCCCCCCCGGCTCCCCTCCCCCTTTGGCCGTTAAGGTTTGTTTTTTAGATCCCATTATTGCCGATCTTCCCAGGGTTCCTCCACCCGTTGCCAGTTGCTACCCTTGGCCCCCACCGATTTGTGTATTCGAGCAAGGAGACCTTTCCAGGAAAAGAATAGTCTTTTTTTTTTTTGAGTCAAAGTCCTTTGGGTACCAAACGGTGAGTTTTCGATCCCCTTTTGGTCCATTTCAGATCTGGAAACATGTAGAACCTAGCAGTCCTGTCAGTCCCCCCGCCAGCCTGGCTGACTCGACCGAAAAGTTTCCTCATGGGATCTTGTTTTCCGTCGTTCGGTTCGAAAGGGTCTTCCCTTCTCCCTGAAGGACGCCGAGCCGTTTTCTGTGAAAGAAAGCCACCCCTCTCTCGGTTTTTCATCAGGCATGCCTAAAAACCTTGTTTTTTCTTTGTCAGTGCGTTCACCCCTCTCTCCTTTTAATAGGTTTCACTTCTTAATTCTGCTGTTGTCCGAGCGTACTTAGAGTGGCTCGTCGGCATGTAGCCACATCATTGCGTTCATGACGACATTCTGCAGTCTTTCCCTGTTAGTGGGCATCTCTTCCTTCCTCCCTCCCTTTTTCTTTTTCTAGAATTCCCCACCCCTCCCAAGCGGGTTTCTGCTCAGTGCGCTGCGCGGTGTCGGGTTTCTTCGTGCCCAATCGGAGTTCAAGCAGCTCTCTACGTGTACCAGTGGCTCCTCGGTGCTCTGAACCCCCTCCCCCCTGATGTAAAAGTTTGTCTTTCTTTTTCGCTTTGTATTGATTCGGCCTTCCCTTTTGTGATTTTCTTTTCGTTACAGGCCCTTCCGAAAATTGCCTTCTGCTTCCCTGAGAATTAATACTCTGAGATTGTAGCATCGTTCTCGTACAGCTCAGTTTGTTTTCTGCCTCGGTAAGTTTTTTTCGGATGTCGGACCAATCCAAGCAACTTTTTTTCCCACTGCCTGCCATGTTGTCTCCCCCCAATAGGGGTCGCTTCCCCACAAGGATATCCCCGGTGTGCTCTGAACCGGCTTTCCAGTGCCCAGGTTTTGAGTGTCTTTTTGAAATTTTTCTTGAATATTTTACTTTGACCGTTTGGACCTGCGGTCGGCCTTGCTCTTTCCGTCTTGATTCCCACATGTCCACCCTTTTTTACCTTGTCTTTTCTTCCTCGTTTTCCTTGGTGGTCTGATATTCATAAAGAAGTCGTCTTCCGTAGAAGAACAGATTTTTGCGCTTGGGGCCCTGGGCCTTTAACCTGTATAGTGGTTTGCCCCCCGGCGTGCGCTTTGGTCTTTTAGGCCCGCCCTTTTGTAATTTCCTCTAGGAACCCCCACCGCGTCATGCGCCTGGGTCCTTTTTTTCTTCCGCCGTATTCTAACTGCAGCTTTCATCTTTTTCTCGTTAGGAACGAGAATTTCAGGCCCTCGACCCGAATTTCTTTCGTTTTTTTTCCCTTTTTTTTTATCACCTTTCTTTCTCGTTGGGGCTGTCCTTTGGTCGTCTGCGAGAGGCCCCACTCACCTTTTGGTCTGGGTCTGTGTTCGTCTGGGGTCTTTTTGAGGCAGTGGAGATATAGGCACCCTTTCCTTTCGCGGGCGTAGCCGTCACGGTCCCTTGAGTTTTTCGTCCCCGTTCGCTCCGGCCTCGTCTAGGACATTCGTTCGACTAGGTTTCTTCGTCTTCAGGATTTTTCTTTCGGCGAGAAAACCCCTGCTATTTGAACTTCTGTTACTCCCCCCCCCCAAACCAAGTACTGCCCCAGGGCCCTTATGGTCCTTTTCCTCCTACTGCATGAGCGCCTATATGCCCTAGAATTGCGTTTTTTCGTCCCGCCTCACCCCGCCCCCCCGCGCTCGCGTGGGCAGGCCGTTTCCGGCCCACGGGTTTGTCCTGAGAATCCTCCTTTTCTCTTTCGCTGATGGCTGAAACGTCCGTAATTGAAAGGGTCTTGAGTTTTTTCTCTTTCTCGTTTGGCCCATGACGCTTTTGCTATTCTCCCCCCCTTCCATCACCCCGTTCCTTGGTGGAGCTCTGTATTTAGATTTTTCGCAGCTTTCATTGTGAGCCTCTATCTGGGGGTACATTGGCGTTGTACCCCTCTGTTCGGTCTTACAAGCCCTTTTCGGGCATTGACCCCCCCCTTTTTTTTGGCTCCCGGTTTGTTTTTAGGTACCTCCTCCTGATAGACTCGATAGGCCTCTGGTCGGGACTGAACCCTTCAGGTGAGGCTGCTAATTGATCCGTTCATTTTCTGGTCGCCCGCCCCGGTTGACCTAGACCTCCCCTGCGATGGGTCTCCCTTTGAAGTCATTCGAATCTTCCCTTGGGCTTGCCTCCTTCTTTTTCCTTACCCGTCGGCGCAGCGTGCCCATTGTGCTTGTATCCCTTTCTTCGGTCGAGTTTGAACGTTGGTTTGATCTTTCCTCGCCCTTGTCTCGCTTCGCTGCCCAGGAGTGTGACGCCGCGCGTCTCCGTTGCCAGAAATGTCTCCTCTAGTCGTTAAGCACTCTCCCCCCCCGACCGAGGTGCGCTTCCTTTTTTTTTCGCCTTCCCCAGCCTTGCAGTTCCCCCCCGCCTCGACGCCCAACCCCCCTTCGTGACTAAATCTACCGGCCTCCTAGTTCAGCCTTTTTTTTTTTTCCTTTTCCCCGTGCGCTGTCCGCTGGACTCCTTTCCTTTAGGCCGGCGCATGGCCCCGGACCTGACAAGCTTCTGTGCAAGCCAGCCCGCTCGTCGGCTCATACCCATTGTTTCCCCCTTGTCCACCCCCTGCATAGTTTTTTGGAAGGGGAAATTCCCCCCCCCCATTTTGGATCCTGCACCCTGAGATCCTGCCCCTACCCCTCTTCTTACAATGTTTTCCCCTTCGGCTCTTTTTTTCTTCCTTCAAGATGGGACATGTGTCTCTCCGCATTCAATACACCAACCTCTTCGGGTCTTCACCGACTTCGGTCCCACGCACCCCCCTCTTGCTCTTCCTTAATGACTTGCCCTCCTTTGAAGCCTATTTCGTGCCTTTCCCCTCTATGTCCTGTCACATTTGATAGGATCCCGCTGTCCTTCCTAGTCCCCCTGGTCCCCTCCCCTTCACCAACCTCACTTCGCTCCTCGCCTGCACCTCTCTTAATTTTAACCGCTCTTTTTCACTAGCTGGAAGCTCTCCTATTCCCCTACTAGACCCCCAAGGTGGCCCACCTCTACAGAATAACTAAAGGCCCCTGCCCTCCCCTTTCTGCGGGGGTACCGCCCGCCACCCCCTTTTCCAGAGGAGATCCCTGATTTCTTCCCACTGGTAGTTTGAGAAGATGGGGGGCTTTCCCCCTTTTCCTCGGTTTCTTTTTTTCTCTTGCCGAGTCAGGCTTTTGACGTTGTTACTTTTTCTTTGCCGTCCTTACTCTAAATGACTGACGGACTGCCTGATGGCGTCATCCTTTTTGTTTTTATCCGTTTTTCGCCCTTGTCTTCCCTATAATTTTCATTGCGGGTCTTTTCTTTCCTTCGTTGTTTTTTTGTAAGCGATGCGTCCTCCTTCCATGATGCCCTGGTGCTGATTGTTGCGCCTCAGAAGCCCCGGGCTTAACTCACCATTACGGCCCTGCACCGTCTGCGTTATTTCATCCCGTGCCCCGTCAGTACAATGTCCAATCCTCTCCTTTTTTTTCCTCTTTTGGCCTTTGTTCCCACTGTCTTGCCCCATTCTTCCACACAACAGGTTTTTTCCTTCATTTCGGGATCTCGCTCTTTCTTCGTGCAGGACGGCCGTTCCCCCAAGCTTGTCGATTGCGGCCTTGCTTGTTATAGTTTGGAGTGTTTTTTCCTTAGATTGTTTTTTTTCTTGCCTTTGGATAGAGGTCCTTTGGGGTTTTTTGTTTTGTTTCGCGATTGAGTCTCCCAGCCCCATCTCTTTCCTCTGAGATCTTCCCTCTTTTTTATTTCACTGAAGAAAATACGAGATGGTTGGTGTTTTTTTCCCGTCTTTTTTTTTTCCCCCCGGTGCCCCGGAGGGAGCTCATCGCGTGTTGATTTTCCCCCTTCTTCTTTTCAGCCCCACTCTGGGGACTGATCCACCTCCTTAATTACGGCTGCAAAAGCTCTTTTTCGAGGTGGCTGTTTTCGGGCCTGACTCTAGAGCCCCAATAGATTTGTCCCCATTGAGGCTTCTGCGGCCCCTGGACCCCCCCCCCTCCTTGCCAAGTTTTTTCTACCCGGGGGGACTCCACCGTAGAACCCACTCTGCCTGACGTGTCGTGTTTTTATGCTCTTTCTCGTTTTTGCTCTTTTTTTTGCTTTTCCTGGTTACCTTTCCCTTCTGGTGTTTCAATGCATTTTATACAATGCATTTACAAGCTCTGTGTCGCCTGTCGGCTTTTTCTTGCATTTGTTCGGGCTCGCCTTTGAAAGTCTTATTTAGTGGCCCCCCTGGCGCCTGAGGTCCTTCGAACCATCTAATTGAGTCACCTTTCATAGGGTGCCTGCGAAAAGGTGTCCCACTCCGTATTTGCGGGGGAGGTTCGGTTTTTTGAATGTCTGCGCACGACGGCTCTCGTTTCGGCGGGCTTTACTGCCGTTAGGAACCCTGCTCCAGGCGCCCTGGCGCTTTGGTGGTGCCCTTCTTTTTCAACTAGCTGTTTTTTTTACATTTGAATCGATTTTCGCCTGTTTGCAGTTCGCCTCGAGGTGGCGATCTAGAGCCTTTTCGGCGTCGGGGGAAATCCTCGCCCCCCCCCGCGTCATTATCTCGTCCTGGGTCCGAGCATGCAATTTTTTTTTCTGTCAGAAGGGACGCGACCCAGGGTTTTGGTGGCAGCTTTCTTGTTACTTTTTTTTAGAAGGCCCCATTACGATTAGGAGAATTCCCATTGCCGCCTCGCTCTTCGTCGTTTGGTTTTTGTCCCCCGTTTTGATGAGAGTCCCCCCCAGGATCTTGCGTCATAAGAAATCAGAACCCAAGGGCCCACTTTCTTTTTGGTGGCCTAATGTCCCCGACCGTATGAGTATAAGGTTGCGCCTGACGAGATCTTTCGTATTGCACCTTTCTAAGA
>Ga0179591_1257855_pt1 | contig 20497 bp, 17 predicted proteins | sample CZOMad2_1_08_16f_FD_182891 | JGI IMG/M metagenome (GOLD analysis project Ga0179591, IMG submission 182891) | Vadose zone soil fungal communities from Angelo Coast Range Reserve, California, USA - CZOMad2_1_08_16fungal (PacBio error correction) | ecosystem: Environmental > Terrestrial > Soil >... | reverse complement strand
CACCTCTGTGTGGGTTTTTCCCTCCCTGACCAGGTTACCCTCACTGTTTATGCTGTAAGGTAAAGGCGCCCTTAAGACGAGACCTCATTCTCGAACGGCGCTAAGACTTCCCCACGCAGCCGATTCCCCTAAGTCAAGTTCTTTACTTAGACCGTGAAGCCCTCTCCAGGTACGCCGCTTTTCTCTCGATTCCCCCAGGCTTTCGTAGTCATACTTCCAAGTGGCCTCCTTTTTTTTCACGTTACTTCGAGTAAAGTCCCGGCCGACTTACATTCCGGCAGTAGTCCCTTTCCTTTTCATTTCCTTCTCAAATCCCAGTGTTGAATGAGGCCTTGAGGTTCGTATTGGATGACGGCCCCCTCTTGTTTTACTGGTACGTAGTTTTTGTTGTGCTTCTAGACAAATGCGTGGTTTGATATGATCCCCCTACCTCTCCTCTAGGGATTGCGGTTAACTGTGCCTTTCTTCCCCCCCCCCAGGCTAGCTTGATCTCGACCCCGATTGAGTAATGTACTTTATTTTGCTAGTTTATTTTTCACCATTGATTAAATATTGACTCTAGGGGTCTATCCTTTTCCTTTCTGAACTACTCGGTCTTCTTCTCAGAGTGATATAATAGAAGACAGCTTCTACTTAGCAACCCTTTCCCCCTCTTATACCTTTTTGGGCTCTCGTTTTTAGCGACGAAACATTTAATTTAAGAGCCCTCTTCCGAAGGTGACCTCGTGTCTCTTTTCGTGATTGCCTTTTCCCACTGCTAGAGACACCAACCCCCAACACCAATCTATGCGGTTTACAGTATAGTCATTAATAGGTGTTCTTCTCCACGTTGAAAGGACCTCCTCGTCGTCCCTATGCGACGTGAAGAACCCCTCCGATTTTCATTATCGTTCCGTTGAGTGATCCCGGTCAGTGCGTTATTCCGGCGCGTACGATTCTTTGTTCACCGGATGTGGAGGATTCGAGTCCCCGATACTTCTGCATCCTTCCCAAGTGTGATAATACCCTCGTCATAGAGAGTTTTTCTGGGTCTACCTCCTCTAAGGATGGTCCTTTTTTTGACCTGTTTTTTGCTAGATCGAGACCTAGACACTTTCCCCTCCGATTTATTTTGATCTTGAGATGTGAAATTTCCCACCTTCGGTCCCAGCGAGTCGTTAGACATAAACTCCGAGGAAGTGGATGATATGGTTTGTCTTTTAGTTATTAAGTCGCATTTTGTCCCGGTCTCGAACGCTCTTTTTTTTTCTAACTTCGTCGGAGTTAGATCTTTCGTGCTCCTCTTTGCGATCGCCTTGCTAGTGTTCTATGGCCCCCGCATACCCCCCCCCCCCCCCCCCCCCAGCGCTTGGGTTCGTTCCGATCATCACCGTTTTCTTGGGAGGCAACAGTCCCACGTTTAGTTTTTTATGCCGCAAGTTGATCACTTTCGGTATAGAGCTCTCTGCTCCCGTCCTCCTCCGATCCCCCATGGGCGTTTTCGACAAGTGCTACTTTTTTCTTGAAGAAGAGATCCCCTCCACTTCGCGCGATCCCTCGACCCTTTTTTGCCCCAGAGCTCGAGTAATGAAGATCTGCTCTTTAGGTCACTTCAGTTGCGCCTGAGGCGCTCTCTCCTTCCGTTCTTCTCTAAGACGCTCAGGGGCATACCGAGTGAAAGAGAGTTTTGACTGCAGCCTTCAGGCCTTCGACACAAGAGTTTCCCTGAAACACGCTACTGATAACGAACGCCCCCTCCTTTACCTACGCGCTAAGGTGCTCTGACGATCCCCCTATCTGATTACTTTCTTCTCACCCTGCTACGTTCCTTCCTCTTATCCGAGTCCCCTTGCCCGGTGGTGACGTTCCTACTTTTCCGTCACGTGATTTATCCGTGAAGATCCAGGTCTACTTACAAGGTCCCAGCCCTTTCCTCCATCCCGCGAGAGGATTCGTCATCCTTGCCCCCCCCAAAGGCACCCTCCATTCCGCTTTCTTTGTCGTACGACTACCCGTCCACTCTGGTGTACTACTTCCCTCCTTCCCGCGCTTCCGGTGGCAGACTCAATTTGTGGAGGGATTCCCCTTGTCTAGGCATCCTTTTGTTTTTTCCCCGATGACGTTTCAGCTAATCAAAGAAGCTGTATACCTTGCCTCTTGCATGCGGCTGTCTTAGTGATTCACGGAGTTTTCCCCTTTCGTAGTAGTCCCCCTCCCATCGAGAGACAGCTATCCCGTGGCCTCCTTTCTTTTGCGACCGATTATCGCCCCCCTTTTCCCCTCTCAGACATTTTCCCCTCTTTTCGGCCTCCCTACGTTTATACATCCCTCAATCTTTCTCCCCCCCGCTTTTACGTGTTGACTCTTTTCAGATTTCTCCCCTCCGTTCCGCTTCATACTTGCCCGTGCGTATAGTTTTCGCCTTCCAGATGATACGATCTCCGATTCCTTGAGCCAATTTCTCCGAATCATGCGGCCGACGATTTTCGGTTTCCCCCGCCTTTTCAATGTGAGGATGATTTTGTTGAAAGAATCGAGTTACCTTCTACTCCCTCCTTGTACTGATACTACGCAAGATGAACTTTTTTGCGTCCTCCCATCTACTCGATTTGCCGTCCTCTATTCTATTTTTCCCCTCCTTGTGACACCCCTTAGAGTTCCTAGATAAGTGTACTAACTCCCGAACGAGTTTCTTTCCTTCTTCTCCGAATGATTTATGTAAGAGGTCCTACCCTGTCTTTTTTCAGAGCTCTCCCCTATACTTTTTTTCCCTGAGTTTAGGGGGAGGGAACTGACTAGGTCGCATCTCCCAATTTATGGACCTTGGACGCGCGTCCCCGACTGTAGCATCCCTTCCTCGTAGAGGTCCAGAGAGTTGGCCGTTTTCTTGCGCTCCAGTTCGTTTCTTGAGCGGAACGCTTAGTCACCCCTGCCCCCCCCAACTACCACAAAAACCCCCCCCCCCCCCTCCCCCCCCCCCCCCCCCCCCCCCCCCCCCCCCCCCCCCCACCCCCCCCCCCCCCCCCCCATGGTTGACGGAGGCTTTGATATACTGCCCTCTTTGTACTATTCCCTCCCCTCCGTCGGTATCGGCGCAGCTTCACCGCTTCGACCAGTCTTTCTGTGACACGCTGAACGACCTGTCCCCGTCGGTTCTCAGTCTGACGTTTCTCCTCTTTCGCTTCCTGAACTCCCCGACTCCAGGCTATTGACTTGGTGTATTGACACGTCCGCGATCTTCTATCTCCTTCTTTAGTTCCCAGGCCGCCTCCGAGGATGATGTTTTCATGTAGGATCTGACAGCTCCTTTCCTGTTAGTCACCTGAAGAAGATAATTTTTCCTTTCCCGGCCGATTTCTATTCGGGCGCCTTGTTGGAAATTCTTACTGGCCCTCTCTTGCCCCCGGACCGAAATCGTTGGATGTTTCCCCCTAGATCCTCTCGAAGACCTCAGACCTTTTGGAACCCCCCCGATCTCTATAACGGAGGTTCGCTTCATTCTCCGAGTCTCCTCCCCAGTAGGGTGCTCGACGAGTCCGTTCGTCCTCCCTCGACAGACAGCCTTTCATCCCTGATAGCATTCTCAGTTGACCCCTTGAAGAAGATAACAGTAAGATATCTCCTATGAGAAGCCAGTAAGAGGGTTTTTTTCCTTATTTTTGCACGATTCTTTCCGAACCGCTTTCGTTTATAGCGGCTTTTCTGGATGATCTCTTTTCTCCTCCGCCACTTTCCCCTGTGCCGAGGCAGTGAGACCTCTTTTCAATGTTTTTAAGCCGCCCTCTCCCCAGTCTCCAGACTCTCGTTCCCCCGAAAGCCCCGGACTAACCGCCTCTTATGAGGATATCCGATTGATCTATCGCCCTGAAGGCTGTCTCAGGATTCCCCTCCGCTCCCCCTTTTTTTAATGTCTTCTGCACATATCTGTGTCTTTTCCCCCATCGTGGAAGATCTTCTTCTCTTTTCTGGATCTGCCGGGCGTGTTTTGTCCTCTACCCAGAGTCTTTTTTACGGCGAATTCATCTCGTACATGAAAGCCCTTCTTTGGTAGACTTGGTCCTCTTCCCTTTAGTGAATCCCTTTCTGCCAATCCTTTTTAGGGCTACCCGAGATTCTTATCTTTCTAATATCCTTTTGTTTTTTTTATTCTCTCCTATGGAGAATTTTCGCACGGGCTCCTACCATGGAATTCTGTAATCGACCTACGGAGAGGACGAGTCTCGTTCCATATTAAGATCTGTGTTGTCTGTTAAGCTTTTTCCTTTCACCCTGAGCCTTCTCTCCCGAACTTTCCCCCTCTTTATACCCAGATGTGATCGGCCCCCCTCCCAGATAATCTTTTCAGAGGCGACCTCATTCCCTAATTTCCCGGATCTCATTCCCTAGAGCCTTTAGTTTTTGACCCCTTTTAGTATTGATGGAAGATAATTTTTACTATCACCTGGCCCTCCTCTTTGTATGGCTTTGCCGAATAAGCTGCTTCGTGGCAGGAGTCGCTCTCAGAGAAGAATGTCTAAGAACTTCGCCTTCTCTTCTCAGTCAGCGCGTCTCTATCTACCACAGCGAAGCTTCTCTCTACTCTGAGGGCATTCAGAAGTCTTTCCAACCGTTTCATTCACCGCCTTTTCTCTTAATGAGCGCTTCCTAGGAACTATTTCGCCAGAGACAACAAATCCTTTCCCCCCCCCTTCCCGTTAAACTGTTGTTTTTCCAGAGGCCGCGTCCTAGCCGGCTGAGACGGTGGCTTTGTAGAATTTACAACTTCTTTATTATAAACCCACCCTAGTTTTTTAGCCCGGGCTCTTCTCCCACTTTGCACTCAAATCCATCCGCGGAGTTTGATGAATTGTCTCTTTTGCCGGACTAGTATTAGCGGTATCTGGACAACCCCCCTCCTACAGATGTTTTCGGGAAGTTACATCTTTGCCCTTCTCACTTTTCTCCCACAAACGTTCTAGGTCCTTTCAGCCCTTCAACCCCCCCCCGGCCTGCATACCTCTTAGTATTCATCTGTAGACCCACACCCGTAAGGATTTATGTTTCCGCTCTATAGTTTTCACGACCTCCTTCCCCCCCCCCCGTCCGATTCGGACCGGACCGTTTCTACTCCCTTAATCCCCCCTCCTAACCTCTGACAAGTTGTACATACCTCCAGTTTTTCCAAGGAAAGAATGGCCTTCACCCTATCGCTATGAGCACCCCCTTCGCCCCCCCCCCCTCTGGCAACTACTTCTTTCTACTGGTTCGCGTTAAGCCCCTTCCCTTCAGCTACCTTTGTACTCCCGGAATTCAGCGACCCCCGGACTTTTGCGCCTTTCTTGAACCCGCAAGTTGCGGATCCCCTCACCAAGCAAACCGGCTAATTACCAGACGCGCTTTCTTTGTACGTCCGGTTGTCTCCCCTCTTTGTTTTCCAAATGCCCCCCCCCCCCCCCCCCCCCCTCCGACGGATTCTCCCCTTTGGGCCTCGTAGCCCCCCCGGCCCCTCGTCTGACTTGATAATCAGTCTTATTTCTTCCCCGCCTTCGCCTTAATCCGACCGTTATCTACCCCTCCCGCGTAAACTCCAAAGAATTTTTTTTTTCTGCATTCCTCTATACCTCCCATGAAGGCGACCTCCCCGCCCCGCCTTTCCTTTTCCCCCCGATCGCGAGTTCGCTTCTGATCTTTCTCCCCCTTAGCAACAGGTCCTCTCGCCGAAAAGAGATTCTTGTATTTCCAAAGCGGCACTTTTGCGGACGATACACCGCTTTCTTCTCTTTTTTTTGACTGTGAATAGCTTTAGCTTTCAAAATTGTCCCAATTAGTAGTTCTTGAGGTCCTCGTGGTTTAATAATGACTGATCTCTTCGACGCATTGCCCCCCCCGACTTCGTCGATTACTGACTTCTATGTCCTCGCCATGCGACATACTCGCCAAGTAGGGCCATTTCCGTAAGCACTTCTTTTCCTGACCTCCCAGTTTTTCGTCGACGAACTTCACTCATTCTTGATTCAATAGTGGGAGTGATTCTCGTAGTCTTGGCATGCTAGGATACGTTAGTTCCCTCTTTATCTTCGTCCGACCCGTTGGAATTCCTCGTGACTTCTTTGACCGCCCCCTTTTTATTTAGTTAACTTCTCGCGTCAGATACGTTCCATATAAGACTACCCTTTCCCTCCCCGTGAGCACAGATCCCCTGCAAAGCCGCACCCGCACCCGGGAAACCCCATTCCCTTCGCCTGTCTGGATTCCTACTAGTAGCCCTCCCTGAAGAGTCTCCCCACAATCTCCATGGTGATCTCCCGACCTTTTTACAGATAATCCAACCTTTGCTACACGCTCGGTTACCATATTTCCAGATGTTACATCCCCGTACGGTGCCCTGGGTTTTCCTTGTTTCGAGAAAATTACTTTTTAATTTTCTTACGTTGACCAATTTGTGGCCCTCCTAGAGACTTCCCCCTTTCTTACCCGGTGGCGTTCCCTAGCTGCTCCAATAACCCGACTTGAAACTTGTCGAAAGTCCCCTGTCCACGTGAACTTGATTGAATGCTTGACCCTTCCCGCCCCCGGGGTACCCCCCTTACGTCCCCAGTACTTTTCTATCCGTGATCTCTTACATCTGACCTCACTCAGGACTTTTCAACGCCTCCTCTATCCGTTCTGTGCTCTTGCGGGCGGTTCGTTCAATACCCCTCTTGGTGCGTTTTTTCTCGGTTTTGATTACTAAGTCCTGGAGATTCGTCAGTGATGTGCCTCTACTATCGCCCGGCGGGCTTATTATTGTCGGAAGATCTTTCAATTAGTCGCGTCCTCCTGACGATTTTTTCTCTTCCGACCGCCCTCGATTATTCTCTTCCCTAGCTTTTACCCCTTGATAGATCTCTTTCGAGATGTCCGTGATCCATTGAGTCTACTCCAAGTAGCCGTGTTCTTCCCCCCACTAAAACTTGGGTGTTAGGTACTGGTATCCTTTTTTTCTTTCTTGCGTATTCCTTGCCCCGTGGCGAACCTGATGTCTCAATCTTCTTTTTCTTCGAGACGCCGTGCTGCCCCCAACCCAGAACCCGTAGCTCTGCCCTACGAACCTACATTCCCCTCTATTCTTCGATGAACATAGCAGTTCCAGACCCACTCCGATTGGCGCTTTCAAGCTTAGCTTTCTTACCTAGGGTCTACGTATCCCTTGTTGAGTATCACCCCCCACGATTTTTCTTTCCGAGCCCCTCGCAAATGTGTCATGTCCATAGTAGAACCCGTACAGCCCCTATCCGCCAAGCAGACACGGCCGCACGCTTTGGCGGGACTTACCCGACCCCACCCGTTCCTCAGCCTCATCGACTTTGAAAAATGCGCACAGCCCCAATTCTGAACTTTTGATAAAGGAGGTGCGCTTTTTTTTCCCTCTAGTTTTCACCAAACTTTCCTGGCAATAAACCCACCCTTACTATATCAATCCACGCTAACCCCCTCTTCCGACGTCATGATTTTTATTCCCGTTTTGTAGATGATCTCCTTCCGGGGAGATAATCACCCTCGCCGACCCTCGTTCTTTCTATCCAGAACCCCCCAGAGTTTTTCACGAAACCGCCTCGTCGGAAGCTTGATAGCTCTCTTAAGTGAAGACCTTTACTACTAATTATCAGTTCTCAGCGTGTTCCTCCGCTTTGACCCCCAAGTAACTTATTTGCCCCTTCACACCATGTTTTCCTCTCTTGACCGTCACCTCTTTTCCCATCGCGGACCTTTCTTTGGCCGGCGCTTTCCTTGCTTCCCACTTCCACGAAGCCCGAGGCAAAAGCTAAGACCCGCGCCCCGAGTTTTTTTTGGTACGACTTTTCTTTCCACGGACTTCGAGCCCGTCCAGTTCTTTCCGTCGGCGAACAGACGCGTCGCGTCCCCCTCAGTTCCCCCTCCTGGTTCAAAGTCAGCTTCTCAGGCCAGCCTTATACAGCGGTCTCCCATCTTTCTTTATCTCCCTTGCAGCCACGTCAACCCTCCAAGGTCCGCCGGGCGCGTTGCGTTATTTTAGTTCCCACGCACGCAATAGTTCCCTCGTCAGCACGCTGACCAGAAAAACCGCGTTACCTCCACCCCACCACCCCGTCCCCAAAAGATGGATAGCAGACCTCTGAAAAACCTCAACGAACGGTATTCCTTCCCCCCCAACTGTGTAGGGACGTGGGGCCCTTGTTCGGTGATCTAAGTTCCTGTAATCTCTCCTTTACTAGGTTTTGATCTTTCATGGCTGGACCTCTTCTAGATCTTTTGCTCCTTTCCTCTTTTTACCTGTAAGGATGTACGTAATCCGCCTTCTATTGCCTCCTTGGACAGGTTTCCTTTACTCTGAGTCCTTGATCTTCCTTTCTTTTCTTTGGCTGTCTTTACGGGCGTCTAATGTAGTTTCCGGGCCATCAGACTTTTCACTTTTCATAGCCTCAACGGTCTTCGAGGGAGATCTTTTATTCCTGTACAATCGATGACCCCCCACAGTACCTCTTATCCCGACCAGGTTGGTAATGTACACTGCCGATCAGCTTTCTCCCTCTTATTTTCCCAGAACTTCTCGCTCGGATCACACCGTACCAGGCAGTGGAAGCCACCCCTTTCTCTCAGTTGTTTTTTCGACGCACCCTTTTTTTTTCCCCCCCGTACATGCGTCCTGACGGTAGAAAAAAAACAACGACGTTCCTTGTTCTTTAGAGGAGCCCCCTTCTCTTATTTGAATCGTCCGAACTAGTGCGAAGCCTTCCAGAAAGATGTATTCTTTTGTCCCCTGGTCAAGAATTTGTCTTTTCATGTACGTGTTACCCCACCTAGTCTTCCCCCACTAGATCACAACCGGTTATCGCTTCATGCGTTTACTGTGTTTCAACATTAAGTGGAGGAGGGTTACCTTTTTAATGGCTTGAAGAACTTCGAGAAAATGTTTACTCTTTCCTCGGGTTACGGCTCGAAGGACTCGTATTCCCTTTCGAGTGCCGGCACTCTATCTTTTGCCAATCCTTTGCCGGGGGTCCAGCACGCCGACCCGGTTTAAGTGTGGGGAGAAAAGCTGAACGACCCCTGTCCCCCTGTGCCTCCCCGGCTCTCCTCTCTACAGCGTCCTTTCATCTGGAACTGTTTCCCCGCCTTTAACCGTCCTGCTTGATTTTTATCGCCGCGCCTTATCGCGCCCTGATCTTCCCTTAGGTTCTCCACGGTGGCTTTGACGCGCGAGCGCAGATTCCTCGTCCCCCCCCGCTCGATTTTTGCTCCTGCACATGCCTCTGGATCTGCTTCCGACGTTTTCGGCTCGCGCCGATCCCCAGTACTTATCTTCCTCATTCCCCCTCTAAGAAGGATCATTCCCCACCTTCTTCGGGTATTTGCTGATCACGGCGATGGGTTGAAGTTCTTTTACGTTTCTTTTCCTCGAGCGAAGTTTAGAGTAGACCTTCGTCTGTCGGCTCGTTTTTTTTCCTCCCTCGAACTTTGACCTCTCCCCAGAGAAGTGATTCTCCGCCCCCGAAGGTCTACCTCCAAGACTTCAGCCCAAGTGAAAGAGATATAATTTCCTCCGTTTGTGTTTATTATTCTTTTATTTTTCTTTCCCACCTTGACCCTTGCAGACGGACTTTCGCTTGTTTTTTTCTATCTTCGAGTGGTCTCAAGAGATTTTCCTGATGTGTATCAGCTTAGACAGCATCCCCGACGTCCCTTGGCAGAATCTATGGAGGTCACCCCTCCCCTCAAAAAGAGGTACCCACCTCCGTTTTCTGATCTATAACGCAGCCCTCCTTCCTTGAGTCCTTTCTTACATAGCGATACCTCGCTACTCTCCTTTGACTCCGGAAGGAGAGCTTGCCCTCCATAACGCTCTTTAATTTGTCGAGAAAGATGTGAGGTTACTGTCGTCGTTGTCGAGACTATTCCTGATTCGGATCCTTAAGAAGTCCTCAGAAATAATGTCCTTTTTCAGGATAGACTTCTTTGCTCGCTACCAGAGGATCCTTCTTCAACTTAGTCAGTTCTCCTTTCGATTCGACGCGCTTTCCCCGCTCTTTCAGCGCACTCAACAATATCATGGTTTCCTGACTCCTTGTCCCCTCCCCCCCGCACCAGTCTATTACTGCGACGTCCCAGGCCCGCTTCTTCTACTCCTGGAACTAATTAATACCATCGAAGACTTTTTTCTCGACTTTTAGAGCTTTCGTCACAAGCTAGATTCCGTCTCTGCCCCCTCAATACTAGACCTAACGTCTCCACCAAGCTCAACTTCGTTGCCACCCGTAAAAGACGCCCGCGCCCCTCTTGGGCTAGCGTGGCCCTACTGACAACCATGCGCACCTCCCCGCCTCGGGTCGGTTTATAGTCCAGCTTTTTTTCTTTCGTTTCTACTCTGTCCCATACTAAGTAGATTTTACCTCCCACCCTCTAGAGCTTTCGTGCGGATTTCTTTCGCCGACCATTGAACTGCACGTGCATTTCCTAGGATGTCCTCTGACGCTGCCTGTCGTCCCGATTCAATGTTCTCAGATCTAGCCTTCTTTTTCCTGATTAGTTCCGTGATTTATGCGGTCACGTCTGTGTCATGCAACAAGACCCCTTTCATTTAGTTCGCCTTACCTCCTACAGTCTTTCCCCAGCCCAAGTGTTTCTTCCTTGAACGGTCAATGATGTTTCGACTAACCGGTGAACTGTTTCCCCCAGTACAGCGACGCGCAGTATAACCTTGATAAGGCCGTTTCCTTTAGTTCCCGTATGAGTCCGGTACGGACGCCCCCTCCTTCTGAGCCAAGGCGCCGATCCGAAGAATAGTAAAGACTCCCCGCTGGGACTCTTCTTTTAATTCCAGTAACCCGGCCGATCCAGTGCTTCTTACTATCCAAATGAAGCCGCGTCCGTCCCCCGGTGACGCTCTACCTCCGGCCGAGCCCCCGCCCAAAGTGTTCCTATCAGGTCTTCCTTTTAGGGTAGTTTTTGTTTTCTTTTACTTTTTCCGGACAGTTTATTCTGGATGATATCACTCCTTAGGTGATCAAATGTCCTTGCCCCCGATAATGATGATACGTATCGGGGTCCCGTGTCTCATGTAGCCGGGACTCTTCCCGCTATCCCTACCTTTGTTCCTTTACGCTTGCCCGAGAATGACCAATTCTTAACCTTAGATCTTCTTTTAGATGGTCCTAGGTCTGCTACCTGCTGAACGTAAGACCTTTGCTCCTTTGAACCTATTTCCACACCGAAAATGGTCCCGATCTCCCCTTGGGTTTCCACGTTTCCTTTAGACGAAGTCTCCATGAGGACTCCAGGTCCCCAGATATTTTTTGTCTCTTCCGAGATTTTTGTTTTTTGTTGTCTCATTCCCCTCCTATCCTCTAAATGTTTGGTTGGCATCCGTATCCCTGACGACAGGGTGTTTGTATCGAGCCACTCTGAAAGTTTAAGCTAGTTATGAATGCTGCGTCATAGTTCAGCGGAGCCTCGCATTAGCTGAGCCTTGGATTTCTAGAGACGCCGATTGTTATCTCAGCCCTACCACCTTTCCCCCGGAGAGTTTTGATGATCGAGGAAAAGATTCGTCCTCTCTCCCCACCCGGTCGCTCCATGATCCTAGTTTTGTCGCGTGTTTTCTAGGCCTCCAAGTGGTTTTCTTTCCCCCTGACCCGTGTGGTCAGATCGTCGACCATTATGACTTTCCCTGCGTGCTCTTCTCTTGCTCATGTCGTGCACAGCTTATCTACAGGGAACATGGTTTCCTAGACATAGAGCCTTCTCGTGATTCTGTGCTTTGAAGAGATTACTATGCCTAAATTTCTTTTCGGTAATTAGAAGACCCGTCCTCCAAGCAATAGGTATAGTCTGATATAAGATTTTTTTTCCTATCCTCCAGCTCGGGTTCAATTGAGTTTGGCTTCCTCTTTTCATCGCATATCAATCTTTTTAGGATCCTACCTTGCAGTTTAACTCCGGCGGCTAGGATCTCTTCGACGTATATACTTCCTAGTATCTCTCCCCCTGATCTCTCTCACAAGAGACGATGGACTTGAGCCACCAATGGGGCGGCCCCTTAATATAAGATTCTGTGTCTTCCCTCCATCCTCGTTAAAAAACCTCTGCGTTAGTGAACTCTCTCCCTCCTCGCTAGGAGAGATTCGTGGGCCACTCCCTCGGGTCTTCCGTCTAGAGTTTTTTTTACCTGCACTCTCCCTGATAGCGCTAGATCCCCGGCGGAAGTCGTTCCCCCCGGATTTTTAGTGAGATAGCAATTTCATTGCGGCCGACCTGGTCGAAGATACGAAGAAAAGCCCCTCTACCCCTTAGAAGTTCCCTTCCGATTTTTCCCCCGAAGCAGTTATACTTTGACTCTTACCACTATCTTTTCTTTAAGGCTCTGATCAAGAGAATATAATTACGTATCGTATCCCTTTTTTTTAACTGTGTAAAACCGGTCGGCGCCTGCACTGCTTTTGAAAATGTGGCCTTTTTGGTTGGGCTTTTCCCCGGCCGCACTCCATTGCTTTCTTAGGTAGATTGCACTACCACTTGAGACCTATCGATCTTCTCCGTTCCTAAATAATGAGACGTTTCTGTATTCCTTTTCTGCCTCAGCTAAAGAGAGCTCTCTTGGCCGCTCCGGTTTTCTCATTTCCCGGTAGGGTCCCCAACCGTCGATGATGATGGACTTCCCCCCTTCCGTAAACTTATTTTTCCTTTGCTCTTTGTAGGAGGTGATTTCCCACGTAGCTCCCAGTTTTTTTCTTCCTTTTTGATATAACGAGTCGATACTCCCTCCCCTCAGGATCCTCCGCGCTCTCCGATGAAGAGCCGAGTTTCCGAGAATCCGTTCTCCCCCTAAGAAGAACCCTCGATCATAATCGTCCACTCTTCTCGACCAAGTGACTGTTTAGACTTCCATGTCTTAAAATTCCCCTTTCGATCATATATTTCCCGACCGGTCCTTTCCTATTTGTTACTCTGGTGTTCAGAAGCTCCGCAAATTTGAAGTAATTCCTCCAGTCAATACAGCCTAGAGAGGTAACTCTCCTTTCCCCAGTCTTACCCCGTCTGTCCCTTGGGTTTGAATATTTCTAAAAGCTGACCTTTTTTTTCCCCTACTTTTTCCGCCAGTGGGCCGGGTTTACGCGCATAAACTCCAGCAGGTGAGCTATAAGATTGTTCATGTGCGCCCCTCCGTTCGTACAGACTGATGTTTCACTCCCTTTACTTGTCAAGACAGATTTTCTTTGACCTTAATCAGTGTGGTTTGACCCTGTATTTGTGTAGATATATTTTTCCCGGTTGGGATGGAAGTTAAGAGTTTGCGTTACAACCGTAGTCTCGGGACCTCTAAATTGCTCTCCTGCATCATTCCAGAGAATCTAACAGAAGTATCCGTCGAGTTACTCCTTTCCAGTTTCCCGATCCCATCTGTCGAGGGCAGTTCCCTTTGTTTTTCTTTTTGACTTCAGCCTTTTTTTTACGTTCTTGACAGATTATCTCGGTAGCTTGCACCCCAATCGCTTCAGTCTGTTTTAGTCATACCTACTTTCTCACGCACGTATTTAAGCTGCTGGACCCCTGTGAGGTTGAGCTGTCTATAGATTTCGCACTTTTTTCCTTGAACTTCTGGACACGTTTGAGAGTCTTTTACCCCAGTCAGAATCTCTGAGGAGTCCCAAATGCAGCAATATCGTCGTCGCTCCACATCCGATCAGTCCTGCTTTAAGACGCTCCTTTTTTACTTTACCTTTTTTCTTTAGAGGCAGCCCGTTTCTGATACTGTGTGGGAAGTGAGAAGTTCCTATCGTACCGGCTCTTAAGGTTTGTTTTACTGTAAGAAGATACCTTCAATACGGGCCGTCTGACCCCCCGACACCTCCCAGCTTTCGAGTCCGTTCGTGCTCCTGGGCACTACACCCGTTTCTCTAACTCTTCAGGGACGTTTGTATAGACAGTCAGCCGCACAGTTCTCACAACGAACTACCCCCCAACGTTGCCTCTGGAGATTCTGAGTTTCTACTATCTCTCGCGCTATTTTTGTAATCTCTGACCACGTTTCCAGGTTTGACCCCAGATTTCGGAAAGCGTTCTTTCATTTACTTCTTCTATCAAATTCCTTGACGAGAGCCGTTCTAGATTTCTCCCGATTTTCTCTTTTTTTTAGCTACGATAAAGCAAGCGCGCAGCCCCTCTTTCCCCCTAGCTGGAGAGATTACTATCTCTCCCATTGAAGAAGACACAGCTGCTCGTAGCGGAGGCGTTACCTTTCCCGGTTTGCCTTTCTTCGTCAGGATAAGCTACACAATGTGCGCCTATCTGTAGAGGGTTTTTTCTTCTTGAACTTTTTGAACGAGTGGACTCTTAAGATTCCCCCCTCTTTTTGAGAAGGCGTATAGCATGAAGAATGATACCTTTCCGTTATTTTTTCCGTATTTCCGTTCCAGGTCGTGTAATCTTTTGCCCCCCCGTAGAATTACTAACGTGTCGGGCTTACCCCTGGTATTAAAATATATCTCCCTCCGTTGTTGTGTCTCGACGAATCACCTAGGAGGCCGGTATCTCCACTATGCCCCGCCTGCAATGGCCTAGGTCGAAGTAGACGTTGAAGAGTTCCGCTTTGACCTCCTATAGAGAGAGTCCGCGGTCCGCTAAAAGCTCCCCCCTGACTTTCTCATCAGATATCCGCATATTAAACAGGATTTGATAGGCCACTCATTCCCGTTTTAGTTTCCGCATCTGCGCTCGAGACTCCTCGCACTTACTCTTTATCTTCCAGCTCATAGGAGCTCCCTTCTATCCCGACTGTAGTGTTCCGCATACGCGTTGTTCCTGGTAGAAGCTACTCCTGACGAGTCTCTAGCACGTATCTACGGAATAGCCGGCCCTCTTGTTCTGCTTAATTCCACATTTTCAGGAGTAGTTATGCCATTGAGGGACCCGGCCTTTTCCTCTTTAAAACTTTAGGAAAACAGACCCCGACTTTACCTGCGTAATTGCCACTATGTCTCGTACTGTTCCCGTAATATCCTCTAGACATTGTTGGCGTTAGCCCTGCCTCTTTTTTTTTGTGTCGCTTTGACCCCATTCGTGCTCCTGTCTTCTTAAAAATCGTGGGATCAGATCCGAATGGCCCTCGCCAACTGGAGGAGCCGGTCTGGGGTTTCGTCACGTTCTTTAGAGCCTTGGGAGTGAATGGACACCTCCCTCCCCGTTTGCTTTGCTTTTCAAGCTCTTCTCCTTTACGACCCCCTTCTCCTTTTCCACGTTCGTAATCGGACTGACTACCCGCTTCTATTATAGAACGTCTGCTTCTGACGTCTCCCCCCCCTTTTTACCAAAAGAAGACGACCGTATGCCGGCCCCTTATGTTTAGACCGTCAGCTATCTTATATACTTGGACGGCTCCTAGTACCCTAGATTTTGGCAAGGCCCTTTCTGTGTTTTTTCTATGAGAGAGTCCCCGCACCCCAGGTTCCCCGGGAATTTCAAGGCAGTCTCGACAGTTCGAGCTCATCCCCTCCCCGCCACTAACGTGTACTTGAACTCCGAGCATGCCCGCGAGCATCTTTCCACGGGCCCGGACCTTCCCCATACAAAACGCTACTCCCCCAGATCCTGCATTTCTTTTAGTTAAGGAAGAAGATCGTCCATAGGCACACCCTTAAGTTGAGCTTCTTGATTTCAAAGGACCTTCTGCAGTCAGGGAGAATTCACCGCAACTCATGAGAACTCCATACCCCTCTGGGCTAGGGAGAGGCATCTTATCCCCCTCCAAAGACTGGTTGTCGCCCGACTACTACATGACCCGGAAAGAGACTCCTCCAAATGGCGGTTCAGTGGAGGCTAGTACTAGAGTAGTTATTCCGAAGCCGATTCAGTCAACTTCTACACGTATGATCCAGTTAAAAAGAGAAAGGTTAGGACCCGTCTAACCTATGATCATGACTGCGATACACTTGATTTCACCCCTAGTTTCAGAGATCCGACCCACCCTGTCACTCTGTTTCACTTCCAGGAGGAGCTGGCCCTAGCGCGTCTCTGGGCTCAATTGACTGACCCCTTTTCCCTATGTCGAGATCTTTCGGTCTGGGTCATTATACAAAATAGGATCGCCAGCATGTAGGTCACTCTTGATCTGGGAAAGGACTGCGTGCGCGCTTGACCACCATTTAGTCGTCGCCACGTCAATCGTTCAGTATGAGTGGAGACTCTGTTCCCGCCCTTTAGGTTGATTATTTCCGACGGACCCGTTTTCTTACTGATCATTTCTTTCAGAACAGGTGCGCTTATAGTGCTTAGTAGCCCGGAGTACCTATCAGCGACTTTAGGATACGGGGAGATGGCTGCAGATAAGGACCTAAGGTTTTTCACTGTTGACGATCCTCCAACCGTGCACCCCTTGCACCCCGACACTTGAGGTTTAATCAAACTTTGTTCGCCGTCCGAAGAGGCAAATCCCCAGCTCTGTGTCATCCCGCACCGACTCTCCTAAACACCTTCGCTGCCCAATAGTGACAGAGAACATAAAGGGACAGGAGGTCTGTCTAATTGTTAGAAGTTTCCCGCACAGCCGTTCTTTGTGCGTGACCTCATGTGGTAGGTCCCCAGGCCCTCCCGAGCCGCATTTTCTCCCCCCCTGTGCGTTACATTTTTTGAGATTACCTATCCCCCGGAAAATTGTATCTTATGCCGCCATCTACCGTCTTCTCTGGAGCTTACCAATTGGTCGTTCTTCTTATACGGGTGAGTAGGTGACGACGGACCTTGACCCCTACAGATCCGACCGAGCTCTGCGGCCGTTCGCTAGGCATGGTTGGAGCTCTACTAGAATCGTCTTTTTAGAGTGTTAGCAGCCGCTGAGGCGCCTTAAACGCCCGAGGGATATAAGCTATTTGAGACGTCTCCATAGATAATTAGGATGCAGTCACTCAGGATTCGCTTTGACAAGAAGCCCTACTTTGAGATCGGAGATGTTGCTTTCTACCACCGTGAGAAAACGTCTTCCGCTGCGTCGGAGTAGGGAGGTTGTCCCACGAGTGAAGTCTTAGTTAGACGCTGCAAAAAGTTTGGAGGGATAGGGTCGTTTTGTTTGCGAAGCTCGAGCAATCGTGTAGATTTTTTTCAGCTTGCGTGAGCTTCCACCCCCAGAAACATTCTTTATTCTTCAAAAAACTCGCCGTTTTCCGGCTGTGTCCAATGAGAGACGATTTTGGGGCAGCTCTCCGATTTTTTGACTCCGCATGTTAAGTTTCTTGGAGTGTCTGAAACGGTCTTCTCTTCCGAGAACTCCCCTTTCATCTAGTAACTTCAAGACGCCGCGAGACTCTCCTATGGTCCGGCCCGACGATAGCGGTCCCGATCTGCTTTTTGTCCCCCCCCTGTGACCCGTCTTCCAACCCCGCTGGTCCTGCTAGGGTTCTACATAGCGCCTCACACCGGCTGTGCACCCTCGAGGCCGCGAGTCTCATCAGCCGCCCCCGTCCAACAGATCTCTAGGCCAAGTGATGCAAGAGGGTTTACGCTCGTTGATCGTGGCAGAGTACTTCCGACCCAGACCGGGCCTTGAAATCATTTTGCTGGACTTCGAGGACTAGCTATTGTTTTCCGAGACGACTAACCCCTGTTCTACGTATCCTTAAGATAGTAGTTTCCCTTCACTTGGTACAGCTTGCCCAGAGATTTCCCTTTTTCTTTCGCGTTTTTTTCCTCAGCCCCCTTCCCCTTTTACTCTAAGTTCTGCTGCCCCCAAGACCTGATCAACGACGCCCCGCCTAGACTCCAGCGTCAACGACGCCTCTAAGGACCGTTTCGCTTTAGCCGTCGTTCCTACCCCTTCACGAAGCATCGAGCAAAATTGCTTTATATTCGATCCCCAGTTTGGGTGGTCTGTACCCTCTTGATGAACACAAGTAATTCATTTCCTGATCTAAGGGCAATCTTCCGTACTTCGCGAGCTCGCGACCCCGCAAGGCCTCGAGAGTCCCCAAGGGAAGAATGGTCGCTCCCCCGAATAGGCCTTTAAATGTATATTTTTTCTTTTATATGACATCTCTACCGTCGTTCATAACCTTACCACGGAACCCCGCAGAACGGCGTGAGGTGTCGAGTGGCTGATCTGGTGCTGACCGATCCGAGTGCTTTGACGACGAACCCAGCACCGCGGCCCTGACCCCAAATCGGCAGATGAACTCGAAACGCCCCCATCCAGATATGGCTACCTTTTCTCCCCAAACCGTGAGGCTCTTTTATCTGGGGACCGGTACTTTTTACCCCGGCCCCGTGTACCCTAAGTCTGATCGGCCAGTGACTTGGAAGTCATTTACAGTCCCTGGACTCAGTTGCCTTTTGAGGGCCGTACTTTTCGAGGTCAGTACCGGGTCTCTTCAGTCCTGACTTGCGTCCGGTGCCTTTTTCGTCACGGTAAATAAGTTCAGCGGAGAATTCCTTGAGAGAATTCCTGACTCAGGCAGCGCCCTTTGCTTTCCAAGTTTCGCCAAGAAACAAGGGGCGCATTATTTTCTTCACCAATTGTATTCGACACTCCCCACGTTGGGGACTATCCCCCCGTTTCGCAACCTTGGTCTTTCCGTGAATGTCCATTCCTGACGTCCCTCTTCTCTATTTTTTTCCTCACCACAGCCGCATCATCCACCTCTCCGCTCAAGCCTCCCACGTAAGAGATAGGGAGATTTACGTCTCCCAGGCCCATAGTGGAACGTACCCCTTTCTCTCCGTAAGCGATTTCCTTCTGAGCAAGTTTCCCCCTGCGTCCCGGGGACATTTCAAGGGCTGCATCCCTCCAGGACACAAAAAAAAACGATCTTTCTTCCCGTTGCGGGTCCTCGGTCGGCTCAAGTAGTGATTTTCCGCTGTCCCTGCCACGCGCTAAGAGACTACCGTCAACGAGTACTGAAAAGGCCCCCGCCCGTTGTTTGTAAGGGGAGAATTTGCTTATCGCGCGGGTCCCGCGATAAAAGTCTCTTTCCCGCTCTGCATGGCGGGTGGCGACAGTGCGTGGCTGTTTTAACTTTTAGGTCTTATTATCGAAGTGTCTTAGTCCTTCTGCGCGGAGTGAAGATCTTTCTCCGGTCCTCTTGACGTCTGAAGTAGGGTCCCCGACTCGATTGATAGAGGCCCTAGAGGTGCCTTTTAAACCCCTCAGAATGTTCCCTTTTCTTTTTCGGCGAGTGCCCCTTAAGAAAAAAGGCGCTTTTCAGGAGCATGCTAGTACATCTTTTGGAATCCCCGAAACTCTTTGACCTAAATCCCTGACGAACCGAAGCTCTTATCCCTCGGCGTCCCCATAGAGAGACTCTCTCCATTACGGTTTTCCGCGCACGGCGTCATCTCTTTACTTTTTCCCGCTTTTTTTAATATAGAGTAAAAAGAAGCTACCTCTTCATCGCTGGTCTTGCTCCGGTCTTGCTCGGACCCCGTAGCTCGACTTTTGGGTTATCTTCCCGCTCAGGAGATTGCCGACCGGATAGACCCCTCAGGTTCAATGCAATTCACCCCTGCCCTTGTTCTGTAGTCTCTGATTGGTAGTTACGCGAGGGTTAGTCGAGCTCTCCGAAAATGTGAGTGAGTAGGAGTCCCGGCGAGCTGAGATTTTGAACCTTTGACCTCGCCGCTCTCGCCCCGCCTCTCCCTCCCAGGAAACCCCCCCCGCGCCGACCCATTCTAGATTTTCTCTGTTTGTTTTTTTTCTAGAGTATCTGCTTGAGTTGGTTCCGCGACGGCCCTTCCTCCTCGAGTTTGGTTGGTCGATCTGGCGAGGGAGTAACCAGCTGCGCTACCCAGCACTTTCCGGGAGGCCCCCTACAGAGAATGCCCGGCCACGCCTTGCCCGCCAGACTCTCCTGTCCTTTGTTCCTCTTCAACCGATCGATCCCTTTCGGCCTATCGTCAGGCGGAAGCGTTTCTTTACCGAAGTCGAGCCGATTCATTTTTCTCTCCCCCCCTCGCTGCCGGTATGGTCGTTTTCACCATTCGAGAGAGTCTCTTCGAGACTTCCGCCCTTGGGAAATCCGTCGCTTTCTTCCGTTAGTTCTGCGCGGCGTATAAGAGCAGTCCGATTAGGAGGAGCAGTTCAGTTCGACTCTCCTGACCCCGACGTGCTCGAAGAGCCCCCCTGGCACCCGTTAGGATTTTCGCCGCAGGAGAACATGGTAGTTTCTGACCCCCCGGCCCGCCGTGAAGAAATCGTTCAAGCTACTAAGGCCTTCCCCCCGAGTCGATCTTTTAGTCCTGGAGAATTTTCACCCGACTTCCGTCTTTCAGCAAATGTCTAGCTAGACATCCGCCGACCTAACGCGTAGGCCTCTGCTCAGATGTCGATCGCGTGTCCGCTCCCCCCTATCGCCCCCTGCCTACAAATGACTCCATTCTTTTGAGTTTAACCTCCCCGAGTTTGTGGTCTCATCCTTGCACCAGTCGGACGTCGCGCCCGCCCAGGAGATGATTTCGTGTTCTCCAGATGTTTGCTGTTCATGAGGCTTTTCATTGGCATCTCTATTCCTCTTTTACGCTCGACTGTGTCCAGATGTACTTC
>Ga0179591_1326507_pt1 | contig 20512 bp, 30 predicted proteins | sample CZOMad2_1_08_16f_FD_182891 | JGI IMG/M metagenome (GOLD analysis project Ga0179591, IMG submission 182891) | Vadose zone soil fungal communities from Angelo Coast Range Reserve, California, USA - CZOMad2_1_08_16fungal (PacBio error correction) | ecosystem: Environmental > Terrestrial > Soil >... | reverse complement strand
TCTCTGCCCCGGAACTCCTCCCCTATCCTGCACAAGCGTTTTAAAACCGGATCACCCTTCCCCTTTGTCTTTTGGCCCTCCCCTGGCTTCCCTATTGGTCTTTCCCACCCCCCCGTATGTACTGCTCCTGGTCTCTTACCCTGTTGTGATCTCCCCAATTGCTTCCTGATTACCCCCTCTCCGTGGTGCTTACCCCTCCCCTTGCTCCCCAAAAACAGCACCTGTACGTTCTGACACATATCAGACCGGCAAAACCCTGCCTATTCATGCAAGTCCAAAGTCCTTTCACTTTTCATCAGCCACAGTGCTCCTTTCCCCCCCTTACGTCACGTCCCCTCTCTCTGCTTGTCCCCTCTTCTTCCCACATCCCCCAAGTACCTCCCCTACCCCCAGTTGGATAAAGCAATCGTACAACTCCCCGTCCTGTTGTGCTGCCCTGTCCAAACGCTTCTTTTTTTCCCCCCCCGCTCCTTTTAGATTATTTTCACCATTTTCTTCTGCTTCCCCAAGGTATTTGCCTAGAACGCTGCTACAACCTCGGTCTCCCTGTTTTTCTCCCTTGCTCGTTACCCCCTTCCTTTTTTGATTTCTCACACAAAAATGTTCTAACGACCTATCCCCACTTCCGTTTTCAGCTTCTCCCCAACCCACTTTTTTAAGGCACTGTTACCTTTCTCTTGCGCACGGAAATTCTTCCCCCTTGCCTTGTCAGCTCGTATTCTTTTCTTTAATCACCCTTCCGCGAAGGGTCCCCCCACTTGTAATGGTTCTGTTTATCAGTGTAAGGCTTGCCTCTTTCCCCCCCTTCTGAATGGACCAAGCCCATTTTTCTTCACATCTTGTGGCCTCAAGTTTTCCTTGCTTCAACCGTATCATGTTCCTTCCCAGCTGTACCGGTCTCCCGTTCACCCTTTATTGTCGACTTGAAGTCCCACAGTTTCTGTTGGATTTTTTTTTTCCCCTCCCCCTCACTGAAGGACTTTTAGTTGACCCTCTTTCGTCCCCCTGTGCCAACACTTGCCTCTCATTCCCCCCTGATCCATTCCCTCTGAGTTTAGTTAAACTTTTTTACCTTCCCCCCCCCCCCCCCAAACAAGGTCTACCTATTGGAATTGTTTCTAAAATCCCCTTACTTAAACCGCTTTCTCCATGCCACTTGGGTATGATCACACCCCCACCCTCCCTTTGGACGCGGTATTTGATTCTGTGGAGTCCTTAACTTTCCGACTCTCCCTTTCCACTACTCTTGTGTAGAAAGATGAATGCCTTCTTTATAACTCTGATATCCTTAACCGGTCTTCTTATTGTACTCCTGAGAATCCCTCTTTGTACACCCCCTGTGGTTTGTTGAACCAGTGCCCCCTATAAAACAAATCTTGCTTGGCCCCCTCAGCCCCCCGTTGATCGTATCCTACTTTCAACTCCCACTCCCCCCAGATTTTGGCTTGTGGGACCCCCTTGCCCCTTGTTAAAATATCTTTGTCACTTGACGGTTCTCCTGTGGGTTTTTGAACCCCTCTGTTTTAACCACGTCACACTCCTTTTGAACTCCTCTCTCCTATTGGAACCGTTCCTCTGAGAGATACGTTCTTAGTTTTCTTAGTTCCGGTCTAAGAGGACCCCGGTTTCTTCCCACCAGTCCCATTGGTTCGAATGGGTTTTAATTTTTCATGTAATTTAATGCTCTTCCCTAGTTTTTTGCTAGGGTTGATGACGAGCTCCCTCCCACCCAGGCCCGCCCCCCGGACCGTTTTTTGACCTTTCCCCCTCCCACACACTTGTGAGGATGGTTAACCCTGGTTTTTTCCCCCCTTTTTTCCTTTCCCATGCAATTCCCTGCAACTCCCACCCTTCCCCACTTACCATGAAACAGCGGCTGCTACTCCCTCACCCTGTCCCGGTACTTGGAATCTTCCCCCCCCCCCCGTTATCTTTTTTAATTTTTGACTTCCTTTCCTCCCACTTCCTGACCCCAACAACGCGTATTTGCTCCAAACTAATAGTGTTCCCCCGGTTTCCCCCCCCTGGTTTCGATTCCAGTTTTTCCTTCTGTTAATTTACCTTTCCATTCCCAGGATGAGGCTTCCTACCTCTCCCTCCCTGGAATTGCTTTTGTTTTTTTTTTTTTAAACACATTTGCACTTTTTCCTCCCCCCCCCCTCCCCCCGGTAACAACCCCCCCTTCCCCCCCCCTTTCCCCACTTGTGCCTTAGAAACATCGGCTTGTAATCTTCAAGTCCTTGGCCTACCCAAGTCTGTTGTATGGGCCACTCCCCCTCCCCCTTATTCCCCCCCACAGATCTTTTTACACCCATCCCCAGGGCGGTTTTACCTACCCCCCATGTCTTTTCTTCTACCTTCTAACATGCGTTCAACTCCTACAATGCCTCCCCCCCCCTTTTTTGTCTTAATTTCAGCGAGTTGCCCCCCAAATACTAATCCCTTTGTACCCTCGTAAATGGAGTTGTTAATGACTACCTGGAGTTGGGAGTTACTGGTTTCCCGGCTTTACCATTTGATGTTTTAAACCTCCTTTTAATTCATTAAACTTCAATCTTCGTCTTCCCCCAAACGCCCCCCAGTTGTTTTTTCAGAAATCCACCCTTTTTCCGTCACTTGACTCCCAACAAATGTGCACATTTTTCAGTGAGGCCACCTTTGCCACTTAATTATCGGTTCCCCCATACGATTTTCCAATCCGGAGGGTTGTCCAACCCGCCCCTCCCTCCAGTTTCCCTCTTCCTTCCCGCTCCTTAACCCCACTTTTATGTTAGCGTCAAATAGTTTCCAGCGGATCTCCTTTCTATAATTACCCCTCATGCAAGTTGTACTTGCCCTTTTTCAAGTCATACTAGTTTTTCCCACCCGCTCAAACAACGGAGAGTACCTTTCCTGCTTACCCGCCTTCCCGTTGATTCTGTTTTAGATTAATTATATTTTTTCTTTTTCTTGTATAACAACTACGGGTGTACAAGTTCTCTCCTTTCAGGTCTTTTTTTTCTTTTTCCGTTCCAACGGGCCTCCCTCCCTTCCCCAGTGGATCTCTCTCAATTCCGTTTTTTTGTCTGAGTCTTCGTATGTATATTTTCGATTCTATCTCAATTTTAACCCCCCCCTTTATGTAGCCCAGTCACATGGTCAGCCAATTGATACGATTTTTCTACCCGATATATCAACCCCCCCGGCTTCTTGTCCTCATCTTCCCTTACTCCTGCTCTTGTTACACTATTAGCTGTACCTTTTTTTTACCTTCTTCCCCCCCCACCGTTCAACTTCACCCCTTTTCTTATGGTCTATCCTCCCCTTTTTCTTTTCTCGTGCCTTTTTGCTCCTTTCCCCTGCTACCCCCCACTACCATTTACCTATAGATAGTCTAATCCACTGTAGGATTCCCGTTGTCAGTTTAATGAGGTATCGTATGTTGACCGCTCTAGTGGTCCCCCCTTCGTTGTTCCCTTTCCCCCCCTGCTGGACATCCATGATTGTTTCGTCCACCAGTTCCCGGTAACATTTGTTCCCCCTTTTTTTAAAACCCTGATTCGGTTTGGAGTTTGGGATTCGACCTGCCCCTTTTTTCCTCTTCCCGTTTTTCCTTTTTCCCATATTATGTAACAGTTGCAGATTTTGACTAGTAATAATAGAACACCTCCCGGCCAGGTCCTACATTATATTGTCGTTTCCCAAAACACCCACAAACCCCACAAACGGGTGGGCCTGTTTTTGCACTCGTAAAGCATTACAACATGTGGTGCTCTAGGAATGGTTGTCCTTTTCTTTTTTTTTGAAGGTGCTTGAAACCCGCCTTGATGTGCATGTAACACACCGTTATCTTTTCTTTCTTTTTTTTATTTTGCCCCGCATCCACCTCTTATCAGGCCCATATTTTAAGATTGTTCCCAGCCACAGATGTGTTATCTTCTTCTCCCAGTTTAAGCGTTTCCTGGTTCCGATTCCTGTTCTGCAAGACCCTTTGCCCACCCCCTTGCTTGCTCCCCCAAGTTCATGTATTTACAGTTTACTCCTCCAAGTTCATTTTTCAGTTGTCCTTTCTATTTGTTTACGATACCCTCTTTTACCATGAAGATATGACCATGTGGAAGACACCAACCCGGTGTCCTCCGCATTAAGTATGTGATTTGATTTTGCCTAAACAAACAGGCTTTTTGTTTTTATTGCCGCTTGTATTCCTGTCAACCCCCCCCCCTTTCTTCAACCACATGAGGCCGTCAACTCTTCTATGCCCGGGTTACCTCCCGTTATCAAGTCTGTTAATTCAAGTGAATCCCTTTTTTTGTTCCCCCCTTTCAATTTTTCCTGAGGGGTGCATACAACCGGATTTACCCGAAATCAAATCATTGATAGTTGTTAGCCCCCACAAACGGTTGAAACCGAGTTTTATCTTTTCCCTTCCACCCCCCCCTAAACCCCCCACAACCCCCCCCACCCCCCCCCCCCCCCCCCCCTGCTCTAAACCTTAAGTCCCTGGATAACAATATTTGTACAAATAGTCAGTCCTCTTCCATTATTTTTCTCAAGATACCCTGTCTCTCTCCCCTTCTTTCGGTCACATTCCCCTGTAAGCATGAGCTGTTTCTGTTGTAGCCACAACCACGGTGCGTCCCTTCTCACAGAGTGGATTTTTTCCATCAACACCCCCTACATAAGTTGGTAATTGACCCCCCACAAACACACGGAAAAGTTCTACCTGAGGCCCAGTTTTAGCTTTCTCCCCCCTCATCTGTAGCTGTAGTACTTTTTCTATTACCTTTTCATTCCATTTACTTGGATTTCCCCCGCACTCGTTTCGTTTGGTAGTACTTACATTATCACCTCTGTTTTGCACCCCACACTTCCTTTTTCTTGTTACCCTAATTCATCCCAGTCGGACAAGACGTACATACCTGCATATAAGATGTCCTATTATATCCCCCGTCATTCTGATGGAAAGAGAGATAGCCTGGTGCTCCTTCCTCACACCCCCTTTCCCTTCCCCGCATCCCATGTCATTGTTTGATAGGATACCGACCATTGTATTACCCATATTGAGGCCCCTGAGTATCTGTTCTCACAAATTTCATCTTAATTGATTTTCTGGCCTTCCATTTCCTCATCCCTCGACTTATACTTAATTCCCCCCCCCCTTTATGTGTTACAAAAAGATTTTTAATATCTTTCCTACTCCCGTTTCGACAGACGTGTTTCCACCAATAAGCCCCCCCCCCCCCGTTTCTGCGGCAAGAACCCCCTTTATGACAGCTTTATACCCTACGGTTTGATCCCCGTCTCCCTCTTTTCCCGCAATAATTGTTTTCTGTCTTGGCCCATCCTTGAGCTGCAAGCCTTTTGTCACGATCCCCGCTCAACAGTTCATTACAAGGTGGCTCCCTTATCGTATTATGTAAACAAGCACTCACTTTTTCTTCTCCCCCCATCGCAATTAGCAGGGCCGGATCCGTTGCTCTTTTCCATTGACTTCAAGTTGAGTTGTGTTAGCGTTCTGTCCTTACCCGCCTTTTTTCTTTCTTTTTCTTGCAGTCCAATCCTCTTTGCGAGTTCACAATCCCTGACCCTCCGACTTTATACCACCCCCGCTCCCCCAATTTTGGTCCTTCGTTTTCTGACTCAATTTGCTCCCCAATTCTGCCGCCGTTAATTTATACCATATCGCCAGTTTCCTGATCAAGTGCATTAGGCCCTTTCCCGTAAAGGGCTGGGCTGGCTGTATCCCACCCTTCAATACTTGCAGGTCCTTTTCAACCTCGGTGTAGAGCTAGCCCTCTGTCTAACCCGGGTGAAACCTTCCATACCGCCAGGCACTTTCATTGTGCACTGAATGTTTTAATCCCCTCCCCTAGCATTTCCTGGGAGGGACCTCTTGCCCCCATTGCATCCCCCAAATGGCTGGTTTTTCTTGTTTTTTGTGTTAAGTAACACCACTTCCCTACTTTTATACGTCTCCCTTTCCGTCATGTTTTGTACCCAGCCGTGTACTCTAGAGCACTCCCAAACTCCAGGACATACACTTTGTTTTTTCTTTTGACAAGAACCCCCCAAGCTGCCACCCTCTTGGTGTTGGTTGCCATCTTTTCCCGGATACTGGTTCTCTTTTCATAAAGATAAGTTTTCGATGTTACGTTTCTCCTTAGAAGTACCCCCTGCTAAATCCTTCTATTGGTCTTAGGAAATTTACAGACGTTTTTTTCTTTCCACAGGGTTTCCCATATACTGTACCACATTTTTCCCTTCCGTCGTGCCGTAGTTGTTATGCCCTTCCAAATACCCTACTGTTAAATCGACAATTTTGCCCCTTCTCTCCTGTAGTTGCTTCTTTAACAATTTTCCCGTTTGTTTACTGGTCCGTTTAAGTCCAACCACTCAATACTTTTCTTTCTTGGTACAACTTAGCTGTTGCTCTTCTCGCCTCTTATAAAGCTCCTTGTATACCCCTTCCCTTCGTGGACCACCCTGTTGCTACAAATGTTTCCCCCTGAAGTTTCTGAATAGACAATGTCCTTTTCGCCCTTCCTTCATGGCCTGTCAACTTCTCTTTTCCTTTGTGGTCTGAGAATTACACCCTCTTCTCCCTTGGCCCTTATCCTTAAGTACGCCCAATTGTTTTACACCAGCAGTTTTACGATAGGTCTACCACGAACCATCCCTCTTTTTTTTTGAAACTAATAAGACTTCCCACTCTTTTTCGAATAAGGTGATAGTTCACTCTGCCTCCCATTACCTTTTTCTGCTTCTTTTCCCGTAGCCGTTAACCCACAGTCCCTTCCTTTAGTTCCCCTTTTGTCCCCCCTTCCCCTCCTCTTTGTGATTGTCGAAAGACTTATAACCCTTACTCCTACCCCATTTCCAAAGGAAACGCGTACCAGTATCCTTTTTCTTTTTTGTTTACACAGTTTACTTCCTTTTCAAAAATATAAACTTTTCTTTTCTTCCTTCTGCACCCTCTTCCCCCCTTTCGCTTTTAGTGTTGTTGTTGTCTCTTCTTTCCCTTTCTCCGATGTGAGATGTTGTGGATAACGGTCCTGTGCACATTCTTCCTCACGAACACCTTCTCCTGGAAGCGAATTGCCATGCCCCCTTTTATCCCGTCGTTATAGTCCATTGATACCCAACCCCCCTTCTGACTGTTTCAGTAAATATACCATTTTTCCATCGTTTTTTTCCCTGATCCTTGCCAACTTTCTTTCACCCGCTTCTCCTTCACCCCATCCTTTGAACAAGGAGAAGACCAACCGTTTGTCCATGCGGACCTAACCTTGTTTTCTTTTAGTGGGTCAACAGTTATGTTTTTTTCCCTTGTTATCTTGTGTATTTTTGACATCCACGTTTTCTCTTTTTTTCCACACCACCCTCTTTGACTGGAATTATAAAAGTTTACAGCGGTGCTTTCTCCCGGCTCGTCCACATTTACCGCCACTTACAGTCTGTGACCCCCCCCCACTGCTTCCCTTGACGCTAAAAGCAACCATGTTCTATTTGTAATGAGTCAGCAGAACCCCCCCTCAGTGAAAAATTTTGTTTCATTCCCTCCCCCACACTGATATCGTAACTTCCATGAGAAGGGTCCACATTCTAGTCACAGCTTTTCGCCTTTTCCCCCAAAAAACCCTCCCCCTCCCCTCCCCACCAATTTATCCACCTCGTTTGGATTACACTCCCCCCCCCCTTCCCTTACCACCCCCCCCTCCCCTGTAAGTTTTTTACAGCCCCCTCCAGAATAGGTGCCCCTTTTTCCCCACCTTTTCACCCCCCCCCGTTTCTTTTTTTTTCTTGGGAATCCGACCATTCAGTTTAGCTTTTGTGACGCCACTTCCCCTTTTCCCCCCTTGTACTTATCCTTTTCCCCTGTATCCGGGAAAACAGAGTCCCCCCTTTCAAAAAAATTTTTTTACGTCTTACAATAACAATTATACTTTAAAGGATCATTGTTCCTTGATCTTTCAAAAATCCTTCATCGTCCTCTCTCCCCTCCTCTCAAAACACCAAGGACGACAACATTCCCCCTTTTCGCTTTTTTTTGCCAAGATTTTGAGGGGTCAGTATTTTTTTTTTTTTCTTGTGCCCCCCTCTTCTTTATGCTCTGTTTTTAAGATTTTCCCCCATGCAACCCGGTCTTGTGTCTTAAAAATAAAAACCCCCCCCAACACACCCAACTGCCGACTTTCCTTCGATTCTACCATATTTCTCTGTGGGTCTCCCGCAAAGCCCCCAAAACCAACACTTTTATTGTTCATCCCCCCCCCCCCCCTGCCAACTTCTTCCCCCTTACGACCTTCAACCATTGTCCCTCATCGCCGAATCATCGTTGACCCCCCTTCGTACGCATAACACCTGCTTCGGACCCCCTTTCCATGGAAACTGTTGTCTCCGTTTTTAAAGATTTCTCACCCCACCCCCCCCCCCTGGAAAACCGACCCTTACCCTTTCTTTCTTTTCCCGTTCAATCACCGTCCCCCCGCCGACATTGTGTCGCCCCATGGTCCCTGTCTATTGAACCGCTATATACTTTTTCTCTTCCCGCCGTCAGCCACAGTTCTTCCCAGTACTATACCAGTACCTGTTCCCCTCTTCCAATCATTTGCCGGAATTGTTTCTACCCTTTCTTCCCTTCCCATTATTTGATTTCCACACCAAGAGACCTTTTTTTTTTCCCCCATACATCTTCCAATCTTTACCCATGGGGGTAAATCTCCGCCCCCCCAAATTTCCGTTTTAAGTTAATCCCAATTCCCCCCATACGTAGCCTTTTAATCTTTGTCGTGTCTTTCGGAAGTTTCTCCCCCCACCCGGGAAGAACAGTTTTCAGAATCCCCTTTTTTCTTTTCTCGTCCCCTTGTTTCTGCAACTGTCGTACCATTCTTTACCCCTGGTTCTCTTTTTTCCCCCACCTTGTGACTGACCCCCCCCTCCACCCGTAGTTCTTACCCCCCCCTCCGACGGCTTTCCCCCCCCCCGTATTCTTGTAACTTGTCACCCAGCCTTCCCCCCCCCCCCCCTTTGGTTTTCTGTCAGGCAATATTTTCCTCTTTTCCTGCTTAAGGACCCCATATGTTGTTCGTCTCTTTTTTTTTGGCCCACATCCACCTGACCCTAGGCAGACCCCCTTTTTTTGTTTTTTTTTGCTAACTATTCCACTTGGAGAAACCCCCCCACTTTTTTTATCAGCAATTGCACCTTTCTACTTTATATATCCCCGGCAAGATACTTGTTTTTTTCCCCCCCTCCCCGGACTCCCTCTTGTTTCATGCTTTTTCTCGCCCTCCAGGTGAATCTCCCCCGCCATAATTTTCCCTTCCCCCCCTTTGTAATCTCTCCCCCCCCATTCTTGGGTTGCTTTTTTCACTTCCCTTGTGATTTGCGGCTAATAACTATTCCTCCCCCCCAGACCGTTGTTGACCCCTCCCCGACGATATATACCCCCCTTTCCTTATTGATATTGAAAAGGTCTTTCCTTCAATATTTCCGAGAACTTTTACCCACCTCATGTGTGCAAACGCTTTTATCACCTGTAGCCCCCCCCCTTTATTGGACCCAATAATATCCACCCCCCCCGGGACCCCCTTTTGAGGAATCCTCAGTGTTAATTCATATCGGGTCCGCTGCAATTAATGAGCCCCTTTCTTTTCTTTGTCCTTTACCCCTTTGATAATTGGATTGACCAAATCCACTTCTTTTTGCAACTCTTTTTTGTTTCTTTACCAACCCCCCCTCGAATATTCTTTCTTGACCGAGTTTTTCCTTACCACTCCTTTGAGAGTTTTTTTTTTTTTTCTATCTCTTGTTACTCTCCTAGAAACCATTTACTTTCTCTGAAGACCTCCGTTGACCCCCCCCCCCATTCCTTTCGACGGACTTTATTTCTTCTACCTTTTTTTGACTTTTTTTGCTACGGAAACCTCGGTGCCAACCGAAAGAATGTTGTTCTCCCAAATCTCCCCGCCTCAATTTGCGTGAGACTTTACACTTACTTTTTTTCATGCACAATGTTTTCCCTCTCCCGTTTCCTTTCCCCCTTCGAACACTCACATTTTCTTTTTTTAACAATGAACCCCAGATTCACCTCCCCCTCGACATCATTTTTGCCTTTCTTACTGAAATGTGTCTTTTCTCTTGGTGACTTCCTACTCTAGGCTACAAAAACACCAAACCGCCTTCTTTACATCCCCCCTCACGCCACCTCCTGCGTTGACCTTTTCCACCCCGGTTGTCTGCCCCCCCTTGTCCAGAACTTTCCCCCGGAGTACTCATTCCAAGTCTTCCGGAAAATGGACAGTTCTGTCGGTTTCACCTTTCCACCCAACAGGAAATTTATTCATGTGAGTACACACGCCCTTCCCTTTCACATGAGGTTCCCCTGCCCTTATATCTCCGGTCCCCACCACCGCAACGCTTTTCCTTGCGGGCGAATATCCCCAAGTCCCCGGCCCTCCCGGTTTGTTGTAAATCCCCCCTGGTTGTACTTCTATTGTTTTTTTAGGCCCAAACTTCCCCCACCTCCCATTCCGTCAATCCCGTTGCGTTGAAGCAACAGGTTTTTTGACAACTCACCCCCCAAAGCATCATTCGACAGTCCCCCCTCGTTCCGGAACTACTTTTCTCCCCCTCCCCCCCCTCCCACCACCTTTCCCTATTTACTTGGTTTTTTCCCCACCCCTAAGTCCCAAAAGTCTGGGAACGACATCCCCCTCTTTTTTTTATGCCCTTTCTTCTTCTTCGACTATTTTTTTTCATGAGGAAGCGGACCTTCGATGTTAAACAATCCTCTTTTCTTACCCCCCTCGATATCCCCCTAAACCCAACCCGTTTTTTTTCAGTCCCCCCCCCCTTCTGCTCTCCCCTACCCCAAGGGATGGGACTTTGCCCCCCCCTTTCGACACGGTGGGTTTTGGCGCAATGGTCACTTCTCTTGTTTTCTTTCCCACCCCCCCCTCAGTTTACAATACCGATTTAACCTGAACCCTGTTCATCTGCCTTTCCTTTCATTCAAATCGCCTATATTAACCCTTTTTTCTTGTACAACCGGACTTCCCCTCGATAGCAATGTAATCCCCACGACAATTGTACGTTTCCCTTCCCTCCCCGTGTTCCTTTCCCCTGCATACAGTTCCATGATCCACAACCCTTCCTTTTTTTAACATTTTCCTCCGAACTTTTTGATGTCCCCTATCATTTTTAGCTTTCCCTCGAGGTTTTGTGCACAGTTTTTTTACCCATCTACTTTTGTCCCTTTCCGACTCTACGATTGGTACTTTCGGCCCAGGCCTTCCTCTCAATTTCCATTCTCCTCCCCCTCCTTCTCTCAAATTTTTTCAGTCGATCCTTGTCCTGATGCACGACCCAAAATTAACCCAGCCTGAGTAAATTTTCTTCCATGTTCCCCCTTACTTGGCCCCTGGCCCCCCGTTGAATATCCTATTTGACTCCTCCACTCTCCAATAACCCACGGATTCTTTCCCGCCAATGTTACTTCTTCTTCCCTACCTGACCTACGGTCAAGTTAAGCGTCCACTTTTACCCTTTTTGTAGTGTGCTCACGAACCCTTTCTACTCGTTACTGTTTCACCTTTTCCGAACAGTGTTTTTTTTTTTTTGGTTTTTTTCTCTTCTTTTTTTTTTTTTTTTTTTTTTTGGGACTCCTTTAAGTCAGGCCCTGTCGTGTCCCTCCTGAACCCAGGAGGGGACTTTCTTTTTTTTACCAACGCCGTGGCCCCCTTTTATCCCGTAAAAACAGAGTTTGCATCTGAGTTTTTCAAATTTTCCTGTACCTTTTTTTCGCGGGCTTCCCACCAAACTTACTTTTTTTTTTCTTTTTGATCCCTCTCCAATTTTTAATTCCCCTGCCTTCGCGGTTAACCCCTCTATTTTCTACCTTGGCTAGAACATAGTGTCGCACCTCACTTCCTCCCTTTAGGCATCCCCTTCCCTTCTCCTTTTTGGAACACCTCTTCGTACTTTTTGGTGCTTCTATTCCCACAGGTGGGTTGATGTCTTTTTCCAACTTTGATATTGTTTCTTTCATTGTATTCATTTATTGTATTCTATTCTTCTTCACCATCTCCTGTTCCATGCATGTACCCCGTATCTTATCAGTTTATTTATTCTTCCCCCCCCCGTACAACCCTTGACAAGGAACACAGTCCCCGAATTTAAGCACTTAATTCATTCTTTTGTCACTTTTGTTTTTCCAGAGTTTTTCCCTTGCTGTTCCCCGCGGCCTATCTCGTCCGAAAGACCTTTTTTTCATTCCTCGTTTTCTACCATGTTTTCAATTTTTTTCCAGGTTGATGTGAGCCAGTATGTTGCCGTGTAAGTCCTCCGATGCGACATTCTTTTCACCTTCTACAGCCGACACTTTTCCCCCGGGTTCCGAATATGATTTGATGTGTGATTGAAAAACTTCCCGGTTGTTGTTTTTCCCATTGTTAGTCTTTTTCCCACAAAACACCCCCCCCCCCCCCCCCCCCTGATCCCTTCCCTACCGGACTTTTCCCTGACCGTTACCTTTTTTATGCTGAGAATTTTTAAGGTCCTGTTGTAGTGAACCTTCCGGTTCATTTTCCCTTTTTTTCCTGGTCCCCCCTCTTCACGGCTGCGAACCACACTTAGTTTTACCGGCCCCCTTTCCCCTATTAGAGTGCATTTGTTCTCCCAGGAGGGGCAGTAGGTGCATTGTGACCCCCCCCCCATAACCCACCGGTCTCCCCCCCAGAGAACTCGTTTTCATCACCTTAACCCGAACCTCGCAGAGTCCTTTTATTACCTGTGGTTCCTTTGTCACTACACGGAGTGCAGGTAACAGGAACTCCCCTATTATCTTCCCTTTTCTTTTTTTCTAGACCCACCCTTGATAGTTTCCCACAACCCCCCCCCACCCCCCACCCATCCCCCCCACCCACCCGGATTTCACCCGATTTTTTGTTTTTTTTCCCCCCCTCCCCCCCCCCAAGATATAATCAGCCCCCACACCTCCTTCCTGCCCTTGGAACTTTTTTTTGTCCTATTGTCACCGCATTTTCTCCTTCAGCCTCCTCCTTCAGTGGCTCCCCCCTTTATTTTCTGATGTTCGAAATGACTCTTTGCTTTGACTTCCCCCTCCCAGTTCTCCCCAGTTTTGCTGTACAAAACGGGTAATTGTGTGTTTACAACCTAAGTTCCTTTGTCGCTCCATACCGTCTCCCTCTCTGTCGAACCAGTCCTCCCTTCTCTTTCTCCTGTCCACTTCTCGGTTATTGTTAGTCCTGCATCCAAATCAATCAAGGAATCCTCCTTTCCCCCCGTTTCTCGTTGTGTGATGATCCAACGCATTTAAGTAGGAGGTGTTATTCCCCCCGGTTTTTACTAAACCCCTTTTCACTCTTGCGCAATTATTTGAGGAGTACCAGTTTCCTACGAGCTGTCTAATATCCCCCTTTCTATAGTTTTTTTTCTCCACCAGATTTTTAACTATGGGTCAGACCAAGTGACTTCTCCCCCTTGTTAGTGTGCCCCCCCCCACCCCCATACGCCCCTTTCCTGCAGTCCTCTTTCTCACAATCATGTTTTTTCCCCCCCCCCCCACCATGTGCACGATGTTTTTCCCCCCTTCTTGTACTCCCACGATAAGGTTGAGTGCTTTTATCCCGTCGATTTTTTCCTCCAACCCCTTTTCTATGGTAGTTTCCCCGTTCCTCAGTTTTTTAGATTTCCCCAGCGTCGAAAAAGTGACATTACGTTGGCCTTTTACTTTAGGCCCCCCCCCAACAATTCCTGCACTTCCCTTTTCCTTCTCATGCCCCTTACAATCTCCTTCGCCGCCGGACCTTTCATGCTACCCCAGGCTGTGTGTTATCTGTTCTCTTTAACTCACCCTCCCCCATTAGTTTTCAAGTCGAATTTTTTTGCCCACACCTCTTGACCTCTTAAATGTAAAAAAACCATTACACCTTTTTTTTTCCAGTCCCCCCCCCCGGTTCGACACAACTCCTCGACCCTGTCTTCCATCCCCCCTAAACTATCTAGTCGAAGTGGCTTTTTCAGTTTTCCCCCCCCCATTTTGAGGGGTCGGGCATTTTCTTTAGCACCTACCCAATAATTGTATATTATTTCCTTGCCCCGTTTTCTCATCGCAAGCCTCCCCCCACGATACTGTATACCCAGTGTTTTACCAGATAGACCTGTTTTTGCTTCCCTAACTGATGTTTTTCCCGCATACCTCCCCTTTCTTTTTTGGAGGCCCTTTGTCCTTTTGACAACTAGCGTTTTGATGGGGCTGCCCCCCCAATTTCCCTCCTTCTTTCTAAGTTATCCTTTTCCTTCCTTTTTGCTATACAAGCCTTTACCTGTCTTTACCTACCCCTGAAATCCCCCCAGGTTGTGCCCCGTCCCCCCTCCACCAACACCCAACCACACCACCCCCCCCCTGCCACTCCTGTTTCCCACCAGGAATACCCTACAATATTTCCCTTCTCCTGGGTTCAATTGATTGTGACCCCTTTCGGTGTTTCTCCGCTCAGAGATTGAACACCCCTTTACCTTAATTTCCGCGTTCGTACTTTCCTCCGTTGTGTTCCTCTTTTCCTCCCGCGGTCACAGAGACCCCCCAAGCCATTACACACTGGCCGTAGTTTGTTACCTTAGAATGAACCATGATTTCCAACCCTCCCGACCCACCTGTTTTTTTGCGCATTGACTTTCTTTTTCCCTGTTCATGGTTTTCAGGACCCCGCCATGTTTTGCTACTGCCGGGGATTAAGACACTCCCCCCTTCGATTGCGTCCACCTGCCCCGCGGTTGTTTGGTCGAAAGAGGCTAGACCGCTACCTTCTTCCCCCACTTCCCCTTGTACTACCGGTGTCTCGCCACAATGTGAAATGTCCTTTTCCTCCCCTTCCTTTCCCCCTCCAGTCCGGTGCCCCATTCCCCCCGTTCTTGTGACCTGACCCCCCCCACCCCTAGTTGTGTTGTAATGGCCGGTCTTTCCCAACAACGCCCCCCCTTTTCCAATCAATTGTCTAAGCTTTTCTACCACCGTTTTTTTGATCACCCTTTAACATAGAAGTACCCCTACCACCGACAACAACAGGTTGTTGTCACCCCTTTCACACTACCATCTACGTAATGAATCGCCCCCCATTTTCCTATCCTTTTTTCACTGCTGTGCCCCGGATACTGTTAGGACCTCCGCTTTTTTTCTATTTCCCCCACCCCGCTTTTATCTTTATAGCAAAAGCAGAAGTTTTTTTGTTTAATGCCCTCCCCTTATATTACCTCCTTCCTTCAATCTGTGACCAGTCATCGGTTCTTTCCCCCCTGTCTGAAGTTCTTCCCCCCCCTGACCAACTCTTTCCCCCCTTTTACAAAGTTGATCCCCCTAGTGACACCCCCTTCATAAGTTTGTTTTCTTCTTGAGAGAGCTCATTGGTTTCCCCTCCGTAGTGAATTGGAATCCCGGGTCCCCGACCGACCTAATGAAGTAACCCCCCTTCTCCTCTGTCACTCCCTGACTGTTGTTCTACCCCTTTATCGTTATTCTCTTTCGAAACACCCTGCTTATGACCCCCCTCCCTCCCCTACCTTTTGGTTAAATCTCTTCTCCCAACCGCCCTGCTGCCCCCCCTCAGTGAACCCATTGCAGAACCGTCACCTATTGTTCGATGCTTTTATTAACCAGAGAAGTTTGTAGGCGGCACAACCACCGTTCTTTCCCCCTTTTAGCGTGGGTCGGAGCCACGGGTGAGGCACAACAACTGCTGTGCGGCCTCTATGTTTCGCCCTTCTTTCAGCCCCTTTTTCCTTTAATGCTTAAGTCCCACAAACCCTAAGTTTTTCCCTTTCAACGTGATTCCACCTTTTTGACGGTCACCCTTTCCGCTGTCATGCGGCACGATTCGTGCAAACCTTCCTTTCAGCCCCCCGGTACTCGTTCCTTTGCCGTTGTATATCTTGCGGATCCCTCTTGCGCTACCCTACCCCCCCTCTTTCACTGCCAACCAAGACCTATTCCAGTGGTTTGCTTACATACCACCTTGCAGTTCAATCATTTTCCGTTTTCTCCAATGAACGTCTCGGCCGCCCCATGACCCAAAATTTGCGCTTTTTGCGCTCAAACCAGTGCCGGTTAAAAATGCGTCACCTATACTTTTTTTCAGTCCCCGGGAACCTGTTGTTATCCACTGATTTAGTCAGGTACACCTTCTTCCTCCTAAAACAAAACTTATGTTATTCGAAGAATCACCAATTGTGGGTTTTCACTGATGCCCAGCTCTGCCATCCCCAGTTTTCTCCTACCCGAATTTCACCCCCTTAGCCATGGTTTTTCAATGATCTGTAAAAGACATTGTTTTGCCCTGTTGTTTCCAACCCCTGCTGTCTGAAGGCTCTTGACATTCGTACATTGCCTCCCACCCAATTCTTTCCTTCCTATACTGACCCTTCTTCGTTTGATTAACAGCACCCGCTAACACCACCGTGCAGCATATGTCGGAAAATTCCCCCTCTCCATGCGCCCCGGCAAACTTTCCGATTCATGTGTCCACCGGCGCAACCCCTTTACCCCCTCCTTTCCCCCCGTATCCCCCCGGTCCCACCTTAATTGGACCCCTTTTTCCATTTTCTCAGGTCCACGATCTTTAAAAACCCCCCCACCCGATTACGGACCAGACCCCTCCAAAATTATTTACAGTTTTTGGCTCCCCCCAGCGTGCCAGCACACAGCAAGTCGTTTTTTTGCACTTTCAACCATGCACAGTATTGTTGCCCCCTATGGATACTATTTTAGCCTTCCTTTAGGTTCCTGTGTTAGCATGACGTCATTGGACCTCAGAAAACGCCCGGCTAGCCCAAACTTGGAAGGAGGTTCCATCGTTCCTCAGGCTTGTTTCGGCCCCCCCACATATTACTGGAATACACCTTTTGATGGTCGTTTCCACTGATACACACCCCTCCCCCTTTCAAGTGTTTCCTGCCACGCAACGGATTCGGCCGCCACCTTATTTCCCCTTTGCATGCTCCCCCCTTCAGCCGACCCAGTTTCGTTGTTATTGTGTCCTCCCAGAATCCCCAAGATCTAACATTGTAATGGTCCCTTTTTCACCCAGTATCGTACCTTCTTTCCGATACCAACAATTATGATTTTGTCCCCCCTCACATACCCGTATAGCGTGGTGGTTATCCGGCCCTTTTTGTAATAACCCTGTCTACTGCCATGGCAATAACGTGTGCCACCAATATTGTCTCTTCTTAAAGGACGTGTCGTTTCTTTGGGTTTCCACCTCACTGCTACATTGTCTGGACCTATCGTAAGCTTTGCCCACCCGACTTTGCCTTTATACGTTAGTATGACAAGTTTCCCTTTACCTGTTCTATCCCCAGTTTCCAGTTTTACTGGTTAGTCATCTACCAGGGCTCATACATCCCAAAATGACACTTTAATCCGATTACACGCATGGGCAGGCGTTTTTCTTTTTGCTCTTGATGGTATAATTAAGACCTACCACTGGACCCCGAGACCGTTTGTGATTTCCCCTCTGTCGTATACTTACGTGAGAGAAGTCTTCAATTGAAACTGCCGGACGCTGTCCCTTCGGAAGTTTTTTAGGTGATTTCACCCCAACACACTTTCCCTTGTTTTCCAGCGTTGACACTGTAACTCACCTACCTCTTTTGACCTCCGGATAAATAGTGAACTGGATGTCCTCTCTACCTCATAGCTCCATCGCTGACAAATGCTGCTCTTATAACGTTCTTTTCACGACCTTTTGAGCTGTCTCCCTGGGATTTTTTGAAAACTTCCCCTCGTTTGAATCACAAATTGTGACTCACAAAACCTTTTCCCCCTCGAGAATTTTGACTGTTTCCTTTTTACTGCGCACTCCTTATATCTCGCCCTCCCCGGCCTTAGAGTAACGGACGGTTTTTGCCGGTAATCCAGTCTTTATAGAACATAATGGACTGTAGCTCATGCTTTTTGGCAGGTTTTTGACGGACAAATCTTTTTGCCCCCGACACCGCACCTCTTGTGTACCCCCCCAGTGCCTTTTTGTGTTCGTAACCCTCCTTGCAACTCAAGTGTGAACTGTCTGTTGTTTGAACCGTAACCTGTATTACTTTACACTACTTTCTTCGCGGTCCCCCAACCTTACCGTTTGTCCATTTCCCGCCGTAGGTATCTGTGGTCCTGTCATTGTGTTTTGCCTGAACTCCAACGCGTCTGTTCCCCCACCCCTGTTTTGTTTCCCCCCACCCTTAACAGCACAAATTCCTCTTCCCTGTTTTTCCCGTTGTCTGCCTGTCAATCCAGGTTCGGCTTTACTCCGCAGTTTCCTGAACCCCTGCAACTGGATCACATAACAATGTACCTTCCCTTTCCTGAGAATGTCAGTAAACCTCACGTATTTGCCCCCTTCGTGCTCAGACCTATCCCCTCGGTCACACGGAACAACTTCAACTGTGCCTACAAAAATATCCCCACATTCGGCCCCGTTTGCTTAAGTTTCCCCTTCTTGTCCTGTACCATGGAGATGGTAGTGCCCCTTTGGGCACAATAACAAGCCGGCCCCCACGTCCAAGGGGAACTTCCAGAAAACCGTTGCCGCTGTTTTGACAAGCCCTCCCATTTCCCACCGATACCAGGTCCAGGGAACCATGAGGAGGCAATATCACAGACTTTCCCCAAACTGTTTTAAGTATATTTCATTGTTTCCCTTTACCCTACCGCTTTGGTAAACTCCCCCAGTATCCTCGGTGGTTCCCCCTACGGGAGTTATGTTTTCTATTCTCCCTCCTTCGCCAGTTTTCCTTAGATGTTTTCCACCCCATACTTCCCCTGTAACCCTCACTTGACTCGATCCACCCCTCCCCCCCCCTCCTTTTGTTTGAACGTCCTGGCTAACATACCCCCCCTTTACGGTCGAAGAACACACAATCATTTCTGACATTCTTTTGTTACTTTCTCCCTCCGGCCCTAATATCGTTCCCCTCCGATTTTCAAATAAATTGGTTCAAATGCACCCTTTGACTCCTACGTCTAACTTCCCAATCGCCTATCTCACACCAATTTCTTGTTTTTCAGGTCACCCTGGAACCTCCCCCCCCCCCCTATAGCCAAATGTTCGACACCCTTTCCGTTTCACTTTGAAAGTTACCTTGGTGCCCGTTCCACTTCCATCTATTTGCCCAGCTCACCCCGAAGCTCCCCATTTTCCTTGCTGAAACGCCCATTGATGCTAATCAGGGTTTAGTGTTTAGTATCCCATCTTGTATTCGTGGGTCTCCTTTTTTCGCCTTACAAATAATTTTTGTAAACGTCCGACTATTCCTCAGCTTTTTTATGGAGTCACCCCTGTTTTAATGTCCCTGTATCCTTCTCCTTCAGCCCATCCGTTGTTGTTTTGATCTCTGATAAGAAATGATCGTCTGCTTTGCCGCACATACAACTCTGCGTCCCTCGTCTTGTTGTCCAACCAAAGTATAGTTCTTCCCCCTCCCCCTCAGCCCCCCCCCGCATATCCCGAGTGAATACAACCTTATTATACTCAACCTGTCTTTTTTTTCCTACCCCCCCAGTAAACTTCCTCCGTCCTTTTGCGGTCCCCTATGATACCCCCGTTTCACCTTTGAACGGGTTCCGGGAAGACCAAACATTGGCGTTTTTGTGGATCCCGTTTACACTTGGCCTATTCCTTAACTCGTTTGACCTATACAATAACTGTTCTTATTCTCTCTTTTCTAAATTCTTCTGTCCATGTTTCGGTCCCGTGTGCAGTTTTGACCCATCATATAATCTTCTTTTTACCCCATTACAATCGTGTGAAAAAGGGTGTCCACTTTCAACCCAAAATAATGTGCATCCCTTTTTTTTGTTCTTAAAAGTTCCCCCGAAGTTTTAGATTCCGCCCCCAATTTGCTTCAACCAAAAGGAGGCCTGTTTTGCTATCTGCAAATTGAAGACCACCTTAGAAAGTAGTTTTTAACTCAATTTCCTTCTGGCCCTGCATATTCCTTTTACCGACATAACTCCCAACGGTACATTACCACCCACACTCCCGAAGGGTTTTTCCCCAAGCGTAACTGTGGACCCTCCATTATAATACAAAGGTTTTTCGTTTTCTCTCTTTGCAGCGTCTAATGTTCCATGTATATTTAGTGAAGTGCCCGGGTTGTCAAACCGCTCTGTGTGTGAATGACACCTTGATCGGTGCATACCTTGTTTTTTATTTATGTGCACGAAATACCCTTCACTTGTACAGTCCCCAGTCATTTTGTTTCCAGATGTTACAGCCCCGCCCTATGTTTTCACTTCTACAACCAAGTTGGAGCCTTGTTGCGCTCCGGTTGTTTCCAGCGCTCCTTTTTGTTCCCCTCGTTGCCACCTGGGTCTTCCTACAGTCCCATGGACGGCTGCATTGTTGGTTTGTTCTCCCTTCAGTTTTTCCCTTCCGTGAATCCTGTGACGAGTACTCCCTGTTCTTTTTTTTCTCGTTTGAGAACAAGGGTTTTCCCCTTTTCCGCTTCCTTTGTGTTC
>Ga0179591_1417904_pt1 | contig 20516 bp, 34 predicted proteins | sample CZOMad2_1_08_16f_FD_182891 | JGI IMG/M metagenome (GOLD analysis project Ga0179591, IMG submission 182891) | Vadose zone soil fungal communities from Angelo Coast Range Reserve, California, USA - CZOMad2_1_08_16fungal (PacBio error correction) | ecosystem: Environmental > Terrestrial > Soil >... | reverse complement strand
TCCCCCAGATGAACCAAAAGGTTCCTTCCCCCCCCCTTTTCTGAGTTTCTTCAGCCCAAGGTCAGCTTCTTCCCACACTTCCTTTCCCCTTTTTTTTTTTTTTTTCTCTTTCCGTGGCACAGGTATTCTCTGCTTGATCGGCCCGCCCACGGTGCCCTCTTTCCTCTCTCTTCCTAAACTCTGGTCCAAGGCAGCGGCCAGTCCCCTCTTCTCTTTTTCCTTTTTTTCACGCGTAATAATTACAGTAAATTTTCTGTCGGGCGCTGGATTTTCCCCTTTTTTTCTCCCAGAGGCGATGAGAATTTTTCTTTCTTTCTTTTTTTGGGGAAGAGCAAACACTTTTTTTTCCTCTGTCCGCGAGTTCCACCGCCCTCTTTTTCCGTCAACCTTTTTTCCCCCCTTCCTTCGGGCGATCTAGACACCTTTTCTCTCCCAGAGCAAGACCGCCCTTTCCTCCTTTTTTCAGTTCCCGTCTGAGATGGGACGCGTCTTTTTCTTTTTCTTTCCCCTTTTCCGAGATTGGTCATGTGGGCCTAATGTGAGGCTCTCTTTTGTGGTCAGTTAGTTTTTTTTTTCCCCCTTTTTCTTCTTTTACCGCAAGTTTGTCCCCCAAACTTCCGAGTTTTTCCCCCTTTTTTCCCCCCTTCGCAGGTGGCCCCTGAAACTAAGCCTTCTTTTTTCCCCCTTCCTGGCTTCAGACTCAGACTCCAGTTTTTCTCCAAACCTCCGTAAGAGCTTCCTCTTTTCTTTTTTTTCTTTTCGGCCTTCCCAGATACAGCTGTTTTCCCCCCTTTTCCCTCCTCCTGCAGCCGCATCCCCTTTTTTTTCATCATGAAAACATCCCTCTCTTTGTTTTGGAAGCCGTCCAGCCCTTTCCCCTCTTACGAAGTGGACTTTCCGTCCGGCCAAACGATTTCCTCCCCCCCCCCTTTTTCCTCCACTCACCCTTCATTCGGCCGTGCGTTCGCTTTTTTCTTTGCGTTTAACCCTTTATGTCTCAACAACCCCCCCCTTTTTTTTGTGTTGTACCTTTTTTTCTTTTTTTTTTTCTTTTCCCCTTCAGAGACCCTCCAACCGAAAGATTTTCCCCCCTTTGCTTGCCCAGTTCCGACCCTTCGCACAAACCGGGACCCACTCCTTTTCCCGTACCGGGATTTTCCCTTTTTTCCCCCAGCCTTTATGGTAAGGAAACCCGAGCCCTTTTTTTCTTTTTTCTCCCGAAAAAAAACTGGCGCCCCCCCCTGGACCAGGTGTCCTTCTTCTCCCTTTTTCCCTCCCCTCGACCCGCGGCTGCGTAGCCTTCCCCCCTCTCCTTTCCCCTTTTTCTCACAAGGAAGATTGCTTTTCCCTTTTCAAACTTCCCCCTTCGGTCCCCGAAATGCGCCCTCCTTCCCCCTTTTCTTTCGACAGGTTCAGTGATTTTCAGCCGCGCGATCCTCTCTTACGGCAGATAGCGGTAACCCGCCCCCCTTCTTTTTTCCCTCCCCCTACCACAGAACACATTTGCGAGAGCTCTTTCCTTCTTTCGAATCAACTCTGTCTCCCCTCTCCCCCCCTGCATCTATGATAGAGTCTCATTTACCACACGAAATTGGACCGGCATTCTTTCTTCCCTTCCCTTTTTGTTGTTTTCTGGACCCAAGATCCCCCCCCCCCCCTCTTTTCCCCTGCGGGTAGGTAGACACTCAGCCCCCCCCCAGCCAGGAAAGCCAGAGGCACCACTTTGCTTTTTTTCCTTTTTTCTTTTCTCCCTTTTTCCCCAAAACCATATTTCCGTTCCCCCCCCTTTTTCTTTCTTTCTTGCTTGAAAGGGTGAAGGGGGCCGGGGTCCTTTTCCAAGGCGCTCTTACAATGAAGAAACCCCCCCCCAGTTTTTCCCCCTCCCTGAACCCGCCCTCCCGCTCTCGATGCGACTTTCCCCTTTTTGTCCTCAATGGTTTTCTGCTGTGTTGTCCCTTTTTTCCAATGCATCGAACTTCTTCCCCCCTTTTTGCGTGAGTAGTTGCACGGCCCCGCCCTGGACCCCCTTCCCTTCCCCCTTTCCCCCTGCGGCACACGGCAGGGATTACCGCCCAGCCCAAAGGGCGTTTTTTCTCCCCTCTTTTGTCCCCCAATCGCAACTGACCGGCTCGACTTTTTCCTTTTCCTCTTCTTGTGCGCCGAAGATAAGCTTGGACCCCTTCCTTCCCCCTAAAAAGCAACTTTGGCCCTTTCCTTTTTTGCGTTTTAGCGAGTGTCTTTCTTTTTTTTTTTTTTTTTTCCAGAAGATGATAGAATTTTCTGATTTTTGAAATCTTCCCCCCTGAACAACCAAATTGTACAGGACTCCCCCTCTTTTTTTCTCCTTTCCTTTCCCTTTGCCGAAAAAGGCTATTTTCAAAGCACGTTCTCTTAACGGTCCCCAGGAGGAACACGGTTTCCCTTTCTTTTTTTTCATAAGATATTTGTTGCGGGCCTCTTCCCCGGCCAAGGTCAGAGCCTCCTCCCCCCCCCCCCATGGACATTTTCAAAAACCTTTCTCCCTTCCCCAAACACCGCTCTTTGTCAACGAACGTTTTCTTCCTTTCCTTGGCACCTCGATTTCCGGGACGAGTTTTTTTTTCCCTCTCTTTCCCCTCCTCGGGGAACAAACGACGTTTTTTCTTTCAAATCTGGTGGTTCCCCTCCTTTTTCTTTTTTCAAGCAACCCGGTACTGGCTCCCTCCTTTTTTTCCCTCCTGCGCCAGGCGCAGAGGAATGGTCCCCCTTTTTCAAAAGGACGGCTACTCCCTTTTCCGTCCTGAAAAGGATGGCTCCCTTTTTTCCCCTCCCCCAATGCTGCGTTTTTGCTCGTGCCGTCTTTTTCTTCTGTTCTTGACGGCGGATGAGGGACCCTTTTTTTTTCCCCTTCCCCCCTGGCTGATCCGAAATCAACCGTCCTTTTCTTTTTTTTCCTGCCGAATTAGTGATCAACCCCCCCCCTCTCTCTTGAGAGCACGGCAAGCCTTTCTCTTTTTTTTTTTCTCTCCTCCCCTTTACCTCGGATACCAGTGACGGGTTCCTTCTTCCCTGGCCGCGGGGACGTCCCCTTTTCTGGTATTGCGAGGCTAGGAGTCTTTCCCTTTCTTCTTTTCTTCTCTTTGGACCAACATACCAACGTCCTGTAGCATGTCATACGGTGCACGTCAGGGCCTTCCTCTCCTCTGGTTTGTTGAGAGAGAATTTCTTTCTCCTTTCCTTTCCTCCCCCATGGAGTTTCGTAATAGGCCCCCCCTTTTTTTTTCAGGCTCAAACTTTGCCCCTTTTTCTCTATGACGCCGCCTTTTTTTCCTTCTTTTTTCTTGTCTGTTGTGTAAGGACGCTTGGGAAAACTGTTTGACCCACCCCCCCTCCTTCTTTCAACCCCGTGTAAATCGAGTAGTACCCCCTTTCTCTTTTTTCCCCCACAATAATTTTCTGCCTTTTGGCCAGGTTAAGCAGGAGTCGTTTTTTTCTTCCCCTTTCGGCGTTAGTAACTTCTTTTTTTTCCTTTTCCGGTCAGCAAGTAAGGGCCTTAAAAAGGTGACGCCTTTCCCCCCCTCCCCTCCCCCTCTAATGTTTTTAGGCTCCAGGGAAAGAAGTGCTTTTTTCCTTTTTCCTTCCCCCCCCCTTTTATGGTAGTGGGAACTGGACCTTTCCCCTTTTTCCTCCCCTTCCTTTGTGCCGCTCCCCTCCTTCTTTCTCCCGTCCCTTTTTCCAGAAATTGAACAGGTTCCCTCGCGCGCCCTCTTGATGGCCGATGAGGGCCCTTCTCCTGTTTGTGCTGCAGGCGGACAAACCCCTTTTTTTTTCCTGTCCCGTTGGGGCCGAGGGCTTTTTTCCCCCTTCCCCCTGGCCAAAAGAATCTCTTTTTGTGCCATTTGAGAGTAAGATGTGCGGTCCTTTTTTTTCTCCCAGAGTCTTGTTTTTTGCATGAGATCAGCTTTTTTTCTTTGAGTTTGTCGGGTTGGCGTCTTTTCCTTTTTGTGTTGTTGCGGAATTCCCTTCCCCACACAGAAAAGCAATTTTGCGGATGACAAAAGCCCCCCCCCCCCCCCTTTTCTTCAACCGTTTGTGTCCCCTGGGGGACCTCCTTTTTTTTTTTTCCCTTGCTACCAAATCTAGCCTTAGGACTGTTTTTCCTTTTCCTTTGCTACCAAAGGTCCCCCCCCTCTTTGTTTTCTTTTTCCCCAATTTCACAAATTTCCTATTGCTTTCTTCCCCCTCCTTCTTCGGGAGTTTTAATCTTCTTACCCGACTTTTTTTCCCCTTGTCCCACACGACGACAACTCCGCTTGGCCGCTTGAAAGGAAAACCTTCTTTCTTCTTTTTTTGTCAGCTGATATCTTGCGTCTTTCCCCCTTTCCTCCCTTTTTCCACCCAACACAGCCCCCCCCTTTTCTTTTTTCCCCTCTTTTTTCCCTCGTCACAAAGGGATTTGGGCTTCTTTTCCTTTTCGTCTCCCTAGGCGGGTCTTCTTCTTGCACGTGTCAGCATGTTACCTGTCCCCCTTTTCATTTTCAGGGCGCAGGCAACCTTTGGGAAGGTTGTTCGTGCGCTTTTCGCGTCCGGGTCCTCCCCCCCTTCCTATTGTTTTCGGCTTTCCGCAGATTAAAGGTTATTCGCCCTTCTCTTTCCTCTTTCCAGGTTCGAAATCCTGTAAGGGGATTTAAAAACCCCCAAAACTTAACCACCACCACGACCCATCAATACACTGTCTTCCCCCACCACAAAAACAAATCAACACCAAAACAAATCACAAACAACAAACACCTCCAAAAAAAAAAACAACCACAAAACAAACAACCCCAGAAAGATTTTCTTCTACATAACAACAAAAAAAACAAAAAAACCATCCCAAATAACAAAAGAAAACAAATTTAAAACAACAAAAAAAAACAACAAACCCCAATCCACACATCCACCCACCTAAAAAAATACAACAAAAATACACACAAAACCAAACGACAACTATCCCAATCCTCTTTTAACTACCAACCCTTTCACCCACACCACTTAACCACACCACACTTAGGCCGTTTCGTCCACTCTCAACCCCCCCCCCCTTCTCACAACAAAAAACTCATTCTCCCGATTCACCACCTCCAAAACAAACCCCAACACCATCAACCGTCCATAAAAAACACCCTTCCCCACCCTTACCCAACAGAAAACCACACACGCCAAGCCAAAAAACAACCAAAACCAAACAAAAAACCAAAATCTTTCCCTTTAGCTCAGTGGACGAGCCTCCTTGGCCCTTAACCTCAACTCATAACCCCTTGCCCTCTCCGGAAATGTTTGTTGGGGACGTCTGGAACTCCCCTTTCATTTTTGTGGCGGTCTGTGTTTCTTTTTTTTTATTGGTCTACCTTAACGGCGCAGTTTTTTTTCGGTAATGGATCGTGGCCCCCTCCCCCCCCCCTTTAAGGTCCCTACGATGCGGCATTTGTTCTTTTTTTCCCTTTTCTCCCTTTGTTTTCCTCGAGCAGAGATTCGTTTTTCCCTTTTGGATCTCGACACCACCCTTCCTCCCTCGTCCCCCCCGGCGCGGGTAGTTTCTTTCCCTCTATGGCGGCCTTTTTTGCTATCGCGTTGATGTTCCCCTTTCGCTTTTGGGTTTTCTTTTTTCGGACGGCATTCTTTTTTTCCCTCAATGACTTTCAGAAACCATTTCGGCTCTCTTTGAGATCTTCTTCTTCTTACCCCGTGTGTGGCAATGGCATTTGGACACAGGTCCTTCGTCCTTGTTCGCCTAAAAACTTTTCTTTTGCTTTTGGTGGCTGGAAGGCTAACTCCTTTTTCTTTTTTTTCTTTGAGGCAGTGATTCTGCACCAACCTTTCAGGAACACCGTTTTTCCCTTCCTGTTTCGGTCGAAGCGGCCCTTTTCTTCCTCCTTACCACCGAGGCTATTTGGTTTTTCTTTCTTTAAGAAAGAACTTTTTCTTCTCTTTCTTTTAATTTTCTTACTGGCGATATACTCGTCACCTCCCCTTCCCCTTCCCTCCCTGGGCTATGATGGGGGAACAACCTTTCGCGCCCGATCAGTGTTGTTGTTCCCTTCCTCCCCCCCCTAGCGTTTCCCCTTTCCCCCCCTCTGAACGCACCTGGCCGACCTTTCTCCCAGCGCCCGAAAACTCCCCCCCCCCCCCCCCTCTTTTTGACGACCCGGCAAACGGCGTTCCCCCGGTGGCTGGAAGGGCTTACATGCTCCCCTTCCCTTGCTGTTCCGTTATGGACCTTCCCTTTTGTTTAATAGGCCTGGATGCGGCTTTTTTTCCGGGTTCGAATTGGCCTTCCCTTATTGTTGGAAAGTCCCCCCCTCCTCCCCTCCCCCAGAAGATCGACTATACTTTTTTTTCCGTCCTGGAGTCTGAGGTCCTTTCCCCTCCCCTTGCCTTCGCTTCCCCTTTTCCCCTTCCTCCTGCTGCCGGAAACGTTTGAACGGGAGAACCCCTCCTTTCGGTTGGCTGAGTGCGCTTCCCCCCCCTTTTTTTCTCCCCCACCCTTTTAAATATATTAAAACTTCCCAGCAAAAAAAGGAGCCGCTCCCCCCCTCCCCTGACCCCGACGAAAAGAAGACTGCGCTCCATGGCTAGGACTCCCCCCCCCTCCCTCTAACTCAAAGCTTTTTTTTTTTCCCCTTGCGTCACCCCCACTGAGGCGCTTACTTTTTCTCTCCTGCTCTGTTTGAGAGCCAGTTTCTACCTTTCCCCCGGTGGTGCTTCGCATCGCGGAATTGGTTTTCCCCCGAGGAGAAAGTGGCCGCCGTTTTCTCTTTGTGGCACGCTCGGGGACAAGATGACTTTTTTGCTCGTCCGCGATTCGCGTCCAATCTTGTATCATCGCTCGCTTTTTTCTTTTTTTTTCTTCCCAAGTGATCCCGCGGGCCCTGTTGGCGTTTTTTGATTGCTTGAACCGAGTGTCCCCTTTCCTTCAGTTGAAACTGGCTGCCCCCCAAGTTCGCCCCCTTATCTCTTCCAGTACTGCGTGGCGGGCCGAATTTTCTCTCTCTTTGCGCGGATCTCCCCCGCCAAGCCGGAGTGACTCCTTTTCCCCCCTTTTTTTTTCTTTTTTTGTGTGCCTACGAAGAATTTTTTTTTTCTTCCCTTCTTTGCAAGACACGTGGGAACCCCAGTAGAGTTTCCATCTTTTTTTTCCCCTGCTTGTTGAGTCTGTCTATTTTTTTCCTTTTTTCTCTTTTCCCCCTGTCCGTAAACTGCGCAACACTCTTTTCCCCTAGGAGCGGATCTCTCTCTCCTACTCCTCGTTTTTTTCTTCCCTGTCACGCATGTTGCGCAGGTTCTTTTTTTTTTTTTTTTCTTCCTTTTTTTCTTTTCGAGCAGAAGCTGCCAAAGGCTTCGCGGCTTTTGGTCTTACAAAACGCGACTTCCCACGTGTCGGCTTCTTTTTTTTTCTTTTTTTCTTCCCACCCTCCTGCCTGGGGCTGCGTCACCGTTTTTTTTTCTTTTTTCCTTTTCTCTCGTGCTGATAGGCCCGCCACGGTCGTCTTTCCACTTGGGGGAAGGCAGAGGAAAGTTTCCTTTTTTTTTCCTTTCGGGGCTTGGCACCGTCCATCCTTCCAGTAAATGTCTTCTCCTCCTTCCTTCCTGCTGTGATCACTGGCGACCAGGTTCTTTTCGGACTTGTGAAGGCGCAATCTTTTCTTTTCTTTTTTTTTCTTTGTTGGACTACTTCTCAGCTTGTCGCTTTTCCCCCTGTTCGGAGGACAACATTTCTTCTTCCTCCTTTTGCGATGCGCCCGGCGATCTTCCCCTTTTCTCACACTGGGGGGCAGGCACGCAACTTTTTTTCCTTCTATTTTTTTCCGGGCGGGAGCCCCCTCGTGCCGTTCGCTTTCTCTTGTTGAGTCGAGCCATGGGTTTTCTTTTCTACCGTTGTCTTCCATGCGGCTCTAGTTTTGATTCTTTTCCCCCTCCCCCCCCCTCTCCCTCCAGCAAAAACTCCCGGATTTTCCCTTTCCCTTCCTTTCACTGGAAACTAAGCAATAGTTTTTTTTTTTCTCCTCCTATTTCTTTTTTCTGGCCACTACTCCAGGAAAGTCCGGTACTCCTTTTTCTCCTGATATATGGCGGGTTCTTTCGTCTCTTGACCCGGGCCGAAGAAGGAGGCCGCATCCCCCCTTTCCCTCCTGAACTCCCTGTTCGTCGGCGAATGGAGCAGTCCATTTTTCCTATTTCCTCCCTTCCGGTTAGGCAACGTTATCCCGTTTCTCTTTAATTCGGCAGTGAGTTCCTCCCCTTTTTTCCCCTTCTTTTTTCTTGAACGGATGTCTTCGAACCCCCCTTTCTTTCTTGGCTGCGTTAATTCCCGAGCCCTGGTGTTGCCCGATTGAAGAGGTAGATTCGCCTTCCCCCCCTCCCACTGCGGACACTAGAGAAGGTTTTTTCCTTTTTTTTTCCCCTTCCCACACCTAGCCGCGGTGGTAAGGGCACTTTTTCTCGACATGCGGACCTCCTTCTTCTCTCGTTTTTTTCAGGATCCACTGAACTTCCCCTTTTTCCTTCTTCCTCCTTCAACCAAGGATCCCCAGCCCCCCTTCACAAGGACGTCCCCCCCCCCCCCCCATGCCCCTCGTCCACGAAAAAATTCTCTTTTTCCTTATGGTTTCTGAAAGGTCAGTTCTTCTCTCTCGATCTCGCGAATTCCTTCCCCTCTTCTTTTTTCCCGCCCTCCCCAGAAACCAATGACTTTCTGGTGCGCGGAGTGCGTTCGCTTCGCATGGTGGTTTTGAATTGGCCGCGCCCACGAATCTCTTCTCCGTTTTTTTCCCCCACATTTTATGCGCAAGTCGTCGTCCTTCCTTTTTTCTTTTCTTTCCCACGATCACAGTACCAAATCTCCGCGGCACTTTCCGCACAAAGATGAGCCTTCCCTTCTTCCTTCAGTGCAAATGCGTTCTGGGTTTTTTTTTTTTTCTCTTCAGGCCAACCTCTTCCCGTTTTTTTTTAGTTATGAGTTGAAAGGTTAAGGTTTTTTTTTTTCCCCTTCTCAGGCGCTCTTTCCAGGAGCTAACCTTTTTTTTTTTTCTTTTTTCCCTTCTTTCGAACCTGCGGAACCTCCCGCTCTCCTCCGCCACCGGCCGAATAGTTTTCTGCTGTGTTTTTCCTTTTTTGCACCCACTCCCGAGGCAGGCTTTTTTCTTCCCCTCCCCCTCCTTGGAAAGGCAAGTTACATTGGTCATTTTCAGGGCTTACGGACCGAGAGGCTTTTCTCCCCCCCCCTCTTAGGACACTCCGTGGCCAATCGCACACTTTTTCCTTTTTCTTTTTTTTTCTTTTAGATAAGGGGGCGCCGCCTCTTGCGGGGATTTTCTACTTTGACTGTAAGCGGGACACAGTTGCCTTTTTTCCTTCCCCTTTTTTTTTTTTTTTTTTTTTTTCTGCCAAATCGAGCGTCCGTTCGTCTTCTCATGAGATTGGCTGATTTTTCTCCCCCCCCCCTTTTTTTCCCCTTTTGACAGAATCGATTTTCTTTGGTACCTCTTTTCCCCTTTTTTCCCGATAATGCTAGATTTGGTAGTGCCCTCTCCCCTCCCCAGGAAGACAACGGTGGGTCCCCCCCTCTTTTCTCTTTGTTCAGGCCTGCTTTATTTTGGTTGCCTACCCTCCCCCTCCTCCCCCCACCCGACAACTCGCCCATTACATTTTTCCCCTTCGTGAAATTCAAACACCACCGAACTCGTTTTTTCCCCCCTTTCTCCCTTGGAACTCGATGCACAGCGCTTCCGGTCTTTCTCCTTTTCCCTTCCCTCCTTTACCCCAACGACCGCAGCAGATTCTTTTCCCTGCGGCAAGCAAACCCCCCCCTCTTGGTGGTCGAGGGCGACGGGCCTTTTTTTTTTTTCCCCCCCCTTTTTCCCAGTTCTGGAAAAAGAAGGTCCCTCCCCTTTGCACACGGACATGAAGTGCTTTTTTTTCCTTCCCCCATTGCTCGTTTCAAAAAAGGAATTTTTTTTTCTCTCCCTCTTATTTCTGGCAGCTGACGGCGGCTGGTGATTCTTCGGACTGGTGATCGCAATCACCCTTTTTTCTTCTTTTTTTTCAACCATACGCGGCGGAATCCTGGTTTCCTCTTCCTGATGATGGGTGGTGGATTGCGTCCCGTCTGTAATAGGATTACCCATCTCCCCTTCTGGCACAGTTCCCTGCCCCCTTCCTCTTCCCCTTTGGTCGATGGAATTGGCGCGTGCTAGAGCCTCCCCCATGCTGGCCCATCCGGCGGGCCTATTACGAACTTTTTTTTTTCTTTCCCACTGCAAGCGATCTCTATCTTTCCTTTTTTTGAGAGGAGATTAGCTGCAGTTCCTTTTCCCCCATCTCCATTCCCCCTTCTTTTTTGATGGTTGGTCATTCAATTGATGGCGCCTTTCTTCCTTACACGGTGGTAGATGTTTCTTTCTTCCCCCTTTTCCCACCGGGGATTTTCTTTTTTTCTTTCCCCTTGGTTAATCCTGAGTAAAGATTCTTCTCTCTCTCCCCCCCCCCGCTTCTTGCCGTGGGATCGGGCCCTTCCTTCCCCTTTCAGTGGTTGTAATTCGGCGTAGATCCAGTTTCTGATTGCGGATAGCCAGTTTCCTTTCCTTTTGAAGCCTTCCTCACAGTTAAAGTTCCCTCTTTTCCCATGTCGCGGCTCCGTGCACCCCTTTTCCTCATTGGCATGGTCGTGCTTTTTCCTTCTAGAGTAGAAATCCTATCCCTCCCCTTTTCTCCCCCGTAGTAGTAGGCCCCTTCCTTTTTCCCTTTGATTCAGTGGTCACAGTCCCCTCCTCCCCCCCCCCCCCCACATCAAAAGTTTTTTTATTTTTGGAGATTTTACGGTTTGGGCTGCGCTTGCTTTTTTTTTTTTCCTCTTTTTTCTTTTGCGGTCGTTGGGCGTCCGAGGATTGTCTTCCCGGAACGCGCTGTGGCCCACTTCCCTCTTTTTTTTCCCTTTATTTGGTGTTGATTTTCGATCAGCTGTTTTTTTTTTTGTTTGTCTTCTGTGGAAGTCTTTTCTTTCCCTGGGCTGGAGAGTAGGCCCCCCTTAAAGGGACATTTCCCCCTCCTTCTGTGTATGACCAAAACAAAAGCCACCTCCTTCTCCCCCCCTTTGGTATCCTGGGGGAAACGATTGGCCCCCCCCTAGCGTACGTAGAACTTTTTTTGCTACCAAAAGGAGAAATTCTCTTCCCCCCTTGTTTGCAAAAAATTTCACACCCCCTTCCCCCTCCCCCTCAATTCATGGACATCTTCGATCCTTAAGGAAACGTCTCCTTTCCTTTTTTTTTTTTTTGACCTCGCTAATAAACCCCCCTTTCCTCCCTCCTTTCCCAGTTCCAACAAAGGTGCTTCTTCCGTCACTACAATACCGCGTTCTTTTTTTTCTGACCCCAGTTTTACCCCCCCCCTCGGGAATATATAAGGTCCTCCGGATACTTTCTGGAGAACCCTTTTTTTTTTTTCTCGCTGGGCGGTAAGGCCTTTTCCCGCATGTTTCCCTGACCCCTTCTTTTTTGGCAGGGAGAATTTTTTTTTTCTTCTTCTTCTGGGAGTTCGTGCGCTTTTTTTTTCTGCGTTCAGGGGGTGGGGGGTTGTTCCCCCCAAAAGAAAACTATTTCGGGCCCTTTGGCGTTTTACCATTACGGGGACGTCGCCTTTTTTTTTTTTTTTGTGGATGTCGGGCAGGTTCTCCTTTTTTTTTTTTTTAGCTAGTGTTGCAAGGAGGCGCCTTGACGCTTTTCCCCCCCCCCCCCCCTGCCCTGAACACTTTCACTCATAACTCCGGTGTCCCCCCTTCCCCCACGGAAATATGTTTTTTTTGGGTGGACTTCTTCCCCCTTTTTCCCCCGAACCGCATTTGACTCTGGCTTTTTTTTTGATGCCATCAGGTGGTCCTTATGCGCAAGTGCGCTTTTTTTTTTTCTTTCTTCCCCCCCCCCTGATCATCAACCGGAACGGATTGCATTCGGTTGTGTTTTTTTTTTCTCTGAACTGAGAGTACGTGGCTCTCTTCTCCTCCCTCCCCCCACCAATGCGAATTTCTTTCCGCGCTAACCCACGGGCTGCCTTTTTTTTTTCTGGGTATATGCGTGTTTTTTTTTTTTCCCTTTTTCTTTCGTGTAACCCGCTTTCTTTTCCTCTCGCGAGTAGGGAGGGGGGGATTGCTCGTCTTTTTCCCGTCGGAACCCCCCCCCCTTGAGGAGGCCGTTTTTCTTTCTTGTTTGCCGACGTTTTCTCTGGGGGTTTCCCTTCTTTGCTGGTGTCCTCTTGGTGGAAAGGCTCCCTTTTTTTTTCCTCTTTTTCTTTCCAGTGATTCTGCCAAACCCTTTCCTTGAAAACAGGGTGCAGTTTCCTTTTTTTCCCCCCCTGGCATGTTTCAGCGTCCTTTTTCTCCCCTTTTTTCTTTTCTTAAACAAAAACGCGGCTTTCTTTTCCTGGAGATACAGTTTTTTCCCCCTTGTTGGGAGGTTTTTTCTTCTACCTCGTCAATCAAACGACCCAGGGCTTCCCTCCCTCCTTTTTCCAACCCCGGTAGCGGGCCCTTTTTTTTTTTTTCTCCGAAAGACCATCAGATTGCATTCTTCTTTCCGGGTTAACGCCCGTTCCCCCCCCCCCCCCCTTTTGCCCCACCCGGCGACTTTTTTCGCGGGGAAAACCCCCCCCCTTTGAAACGGTTGCCGGAACCGGACTCTTTCTCTTCTTCTTTTTCTTTTTTTTGTCCCGTGTGGGGCTTGTGCACTTCTTCCCCCTTTCCGAAAGGTTGATGTTCATGTCTTTCCCCATATGCTTGGATGCGCTCTTTCTGGTTTTTTTTTTTTTTTCTATCGAAATTGACTAAACTTTCCTTCGACGAACCGCCAGACACCTCTTTTCCTCTTTTTTCCTTCCCGTCCGTCCTGGATTCTTCCACAGCCCCCATTCGTGGAAAGCGAACGACTCTTAACCCCCTCCTTTCTCCTTCTCTTGGAGTTGTAGGAACGGGAAAATGGGATTTTTTTCCCCCCTTTTTGCGGTGTAAGAAAGCAAAACCCTTTGATCTTTTTTCCCTAAACTCCAGACTGACCGACGACTGTCCTCCCTTCTTTCCCCCCTTGGCTAGGGATCCCCCCCACTCGGAACAGAGACCCCCTCTCGTCAATTGCGCGGTCCCACATTCCCTTCCTTCTTCGGCTAGGTACTTGGTCGTCCTAGAGCCAGTTTGACGAGGCTTTCATCGCCGGGCGCATCGCTTTTTCCCTTTCTCTTTTTCGTGCCCGGAGGAACGGTGTTGGTGGGAAGCTACGCGTTCTCTTTTTTGTTTTTTTTCTTTTTTTGTCAAGAGAGATTTTTCCATCGCTCGATGGTAGCAGAGACCCCCCCCCCCCTTTTTTTTTTTTCGTGATACAAGCGGGCCGCTTTCTTTCTTTTTTCCGCCACTTTAATGAAGGGATGGGGACTAGTTCCTTCCTTGGGAATGGGACCGCGTCCTTTCCCCCCCCCAGTATCGCTCGACAAGGTACGGTCCTCCTTGACCCGATTTTCTCTTTCAACGTACTGTGAATGTGCCACTTCTTTTTTCTTGCAGTTTTTTGGGAAGGAAGAAAGCGACTTTTCTTCTCCTCCTTTTTTCCCCCCTCCACGGTGGGAAAAGTCGGCGTTGTCATCTTGTTTTCCCCCCTCTTTTTTTCCCAAGTGTCAGGGAGAACAAAGCTGGGTGGGTTTTTTCTTTTTTTTTTTTTCCCCTTTTCCAACATGAGTGTGAGGCAGGCGTTGGTCGAGTTCTTTTGTGTGAGAGAGATCAGCTATCTTCCCTTTTTTTTTTCCCCCAGCTCAGCTTGTTTCTCTCGAGGCAGACGTTTCCCTTTTCCTCTTCCCCCCCTCGGAATTCCCACGGGTCGGCGAGTTTGGTCTTCCCCCTTCCATGCCTGGGCGGACGTCACGCGGATGGCGTTTTCTCTTTTTCCCTTTTTTTTCCCGCCCAACCGGTCGGCGTACTTGGCGCTTTTTTTCCCTCTTTTTTTTTGCCGTGGCCGGAGGCCAGTCCACTTCTTGCTTTTTTCCTCGTCCATCCTTCAAGAAATGTCCTACCCTCCCCTTTGGCCGTTGGGATCACTTGCGCCCGGTTTTTTTTCTCTTTTTTCCGCGACATCTAGCGGCCTTTCCTCGTGACGACAAGCTTCATCTTTTCTTCCTTCTCTTTACCCAAGCGCGGCCACCTCTTCCCTTCCCCTTCAACAAATTTCCGAGATGCGCCCCTTCTTTTGTCCTCGTAGAAACTGGATCTCCCCTTTTTTCTTTTAGCGCCGTTTCAAGTTGCCCTCTTTCTTTCTCTTCGTCGGAGGGGTGGAAAATTCGTGATCCCCCCGAAGATGAGTGTGTTGCTTTTTCTTCTCTTGGAGCAGTCGTCTCCTTTTTCCCCTTCTTTTCCTCTCTTTTGCTTATTTACCGCCCTTTTTTCCCTTTCTTCCCCTACCGATTTTCCGTGCTGCCTTTCCCTTTCCCTGAAACTCCCGTTTTTTTTTCCAGGGGGGGGTCTCTCGACTTCAGTTTGACGTCGGGAATCCACCTCCTTTCTTTACTCTCTTCTGGCGGTCGTTCGGCCTTTCCCCCTTGCCCTGGCAAGCAGAAGCTTCCTCTTTTTTGGGTCATCAGAAACCCTCCCTTTTTTCTTCCTTTACTGGGGCAAGTCCAGACGCCTTTTTTGACTCCGTAGTGGCCCTTTTTCTCTTACTCGTTCCATTAATATTTTCATTCGGCCCCGTCTTTTTCTTCTTTTCCTTTCTTTTTTACCGCTCTTCATGGCAATCGTCATGTCTTTTTTTTTTTCTCGGGCGCTACCCTGGTTTTCCCTTTTTTTCAAAAACGCAGATTGACGAGGTAGATCGCCCCCTCCCCTTCCTCCTCTAATTTTCTTTCCCGTACAGGAGGTACGTAAAACACCTTTCACACGCCGAGGATTTCCTTTTTCCCCCTGTGCGGAATTTTTCGATATCCTTCTCCTTGTTTGTCAGAACAATGAAAACTCCCCCTGGAGTAGAATTCCACCCCTTCTTTTTTTTTTCACACTGGACGATTTGCACCCCCCCTCCCCTTCCCTTTCCCACACGTCAGTCCACCGAAATGTCTTCCCCTACCGTTTGGTTATGAACTTCCCTTTCCCCGACCTGTTTGGACTTGGACTTTTCCTCTCTCCCCCCCCCCCTCTATAGGCGGTCACGATAAAAACCTCTCCCACCCAATGACTAAAAAGAAGTTTCCTTTTTTTTCGATGTGGTTAGTTCCCTTCCTCCCTTCACACTCTGAGGACTTGAATCTATGATAGATCCCCCTGAACCATCATTAGTTCGTAATTCACGTTTTTTTTTTTCCTTCTTCCCGATAAATACCAAAAGTCTCCCCTTCCCCTCAGCCAACAGATGAAGCCCCCTTTTTTTTTACTGCGTCTTGCCGGCGGATCATGGCTTTCAGATCCCCTTCCCCCCTTTTGTTGCCGGAGTTATGAGTTGAGGTTAAGGGCCGGGTTCCCCTTTCAAGGCGCTCTTCCACTGAGCTACACGTTTCCCCTTTTTTCCCTTGCCCCCTTCCCGTCCGATGCCGCATCCCCCTTTTCACTTTTTTTCTGCTGTGGAGACCCGGAACCCGCTTCCCTCCCCCTCCCGGAGCAGCGCCTTTTTTTTTTTTTTTCTGGACAACCAACTGCAAGTTTACCATGTTTTTTCCCCTTGCCGGGCTTACGCCCGGCCCCGCCATTCGAACCTAACAGCCCCCCTTTCTTTTTTTTTTCCTTTTTCTACACCCTCCACTGAACCGGGATTAAGCCCCCTTTTTCCTCCGTGGGCGCGCAGATCAGGCTTCGCATAAAGCAATTTGGCATGTAAAGCTTTCCTTCTTTTTTTCTTGTTGTTTTGTCCCCCCCGTCGTTGTTTCGTTCTCTTTTCTTCCGTATTGAGTCGGAAGATGCCATGTATCCAAGAGGGGAAAGGTTGGTTCCCTTTTCCGGTCAAATAGATTTTTTATTTTTTTTCCCCCCCCCCCATTCTAAGCGACTGCTAAGCCGAGAACAGCCTCGTTCCCCCCCCTTTTTTCTTTTTCCCCTCTTGCTTTGTCATCCGCTCTTTGTTGCGTCCTTTTTCTCCCCCCTTTGACGACTTTCCCAAACGACAAACCTCCCCAAAACAAGATGAAATCGTCCCTTTTCCCCCCCCCTCCTCGTTTTCGGCAATGTCACGACCTTTTTTTTTTTCTTCCCTCTGCACAGCGCTTCCGTCTTTTTCTCTGAGGCATATCAAAAATTCCTTCCTCCCCCCCCCGGAACTAATTGGTGGTCCGAATGCATGGCCTCCCCTTTTTTCCCCCCCACCCGGTTACTGACATCGGTCTCCTTGCGGGCGGCGGCGAAATTTCCCTTTTTTTCGTGGACCAAAAGGACGGCTACTCCTTTTGGCACAACAGGACTGCCTTTTTTTTCATCTTTGCTTTTGTCAAAAAAGGGAAGCTTAGTGCCCTTCTTTCTTTTTTCTTCCCTTTGGATGAGGAAGGGAGTCCACCTTCTTCTTCACGAATAAAAGAGGATTTCTTCCCCCCTTTGCTTCACCACGACGGCGGGCTTTACCCCTTTTTTCTCCTGCAGATGATTTTTTCTCTCCGTCCTGTTAATCGGATTACCAAGTTTTTTTTTCTTTGCAAAAGTTTAACTTGCCGCCCCCTTCCTTTTCCCCCCATCTTCAGTCCGGAACTGGCGCGGCTACTTTTTCCTTTTTTCCCCCTCTCCAACCCTCCCGCGAGGGCATAATTTACGCCCGGTGGCAAGCTTTCCCTTACTCCTGTGTTTGTGAGAAGAGATTTTTTCTCCTTTTTTTTTTCCCCCCCCCCCTACATGGTGCGGTAATAGGCCCTTTTTTTGGTCCGCTACAAAAGGGAAACTCCCTTCTCTCGACCTTCAATAGAAAATTTTTCTTCCTTTTTTGTCTTCCCGGCAGCGGGCACCCCCCACGGGAATGGGTGACCTTTTTCCCCACCCTAGTACCCTATTCTATGACATTCCCCCCCCTTGTTCCTTTCCGTTGGACGGCCAGGACTTTTTGTGGGTGAGAACTACTTTTTCCCTTAGTTCGTTTTCCCCCTTCTGTTTTGCTTGAGGAGATCAGCCAGTCCGGGTTTTTTCCGCCGTTAATAATAAGCCTTCCTCCTCTCTCCCAATTTCGGCGCCCGGGTTCCTTCCCCCTCCCCGTCCATGCATTGGTCAGTGGACCCATTTGTTTTCCTGTTGGTGCCAGAGGACCGTTTTTATTATCCCTCTTTCTTTCAAAAACCTGTAAGGGATCCGTGGGTCCTTTCCCTCCCCCTTCTCTTTTTGGGCGACGCGCACTCCTGCGATGAGACTTCCTCAGCTGCCATGAAAGGCGTTCCCCTTTTTTCGTTTTTCGGTTTTTTTTTCTATCGCTATCCGGAAAAATCCTTCCCCCTTCCCTTCCATCGCCTTTTCCGCTGCGGTCCCTTTTTCGTGGACATTGGGCCGTCTGGTTTGTCTTGTTTCTCTTTGAACCCCCATGTCATGGGGATCTTGTCGGGTGGACCCCCCGGTTGATGGAGATTTTCTGTCCCCCCCCCCGGCACCGCAAAAAGCATTTTCCCCCCCGCCACGATAGGAGTTGTCCCCTTTCCCGAGGCTTTTTTACCCCCCACAAAAATATAGCAGTCCCTTTCCTTTTTCCTCCTTTTGATACCAAAGAAAATCGGATCCCCCCCAATTTCACAAATTTACTCTGGCTCCCCTTCCTCCAACATTCTTTATCTCATCTTCTACGACCTTCTCTCTCCCACCGACGACAAAAAAACTCGCTCTCCTTTTTTTTTGCGCTTAGATTAACAGTTCCCCACCCCCCCTTTTTTGTCCCCTACATCCGCGTCAGCTGATTTCCTTTCTCCTCTTGCAAAATCAAAAACAGCAGGTTTTCCGTGGCGATTGGGACACGTTCTCCTCTTTTTCTTTTTCTCCCTTTTTTTTGCGTTTCGAATCCTCGCGGGCTTTTTCTTTTCTTGTGCCGTGGTCCGCAGGTTTCCTTTCCCCCCCAGCGCGGGCGTCCGGCCCCCCCCCTTCTTTGGGGGCCCTGTTGAGGGTTCGTGCGATGCCCCTTTTTCGCCTTTTTTGGTCCCTGGCAAGAAACGATTGCGGCCGGTGTTTCCTTCGCCATCGAAGTGAGCTGTTCGGGTCTCCCTAGAGTTTCGAATCCTTTTTTGTAGCCTCAGTGGAAGAGAGCCTTATCCCTTTTTTTCTTTCCTTCCCCCTTACCACTTAAACTCATAACTCCGGGCCGTCTTTTCTCCCCCCCCTTTTTTTCCCCCCTTCTAAAGACATGATCGCGGCCAGACCACTCTTTTCTTTTTTGTTCTGTGTTGTGCTCATAGGTTTTTGTCTTCCTCTGTACCTACGCGTCCCCCCCTTTCCCCTTTTTCTTCTTTCTTCTTTGGTACAAGGGATGCGGGGGGCCCCCAGTCCCCTTTTGAAGGACGGGACGATTGGGTGCTTCCTTTCTGGGTTTTTAAAGGAATGGTTTCTCGAGCCCTCGCTCCTGGTCGAGAATTCTATTTTCCCCACCAAAAAATGGCGAAGCTTACCTCCTTCTAAAAACTCGTACGGGTATCTATCCCCTTTTTCTTTTTTTTTTGTTCCCTACCGTATCGTTGTTACCGCTCTTTTCCTTTTCGCAGATGGGAAGGTTTTTTCCCTCTCCCCCTTGGGTCGGAATCACTGACTTTCCCTCCCCCTTTTTCCTTTTTTTTTTTTTTCTCTTTCTGCAAGCATTTCGTGGAGAGTGGAAATGTCTTTGCACTTCTTTTTTTGCCCCGTCCTTGTTCGCCTACCAACGATGGCTTTTTTCTTTTTTTTTTTTTTTTTTTTTTCTGGGGGAAGGTCCTCCTTCTGGAGTTCAGGGATTCTGCACCCCGTTTTTGTTGCATGTTTATATAGGAAAATTCCGGCCTTTTCCTTCCTTCTTTTTTCGGTAAGAGATATAGGCTTTTTCGGGCGCTATTTGTTTTACGGACACTTCCCCTTCCCTTTTTCCCCTTCAGATGTGCGGGGGAGCGGAATTTTCTTCCCCTTTTCCTATTCCTTTCCGGGTTTGTCAAAGTCCCTTCTGAAAGCAGTCAACCCCCGCGTTTTTCACTCTTCAGTGTTGGTGTTCGTCCAGTCCCCCCCCCATTCCAGGAGCTTCCCCGCCCGTACCACCGTTTTCTCACGTCCCTTTTTTTTCTTCCTGAACCCATTCTGAATTCGAAGCCCCCCCTCCCCTCCCCCCCCCAAAGAACGGGATTGCGTGTGGTTTTTTCCGACCGGAAACGGAAGTCCCTCCTTTCCCCCCTCTGTCTGGACTGTGGCTTTCCTGACGTCGGAAAACGTTTCTGACCACCACGAAAACTTTTTTTTCCTTTCTTGGCGGCTCTTTTCCTTCGGTCGAAATTGATTACTTACCCCGCTGGATTTTTTTCTTCCCCCGTCCGACCGCAAAGAAGATTCGCTCTCCCCCCCCCCTTCACGTCTGGAGTCTTCTTGGCACGCCTTTTGGAATCGAACCGGACTTCTCTCCCCCCTTTTTTTTCTGGGACTGGAAGCAGGAACGGGGAACTTTTTTTTTTGGCTTTTTTTTTCCCCCCCCCGTTCCACGCGCACCCCCGTTCTTTTGGCGCGCGAAACCCCGACTCACCCTTTCCCTGACGGACTGCTCTAAGGATTCCTTCTCACTCACACCTTTTTTTTCGGACCGTCGGCTCACTCACTGGGCGAAGAGAGTCCCCCCCTTTTTTTTTCTTTCTTTCCCCCTGCGGCGCTCGGTTTCCTTTTTTTTCTTTGCTCTTTGAGGATGCCAGTTGGACGATTTTTTTTTGTCGATCTTCTCCCTTTCTTCTAGTAATTGGTTTCCCGAAAAGGTTGCGGCTGTACTCCCATCTGCTGGGAGGGATTTTCCCTCCTTCTTTCCTCTTTTCACGCAGCCGATGTTGGGCTTTCTTCCTCGGATGGCGCGTCACAATTCTCTCTTTTTTCGCAGAGACCCTGCGCCTCTTTTCCCTCCTGTTGGCGGAGTTCGTCCCCTTTTTCTTTGAAGTGATTTTACGAGGTTGTTTTCCGGCCAGTCAACCTGGCAGGTTTTCCCCTTCCCCAAAGTTCGCCCCTCTCTGTCTTTCCTCCCGTGGCGGGCCGATTCAAGCTGCGAGGGATTAGTTTTTTCTGTGCCACGCCACCGCCCTCCCAGGGGCAGGAGTGTGGAAGACCTCATCTTTTTTCCCCCCCTTTTCCGACCACGTGGGAACCCCTTTTTCTCTTTGTAATATGGGTTCCGACCTCGCGCAGAAGGATTGTGTCCCTTTTTTTTCTTTTTCCCCAAGTGGTGGGGCGAGTCGGTCCCCTCCCGTCCCCATGAGAAAAAATGAGTGAGGCCTTCCTGCTCTCTATTTTAATACGTAATCAGTTTTTTTTTCTTCCTCCCTCTCTTTCTCTCACACCGCTGCCTCAACCGATGTTGCGCAGGTTCCTTTTC